>WNFT01000375.1_pt1 | contig 50266 bp, 47 predicted proteins | sample 5400191 | NCBI WGS metagenome assembly WNFT01 (sample SAMN13153359, study PRJNA577476) | soil metagenome | isolation source: 80 cm saprolite under Madrone tree | place: USA:California | collected 2016-06-14 | reverse complement strand
TGAACGAGAAAAAACACGTTTACATGACACTATGATTTTCTGGAAGCAAATCGTGAGAATCCAGCTTCATAAACGCTTGAATGCGAGAGAGTTGGCTCCCCGGGCTAGATTCGAACTAGCAACCCTTCGGTTAACAGCCGAATGCTCTACCGTTGAGCTACCGGGGATCCGTGCAACGTATTTATTTTCATTCTAATACAGAGCGCGAAATCAAGCTACTTCGAGTATGGGGTCCAACATGGGGCCAACATCGTGATTTTCTCGAATTGCTCGATGAAATGCGCATTTGTGCTGACTGATTTTCAAAGGCTTATTCTATGAGTTTCTTGTGGATTCCAAAGAGCATTCGGCACCGCACCGAATACTCTTTTTTCTATGAAAATGTGGAACTGCCGACTAAATGCATCTCTTATGTAGTGTTGAACGTTATGTGACGCTGACTTTGGTAAGTGAGCCAACTACATGCAATTTTGCAGAGAGCACCACATAATCTGAAACGTTAAATGCTGCTCAGAGCGAGTAATCCTTCTTAACGGCCGCATGAACGAAACGAAATATGACACTGCGCCGAATTGCGAAGCTTGAAAGATGCCCCCGACTTAGCGTAAACGTTGAGAGTCAACTGCTATGCACCTTCTCTGGCAAAATATTCGCTACTCCATGCGTGCCCTGCGCAGAACTCCGGGCTTCACCACGGTAGCAGTCCTTTCCCTTGCGCTCGGAATCGGCGCGAATACGGCGATATTCACGCTGATCAATGCGCTGTTACTGCGCGACGTTCCCGTACGGCAGCCCGAGCGTCTGGTCGAGGTTTCAGCCGTCCGTCTCGATAGCAAGATCCTTTTTTCGTATCCGATGTACCGCGAGCTTGGGCGCCAACAGCGCGTTTTTTCCGCTGTGATCGGGTGGAGCAGCGGCTTCGACGTGGGGAGGGTGGAAGTGAACGGCGCACTTTCCCAGAACGAGGTATTCGCCGTTAGCGGCAACTACTACTCCGAATTGGGCGCCACTGCTTTGCTCGGCCGGTTGCTCACACCGGAAGACGCAGACCCTCATAGCACGTCTACGCTGCAGGTTGCTGTTCTCGGCTATGAATTCTGGCAAAAGCGCTTCGGTGGCGCGCCAGACGTCATTGGGAAGCAAATCCGCATCGAAGGAACGCCCTTCACAATTATCGGTGTCACGCGCAAGTGGTTCACAGGATTGAGCACGGGCGACCCGCCGGAAATCACAATTCCGATCACAGCCCAACCGCTTGTCGAGCCCAGCCTATTCAAAAGCATCGACGACCGCTCACTGCTCTGGGTGATGGTGACAGGGCGGCTCAAGGAAGGAGTCACGATCGACCAGGCTCGTGCGCAGCTCCAGTCGTTCTGGCCCGACCTGCTAGCTGCCAACGCTTCGTCGCAGACGCCCGGTCTGCGGCGGCAGAGATTCCTTTTGATGGGCTTGGATGTTTCGACGGCCCGTACGGGTGTAGCTCCCGAGTTGCGCGCGCAATTCACCCGCCCGCTTTATCTGCTGCTGGGCATTGTGGGGTTGATCCTTCTTGTCGCGTGCGTCAATCTCGCGAACCTGATGTTGGCGCGGGCGGCTGCGCGCGCACAGGAAATGAGCATGCGCGTCGCCCTCGGTGCGCGCCGCTGGCAATTGGCGGGCCAAGTGCTGACGGAGAGTCTGGTGCTCTCTCTCGGAGGGACATTCTTGGGCATCGGCTTCGCCTACTGGAGTAGCAGCGTCCTGGTGACCCTGATGACGGAGGGGGCGCTCACAAGGGTCACGCTCGACCTACGCCCCGACTTGCGCGTGCTTGGGGTCACGATGGCGGTGGCAATCCTGACCGGCGTGCTATTTGGACTGGCTCCGGCATGGCGCAGTGCGCGCCAGGATCCAGCCGCGGTTCTGCAGCAGAACACGCGGAGTTTGGCCAGCGGGGGGAGGCGGCTGAGCGATGCCCTGATGGTCGCGCAAGTTTCGCTTTCGCTGATCCTGCTGCTCGGGGCGGGTCTTTTGGTGAAGAGTTTCCAAAAGCTACACTCGCTTGACTTGGGTTTTGCCAAGGACAGGTTGCTCGAAGTGGGCGTAAATGAAAGGCCGGAAACTCACGCGAAGACAGACACGCGCGCTTATCACCAACACCTAATGGAGGGAGTCACGAGACTCCCGGGAGTGCGGGCCGTCGGATTCGCAGAAGAATTCCTACCGAGGCCGGAAGGTTGGCACGATGCGGTGTCGCTAGCGACAAGCGACTGGAGCCGGGCGAGCGATGTGATGGCAGACACGGCGTTGGTCTCTCCCGACTTCTTCCGGACGATGAGCATTCCTTTGCTTCGGGGCCGCGAGTTCGATTGGACAGACGATGAGGAGCATCCACTGGTTGCGATCATTAGCCGGAGCCTAGCGCAGCGGCTTTTCCCGAAGGGCGACGCCATTGGGCAAAGGATTCGCTTCGGAGTCATGCCGGACCTGCAAATGCTGGAAATTGTGGGCGTGGCGGCGGATGCGCGGATTTTTCGTCTACGCGAAGAGGCTGCGCCTGTCCTCTATATCCCATGCCTTCAGCACCCGAGCTGGGCAGACTGGAGCACTGTTTTCGTGAGAACGAACGAGGATCCTGAAAAGCTTGCGACAAGCGTGAGAAGAGAAATCGAATCACTGGGACAGGAGTATGTTCTACGCACGAAAACGGTTGAACAGGTAACGGGCGAGTTGCTGGTGTTCGAACGCGTGAACGCCATGTTGTGCAGCTTTTTCGCCGGTTTGGCACTGCTGCTGGCCTCCATTGGGCTGTATGGATTGATGTCTTATGGCGTCACGCGCCGCACGCGCGAAATCGGCGTTCGCGTCGCGTTGGGCGCACAACCGGGAAGCGTTCGTTGGATGATTTTGCGCGAAACCCTCACGCTGACTCTGTTCGGCATTGCGATCGGCATTCCTTCTGGCCTTGCCGCGACTCGGCTTATCGCCAGCATGCTCTTCGGACTTTCTCGAAACGACTTGTCCACCATCGTAACCGCGTGCTTTTTGCTTCTCGCCGTTGCTTTCTTTGCTGGCTACTTGCCCGCGCGCAAAGCTTCCGCCATCGATCCCATGCTCGCCCTCCGCACCGAATAAAACCCAGTCGGTACGCATGACCGGCCACCATTTTGACCCGACGTACGGGGCTTTTGCCCCGTCAGGACAAAACCGGAGAGAACCCAATTGGAGAACGTGTGGCGACCAGGCCATACCGGACTTCTCCTGAGCTAAAAGCCTGTGGTGGGAATGATGTGGTGCCGGAGGCGGTTCCGTCCAAGAGCCTCGGCACGTAGTTAATGCCGATAGACATCTCGTCCGGTTAGCGGTTGAACGGGTATTCCTGGATCCAGTGGAAACCGCGGTTGATGAGCAGAAACGTGCTGAGGTCAACGAGCTGGAGCTGCATGTGAATCTTGTGGCTGTCCATCTCGCCATCCAGGGTCAATTGATCCGGTGCCACACGCTAGAAGGTGAAGTTGGCCTTCCAGTTCTTGTCGTCGTCCTTTGTGAGCGCAACGGTCTTGTCGTTGAGGTTGAAGGAAGCGCTGCAACGGACGAGCGAATCGTCCATGCGCTGAAAGGTGTTCCGGTCGGGAGTGTCAAAGATGACGCGGCGCCAGCGGTCGTGGTCGGTGAGGAGCGGCGAACGGAGCTGGCCGTCAATCCAGAGTTGCTCCACATTCCAGATGCCGTAGAGTGGCGACTTAGGGCGTCCGCCCCCAAAAGTGTGCCATGCGTCCCAGCCGCCATAGGCGCTTAGTGCCACTAACCAGATGCCAAAGAGGATCTGCACGGCGAGAGCAAGGCGGTTGGCACGGCGCGTATCGAAGAGTTGGGGTTCGGTGGAAGGCCCGGCGGGGCGATTCAGGAAAAACAAGTTGGCGAGACGCGGAAGATCGGGCGCGATCAAGAATAAGGCCATCAGGATGAGGTGGAAAGAAAGCAATTTTACGGGCACATCGTAGGTCAGCCCACATGACGGGAACTCGGAAGTCAGGTTGTAAATGCAGACTCAGGTCTTGGCGATCACCCATACGCTCGCTCCAGCTGTTCGGTCAGTTCACGGTTCTTCTCCTCGAGAGTTTTGATTCGGGCGTCACGTCGTGAACAAAGCTTTTCGCCATCGGCGTGGCGCACGCCGTATCAGACGCGCAGTTTTCGCGCGAAATATCAAGATTACGGCCGTCCCCAGTCTGCCCAGGCCAGCTCTTTGATTCGAGCAAATTCTGAGAGATTTGCAGTAATCAATGTCAGCTTGTTTCGGATCGCCTGTCCGGCAATCAGAAGGTCATAAGCGCCAATCGGCTTTCCGAGGGACTCCAGATCAGCTCGGATCACGCCGGCGACTTCAGCATCCTGATCCTCAAAAGACAGCGGATGAATGGGGCCCGCAAAAAAAGTCTCGAGTCGCTTCTTGTCAAAATCTCGTCGCGAACTTTTCGCGACACCGTACCAGAGTTCGAACGGAGCGATGGAAGACACAAATACCTGGCCCCCGAGGTCTGTCGCCTTCCGAAATCTGGCACGGACCGAGGGCGGATTCCCATTGATCAGCGCGATGCAAGCATTAGTATCCAGCAGATAATTCACTTGAAGATCTTGCGACGCGGAGTGATGGGTTGATTGCGTCTCTTGCCCATGAACTGTTCCTGATTGAACCGGTCCATCTCATCGAACCACTTAGCAGCATCGGGAATCAGTGGTTCTAATATGACCCCATGATCGATTCTCCGAATGCGGACTCGATCTCCTTCGAAGCGAAACTCTTGCGGCAGCCGAACGGCTTGACTGCGCCCATTGCGGAACAGTTTGGCGATCCTGTTTTTGCCCATCGCAACCTCCAATAGCGGTATATACCAATAGTATAGATCAACGGAGGATCGATGACCAGATGTTTCTCGATCGGGTGAATGATCATCTTTGTCGACGCGACTAAGTGCCCACAAAAATAAATCCTGGACATTTCATTTCTAAGCAATCATATAGGGTAGAGAGTCGTATCGACGATTTCGCAAAGCGGGTGAGAAGGGGCGTTCCCATAAAGCGAATGGTAGCCAAATGGTTCACGCCGACCTGGGACACAACCGGGGCACAGATAGAGGAGACAGCTAGGCAGCTAATCGACGCCAAAACAAGCCTTTATGGTGTTCGGCAGTATGGTTAGCAGCCGAATGCTCTATCGTAGAGCTACCGGGGATCAACGTGTAGCACAAACTCTCCAACCGTAGCGCTACCGAACGGCCTCCCCAAGCTGGGCCGCAATTGGATCCGCATCGCCGCGCAAAACTCTATACGCAAAATTCTTGTCTTTCTGCATGCGGATGAAATCATCCAGCGGATGAACACTCAATCCCCGCGTGCGAGCTTTTAGGTAACGCAGCACCTCATATTTCGGCCAACTCAGTTCGTCTGTAAAGTTGGAAAATGTACGTCCGCTGGCGAATGCAAATTTGATCCGCTCCTTCTCGTGGCGGTCGCGCTCTTCATCCGAGTCCCATTTCCCTTCAAGTTCCACGGCGATGTCCACATCACTTAGGAATGTTTCACCTCGAACGTAGCTTCCGTAAACGATCACCGTGGGAATTCGATGCGCAAAATCCATTGCGTTGGCTTCCTCTGCTCGCTTCAACAGGGACACGATGATTTGATTCGCTTTAGTACGGGGCATTTTAGTGGCGGCTGAGGCGTTTCTGAGTTCGATTCCTTTGTCGGTCAGCTTGTAATAATCCACTTCCCGATATCGCGATTTTTCCACGCCCGGCCTGTAGCTGTTAAGCAGTTCTCGGCCTCGGTGATCAAACTCAATGTATCCGCCGTCAGCAAGTGTTTTTATCACTTCTTTCGCCTTGCGAGTTGAAACCTTGCATCGTGCCGCTACAAAGAGAGCGTCCATCAGGGAATAAAGGTTGAGCCGCCGCAACATATCGCGCACAGTTTTAGCGGGCAAACCCGCCATCTGTACGCCTCTAATCTGCATCGTCATGGGAAAAGATGGTAACGCCACCCAACGGGCGTGCCAACTGTTGAATCGGTGGAGCTTTCCAACCGCGCCTGTACTCCGCACTGCCCAAAGTTCTTGTGACAGTTTAGGAACTCACCTCAATTGGGTCCAACTAGGCCCGGTTTTAGGCAGCTTTTTCGGGGTTAAACGGTGCCGAATCAACGGATCGTTCTAAAGTTAACAGCCGAATGCTCTATCGTTGAGCTACCGGGGAACTGCGCAACGCCGTTGTTTTCATTCTATTACAGGAAACAGATTCACGCCATGACCTTTCGGAACCACATGAAATGCTCAACCGTCGAGACTGGCAGGGATCATCCCCAATTTACGATAGTTAGGTAGGTTTCAGCCGGCGCCTTTGAGCACACTGGGGACAAGAACTGTAACAACGCCTACAAGCGAACAAAATCCTTGCAGAGCACGGACGTGAACGCTCCAGGGACAATGTTTCTAGGTAACGCGGCCGCAGGGTGAGATTTGAAATCCGCACAATCGTCGGGAAACTGGAAATTGGGGAAACTGACGAATTACTTCCGGATTGCTCGTCACTCGGTAAGTTTTCAGACTCTTACTTTCTCTGCAGCTTGCTTTCCGCCAATTTCACGGCCGTCTCCAGCGCGTCCCCAGCCCTCACCTTCACGTCTGGTTCCACGCCGACCTCTGCCCAATCGGATTTTGAGAAGGGATTGATGGCTTTCGTTTCAGGAATGCCCATTCCGAAGTGATCGTCAATGCGATGCCAAACGCCGGAATGAGCAGCACCACCTGTTGTCTCACCAACTAGCGTGACGCGCTTCAGCATCTGCAGGTCATAGCAGAACTGCTCGGCGCCCGAGAAAGTCCTAGCCGACGTCAACACATATACGGGCTTGTCGGCCAGACGGTTTCCCGGAACCGGCGAGCGCGTCCAGGATTGCTCGGTGGTATTCTCCCTCGGGTTATACAAGTACTCCGGATGGTCGAAGAGGTAGGCAGCCATGAAGGCGACCATGGCCGGTTCGCCGCCACGGTTTTCCCGCAAATCAAAGATGAGCGCGTTCGCGCCATTCACCGAAGTCATCGCAGACTCAGCAGATCGCTGGCATACTGAAACATCAGGGAACGAATTGAGCTTCACATAGCCAATATTGTGCGGCAGAATCTCGACCTTTTCGAACGTACAGTTTTGCTGCTTCAAAGCTTCCCGATAACGCGCAAGACCCTCTGGTGTTGGTTCCAACGGATGCTGAGGCAGAGGCGTTTCGCTGTAGTCCAGTGTCAGGTGCCTGTCCGGGCTCACTTCCCGCATCTGGTGAGTCAGCAGAGCAGCAAAGGCCGCACCATCCGTCGCTGCGTCGTCATCACCACTTTTTTCGTGAGCCCGCAGTGCATTCGCCATCTTCTGCGCATTGTCCCGGTCAATATAGTTTTTCTCCAGAATCGTAGCCGCTGCTTCAACTACACGATGGCGCTCCGTCGCATCGAGCTTCACTTCCGCACGCAATGAGCTGGCAGCCGCCCGCGATTGCTGCTGGACGGGCTCCGCGCTTTCCGGCAGTGGAGGCGCATCCATTTGGAACTTCCTTGCCATAGCATTGGTTTGCCGGGAGGGATTTGTGGCCATTCGCGGCTGAGGTCGCGCTGCGGACGAAATTGTGCCTTCTTCGCCGTTGTAGGTGGCGGCTTGCTGCGCCGGTGCGTTAAATGCGGATGAACGCGAATCAGCCGTACCTTGCGTCGGACGCAACAAAGCACTTAGCGGAACGTGCTTTACGCCATGGTTGAGCAAAACAGAGAATGTGATCAACGCAGCCACGGATAGCACGCTTCCGAATAGTAGCGCCCCAGAACCGAGGGGTTCGTCCGCCAGCACGAAAAAGGAAGGCACGCCATCCGAACGCAGATGAGCCGAGTAGCTCACCAACTCCGATTGGACGCGGAAATACTCCCGCGGCACTGACCATGCGAAGTCAGCGAGTAGGTCGAACCAGAGTCGCAGGCGGGGGAAAAATCCCCGTTCGTCACGGGAGCGGTCTCGGAACAATTGCAGGGCTTCATCCCCGTATGTCTCGCGGAAACGAGAAGGATACAGGCGGAGAAGCCAAGCATAAATCTTCTCAGACATATCCCCCTCGCAAGATTTTTCTGGAGCGCGCGACTCGCAACAAATCCGCAAGCCTCCCGGCCTCGGAGCGCGCGAGTTTTCGTCCCGCCGAAGTCAGCCGGTAATAGCGGCGCCGCTCGTTTCCAAGGCTTGCATCTTCACGCGGCTCGATCTCTTCGATGAGCTTTGCTTCAAGAAGAGTCTGGATAGAGCTGTACAGCGTCCCCGGGCTGAGCCGTATGCGGCCATCGGTCTGTTGCGCGACTTGCCGCATGATGCCGTAGCCATGGAGGTCTTCTCCGGCTAAGGCAAGCATAATTTGGAATGCAGCGGAAGGAAGCGGGTTGAGTTTTTGTTTGGGCATAGTTGATCGATAATCAGTATATCGATGAACGACTATACGCCTGCTTCTAAAAAAACCACTCATTGGCAAATGACTAGCACCCTCATAAGCAGGCCCTTCATCTGAAAACCCGAGGCGCAAACGGTGGGTGGGGTGCGCCATTCCCGTTGCGGGCTAGTGGTCGGCAAGCCGGAAGTGCGCGCTGAGCAGCGCGTTGTTCTGGAGGGTTAAAGTCCCTCTGGCGCTCAAATGAGGGGCGCCATATCCAAAAGCGGGGTTCGTAGCCTCGCTGGCCGGAGAAAGCAGAAGGTATGGAGACGTCTAAACGGGCACGAAAGCGAAAGCTGGATATAGCCAAGACGGACCTGGAGCCACCGCTTGCTGTACTCCGGAGGGTAGGGTGTCCATCGCGAGGTGGAATCCGAAGGGCCTGAGGAGAAGTACCGGGCCGTAATCGATGGGGACCATCCCCAAGATGAACCGGTCGGCCAAAGGTGGGGCAAGGTCGAGTCTGCACTTCCGGGACGAAGGCGTTCTCATTCACCCATCGCACCAAGGTGTTTGCGGGCAGCACGGTACGGAAGAACAACGCGTGACCTCAGGAGAACTGGCAGAGTCTCCGGGTGACACCGGAGTAAGCGAACCTATAAGCAAAAGCGAAGTGGGGAGTGAAGCTCTGTCAGTAGTCGGACTGCCAAATAGTACCTGAAGCGTGATGAAAGTCACGTGACCGAGCGATCGGCGGCCAGAGTGGGTCGGGGAAGGTGGCAGGCGAAGACAGGAAGGAAGAGGAGGGCAGCCAGAAGAGTAAGGATGATGAAGGTGGATCAGTTCGCTTAGCGAAAAACCCGTACATCATCGTCCGAGGATACTGGAGGCCGGGCTCAACCTGCCGGATGTAAGCAAGGCCCACTCGACGGTTGCCTTTCCTTACATCTAAGGTCATGTGTCTTCGTGAAAGCTGCATGCGGGAAAACCGCATGTGCAGTTTGGGCGGCGGACGGAGGCCAGCGCGCAAGCGCGCCTCCTCCGACCCGACATGGTGCGGTCGGGTTTACTCGGATAACTTCCGGGTAGCCCGTGACTCGCCCATAATTCTCGGCGAAAGCACTACTCCGGCTCTGAGTTCGAGCGAGCCCACGCCGCTCCCGCTTGCGGATTCGCTTTTCCTGGACTCAAGAGGTGAACTATTCGTAGCGCAGCGCGATTATCGGGTCCAAGCGCATAGCGCGGCGCGCCGGAAGGAAACACGCTACGGCGGACACCGCAACGAGCAGCAGCACGACGCTCGCAAATGTTAGTCGATCTGTGGGCTGCACGTCGAAGAGCATAGTGGCTAAGAAACGCGTAAGCGCAAGGGAGGCAATCACGCCAGCGATCACCCCGCAAACCACCAAGAGCATTCCCTGGCGGAGCAACAATCCGAGGAGTTCGCCGCGCTGGGCACCGAGGGCAATTCGGATGCCGATTTCACGGGTGCGCTGCGCAACGCTATACGCCGTGACGCCATAGATTCCGACCACCGAAAGCGCCAATGCAATCGCGGCGAAGGCGCCAATGAGAATCAAAGCGAATCTTCGCCCTTGAAGGGAAAGGCCCACATAGCTTTCGAGCGGCATGATGCGCGAAATAGGCTGCGTTGCATCGATGGAGTGAATGGCTTGTTGTGCGGCGGAGGAAATCGCTGCGGGAGTGCTTGCGGCGCGAATGACAAAGACCATCAAGCCATCGGGGAATGGCCATTGCTGGTGCGGGATGTACATCTGCATGTCGGGATCAGCGTCGAGCCCAACGTGGTGCACATCTCCGGCGATGCCGACGACTGTCCACCAGGGCTGATCCACGCCGCCGAGCTTGACGCGCTTGCCGATCGGATCTTCGTTGGGCCACATGCGGCGCGCGGTGGTTTCGCCGATCAGCAGGACTTGGGGTCCGGTCGCTGTGTCGGCGGGAGAGATGTCACGGCCACGAAGCAAGGGAATTCGCATCGTTTCGAGGAATCCCGGGGTGATGCAGTAGCGTTCGGCGCTCGGGTCTTCTTCGGGATTGGCGTGCATTTTGCCTTCGACGTGAAAGCCATACTTGTCCATATTCCCAGCCATCGGAATCTGACTGGCGGCAGCGGCAGATTGCACGCCGGGAAGCGCATGAAGACGTTCGACGGTGTCGGCAAAATATTGACGCACGACTGCGTTGTCATTGAATCGTTGGCCGAGAACGGAGGTTTGCATGGACAGTACGTTGGTGGGATCGAATCCCGGCGAAACTACCAGCAACCGGCTCAAGCTGCGTAGCAGAAGGCCCGCACCGATCAGAAGGGTTAAGGAAAGCGCAACTTCGGATACGATCAGCAGCCCTCGTAAGCGGCGGCTCGCCACACTCCCGCTGCCACGCATGCCCTCCTTCAAAGAATCTTGCATATTGTTTTTCGACAGGCGATAGCCGGGCGCAAGGCCCGCCGCGATGCCGGTGAGCAGCGCAACTCCAACGGTGAATAACAAGACCCGCCAGTCGAGATGCACTTGATCGAGACGCGGCAGATCGCTCGCGCCGACACTGGCCAGAACTTTAGGCGTCCAGTAGGCGGGGATGAGTCCCGCTGCGGCGCCCAGCAAGCCGAGAAAGCAGTTTTCCGCGAGCAGTTGGCGAATGATCCTACCGCGCGTCGCGCCCAACGCTGTGCGTACGGCCACTTCACGCTCGCGGTGGGTGGCGCGCGAGAGAAGCAGGTTGGCAAGATTCGCACACGCCACCAGCAAGACGAAAGAGACGGCCCCAAGCAGGATGTAGAGCGGCGTGCTGGCCGGGCCGAGTAGTTGCTCGCGGATTGGGGTGAGAATTACACCGATATCGTCATATTCCTTGGGATAGGCTTTGCTCAGTGCGGCGGAAATTGTGTCCATCTCGGCGTTGGCTTGGGTAATGGCTACGCCGTCGCGCAGTCGACCAATTGCCACCAGGTGATGGCAAGTGCGGCAAGCCCAGGGCTGCGAAATGTCGTACCCGAGCACGCGCCAGATCTCCACGGTGCCCCCGCGCGGATCCTGGTTCATCAAGGATTGATACCTCGCAGGCAAAACGCCAGCCACGATGTACTGGGTTGCGCTTATATTGATGGGTTTGCCGACGATGTTGGGGTCGGAGTTAAATTTGCGCTGCCACAACGAGTGGCTGAGCATCGCCACTTTGTTGGCGTTGGGAACATCTTCTTCCGACAAGAAATCGCGTCCGATTTCCGGATGGATGCCGAGGGTACGAAAATAATTGCTGGTGACGCGAAGGCCGCTGAGCTGTTCGGGCTCCCCAACTTGCAGCACGGGCTGCCAGGAACTGTAAATGGCAATTTCCTCGAAACTCTTATTCTGAGATTTCCAATCGAGATACGTCGCGTAGCCTAGGTTTTCTGGGGAGCCGTCGCGGCTTTTCTCCCACACCATCGTAAGGCGGTTTGGGTTGCGATACGGGAGTGGCCGCAGCAGGACTCCGTTGACCAAGCTGAAGATGGCGGCGTTCGCGCCGATGCCGAGGGCGAGGGTGAGGACGGCGACGGTGGTGAAGCCCGGCGATTTGCGAAGCATGCGAACGGCAAAGCGCAGATCTTGCCAGCAGGCTTCAACAAAAGATTCCCAACCGGCTCTTCTCCTCGGCCGCCATCTCAAGGAAGCCGTTTAGTTCTTCGTCCAGATCACTATCGACCTGTTTCTTTCGAAACAGCGACCGCAGCCCGCTCGCTATGCTTCGCAGAAATGACATGGTCCCCTACGATGCCTCCAAGATTCTGGCGATGGCCGCCACTTGCCTTCCCCATTCTCGCGTTTCGCTATTGAGCCTCTTTCGTCCCTGCTCTGTCAGGGCGTAATATTTTGCGCGCCTGCTATTCTCTGTGGCTTTCCATTCGCTCTTGATCAATCCAGCTCGTTGCAGCCGTTGCAAGGCCACAAACAACGAACCTGCATTGAGGCGGAAAACGCCCTTGCTCATCTGTTCGAGCCGGACGGCGATCCCATATCCGTGCATGGGTTCGAGCGCGAGTGTTTTCAGAATGAGCATATCCAGAGTGCCTTGGACGAGATCACTCGGTTTGTCCGCCATAGACGCATTCCTCCTGAGCACCAGGAGGAAGAATATACCCCTCCTACTGATTGTCAAGAGGAGAACGAGGGCTCAGGGAATTCAGGGCACGCGGAATCAATCACTTGCGAGCGGCATAGAAATGGGGTTTCTCTTCGGGCATTTTGACCTCGATGCGTATCTTCGAGAGAGTCGACATGTGTTATCTAGATTGCGCCTGGCGGCTGTCCGAGGCAAAATCGAGGCGTGGAGACAGAATTCACAATCTAAGCAAGCATCCTGCTAGATAGGGGCGCGGGTCGAGCGGAATTCACTCTAAGGAATGGCGCTGGCCCCTTACGTTGCTGCTCACAAAAAGTCCAGGAATTCACTCTTTGGGGAGAATAGAGCAAGGGGAACTCCCGAGCGGAGCAACTTGATCAAAAATCAGCTATTCAACCTTGCAACCCGAATTTGCTTCCTGCTTGGCTTGATCCTCTGCATCTATCAGGCAGGAAGACGAGGAATCGGCGATTGGTATTTCCGGCAAGCGTCGCCGGCTTCGATTCAAGCCGCAATAGCGAAGGATGGTAACGATCCTCAGTATTACGACGCGCTGGGGACTCTCACCCACTTCTACGCGGTCAGCCCGAATCTCGACGAGAGCGTAAAATTATTCGAGAGCGCCACGCGGTTAAGCCCATATGATGCTCACTACTGGAGCGATCTGGGGGCCGCCTACGATTGGGCCGGACAAACCAACGACGCGGTGAACGCATTCCGCCGAGCCCTCCGTCTTTTCCCCAATTCGCCGGAAATCAACTGGAGATTCGCGAATTTCGCTTTTCGGGCGCATAGAATTCCAGAGGCACTGCGGGCCTTACAGGTTGTCCTTCGAGGAAACAGCCCTTCCCACCGTGACGTATTCCGTCTCGCAACAAATGCGACGCGAGACGATCGTGCGGTTTTGGAGATGCTTCCTCCTCAAACTTCCGCATTCTTTGATTATCTCAATTTTCAAATGGAAACGGGCAATGTACTGGGCGCGGAACAAGCCTGGCTCCGCCTCCTCCAGCTAAGGTTGCCATTTGATCTGCGCCAAGCATTTCCTTATCTCGATGCGCTCATCCAGCGCCGCGAGCCCGAGCGCCTGGCGGCTACGTGGTCTGCCCTGGCCGAGCGCTTTCCAGAGCAGCTTGGCCCGCTTGTGACCAAATCCAATTTGGTGGCAAACGGGAATTTTGAACGCGACCTCCTCAACGGGGGCATGGATTGGCGCGTTGTTCCCGTCGAAGGGGCCGTAGTCGGTTTGGATTCCGACCGCGCTTTCGAGGGAGGTCGCGCCCTGCGCATCGAATTCACTGGGAAGCGCAACCTCGACTATCAACACGTATTCCAATACGTGGCTGTCCGGCCAAACACACGGTACCGGTTTTCCGGCGCCATGCGCGTGAGCCGGATTACCACGGACAGCGGGCCAAGGTTTCAGGCGTTCGACGCTTTCGACATGCAGAGACTGTTTCTATCTACTGAAAATATGGTGGGCACTACGGGCTGGTCCCCGCAACAACTCGAGTTCAAGACCAAGGCGGATACGCGACTACTAATGGTCAGGGTCGCGCGCCCCCCCAGCGAAAAACTGGATAACCAGATAGGTGGCACCGTCTGGATCGCTCAGATCAGCCTCATTCCAGAAAACTAGTCGGTCCAGCCTCGGATTGCGAGGATGTATCCAAATTCAAGACACCACTGGGTGCAGGGCTTTACCCGATTGAAGGGGAACTCGGGTAAACCTATGATTCATCTGATTGACGGTAATTTGCAAGGTTCCGGACCCAATGCAGGGGATGACGGGCATACTACATTTCGCGCGAAACGATCCCGAGATCACCGAACGTCGCACCCAGACTCGCTCGCTTGTAACTCCACCGATCTACGCCAACATAGAAAATCTAAATGGCGGCCTTATCTACAACATGAGTGAAGACGGGTTAGCCCTCTCCGCCGCCATGAATCTGGGCGGCGATGGCCCCCTGGGCATGCAGATCCACTTACCGGACTCCGGGGGCTGCGTCAAAGCCACAGGTCAGATTGCGTGGAGAAGTGGATCAGGCAAAACAGTAGGCATAAAACTCGTCAGCCTGTCCGAAGAGGCACGCCTGCGAATCAGGAACTGGCTTGCCTCGGAAAGCTCGCAAGGTGAACCTCAGTCGGAGGGAGAGAAACCCACCAGGCTGGGACAACCCTCGGTAATCGGGGCGCCGGCGAGAACCGCGCTGTTCCCCTTGCCGAATCCTTTGGACTCCAGCGTAGTTGAGGATCTAAGTTCGGAGCAGATCAATCCCGAAGATTCTTCTTTTCTCATTGACCAGCAGGAGAGAGTCGTTGCAGAGCCCCTTCAGCAACCAACTCAAGTCGTGTCAGACAGCCAGGCTGAAGCGGACAACTCGCCTCACCCTGGCGAACGCCGGTCCTTTCCACGGTGGCCGATCAGGCCGTTCAGTTACGTCGAATTGGGCCATGACAATGGTGGCGTCCTTCTAAATATCAGTGAAAGCGGTCTAGCTGTCACCTCGGCCAGGGCCCTGGGCGAAAATCACCTCCTGAGCATAGGGATTCAATTCACAGGGTCCCGGGATCAGGTAAATGTAAGCGGGCAGATCGCGTGGATCAGCGAATCAAAAAAAGAGGCTGGGATTCGGTTCGTCAACTTGACGGAAGAAGCGCGCGGGATAATCGCCAGTCGGATTTCTAAGGAACAGTCGCCGGCTGAAGATCAGGTGCAAAGTGTTAAAACTCCCGACGCCGCGATCCATGCGACTACGCCAAGAATTCGCAGGCTCAAGATTCCTAAGCCTGTAGATTTTCCCGGGGCCGCTGGCGTTCCCCAAGCAATTCCGGAGATTCCCAAGCTGAAAATTCCTAAGCCCGCAGATACACCTTCTGACGCACCCGTTCAGGAGTACTGGCGGGCTACGGTTCCATCAAGCCTACCCTTGCCAGGCGTTCCCGATGACGTAGTACCCGCCGCAACAGCTGCGCCCGGCGAGCTTCCAAAGAAAAGCGAATTCCGCCGCAAATTGAGGCCTGCATTTCATCCGAGAATTTCAAGAGCCGTATCCGATCAGCTGAGGCGCTTCGCGGCTGTGGTTGTACTCGCGGCGGTAGCGGGGTTGGCTATAAGATGGGTTGCCGCGTCACCTAGCATTCGGCATGAAGTGGTTGGATTCATCGCAGAGAATACAAAAAGCTTAAAGAAACCCCCTCAGTTGAAAGAAGCCCTTCCCGCAAACAAAACTACAGACGCTCCCGCTCTGCAATTGGAGGGTAGCGGCTCATCAGCCGTTCTGCCTGCGCCAGCTCCAACAAAACCTAATGTGAAAGGTTCGGAAATCGGCCCTACCCACGTACCTTCGCAAGTGCGCAGCGGCGAGCGCTCCACTGCGAGGCCTGTTGCTGTTAATAACACCGTTCGCCGCACGGAAAGCCCCCTGTTAAAGAGCCAGCTCGCAAAGCCTCCTGAGCATGCTGTTGTCGCCGCGCCGAATCCGGCCCCGGCGAATACCGGGAGTCAATTCGTAGCAAGTACCGCTGCCCAACCCGCGCAAAACACCGTAATACCGGCACCGAGTCCCTCCGCAAGTGTCCCTAATGGAACGGCGTTGGCTGACGTGAAAGAGAAAGAACCTACGCCACCTCCGAAGCAACCGGTTGTTCCCGTGACTCCGACGTGGTCGGTGGCGGTGAGCACGGATCCTTATCCTTCGATCCGCATTCCACCGGACATCAGTTCACAGAAAGCAACGCGTGGCAGCAGCCTGCAGATCGGGCGCGCCACCTCGCGCGTTGAGCCCGTCTATCCTGAAGAAGCCAAGCGCCAGGGCGTCGAAGGAACTGTGAAGTTGCACGTAGTTGTTGGCCGGGATGGAGCCGTGCAAAGCGCTGAGCCAATAAGTGGCCCCACTTTGCTGGCGAAGGCAGCAACGAGCGCGATTCGCGAATGGCATTACGCGCAAACACTGCTCGCCGGGCAACCCGTAGAAACAGAGCAAGACATCGTAGTCAACTTCCGGCTGGTGAATCCTTCCGTCTCGAAGAATTAATTTGACCGGGAAGTCAGCTGTCGATTCTACGGTCCAGCTGGGCTGACGGACTGCTTTCCTCCGCCGTGGGCTAGCGCAGCCGCAGCACCGGCTGCTCCTCCAGCCGCCAGCCCCAGATAGCCCCAACCTGTAAAACTGCCCCTGGACTTTCGGGCTCCAGAAGCTGATCTAGCTAAGTTAGTAGGCGTCATGTCTTGCCGCACTACCGGGAACAATTCGCCATTCGACGCAATGCTCACGGCTTGACCAACCTGGAGAAACTGGCCCGCCGTCCCCTGCAAATTCAAGACTCCAATGGCTCCATCCGAACACGTGACAAGATAAGACCCATCCGGAGCCCTGTCGATTGAAGCCAAAGCGAGATGCTCTTTGGTCGACGGAACCAGGACATCGTTTCCGATGCGCAGCGTGAGCCCATTTGGCCCGCTGATGGAATTCATCACTACCGCCCCGGCCTCCAACTCAGCCGCATATTCATATTTGCCGGCAAAGAGCACTTGGCTGCGCGGAGAGAGCTTGAGCGAGCCCTTTCCGCTCATGTTAAAGGTAGCAGACCCATTCTCCCCAACGCGCACCCTGTCGCCCGAAAAAATCGTGATTTCGACAGGTGCAGGAGAGTCATTCACATAGACCTCGCCGACGCAGGTCAGGGAGCCAAGTGCTGCTCTTTCTTTCTCTTGCGGAATTGCCCGGGCGTGGCTCAGGGCAGGAAAAAGTAAGAGCAGCAGCACAATAAGGATCTGCCTCTTTCCAAGGGCAAGAAAGAAATCCCAGCTGTGCTTCGTTCCAACGAGCGGTGCTGTAGTTAAAATCACAGGCATCTGCCTAACCGAGGACTGGACGAGGCGGGCTGACCAACATTACATAGCACTTCCACTATCCGTTGTCGATAGGGGGAATACCGGGGTTTACCGGTCCAGGGAACCCTTGGGGCCTCTTGATTCAAGCCGCCTCTTCTCCCTTAAGGCCTTCACCTGAGTCCGATTAGAGACTGGACCTTATCGACTGATTTGTGTTCCGCCTCTACGCTTGCTTTTGTTGATGCGCGCTTGAGAGGACTGAGTTCTACGACTTTCTGGGCATGCACGTGTGCTATCAGAACGCTCTTCTTAAAGAATCAAGGGCTCGAGGTCGATTTCATGGACGCTAATCCTTTCGATCTCCAAAGACGAGCCGTTGGCCAAGTCAACTCATTGCCGGTACGTGTGGTTCGCCAGCGGAGAGTCGAGTTCAGGAATTTAGCGACACGTGCGTCTTCCGTGCCGTCCCCGGCTAAGATTTTGGACCTTCTTTTGCCCGAGGCTGACCGGAACGGTCGATGCGAAAGCGCAGTTGGAAGAGGCAACAGCTTCCCACGTGAGCGCGCTATCCACATTAGCGGCTCGTTCGTGAAGAGGATCATAGACATTGCATTGTCTGGCATCGCTCTTTTGTTCCTGTGGCCGCTCCTGCTCGTCATTGCCGTGGCCGTCAAGCTCGAATCGCCTGGTCCCATCATCTATCGTTCGCTCCGCGCGGGAAAAAAGAGACAAAGATTTGTCTGCTATAAATTCCGGACTATGGTCAACGGCGCGGACGAACTGAAGGATGCGCTACGCCGGTTCAACGAGCGACGAGATCCTTTCTTCAAGATCGCCGATGATCCTCGCGTCACACGGCTCGGCCGCTTTCTTCGCAAGTACAGCCTCGACGAACTGCCCCAATTCTGGAATGTCTTGAAAGGGGATATGAGCCTGGTTGGCCCGCGCCCCCATCCCGTGGATGACTGCGCGCGCTACCAGCCCGCCAATCACCGGCGGCTGGACGTGAAACCCGGAATAACCGGCCTCTGGCAAGTCATTGCGCGCACCGATCCCTCGTTTGAAACGTGCATGAAGCTCGATCTTGAATACATGAAACGCTGGAGCCTGTCGCTCGATTTCAAGATTTTGCTCCGCACCGTTCCCGCAGTGTTGGCCGGAGAAGGTCAGTAACGAGAAGTTTGCTAGGAACGGCTTGATTCTTCAGGCCAGACTGCTGGAACGGAAGATTCCTGTGCTTTGTATCGCTCCGAATCGTTTGACGGGGGAAAGAACAATAGCGCTGGGTGATAGTGCTGCACCACGTTCCTCTGTTTCTGCCCAGCGACCAGGCACCGCTGTGGTTTTGTTTAGCAAGGGGACTCCGGGCAAAATTATCAACGGCTGGCTGATTCTCATTGTGGTCTTGGGAGCCGTAATTGCTCTCGCAGACGGCCTGACACGCGCTCCCAATCTAGAGCTGGAGCTATCTCCGCCGCAACCCCTGGAATATGAACCCTACTATGCCGCTTTTCTGCTAGCGGGGTTGACCCTTCCACTCATGTTTGCCTACGCCAAAAGGGCACGGATTTCGCTGGCCGAGGGGTTATTCCTGTGGTTTGTATTTTGCACCACGGCATACCTGAAGGATTTTTCCTACCTTCGCTGGCCTGGTGCTCCACTCTTCATCACCGATGCTGTCCTGATTGTTTTGCTCCTTTCGATCTATATTGTGCGGCGCCGGCGCTGCCCCCGTTACCCCGTTGTGTTGAATATCTCCCTCGCGCTTTTTATCGCAGCTGGCGCGCTGGCGGCCACACGGGGTTTCTTGGGACATCGCGACCCTATCTTGGTGCTACGTGATTCCGCACTGGTCGGATACGCGTTTTTTTTGCTGGTTGGGTATCATCTTTTCGCGAGTTGGCTAGCGATAAGGAGAGTAGCAGTTTGGTTTGTGCTTGGTACAGCGCTCAACGTTCTAAATGGATTGGCTTGGTTTGTTGTCGCTCCTGAACAAAGACGCTTTGTCGCTCCTGGGATTTATGTTTTGGTCTCCCTCGTTGGCGTCTTAATGATGATGGCGGACCGCGTCATCAGGCCGCGCATTGGTTGGATTTTCGCCGGAGTCTTCTCCCTTGGCTTGCTGCTCGCTAACGCGCGAAGCCTCTTCGTAGCTCTTGGCATTGTGCTTCTGATAGTGCTGTTTGTCCCAGGGATGCTTCGGAGGAAGCTTCCTTCTACGCGCCTGGTCACAGCTCTCGTCACCACCGCCGTTCTGCTGTGCTCCCTTGCGTTTCTATTTCTTCACCTGCAGGCTGGCCGAGACTTTACGACGCGTGTAGCCAACAATCTGGCTTCGGGGCTTCTCCACACAAGTGACGACCCTTTTTGGCAATTCCGGCTCATGGCCTGGAAAGAGGCCCAGAGGCGTTTTGAGCAGTACCCTCCAGCCGGGGAGGGATTTGGAGTCCCTTTTAACTTTGATATCTGGGACAACGATCCCCGCCCCCACAATACGTTTCTGACCGTGCTCTACAAGATGGGTCTGTTAGGTTTTCTCCCCTTGCTTGCCTTTCTTGCCTATTTCTTTTGGCTTTGTCTGCGAGCGGTTCATCACAATTCGGAGAACCGTCGTGTCTCCTTCTTGCAAGCGCTGATCTTGGCACAAATCTCTTTCTGCGTCTGGGGAGGGGCCGATTCCGTGCTTGAGAGCCCCTACTTAGCTTCCCTTTTCTGGGTGGGGATGGGAATCGGTCTGAGTATGATTCAGAAGCTCAATTATGAACGATCGTTGCAGGTCCTTTCTTATTTTCCTCGCTGGAACGATGAAATAGCTCAAAGGGATCAGCCTAAGGGAACAGTTACTAATGCAGAAGTTCCGACTTGATTTGGCGAATCGCCCTTGTTTCCGTATGCGCTCGACCGCAGCGGAGGATCTCTAGTTGAAGAGCACAGTCTGACAGCTGCTGAAGAGAGGCGGGTCCTGACATCAATGCGGCAGGATGATAGCGGTACAAGCGCCGCGAGCTTTAAGGAAGCTGCGGCACGGGCGAGCCTATTACTTATGACTCCACGCAAGTGGACGCTCGTCCGCATGTTCGAGGCCGTGATGCGATTCCTAAAGCCCCTCGTGCCCCCGCTACCGCCCGTGAAAAATCCTTCCGAACCACCCGCGAACATCCTCGTGGTTGAGTATTGGAATTTGGGCGACCTCGCCATCCTTGTGCCCTTCCTTCGGAATCTACGGCGGAGCTTTCCTCTGGCGCGAATTTCCCTTTTGGTCAGCGCTGACCTAGCTTCTTTTCTTGACGGTCAGAGACTCGTGGATGAATTCATTCCCGTTCGTGTGCCCTGGGCGCGCCACTTCAATCGGTGGCGTAAATATAATCTCTTCTCTTTCGACTGGATTTCGCTGTCACGCACGATTCTCGCGCTACGGAAGCGCCGATTCGATTGGGCCTTTTCAGGCCGCATGGATGTTCGCGACAATCTCATTCTCTGGCTGAGTGGTGCGCGTCGGCGAATCGGGTACGGCATTGGGGGCGGTGGTTCCTTTTTGACCGACCGGGTCACACCGGATGTGTCCCGCCCGCACCGCGCCGAAGTATGGGTGCACTTGCTGGAGGCACTGGGGGAGCCCTTGGACTGGAAGGTCGACGGTTTCCATCTGACACACAGGGAGTTGGCTTCGGCTCGGTCGTACCTCGCTGCACTTGGCATTGCCCCTGGTGCCTTTCTCGTCGGTGTCCACCCCGGTGCCCGGATCGCGACGCGACGCTGGGGTGACGACCGCTTTGCTGAAGTTGCTCGCCGCGTCCTTGAGGAAACCGCCGCGCACGTTCTATGGTTCTTGGAACCGGGGACTTCGAGCCAAGCGCCCCAGTTGGAGCGCTGTCATACAGTTAGTCTCGGCTTCCGGTCTTTCCTAGCCGTACTTTCTTATTGTCGCCTTCTTGTTTGCAATGACAGCGGTCCAATGCATCTTGCGAACCTTCTGGAGATCCCAGTTGTTGCCGTCTTCGGTCCGCAACGGCTGGAGTGGTTTGGTCCGCGCGGGCCGCATGACCGTGTCGTGATTCGTCCGGAATTCTCATGCCGCCCATGCTCTGATTACTGCATTTTTGACCAGCCCTATTGTCTGCGGGCGATTTCAACGGATGAAGTGTACAGTGCCTTTGAGAATGTATTTCAGCAGTTGAGTCACGTCCCGGATAGGCGAGGAGGACTAGCATATGAAAGCTAAATCTGGACCAGCGTTGGGGCGGCCCTTCGTTCCACAGCCTTCTTGCGGAACCACTCAGGGCCCCAACGCGGCTGAAACCAGGGTCATCGAGGCCAATATAGCCTTCTATCTCCGGATTGCGGAGAAGTACGACAGCTACGAAACGTATATTTTCGACGCCCATCTACAGCAAAGTCTCGAGGATGACCTCGACATCATTGGCTCCCATTTTTCCTCGCTGGGGCGGACACCCTCTTGTCTCGAATGCGGCGGCGGCACCGGGAACCTGACTTTGAAGATGTGTGCTCGGGGCTGGGCCGTTACCGTCGTGGACGTTTCCGAAGAAATGTTGGGTTTGCTACAAGAAAAAGCGCGCGCTCAGGGTCATTCTCCCAACCTCGTCCGGGGCCCCATCGAGCGATTCCTCGAGAAGGCCAGTGAGCCTTATGACCTGGTCGCATTCAGTTCGGTTCTTCACCACATATACTCCTATCTACCCATCGTGGAGCGCGCATCTAAGCAATTGAGCCTCGGCGGCATCTTCTATTCGAACTATGACCCTCTCGCCCCGAAGAGCCCCTTTTGGGCTCGTGCTTTCGAGTCGCTGGATACCACGATTGCCAAGGTCTTATTTGATCCAGCGGACGTTCTGCCGGGCACCCTAAGGCGCTTGCGAAAACTCTTTTCACGGAGCGATCCCGAGTTCGGCCGCGCGGTGGCCGGCGCCGGTGACGTGGCGGAATTTCATGCCAGAACGGGCGTGGACGACATCCAAATCCTGCGGGCCCTGCAAGGGAATGGCTTCTCTATCGTCAAGCACCAAAGATTTGCGACCGGCAGAACTGCAGTTGCTCGACTCTTGAATGATCGCCTTAGACTTTTGGAAAGCTTCAAGATTATTGCGCGCCGTAATTCTGAAGCGTTTTAAAGCACAAGGTTTCGGGTCGACCAGCGACCAGCGTACCGACCGCTTCAGCACTCAGGCCCTTTTATCCCACGGAATTTCGAACTCACGCGCAATACAAGACCATGCAATTCTCAATCGTCATTTTTCAGATATACCGCCCGAGTCGCTGGCCGTAGCTAGCTTTCGTCGCTTTGATCGAAGTGTCACGGGCCAATGTGTCTCGGATCCAGACGGGAACAGCTCTTTAAGACGCAGGATTGGTTCTTCAAAGAAGTGCCACGAAATTGAAGCGGCTATGGCGGCCAAAGGAATCTGCCCGGCAAACGCTGCCAAATTTCCAGCCAGTGGGTAGGCCCGGTAGAAGCCCAGAGAGCCGATGAAACGGGACCACAAAATAAAGAGTGGATAGTGCAACAAATATATTCCGTAGCTGATCTTTCCTATATAGCGCAACCAGGCAGCCGAGAGGCTTCTTCCAAGCAAAGAGGATCGCGGGTCAGAGCTTAGTGATATGCCTAACAGGCCGACAAATGCGATGGCCAGAAATGTATAGCTTACGATGGAGCTATTCCTGTGCATCAAGATTCGCGCCAGTAGCACGCCCGCTGCACCGAGTCCTAAGAATTGATAAGCGCGAGTGCGCCAGCGGACCAATGTGCAGCTCGGAGAGCGTAACCAAAGCGCCGCCAGAGATCCAAATGCGATCGCGTCCAACCGAGAAAGCGTAAAGAAGTGAATAAAGCCGGATGGCGCGCCATAAAAACGGGCGGTGAGCCTCAGGGACAAAGATACAACGACAAGCGAGGCACAAATTATGGCGAGTGTGCGTTTTTTGAATAGAAATACCAGCAGGGGCCAAGTCAGATAAAACTGCTCCTCAACAGCCAGGGACCAGGTTGCGCCCAGACCAAACGGATACGTCTCGCGATTGACGAAGACGATGTTTTGCACGTAGAAGACAAAAGCAGGCCAAATGCCAGCGGCGGTCGATCGCATGGAAGGCGCAAATAGCGGCACTATTACAAACGCTACAAAAAGCACCGCGTAGTACAGCGGCCAGATGCGGAGCACCCTTCGCGCGTAGAAATTTCGAAAAAAATGCGGAGACCCCTTTGAATCTGTGAGTATCCCGGTGATAAGAAACCCTGACAAGACAAAGAATAAGTCCACACCAAACCGCGCATATTCCAGCATCCCCGCATGGGGCAAAGCTTCGAGAAAACCGGAGTGGCCAATGAGAACCAGAAGAATCGCAACCCCCCTGAGGCCGTCAAACTGAGGTATATAGCCTGGAACCAAGAAGGACGTCGCGATGGGAGTCTTTCCCATATTGCGAGAACTAGCTCACCTCCCGGCGAAGATGTTCTCCGCGATTCCAACCGACATCAATAGGGGAAACACCTGCTAGCCCCTCGTCAAGAACCTGGGACCAAATGCGATCTTGCGGTCTTCGGAGGTTAGCCATGATCGCAGATCATCAGCCTTCTCTTACATCTTATCCGGAGCGCTTGGCATTTCTACTCCTCGTGAGCAGCCCAACGTCCTGGCTTTGGCCAGACACGCTTGGGACCCGTGCTATCATGGGCCATGAACTTTCGCCGCCGCCCCCTCCGGAAGCCCGCCTCTACTCCCGTACGCGGAGCGCACGAGTATTGGTGCAGATCCGGAACCGGCGGCTCACGATTCGGAACCGACTGCCACTTATCCCCTTTCTTTTCATATTCTTCCGCACTCTTTTACGTTCTTCAAATACCTATCTCTTTTCTCTCCAGAAACTCGATTTTAAGTCCTTTGGAATCAGTAGACCTCGGGATCGAGTTTCTGGCTCATACAACCACCCCGAAGGGGTGGCCGGTGCTTTTCATTAAGTTCCTCACTCTTTTGCAAAAACATGGCGGTGGGGTATGCCTTCTTTAGTCTCTCTGTCTTTTCAACAAGTTCCAGCCTGCTTGGGGAACAACCGTGCATCATGGTGGAGCAGTTTCGCGGGATCGCACTAACTATGGCGACGCAGGCTCAAACAACGCAAGCCTTTAAGAGCCCCGCCTGCCTCCGAGTTTTGGGCGTACGGGTGGACTCTGTGCAGATCCCCGATGTGATCGCGCGGATGACGGAATCGATTCGCGAGCGCGACGGATGCCACTCCATCGCCGCAACCGGCATGCACGGCGTTGTCGAGGCGCAGCACGATGCGTCCTTCAAGGACATTCTAAACGCAACGGATCTGGTGGTGCCCGATGGCATGCCGCTCGTATGGTTGGGCCGGCGCCAAGGACACCCTCTGCGCACACGCGTCTACGGGCCAGATTTGCTTTTGGCGTTCTGCGAACAGAGCGCCGGACGGGACTACCGCCATTTTTTCTACGGAGGAGAACGGGGCGTTGCCGAGCGCCTTGCAGAATCGCTCAAAACTCGTTTCCCGGGACTGAACGTCGTCGGTACCTGCTCGCCTCCCTTTCGTCCACTGACTGCGGCAGAAGACGAAGAAATAGTGGGGCTGATTGGCCGTGCCGCGCCTGACGTTCTCTGGGTGGGATTGGGCACGCCAAAGCAAGAGCGCTGGATGCACGCCCACAAAGGCAAGCTGCGCGCTCCCGTGCTGGTTGGCGTCGGCGCAGCCTTTGACATGCTTTCCGGCAGACGGAAGCAAGCCCCGCTGTGGATGCGCGAGCATGGCCTCGAATGGTTCTTCCGCCTCTTCCAAGAACCGCGCCGTTTGTGGCGGCGGTATCTCGTTTACGGAGCCCAGTTTATCGTTTATCTGATGCTCGAAAGCTTGCGGCTAAAGAATTTCGAGGCTACCGGCAGCAGCCTCCCTGAGCGGACACCGAGTCGCCGGGCAGGTGCCTAACCCCTTTCCTTCTTCGCAAATTTCCGCTCGTTCCGCCTCAGGTCTTAACCTGCATTTCAATTCAAGGCTGCACCTTATCGACTGGCGCGCTCCTGCTTCGTAGTCTGCATTAGCCCGGTCTTCGTTTCGAAGTGGGAGTCAGAGCCATCCAAGTGGAAAGAACTCGGTCCAAGGGGTTGATTCTAGGCGTCTTTGCATTCGCCATAACTTTTCTCTGTTTGCCGCAGAATCTATTGCCCGCCGCCAGACCAAACAGTCCTTGTCAAGGCTCACAGGAAGTTCGCTCCTCACCGCAATCCGCAAATCGGAACCAATCCGCGCCTCAGCCAAACTTGGAAACCTCCGGGGATTGGAATCACCGCCTGAAAGAACTACTGGCTTCTCATCTATCAACGCCCACTCTAGGCGCCCAGGAATACCGCATCGGTGCCGAAGACGTTCTCAACATCAATGTTTTCGAAGCCCAGGAGCTGAATCGCGAAGTTCGCGTCTCGGCAGGTGGTGAAATCTCTCTGCCCTTACTTGGATCGGTTCGAGCCGCAGGATTGACTCCCCGGGAATTGGAATTTGTTCTCCAGGAACTTCTTCACCGTACGTACATGAAGGACCCGCACGTGAGTGTGTTTGTCCGCGAGATGCAGAGCCATCCCGTTTCGGTGATGGGAGCGGTCAGACGGCCCGGGGTTTTCCAGATCCGCGGAAGCAAGACGCTGCTGGAGGTTCTCTCTCTCGCAGAAGGCCTGGCCGACGATGCCGGCGAAACCGTCATCATTTTGCGAGGCGCGGCTTTGTCCGCGGAGCCAGATCCGCCTATGGACCACTCCGCCATCTCAGATCCACCTTCTTCCGGCCCGCAAAGCCGCGGCGAAGCGAACGCCGCGTCTTCATCCCTCAACGAGAATCGCTCTGCGTCAGAAGGTGCCGTGCAGGTGAACTTGAAAGATCTTCTTGAGTCGGCTGATTCTCGCAGCAATCCCTTGGTCCATCCTGGCGACATCGTTAAAGTCACTGGGGCAGGCGTCGTTTATGTGATCGGCGAAGTTCGCAAGCCCGGTGGATTCGTCCTTAAATCAAATGAGAAAATTTCTGTCCTCCAGGCCCTGGCTTTGAGCGAGGGACTCACTCGCACTGCTTCAAAGGGCGCCGCACGCATTATCCGCACGGATCAGCAGAGTGGTGAACGAAGAGAGACTCCGATTGATTTGGGGAAAATTCTGGCGGGGAAAGCTCCGGACCCCGTTCTTGGGCCGAAGGACATTGTGTTCGTACCGAATAGCGCTGCGAAGAGCACGTTTGGCCGAGGCGCGGAAGTCGCAGCGCAAACGCTCGCAGGGCTCCTGATTTTCCATTGGTAACAATATGGACGACCAAAATCAAGTCGAGCTTTATAGCCGCGGCCATCGCCTCGATCGGCGCGGGCCCGGCGTTCTCGATAGCCGAGTCATGGAGCTGCCCGATTCCTACGAAATCCTGGAACCCGGCGAAGCACTCGACCTTCGCAGCTATGGCCGCATCCTTCGCAAGCGCCTGCCGGCCATCCTCGTTGTCTTTTTCATTCTGTTTACTGCCATTCTCATCGAAACGCTCAAGCAAAAGCCCATCTATCGCGCTCAGGTTTTGCTGGAAATTCAGAAAGAGAATCCGGACATCCCGACCATCAAGGAACTTTACGAACTCGACGCGGTGTCCGACGCCTACCTGAGGACGCAATACAGCATTCTGGCCAGCGAAAGCCTGGCGCGTCGGGTGATCGACCAGCTCCAGCTGGATGCTCTCCCCGAATTCAACTCTCCCAAATGGTGGCAGTTCTGGCCAAGGAAGAAAAAATCTCCCCCGCCTCGCACCTTTACAATCGGTCCCATGCCCGAGGCCCGTGATCGGGAGCTATCGCAGCGAGTCCTTGAGCGATTTCAGGACGGGTTGACCATCGATCCTGTCAATCGGAGCCGCCTTGTAGCTGTTCGATTTGACTCGCGCGATCCGGAACTTGCCGCGCGGGTTGTCAACACTCTTGCATCGGATTATGTCGATCAAAGTCTGGAAGCACGCTGGCAAGCAACGCAAAGGGCCGCGGAGTGGCTTTCGCAGCAGTTGGTGGGCGTGAAGGTAAAATTGGAAAAATCCGAAGATGAACTCCAAAGCTACGCGCGTCGCAATGGCCTAGTCTTCCTGGAAACGGACAAAGGCGCCAGTCAGAACGTCGCAAACGAGCGGCTGCAGCAGCTCCAGGAGCAACTGACAAAAGCACAATCCGAGCGATACGAAAAGGAAGCGCTTTACCGTTTGGTTCAAACGGGCGATCCCGGAGCTTTGCCCGGAGTGTTCGAGAACAAGTTGATCCAGGATTTGAGCGAACGTCTGGCGGAACTCAAGCGTGAGCATGCCCAGTTGTCGACCACGTTCAGTCCCGATTATCCCCGCGTAAAAGAAATTCAGAGCCAGATCGACGAGATCGAGTCGTCACTTCGTGACGAACGCCAGCGCGCCGCCGACCGGATCGCCAATGATTATTCCGCTGCGGTCCGCCGTGAGGACTTGGTTCAGCAGGCGCTGGACGGCCAGCAAAAGCAGGTAAGCCTGATCGCCGAAAAATCAGTCCAGTACAACATTCTTAAGCGCGAGGTCGACACAAACAAACAGCTCTACGAAGGCCTGCTGCAGCAGTTGAAGGAAGCAGGCGTCTCTGCCGGTCTCAGGGCCAGCAACATCCGGCTCGTGGATTCCGCCGAACCGCCTGCCAAGCCCGTTAAGCCGAGAATCCTTTTGAATCTGTCTGTTGCGGCATTTCTCGGTTTAGCGCTCGGCATTTGCGCCGCGCTCTTCCAGGAACGCATGGACGATACACTCAAGGGCGATGACGACGTCGAGCGGTTGCTTGGCCTTCCTTCTCTGGCTTTGATTCCAGTTGTGCCCTCGTCAAATGGCGACCACCTTGGCATCCATAGGTTCCTCCCCCACGACAAGTCTCACATCCTCAAAGGAAATGGCTCTGGCAAAAACTCACCTCCTTCCTGGCACCTTATTGATCGCGACGGCACACAACATGCCGCGCTTGGCGAAGCGTTTCGCAGTCTGCGCACTTCGGTTTTGCTCTCGACTCCGGACCGGCCTCCCAGCTCTCTTCTGGTCACGAGCACCCAGCCTGCCGATGGCAAGACCACCGTAGCCTGCAACTTGGCGATTTCGCTGGCACAGCTCGGTCATCGGGTCTTGCTTGTGGATGCGGATTTGCGCTCCCCCTCTTTGCACAAATTGTTCGGCATCGATCGCAGCCTGGGCTTGGTCAGCTATCTTACCGGTCAGCAGGATTGGCGCGCCGTGGTGCACCCTTCTGGCTCGCGCGGACTTGATCTATTGGTTTGCGGTCCCGTGCCTCCGAATCCCTCTGAGCTTCTTTCTTCCCAGAGCATGGGCGCTTTGATCCGCTCCGCGTCCGCGGAGTACGGCTTTGTAATCCTGGATTCTTCGCCTATGCTTGCGTTGGCCGATAGCCGCATTCTTGCCCCACTGGTCAACGGGGTGCTCCTGGTGGTAAGGAGCGGCACTACTCCTCGCGAGCAGCTTTTGCACGCGCAGTCCGGAATCCGCGGTGTGGGTGGCAACTTGATCGGCGTGGTGCTGAACAGCGTCGATATTCGCACTAACGGCTACTACAACTATGGCCCGTATGGTCCCAATGCCGGCTCTCCCCCACAAGAAACTTTCGTTCCCGCGAATTTCCAAATGCCACCGCAACAAAAAGCCAGCGACTGATCCATTGCGAGCCTTCCATGGTTCGATTGCTTGAAGCTGGTCTCATCGGTGCCGTGTGTGTGGCGGTTTTGGCCTTTGGCGGCACAGCTCCTTCGTTTTTTGCCATAGCGCAGGTGATTATCCTGGGGCTGGGTGTTCTCTTCCTTCTCTCAGACAAGTATTCGCGCGGCACTTCCTTCCGCATTCCCGTCGCCAGCCCTCTTCTCTTGGTCGCGTTGGTTCTACTGCAACTTTGCCCGCTTCCTGTTTCCCTGGCCCCCATGTTCGGACGAGCGCGAGACGAACTGCCCTCCGGGTCGTATTTCACCATCAGCATGGAGCGCTACCAAACGGTTTCGCATCTCCTGCTGCTGGTTACTTATCTGACTGCCTTCTTCCTTACATTGTTCCTCTGCCGCGATCGCAACGCGAAGAAGGGGCTCGTCTTCGCCCTTGTGTCACTCGGAGCGTTCGAAGCTCTCTATGGCCTCATTCAATACCTCACCGGCTGGCAGCAAATTTTCGCCTATGTCAAAAAATACTATTTGGAGGAAGCCACCGGCACGTACATCAATCGCAATCATTTCGCCGGTTTTCTGGAAATGATTCTCCCCTTTGCCTTGGTCCTTGCTTTGCGCTGGACGCATCTTCTATCTAAGAACACTTCCGGCGGAGCCAGCACGTTTCGCAAAATTGTTTCCCGGACCGAACTGGTTTCTGTCGTGTTGTGGTTCTTTCTTGCCATTCTGATCTGTGCCGCCCTCGTCCTGTCGCGCTCGCGTATGGGAATCATTTCCGCTCTGGTGTCACTCGGTGTCATTCTGGCGCTCGCTCGAACATCGACAGTGCGCCCGCGAACCAGGGCGGCCGTCGCTGCATTATTTTTTCTCGGTGTCCTGGGGCTGATCGTGTGGATCGGCAGCGACCCTGTCATGAGCCGTTTTGAAACTCTAGGCCAGGAATACAATCTTATCGGGCAGAATCGTATTTCCATTTGGCGCGATACGCTCGGGTTGATTCGCCAACATCCCTTCCTCGGAACTGGGCTCGGGTCCTTTCTCGTGGCTTACACCTCCGTTCAAACTGCTTTCCTCAGTCTTCTTGTTGAGCACGCCCATTGCGATTACCTGGAAGTAGCCACGGAACTTGGCTTGCCTGGTGCCATTCTTGTTTTTGGCTCGATCTTCTGGGTTCTTGCCCAGACTGCCCGTCGGTACAGGAAACTGGAAGAGCGTTTTGACAAAGCCGTTTCTTTGGCTTGCATTGGGAGTATTGCGGCTATTCTGGTGCATAGCCTGGCCGACTTTAATCTGTATATCCCCGCCAACGCACTAGTCTTCACCATGATTCTGGCGATGGCTTGGTCTAGCGCGCATCCCGAATCAGCGCCGCATGGAGACATCCCTTGAATGTCTTAATTCCTCCCAATCCAGCGAAGCGTAGGTAAAAGCAAAAAATCTCTCGGCTCATGTCCCAATTTCAACGCTCCCATCACCTTGACATCCCGCCATTCGCGTTGTTTACTCGCCACGCGAGGAGGTTTTTTCCCCATGACACGCATAGCGCGCATCGCCGCCGCTCTTCTCATTGCAACTCTGATTCTTGCTTGCAGCCCCAAGGTCCGGGCGCAGGATGCTTCTCACAAACTTAGCGCCATGGATGAGTTCCAGATTCAGCTCCCCACCGACCCGCAAATCTCCCCCGACGGCAAGCGCATCGTGTACGTTCGCCGCTTCGCCGATCCCATGACTGACAAGCGTTACTCGAATCTCTGGATCATCAATACCGACGGAACCGACCATCGCCCGCTCACTACCGGCAATCGCAGTGACGTTTCTCCGCGGTGGTCCCCGGACGGCATGCGCCTGGCCTACCTATCCGACGCCGACGGCAAACAGCAGCTGTACATCCGCTGGATGGACACCGGCCAGACAGCGCGCATTACCAATCTCGAGCAGGCTCCCGACGCCATCGCCTGGTCGCCTGACGGAAAAATGCTCTCCTTTTCCTCGCTCGTTCTGGGGAAAGGCCCGCACATCGCCGACCTGCCGGCTCCGCCTTCCGGCGCAAAATGGGCCGACCCTCCCGCCGCATACGATCGTTTGGTTTATCGCTTCAATGGTGCGGGTTATCTCAAGCCCGGCTTCATGCAAATCTTCGTCGTCGACAGCGAAGCCGGCGCCCCGCGCCAGGTCTCCAACGGAAATTTCCCCAATGGCGGCAACGAATTCGGCCCGTCACGCGCGTCCTGGACGCCCGATGGCAAGTATCTGATCGTTTCTGTCAATCGCCATCCTGAATCCGATCACGAATATTTCGACGATGAAGTCTATGAGTTCAGCGTGGCCGATGGCTCGCTTCGCCCTCTCACTAATCGTAAGGGCCCCGACAATTCTCCCGCCGTTTCTCCCAACGGAAAACTCATCGCCTATACCGGCTACGACGACCGCTACCAGGGCCACCAAACCACCAAACTCTACCTCATGAATCGCGACGGCTCCAATTCACACTCCCTCTCCGACAAACTCGATCGCGATGTCCAGGATCCGCAGTGGGCTCCCGACAACAACGGCGTCTATTTCCGCTACGACGATCAGGGCGATTCCAAGATTGGTTTTTATTCTGTGGATGGCGCATTCAAGAAAATCGCGGAGCATCTCGCTTCCACGCTGGGCGCCGGCGGTGGCGGCACATTTTCTTTGTCCCACACCGGCATGATTGCCCTCACCTATGGGCGTCCGGACAATCCCGGCGACATCGCCATCTCCAACATGGGCGCGATGAAAGTCCTTACCTCTTTGAATCAGGAATTGCTGGCGCAAAGCAAGCCCGGCCACGTCGAAGAGATTTCGTTCGAATCTTCAAAAGACAATCGCAAAATCCAGGGATGGATTGTTCACCCGCCCGATTTCGATCCCTCCAAAAAATATCCTCTGGTTCTTGAAATTCACGGCGGTCCTTTCGCCGATTACGGCGACCGTTTCGATTTTGAAAAGCAAGTGTTGGCTGCCAGAGGCTATGTTGTTCTCTACATAAATCCGCGTGGCAGCACCAGCTACGGCGAGGATTTCGCCAATCTAATCCATCATGCGTATCCGGGTGACGATTTCTACGACCTCAATAGCGGCGTCGACGCTGTCGTCGCCAAGGGCTACATCGACACCAACAATCTCTTCGTCACCGGCGGCAGCGGCGGCGGGGTCCTCACCTGCTGGACCATCGAGCACACTGAGCGTTTCCGCGCTGCTGCTTCGCTCTATCCCGTCATCAACTGGTACAGCTTCGCACTAACGTCCGATATTCCCTTCATCACCAGGTACTGGTTCCCGGGCCTTCCCTGGGACAGCACGGACAATTACATGCAGCGCTCGCTCACCAATCTCGTCGCCAAAGTCAAGACGCCCACATTGGTCATGACCGGTGAGGCCGACTATCGCACGCCCATTTCCGAAGCCGAACAGTTTTACGAAGCTCTGAAACTCCTGAACGTTGACACTGTTCTCGTTCGTGTTCCCGAAGAGCCTCATGGCATTGGCCGCCGCCCAAGCCATCACATCGCCAAAATGCTCTACATTGCCGGTTGGTTCGAACAGCACAAGTCGAAGCCGTAGCCGTAGCGGAACCCGCGCATTTATGTTGCGTTTATCTTCTTCGCTATATAGGTGGGTACACCCAGTCTCAAGCAAGGGATAGAAAGTTAAAGAGAGAAAAAACTATGCGCAAACGTTTCACCCTTCTCGCCATCCTTGTCTCGCTCGCGGTTACGATCATTGTTTCTGGCGTAGCATTCTTGCGTGCCGCCACACCGGCGCCGGCCGGTTCCGGCTATCACGTCATCAAAACAATCCCTGTCGGCGGCGACGGTGGCTGGGACTACGTCTACGTGGACAGTGTTGCCCGCCGCGTCTACGTTTCGCGCGGGACGCACGTCGTCGTCGTCGACGCAGACACTTACGCCGTCGTTGGCGACATTCCCGACACGCAAGGCGTCCACGGAATCGCCATCTCTTCTGACCTCGGCCGCGGTTTCACCAGCAACGGCCGCGCCGACAGCGTCACGATTTTCGATCTCAAGACGTTGAAGGCCATCGGCACGGTTAAGACTGACGGCAATCCCGACGCCATCCTCTACGAACCCGTCACCAAGCGCGTCTTCACCTTCAACGGCCGCGGCAAAAACGCCACCGCCGTCAACGCCGCCGACGGCTCCCTTGCCGGCACGATTCCTCTCAATGGCAAGCCCGAATTCGCTGCCGCCGACGGCAAGGGAACTATTTATGTAAACAACGAGGACACTTCCGACCTCTATCATCTCGACGCGCAAAGCCTCAAGGAACTTCATCACTGGCCGCTCGCGCCGTGCAAATCTCCTTCAGGCCTGGCCATGGACGTCGCCAATCGCCGCCTCTTTTCCGTGTGCGACGAAAAAGTGATGGCCGTCGTAAACGCCGATAGCGGCAAAGTCGTCGCCACGCCCACCATCTGCGAAGGTCCGGATGCCGCTGGGTTCGATCCCGCGACCGGCTATGCGTTCGCTTCATGCGGCGATGGCAACCTCACCGTCATCCACGAAGATTCGCCCGACAAATTCACCGTCGTCGAAAATGTTCCGACCAAGCGCAGCGCCCGTACCATGGGCCTGGACCTCAAGACCCACAACATCTTTCTCCCGGCCGCGGACTTCGATCCGCCCGCCCCCGGGGAACGCCGCGGCAAAATGAAACCTGGCTCCTTTGTCCTCGTTGTTGTGGGGAAATAACCGAAAATCGCGCGACGAGCCGGCAAAGGCACGTTAATTAAAAAAGCGTCCCGGTGAGGAGGGTCACCGGGACGCTTCGGGGGGATTGAGGGAACTCTTAATGCACCACGCCGACGTTGTGCGCGCCTGACATGAACGAAACGCTCGCGCCCGCCGCCTGCGGCAGCCACCAAATCTTTCGCACCCAGCCATGCTGGCTGACCATCATCCGCTTGCCAATTAAGTCCGTCACCAGCGGGCTCACTTGCGTCGCCGCATAAATCGCGTTTGAACCTGCATACGGGCGCAGGAAGGGGTTCGCTTCTTGCCCATAACCGCCCGCCACCGCCCGGTGCGTGGTCCAGGCGTCAAACGCCGCGCCGCTGTGCGCTGCCAGCGCCAGCCCATACCAGATCTTCCTTTGGCGGGGCGTTTCGCGGGGCCGGACGATCACTGGCTTCACTGCCAGAAAGGGTTGTCCTGCCGGGTTCGGAGTAATGTTCGGGGCGATCGGCTCCAGGTCGGCTTTCACTTTGGGTGCTGGGCCGGAGGGCAGGGAGGCCACCAGGGTCGGCTCTTTCGCCGCGCTATCGGAAACCACTGCGGGCGAGTCGTTAACCACCTTTGCCGTGTCGTCCGTCTGCGGCATCGCACAGATCAGGAGCAGCGTTGCAAGGACCATCGGCCACCTCAGTATTGTTCGTGGGTGTTGCAAGTCCGTCCCCACTCGCAATATGGCCAATTTACTGGTCAAAAGGTCAGGCTGCACTGGCCTATTGGTCTCATTCTGCTTAGTACGGCCCTCTAGCCCCTCCGTTTGCCCTTTTTCAAACGGCAGTACTAGACCACAAATGTGAAAATATTTTTACATTTTTGGCCCCTCGGTACCCCTTCCGCCCCTCTAAAGTGGGCCGGAACTCCCGCCCCGACTCTGTTATAATTCGCCTGGTCCCGGTCGCCCGGGACCACGAAACGATGCCCGGCAACGACTCTTCCGCCGCCAAGCGCGCTCGCGTCCCGGAGCGCGGTCCTCAGCCTCCCCGTTTTATCGTCATTGAGGGCCCTCTGCGCGTTGGCAAGACCACTCTGGCCCGCATCCTGGCCGAACGCCTCCACGCCCGCCGCATTTACGATTGCGAGGACAATCCCTTCCTCGCTGACTTTTACAAAGCCAAGCCCGGCTCCGCTTTCCGCGCGCAGATGTACTTCCTTATCGAGCGCCAGAAGCGTCTTCGCGAAGCCCTCGCCGTCGAGGCTCCCGGCCCGATTCTCTCCGACTTTCTCATGGAGAAGGACCGCATCTTCGCCAATCTCAATCTCGACGACGCGGAGCTCAAGCTCTACGAGCGCTACTACGAATCCCTCACCGCCGACATTCCCGCTCCCGATCTGGTCATTTATCTCCAGGCCAAGCCCGAAGTCCTCCGCGCCCGCATCGCCAAAAAAGCCTCCCGCGACGAATCCCAAATCGCTCCCGAATACATCGAGGAAGTCGCGCGCGCCTACGAACATTTCTTCTTCCACTACGCCGCCTCCGACCTCTTGGTCATCAACACCTCCGACATCGACTTTGTCGAGCGCAGCGACGACCTCCAGCTCCTCCTCAAGCGCCTCCAGGAACCCGTCAAAGGCACCCAGTATTTCCTTCCTCTCGGCGCCGAATAAGCATTTGTAGCGGCGTCCCTCAAGGGGGCCATCTTCGTCTTGTCCTTTGGAAGGGCACGATATATCGTGCCGCTCTTTAAATTTTCCTGTGTAGGGGCGTGCTTCAGCCCGTCCCGCCCTTCGAGTTTTCGTGTGTAGCGGCGGACTTCAGTTCGCCCCGATTTTGCTTACTGGGGCGCCCGCCGCAGCTCCCCTGACATGCGGCTACGTTTGATATAGATCTCCAGCGAGGTATTTAAAACCGCTATCTACAGCCACTGTGGCTACCGTGCTGCCGCGCCCCAACTCTTGTGCCAGTTGCAGCGCAGCCGTGACGTTGAGGGCGGATGACGTGCCCGCGAATATTCCTTCCTCCTTCGCCAGCCGTCGCGCCATCTCACGTGCCGCGGCTTCTTCAACCGTCCGCACTTCGTCGTATTCGCCGTCTTTCAGGTGCGGCGGACGGAATCCCGCCGCGATCCCCTCGACGCGGTGCGCCCCTCCCTTCCCGGTGGTGAGCACAGGCGACGTTGCTGGCTCAAGCGCCACAATGCGCGCCTTGCATCCGGCTTCCTTCAGCGCACGCGACACGCCGGCGATCATCCCGGCTGTGCCCACTCCGCCGCAAAACGCCGCCAAACCGGTGCCCGCCTGCTCGGCCAGCTCCGCACCGATTCCCATGTATGCCCGAATCGCGTCCGCGTTGTGGAACTGGTCGGTGTAGAACGTGCCCGGCTGCTGCGCCAGCTCCTCCGCGCGGCGCTTCATTCTCTGGTAAAGCTCCGGTACCAGCTTGCCGTTTTCAGCCGGGAAAATCTCCAGGTCCGCGCCGAACAGACGCATCGTCTGCAGCTTTTCTTTCGCAAATCCATCCGAGGAAATGGGCGTGAAGTGGTAGCCCTTGATCGCGCAGACCATCGCGAGAGACGATCCCGTGCTTCCTCCCGTCCACTCGACCACGCGCATCCCCGGGCGCAGTTCGCCGCGCGCCTCCGCCCCCTCAATCATCGCCAGTGCCATGCGGTCTTTGTAGGAACCGGTGGGACTGTAATACTCCAGCTTTACGAGGACTTCCGCCATCGACGGCGTTACCACTTTCCGCAGCCTTACCACAGGTGTATTGCCGATCGCCCGCAAAACCGAATCTCGAATTCCATTGCCGTGCGCCATGATCTTCTCCCCCACATCCTCCAACTCAAGTTCCGCCGCAGCTTACGCTTCTGAAATGCATGGCAGCAAGATCCGCATTGGCAGGCCCTCCGCAGCGCGTCCTCCTTCGCTCTTTTCCGTCCTTTGTAGGGGCACGATACATCGCGCCCGCATTTGTAGTGGCCGGGGTTGCCACGCCCGCTCCTCAGCGCTGTCCTTGTGGAGGAATCATGTGCCGCCAAGAAAAAAAGCGACGGGGCTCCACGCTTTCTAGTGGAAGCCCCGCCGCTGGTGATTTGGACGAACCGGCAATCCGCCGGTTCACCTAGGGAGCGCACTGCTCCTATCGGTTGTAGGCATTAGAACGCGTGTAGGAATAACGGGAATAGATGAACTCCTCTCCCGTGCTATTCCCCGGATAGAACCACGTTTTGAGGGCCATTGGCGAGTTGCCCGTACGCTCCTCAAATTCAAATAGGGATCGGTCGGGTGTTTCATAGCGCGTGTTCGGAATAGTGATGATCGTTGCCAGGATTTGGCTTTCGTCGGCATTCCACACCTGCACGATGTGCCGGTCAGTCGGGCTATCGGCCAGTTTGAAGATGTACGTCCCCGCTGCCAGGAGCTGTCCGGGGATTTCCACTGCATCGCTGAAGGTGACTACGGTTTTCTTGTCCCACTGGTCTGCTCTGGCGCCCGGGGCGAGTACGCCCCCAAGCACCACAGTGACCAGCACGGCGCACACGGCAACTACAGCTCTTCTTACGGTTTGCATGATACAACCCTCCTGGTTTGGATGGGCTAGGCGCAACGGGCAGGGATGACGGCTGAGGATAGAGCTGAGGCGGCGGAAGCCAAGAACTTGCACAGAACTGCGCAGTCGCACAGCTCTGACCGGTCTTTCTTGTCTTCTACCTCCCCATGCGATGCGCCTGTGTTGCCTCAGGTTGCGCGAAAATTTACACTCCCTCAAATTCGCATCGAATCGCCCTTATATTCTCTTTTTATCAGTGTGGCCGCTTTTCGAAGTTGCACTTTTGCGTTTATAACGGCGACTTTTCCCACGTTTCTCTGTTTTTGTGGAAATCGGACTCCGGCCCTATTTTCTTTGCCGGCTCATCCCCGTCAACACGCGCAATTCCCCCACGATCAGCATGTCGATGTTTACGGGCTGCTCGTTCCGCGTCAGCCGGATCGCCCGGTCGCTCCGTTCGGGGCCTGTCCGGTACCCTTCGATGTGCAGGATCACGTCTTTTTCATGTTCCAGCCGCCCGCCGTTCCTCACCGTGATCAATAGCTTCCTGGAATCGTAATGCACCATCATCTGTTGCTTTCGCGCCGCGCACCAGATCCGTATGTCTCCCATCGCCGTTTCCTTGCAGGTCAGCGTCTCTTCTTGCGTCACCGCATTCCATTCGCGGCACTTCTCGAAAATCGAGTCTTTCACGCTTTTCCAAACCCATCCAGACCGCGCCAAAGCCAATGCCTGATTCTGTTGCGCCTCGTAAATTTGCTCTTCCTCGGTCAGTTTTGCCGCCAGGTACTCCTGTGCGGCCTGCTTGGTTATCTCATCCATACTTGGGCCCGTCCCCCGGGATTTACTTTACTCCACCGTCTCGAATAACAAACCCTCCCCCATTTGGCAAGTGCGTTTCCAGCATCTATTTCTGAGTGCTCGAGGGGGCAGAGCGGCGCCTGTCCCGATTCCGATCGGGAGCTCCGACATTTGCAGCCTGGTTCAATTGGGGCTTCAGCCCCTGAGGAATGTGGTGCCCAGGCCTTCCGCATTTATCAGCCTCCTCTCTACATCCTTCCTGAATTAGCGTATATACACTAATGTGTTCTCTTGGGACGCCCGGAAAGCCCTGAGCAACTTGAAGAAACACGGCGTGTCGTTTGAGGAAGCCGCCACTGTTTTCGGTGACCCCGAAGCTCTCGACTCGTACGATCTTGAGCACTCCCAGGCTGAATTCCGCTCCAAGCGTTTGGGAGCCTCGTTCACTGGCCGGATTCTTGATGGTCATTTGCACGCCCAGGAGGCTGAAAGATGGCAAACAAATCATTCGCATCATCAGCGCGCGCCAGGCGACCCGCAAAGAAAGCCAAGCCTATGCCGGATAGCAAGCTCGACTTTTCCGACATCCCGGAATCGACCGATGCCGAACTGCGCCGCGCCCGCACGGTCGGCCGCCCCGTTTCCGGGAACGCAAAACAGCTCATCGCCATTCGCATCGCGCCGCAACTGCTTCGCCAGCTCCGCCGTATGGCCGCCAAACAATCCAAACCCTACCAAACCCTCATCCGCGAACTCCTCGAAAAATCCGCCCGCAGAGTCGCTTAACTTGCGCTGTACTTTGTAGTGGCCTTTGTAGAGGCGGACTTTAGTCCGGCTCGCGTAGCGGCGACTTCCTGTCGCCATCCCGCTTTTGACTTTCTCCTCCGCATGTCATCCCGACCGCAGGGAGGGACCTGCTTCTCTCTTCGAATCTCCTTCTCGTCACCCGCCACTCGCCACCGTGCCCTCTTTTTCTAGTTTCTATTTCCGCCTTCCAATTTCTTGTTTCTGATTTCTAGTTTCTAGTTTCTAGTTTGTGTTTGCTCCGCGTCCTCTACTGCTTCGGCTGCAACACTTACAAGAAACAGGGGGGCAGTCCAACGTTCCAACTTTCCAACGTTCCAACGAAGCGTTGGCCTATCGTCGCTACCTCGTTCTTCTCAATGATCGTGCGACATGCCTGCCATGTCGTGGGGCATCTTCGTATTCCTCCGCAGCGCCGCCATCTTTGTTTCATCGCTGGCGGCAAAGTAGCCCACGGCAATTCCCATCGCTCCGTCACGCAAAAGTTTTCCGGTCGGATTGTCGTACGTCGCGGAAATATTCAAGACGTCGCCCTCCGCGAACTTGTACCCACCGTCTTGCACGAACAATTTCACCGGCACGGATTCCAGATGTCCTTCGGCGTCCGCCTTCGCGGCGAGTTTGGCCACGGTCTCTTTCCGCGACACGTCCTGCAGTACAATCTCCTTCCCGTAATCGTGCAGGTGCCCGCCCACTCCGAGCAGCACGCCGTCATATTTCACCGTTACCGTTCCGGTCTTCTCGCTTTTTCCCGCTGGCAAGTCATAGCCGGAATTCCCGCACGCCGCCACGTCCATCCACGCTGGATAAACATTTTTTCGCGGCGCAGCCACAGTATCGCTCGCCTCCTGAAAGGGAATCGCGACCTCCAGGTACGCGTTGTCATACGACGTTGCGGTGGGGTTGTACATCATCGTTTCGATGCGGATCTGTTCGCCTTTTTGCACGCGATATCCATAGCCGGGGATTTCGGCCCAATCCGTCAGTTCGCTTCCCGCGCCGAAAATATGCTCTTCCTTGTTGGGGCAGAGAAAGTCCGCGCGATTCTCGTTCCAGAACGCCACGTGATGCAGCACCGTTCCCGGCACGGCGTTCCCGCTCGCGTCCACGAGTCTCGGGTGATACGCCAGCAGCCAGCCATCGAGCGGCACACTCCAAATCAGGTCCGGCGGCTGCGGCATTTTCATGTGCGAGGTGTGCGCCGGCAAATTCATCGGGCCGACGCGGAGCGTGATTGTATGCGTGGCCATGTCGAAATTCGGATCGAGCTTGACGCCCTTCGCCACCGCGTGGTGCATGCCTTCCTGCATGAATCCGTGATGTTCGTGCTGCATCGGCATGGGCTTCGCCGCCGCTCCGGCTTGCCTTTCTTGGGCGAGGACTGTGCTCCCAGCCAGCAAGAGCGTTCCGCAAATGGCTGTCGCTTTGATCATCGCCTCGATCATTGTTTTGAGCATTGGTTTGAGCATTGGTTTGAGCATTGGTTTGAGCATTGGACTTCTCCGGGTTTTCCATCTCTTGGACGGGGCCTTCTTTCATCATACTCCCCGCCGGGAAACCTGCGTAATGGACGCCGCGGACAGCCCGGGTTCTCAAGGAACAAAATGAATAAGTGTTCGTCGCAGTAATATTGTGCCGTTTGTTTTTAATATTGTTTCCACGGAATAGCCTCTTGACAGCAGAACGACGCAGGCGTAAAAAAACAGGTACTGGGGTAGGGATTTCGAAATTTCAATGGAACCAGCGTGTTCCGCAGCCGCGACTTCCGCAGTTGAAGTGTGTCGTTAAGGAGGTTGTATGCCTGCAAGCCAGCCAAGCGAAGCACTTCGCGCCCTTTGCTACGAACACCACGTGGAGATGAGGAAGCAGAGTTTTTCGAATGGCGAGGAAAGATCCAGGCAAACGGCAACGTATACCTGTACCCAGCCTGACTGCCTCGTCCACTACAGCATCTCTCGCGGTTACTTCCTGTCGAGTCAAAACGGACATAAGAATGACCTGGAAGTGATTCCCACAGTCCGGTGCCTCGATGACGGGACGCCCATGTACCTCGCCGAAATCGATTTGAACAAAAGGGACTATCGTTTGTGGATATGTCCGCAGTGCAGGGGGAAACGCACGCATGAGCAAGGCCTAGTAAGCATGCCGCCGCGGGAAAATCAGGATGTCAGCGGGGAAAGCGAAGCGGAACCGCAACCGCGCGGTAGCGCCCACACATAGACTTCCGGCATCATTTTTGCCGCGAATTAATTTGGTTTGTCCACTTTTCTCCCTCGATAAGTTCCAGCCCGACAGCATACTTCTCTTTTTCCACGCACTGACAATGGACGACTCGCGCTTCGGAATGGATGGCCAAGCTCGGGAGAGCTCAGCATGGCGTCCGTTGCCTTGTCGTTGGTAGACTTTTCTGCACTCCGAGGTGCCCTCGAAATGAAACTGATTCGATTCGGCGAGATTGGACGGGAAAAGCCGGGCGTGCTGCTAGAGGATGGAACGCGGCTGGATGTTTCCGGATTTGGTTCGGACTATGACGAGGAGTTTTTCGCGGGCGGCGGAATTGCCAAACTTCGGAATTGGCTGGCGAGGCAAGGCGCTTCCTCACTGCGCGTCCGAGAATCAGTGCGCTTGGGCCCGCCGATTTGCCGGCCGAGCAAGATTGTGTGCATCGGATTAAATTTCCGGGACCACGCGGAAGAGAGTGGAATGGAGATTCCGAAAGAGCCGGTGATTTTTTTCAAGGCGACTTCTGCGCTGGCAGGACCGAATGATCCGCTGGTGATTCCGAAAAATGCAACGAAAGTGGACTGGGAAGTAGAATTGGGGATCGTGATGGAGAGAAAAGCGAGTTACATCAGCAGAGAGAAGGCAATGAATACGGTGGCCGGATTTGTGCTGCACAACGATTATTCGGAGCGGAGCTTTCAACTGGAACGCGGAGGACAATGGGTAAAGGGAAAGAGCGCGGATTCGTTTGCGCCGCTGGGGCCATTCCTGGCAACGAAAGATGAAATTCAAGATTTCAATCAGCTGGGAATGTGGCTGAAGGTGAATGGAGAGTTCCGGCAAAGGGGTTCCACGTCGAAGATGATTTTCGATGTGCCGGCGCTGGTCGCGTACGTGAGCGAATTCATGGCGCTGCTGCCAGGCGACGTGATCAGCACGGGGACGCCGCCGGGCGTGGGCTTGGGCATGAAGCCGCCGCAGTATCTGAAAGCGGGCGACGTCGTAGAGCTGGGGATCGATGGATTGGGGGAATCGCGACAGGAAGTTGTGGATTACCGATGAAAGAGGATTCGAGACGAACGAAGACATCGCGGCAAGTTATGATGCGAGCCGAGAGCGATGCACGTTGACGCGCATCAGCACTTTTGGATTTACGATCAGCGGGAGTATGGCTGGATTGATGACTCGATGGCGGCGCTGCGCCGGGATTTTCTTCCGGGTGATTTGAAACCTGAATTGGAGCGCAACGGATTTCAAGGATGCGTTGCGGTGCAAGCGCGGCAGACGCTGGAAGAAACGCGATGGCTACTGGAAATGGCAGAACAATCGCCGTTCATCCTGGGAGTGGTGGGCTGGGTGGATTTGCGGTCGCCGCAATTACGATTCGAATTGGAATCGTTTGCGGGAGAATCCAAGCTAGTAGGTATTCGCCATATTGTGCAGAGCGAGCCGGATGAGCGATTCCTGCTGCAACCGGATTTTCTTCGCGGCATCGCGATGCTGGAAGAATTTGATCTTGCGTACGACATCCTTATTTATACGCGGCACCTGCCGGTGGCGGCCGAGTTCGTGGCGCGATTTCCACGGCAGCGATTTGTTTTGAATCATATGGCGAAGCCGCCGATCAAAAGCGGAGCTGTGGATGCGTGGGCGCGAGGAATTCGGGAGCTGGCGGCATTTCCGAATGTCTATTGCAAGGTGTCCGGTTTGGTGACGGAAGCGGACTGGCAGGAGTGGAAGCCCGAGCACTTGCGGCCGTATTTGGACGTGGCGTTCGAATGCTTTGGGCCGAGCCGGCTGATGATTGGATCGGATTGGCCCGTGTGCACGGTGGCGGCTTCGTATGCGCGGGTCATGGATTTGGTGAAGGGTTATCTCGGCAAGTACACGGCGAACGACAGAAAGGCCGTGCTGGGTGGGAACGCCGCGGCGTTTTGGAGATTAAAACGGCCGGGGAGGCAGGCGCGCGACTAACTGCGCGGCCTGGTCTACAATGCAGGGGAAAAGTGGCGCGCTCGGCGTTAAAGCGGCTGCGAGAGAGGAATTGCGGGTTCGGATGAATGCAGAATAGCGTGCTCAAACTCGATTCGAAGGATAACGTGCTGATTGCGCTGACGGATTTGCGCCGAAACGAGCAGGTTTCTTTCGACTCCCAGACCTACACGCTGGAATCGGACGTTCCCGCAAAACACAAATTCGCCACGGAAGATCTGGCCGCAGGCGCGCGCATCATCATGTACGGAGTGCTCGTCGGGAAAACGATGGAGCCGATCCGGCGCGGAGGATTGCTGACCACGCGCAACATTCACCACGAGGCCGCGGCGTTTCAGGAGAAAACGGAAGAGTACCGCTGGACGCCGCCGGACTTGTCGCGATGGAAGCAACGGGAATTCTTGGGATATCGGCGATCGGACGGCCAAGTGGGCACGCGCAATTACTGGATCGTCGTTCCGCTGGTGTTCTGCGAAAACCGGAACATTGCGGTCCTGAAGCAGGCGTTTGAAGAAGAGCTGGGTTTCGCCGCGCCGCAAGTGTACCGGCGGCAGGTTGCGGAGCTGGCCCGGCTGTACGCGGATGGGCGGACGGATGAGATCAAGACACGCGAATTGACAGGAGACACGGCGAAGCCGCAACCTCCCCGAGTTTTCGAACACGTGGATGGCGTGCGGTTCCTGTTACATGACGGCGGCTGCGGCGGAACACGGGAAGATGCGAACAACCTTTGCGGGCTGATCGCAGGCTACATCCATCATCCGAATGTAGCGGGGGCGACGGTGCTGAGCCTGGGCTGCCAGCATGCGCAGGTCGGAATTCTGCGCGGGGAGTTACGGAAGCGGAATCCGAATTTCGATAAGCCGCTGGTGATCGTGGAACAGCAGCAGAGCGGAACGGAAGCTGCGATGCTGACGGAGGCCATTCGAAACACGTTCCTGGGCCTGATGGAGGCGAACCGCTGCCGACGGACGCCGGCCCCGCTTTCCAGTTTGTGTATCGGACTAAAATGCGGCGGCTCGGATGGATTTTCCGGCCTGTCGGCGAACCCAGCGATCGGGCACACGGCGGATATTCTCGCGGCGCTCGGTGGCAGAACGATACTCTCCGAATTTCCGGAATTGTGCGGGGTGGAACAGGAACTCATCAACCGGAGCAGACGCAAGGAAGTTGCAGACCGGTTTATCCATCTGATGAAGAGTTATGGAGCGCGAGCGAAAGCTGTGGGATCGGGATTTGAAATGAATCCCAGTCCGGGCAACATGCGCGACGGACTGTTGACGGACGCGATGAAATCGGCGGGCGCGGCGAAAAAAGGAGGAAGTTCTCCGGTGACGTCGGTGCTGGATTATCCGGAATATTCGTCCGAAGCGGGACTGAATTTGCAGTGCACGCCGGGAAACGATGTGGAATGCGTAACGGCGCAAGTCGGCGCGGGAGCAAGCGTGGTCCTGTTCACAACCGGGCTGGGGACGCCGACGGGAAATCCCGTCGCGCCGGTGGTGAAGCTAGCGACGAATTCGGGGCTGGCCCAGCGGATGGGAGATATCATCGACATCGACACGGGCGGAATTATTTCCGGCGAGAAGACGATCCAGCAGATGGGCGAGGAGGTTCTGGAGTTCGTCATCCGAACTGCCAGCGGGGAAGCGCGCACGAAGGCCGAAGGAAAAGGCCAGGAAGATTTTATTCCTTGGAAAAGAGGAATCTCACTCTGAAGAGTCCCAGCAGCGGCGCCAGGAATTTCAGACTGGGCGGAAAAACCGCCATTGTGACCGGCGGCGGAAGCGGCATTGGGCAGGCGATTGCCCTGTGTTTCGCGGCGAATGACGCCGCGGTGCGAATCGTTGATATCAATCTGCAGCAGGCGGAAACGACCGCGAAACAGATCGCCGATGCTGGCGGGCAAGCGACGGCGCACGCCTGCGACGTGACGAATCAGCGGCAGGTGCGGGAAGTTTTCGGAAGGCTTTTTGCAAAAGAGCGTGTTCAGATCCTGGTGAACAACGCGGGGATTTCGCACATTGGCACGGTGGAGAGTACGACGGAGGAGGACTTTGACCGGCTTTTTCGCGTGAATGTGAAGGGCGTGTACAACGGCATGCTCGCGTGCATCGGGCACATGAAAGCAAACGGCGGCGGCGTGATCCTTAACATGGCTTCCATCGCAGGGTCCGCGGCGCTTGCGGACCGGTTTGCTTATTCGATGACCAAGGGCGCGGTGATTGCAATGACGTATTCCGTGGCCAAGGATTACGTGCAGCACAACATCAGGTGCAATTGCATTTCGCCGGCGCGGGTGCACACGCCATTCGTGGATGACTACTTGCGGAAGAATTATCCGGGGCGCGAGCAGGAGATCTACGAGGAGTTGGCAAAATCGCAACCGATCGGGAGAATGGGCGAGCCGGAGGAAGTGGCTTCGCTGGCGTTGTTTCTGTGTTCGGATGAGGCGGCTTTTATTACCGGCGCCGACTATCCGCTGGACGGCGGATTTTTTAACTTGCGCGGCTAAATCATGGATTTGCGCTTAAAAGGAAAAGTTGTTCTGGTGACCGGCGGCGCGAAGGGAATTGGCGCGGCGATTGTGAGGGGTTGCTGCGCGGAAGGCGCGATTCCAGTGATCGTGGACCGCGATGAGCAAGCGGGAGAACGGTTGCAAGCTGAGTTGCGAACGAACCGAGTCGAAACCGGGCTGATTATCGCCGACCTCACGGACGCGGAAGCCTGTGCGAGCGTCATCGACGGAACTATTCAGAAATTAGGCCGGCTGGATGCGTTAGTGAACAACGCGGGAATCAACGACGGGGTGGGGCTCGAGAATGGCACGACCGAGAAATTTGTGGCTTCGCTGGAGCGCAACCTGATTCATTACTATGCGATGGCGCATCATGCGCTGGGGGCCCTAAAGAATTCGCGCGGGTCGATCGTGAACATCAGCTCGAAGACAGCGGTGACCGGGCAAGGAGGAACTTCGGGTTATGTGGCGGCGAAGGGAGCGATCCTGGGGCTGACGCGCGAGTGGGCCGCGGAGCTGCTTCCATTTGGAATTCGCGTGAATGCCGTGGTCCCCGCGGAAGTGATGACGCCGCTGTACCAGCAATGGCTGGGGACGTTTCCCGATCCGCAGGAGAAGCTGAAAGAAATTGTTGCGAAAATTCCGCTGGAGAAGCGGATGACCAAGGCGGAAGAGATCGCGGCCATGGTGCTGTTCCTGATTTCGGAGCAAGCGCATCACATTACCGGGCAGCACCTGTTTGTGGACGGCGGATACGTGCACTTGGACCGCGCGCTGACGTAGCGGCATGAGGGCGACAAACTCTTCGCCCAGACCTGCGAGCAAGAGGATTACACCCAACCCCCATCAATCACATAACTCTGGTTTGTGATTCCTGCGCTATCGTCAGACGCCAGAAACAGGATGAGGCGCGCAACTTCTTCTGGAGCCAAACTGCGCTTGAGAGCCTGGTTCGCCATAATTTCGGCCTCGTATTGCGGCGTCCACCATAGGCGACGCTGGCGCTCCGTCAGAATTGCTCCGGGCAAAACGCTGTTTACGCGAATATTGGATTTTCCGAGTTCGTGGGCCATCGTCCTCGTGAGGCCCACGATTGCTGCTTTGCACGTGACATAGACGGGCATTCCGGTTGAGGGAATCATCCAGCCAATCGAACTCATGTTGATGATCGAGCCGCCGCCTGCGGCAATCATGCGCGGAGCTACGACTTGAATGGCAAAAAAATGATGGCGCAGATTGATGGCCATCCGCGCATCCCAATACTCCGGGGTCACGTCCGCATAGGAGTGACGGTCGTCGCTCGCCGCATTGTTCACGAGAACATTGACCGCGCCGAGAATGGCCTCGACCTGCGTAACCGCCGCCCGCAGCGCGGCGATATCGGTCAAGTCGCAAGCGAGGAAAAGGGGCGGATGAGAACTTCGGGGCGAAATGTCAGCAATCAATTGCGAGGAAGCATTCGCGTCGACGTCCAGAAAGGCTACACGCGAACCCTGGAGAGCAAACTCTTGGACAGTGGCGGCGCCAATCCCAGTCGCGCCTCCGGTTATAAGAACTACGCGTTCGCATAGACTCGGATACGAAGCGAACTGATCTTTTTCTTTCATGTTGAGCTGCCGCCTGGGCGTGGAACGGCTGCACCTTTTTACTACGTTTTGACTCGAATGGAACCCGCAAGTCGCAGAAAACGAAAAAAAGGGGGGAGTTTGGCGCGCGAGTAAACTGACTCAGTTCCTGCACAGCTCCGTGAGGTAGCAGGTGAAGGAAAATGGGAAACGTTTTAGAAGGATTCGTTGAGAAACGGGCGTGTAGCTCAGCTAGGAGAGCGCCTGCCTTGCGAGCGCGCCGTCATCTCGCCTAAGTCGTTGAATCGGCGTCTTTTAACAGTGCAAACCCCTCTGTTAGTTGGGCCATCCCGCAAAGCGCAAGTGTGGCGACTTGACCAGCCGGACCGTCAGTCCCTTTGTTCGGCACCACTCGATCATCACTTCCAACAATCGTTTCGCCACACCACAACGCCGCGCTCCAGGCTCCGTATACATGTTAAGAATCCAGGCTCGTGCTGCATGATTCTCGCCGGGATAGCCCGGCCAATCTACAATCACAATCCCGCCACCGCCCACGATCTGTCCGTTCGATCCCTCCACCAGCCAACCAACCAGACGCCGAGCGGTGATAGCGGCCGCATTGTTCTCGTCGCAGATGTAGGCTGGTCTGGACAAAGCAACACCGGAATCACATTGACTGCGATCGCATTCGCTCATTGCCGCTCGCCAAGCACGGCTTCTCTGGGGTCTAACGACACCTTAATATTGTAGGGGCGCAGCACTGCTGCGCCCTATCTCAGCACGCTTCAGCGTCCTTGCATCTTTTCGGTTTGGTATGGCGACTCTATGTCGCCATCTTGATTTCACTCATCGCATCAACTTTAGACAGCCCTCGCTATTCTTTCTTGCACCGGTCCGCAGGTTCAGGTGGAATCCCTTGTGCCAATCCGGCTGGACCAGGATAGTTCCCTTGGATGCACGGGATCGCCTTCAAATATTCGTAAATCGCACGAATGTCATGGTCCGTCAAGTGTTGATAAAAGGGCCATGGCATGATCTGCAGAAGTTTTCCGTCGAAGGGCTTAGGTACGCAACCCGGATTCGGCGCTCCGGTACAGGTCGGATGCAACCCATCAAAGTCTTTCCCAGTCCTGAAGATTGCAAGAAAGGTCGAAAAGTCATTGCCACCTTCAGGCAGTCCGGATTTGTCCGGCGTCAAATTGCGGGAGATGATGTGCGCAGAACCAATACCTGGCGGCGGCACTAACTCGCCGAAATCTCGTCCTCCACCCAGGTACGTCGCCGGATTGACCTTCACCTTCTGGCCAAAGTATGGGTTTCCACCCATGGCGAATTCAGTACGAACGCCGGCGCTGTGGCAGCCATCGCAATCCATCTGCGCGTTCACGAAATAGCTTCCCAATCCCACCAATCTCCGGTTCTTCCCCTCCAGGTTCAGCGGGACCGGCGCAATGTCGAATCCTTGCTCAATCCTCGCATCTTTCTCATCGTCCCGGTCGTCGCGGTCATCCGCCCTTCCGCGGGGTGAACTGAGAAACATGCCTCCAACGAGAACCACGGTAAAAGCCACGGTGGCTCCCACAACTTTGCATTTTTGACCTGGTGTCATCTTATTTTCCTTTCATCTTCCCTCCGTGGAGGCAGCAAGCCTTTCTGGGGGGAACACAGAACGGTTTGGGAGGAATGTTGCCGCGTATTCTGTGCCGCCATCCTGGCGGAGTCAAGTCGACCTTCGGTTACATGCTTGAATCGCTCGCTCCTCCGCTCTCCAAACACCTCCTCTCCTGAGCCCAGCCTCGAATCACCTTAGTAAGACAGTTTCTTATATAGCGTTGAGTAAGTGCTCAGGGGCTAAGCTAACCGGATTGGGAATCGCTACTGCCAATGACCGTGTTCGGGTAAGTCTTGATAAACGCGCTAACCGGACATCGCCTTGATTCCCCAGAATTTTTTGTTGGGGGAAATATTCTGCTGCGGAGCACTGCTCACACTCCGATCTCCGAGAACGCCGTTTCTGGATCGCTTCTTAATTGCCAGGGAAGCTGTATTAACGACCGTTATTCACGACTTGCTCTCTACATGGCGGTACTATGCTTAGGACAGGTTGGCCCGCTCACCAATGACCGTCAACAGCAAACTTGAATCTGCTTGGAAATACCACAACGCTACGAATCATTCGTACGCGAGCGTTCATAACAATCTGCATTTCTTGGATTGGGACAATCGGCCCTTGCCATTCAAGGCTTATACCGCTCTAGAGCCATTGGCGTTGCCCCGAGAGGTACGTCAAACCGGTGTCGCTGCCCTTTCCGCGATCGCTGAGAGCATCCGCACGGACTCTAGTGCCATACCAGACGCCGAGGCGCTGGCCCAATTGCTGTATCTAACCGCTGGAATCACTCGGCATCGGAAGCACCCTGGCGGTGATATTCATTTTCGCGCCGCAGCCTGCACCGGTGCACTCTACGAAGTCGAGCTCTACGTTGTTTGTAGAAATCTTGTCGATTTGGAAGCAGGCGTGTATCACTTTTCACCTGCAGAGTTCGCCCTGCGCAGACTACGAGCTGGAGACTATCGCAGCGTCTTGAGTGAGGCTACTGCGGATGAAACATCAATTATCCATGCCCCGCTCACCATCATTTGTACGTGCATCTACTGGCGCAATGCGTGGAAATATCAGGCCCGAACTTATCGCCACTTTGGTTGGGATAACGGCACTCTCCTAGCCAATCTGCTGGCCGTCGCCACGGCTCTTGGCATGCCTGCCAAGGTAATCTGCGGATTCGTGGACGCAGATGTGAACCGACTGCTTGATGTCGATCCGGACCGCGAGGTGGCCTTTTCTCTCGTGGCCCTCGGCAATTTGGCGGCTCTGGCGCAGCGACTACCTTCCAAGCTCTCTGCTCTCCATTTGGAAACCGTTCCACTTTCTCGGAACGAGACTGTCTATCCAGCCATGCATGAAATTCACTCTGCTTCTTCGCTC
>WNFT01000896.1_pt1 | contig 50284 bp, 47 predicted proteins | sample 5400191 | NCBI WGS metagenome assembly WNFT01 (sample SAMN13153359, study PRJNA577476) | soil metagenome | isolation source: 80 cm saprolite under Madrone tree | place: USA:California | collected 2016-06-14 | reverse complement strand
AAATCCGCTCACTATGCTCCGTAAACCTGCTTTCTGGATCCTCTTCTTCCTGGTGTCAGCAGCAGCTGCCGTTTTCACCATCACCAACTTCTCGACTGCTTTTCCGCTCATTTCCGTCGATGTGCGGATGAATCGCGATAGTGCTCTCACCACAGCGCGCAGCCTTGCGGAAGAGCGGGGCTGGCCGCCAGGCGGTTTTGCTCAGGCGGCGGAGTTTTCCGGCGACCAGGAGACTCAGAACTTCATCGAACTGGAAGGTGGCGGGAAGCCGGAACTCAGCCGGATCCTGAAGGACAAGATTTATTCGCTTTATGTGTGGCGCGTCCGGCATTTCAAGGAGGGGGATGCGCACGAGACTCTGCTTCGTTTCACGCCGGAAGGAGAACCGTACGGGTTTCGAGTCAAGCTGCCGGATCAGGAAGCGGGCGCGAGCATAGCTTCAGATGCGGCACAGAAACTTGCGGAAAGCACAGCGCAGCAGGAGTGGCACGTCGATCTGAGCCGATATCGGCTTGCGGAGTCTTCAAAAGAGGTCCAGCCCGGCGGCCGCACGGATCATACGTTCGTTTACGAGCGTGAGGACGAGCGTCTTCGCGAAGGCCGATACAGGTTGCGCCTCATCGTCGGCGGCGACAAGCTCACCGAGATCACTCACTACGTTCAGATCCCCGAAGCATTCTCGCGGCGCTACGAAGAAATGAGATCTGCCAACACAGCGATCGGCGCAGCCGCCTCAATCGCGTTGTTCGGTTTGTACCTCTTCGGATGCTGTGGAATCGGCCTCTTCTTCATGATTCGGCAGCATTGGGTCCTGTGGCGGCAGGCGACATTCTGGGGTGTCTTTCTGGGGTTGCTGATGGGTCTCGACCAGTTGAACTCATGGTCACTGCTCTGGATGGGCTATGACACCGCCGTACCGGCCAGCGGATTCGCGATCCGGCAAATTGGTACTGCCTTTGCAATATTCGCGGGACTGGCCATACTGATGACCGTCTCTTTCATGGCCGCCGAAACGCTCACGCGCCGGGCTTTTCCTCATCACATTCAATTTTGGAAAGTCTGGTCGGTGCCGGTATCCGCGACGAGGGCCGTCCTCGGACGGACGGTCTCCGGATATTTACTCGTGAGTTTGTTCTTCGCCTACGAAATCGTTCTCTACTTCTTCGCGCAGAGAAAGCTCGGCTGGTGGACGCCATCGGACACTCTGGTCAATCCGAATCTGTTCGCCAACTATGTGCCTTCCCTTTCGGCGATAGCCATGGCCGCTCAGGCCGGATTCTGGGAAGAATCTCTCTTCCGCGCAGTCCCGCTTGCAACGGCAGCGCTGATCGGCGACAGGTTCGGCAAGCGCCGCACGTTTCTGGCCGGCGCAATGATTTTGCAAGCGCTCATCTTTGCATCCGGTCACGCAGGTTACGCGAACCAGCCGGCCTATGCCCGGGTTGTGGAGCTGATCATTCCGTCATTCGCGTTCGGCGGCTTATACCTTGCTTTCGGGCTCTTGCCCGGAATCGTACTGCACTTTGCCTACGATGCGACCTGGATGGCGCTTCCTCTATTCGTTTCATCGACGGGGCGCGCCAGAGTCGAACAGCTCATTGTGATCGTCGCAGTTCTTGTTCCCCTTTGGGCTGTGTTCCGAGGACGTCTGCGCGTCGGACGGTGGATCGAGACACCGGCGGACGCTCTGAACGCCGCATGGAGGCCGCCGGAGGTCCAGGAAGCGCTACAGCCGGAAGTTTCTGTCCAGCCCGTGGCGGCCATAAACCCCCGCTTATCGCGGGTGCTGCCTGTTGCCGGCCTCATCGGACTCGCCATCTGGGTTTCCACGACAAGTTTTCGGACCGATGCGCCGCCCATCTCTATAAATCGAGCCGAGGCCGAGCAAAAAGCACGGCAGACCTTGAATGAACGAAACATTCAGCTCAATCCTCCCTGGACCGCACTCGGCCGGGTGAATGGACAACCGGATCAACAGCATCGATTCGTATGGCAGACGGCAGGACGCGAGCGATATGCAGCGCTGCTGGGCACCTACCTGCCGGTGCCGCACTGGGCGATCCGCTTCGCGCGGTTCGAAGGCGATGTTGTGGAACGAGCCGAGGAATATCATGTTTTCATCGATGGCGGCGGCCGGGTGTTCAGAGTCAGTCACAACCTTCCTGAAGCCAGACCGGGAAAGAGTCTTACCGTGGACGAAGCACGCGAGATCGCTCGCTCCGCACTGATCGCGAATTTCCATGTGCCACTCGAAAACATCAAGGAAGTCTCTGCTGTGGCCGCCAAGCGTCCGGCGCGGGGCGACTGGACGTTTGTATTTTCCGACACGCGCGATTACGGCTTGCGCGAAGGCGAGCCAAGGATATCTATCGAGATCGACGGAGATGAGGTCGCGGATGCGGTCCGCTATATCTACGTTCCCGAAGAATGGGCTCGCAACGAAAGGCGCGAGAGGAATCTTCCCACGATTTTCTCGATCGTGTGCACCGCGGCAATTGTTTGCATCATCGCCGTGGGTACCATCATCGCAGCCGTGCGCTGGAGCCGGAAACGGGCCTTCTCGCCGCGAATGTTCCTGGTTTTCTCTTTCTTGATATTTCTGCTCAACGTTACGAATCTTCTGAACAACTGGCCGGTGATCAAGTCGCAACTTCCTACAGCGCAACCTTTGGCGTTACAGGCGGTGGTTGTGATCAGTGTCGCGCTGCTTGTGGGCCTCTTCACCGCAGTGGCGCTGGGGTTGGTTGGCGGTTTGGTTGCGGGTATGAAAAACGCTTTGTTCGGGCTGGATTTCGCAGGAACGATCTTGATGGGGGCCGGTCTCGGGCTCGCCCTCACAGGAGTGAATGCGCTGGCGCGGTCTGCCGCACCTTCGGTGACGCCGTCATGGGGCAACTTCGCTCCCGCCTCCACATTTCTTCCGATACTCGGCGCTGCACTGACGCCGCTCAGCCAATTCATCACCCAAACGCTGCTGTTGCTTCTGGTCGTGCGCGCGATCGCTCAGAAGCCTCGATGGTGGCCGCTTCTGATCGTTTTCGGATTGCTCGTTGCCGGTTCATCGTCGCTGGATTCGATTTCATCCTGGCTGAAGCATCCGAGACGGAGTACAACGAGTCTATCCAGGTGCACTTCCAGGCTCCATTGCCGCCGTGGTGCTCATCGGGATCGCAGCCTGGCTCTGGTACGGCGCATTCTTCCAGAGATCTGATACAGTTGAGCGAGGTGAAGGAAGCCGCGCCGAATGGCTTCCCTCGTAAGGAGATCTTGAAATTGGACGAATCCTGCATCTCAAATCCGAAATCCGAAATATCAGATTGGACCGCCCGAGGTTGCCGGGTTAATCGCCGGTCCAATTGGAGATTTCGGATTTCGGATTTGAGATGCAGGATTCGTCCAATTTCAAAATCTCCTCCTCCTGGGCCCACCCATGCGCATTACTGAGATCTTTTTTTCGATCCAGGGTGAATCCTCGCACGTGGGCAAGCCTTGTGTGTTCGTTCGCCTGACGGGGTGTTCGCTGCGGTGCGTTTACTGCGACACGAAGTATTCGTACGCCGGTGGCCGCGAGATGCCAATAGACGAAGTGCTTTCGGCCGTCGCAGGCTATCCTGCAAGACTTGTGGAGGTCACGGGCGGCGAACCTTTGGAGCAGGAGGAAGTTTACCCGCTGATGAATTCCCTGCTGGATCGCGGATACACCGTGATGCTTGAAACCGGCGGACACGTGAATGTCGCACGGGTGCCGAAGCCGGTCATCAAGATCATCGACATTAAATGTCCGGACAGCCATGAGGGCCACAGCGTCTGCTGGGAGAACATCGATCTCGCCGAACCCCACGATGAATTCAAGTTCGTCATCATGTCGCGAAGGGATTACGAGTGGTCGAGAGCCGTCTATCTCGAAAGGCTGCATTCGAAGCCTAACGTCGTCCTCTTCTCACCCTCCCATGACGAACTTCCGGCCACAGATCTGGCACGGTGGATTCTTGACGACGGGCTCCCGATTCGCCTCCAACTGCAGATCCACAAGTACATATGGGGTCCCGACGTCCGCGGGGTCTAACCCTTTGACTTTCGCGGGTTAAGCCGATTAGAATTCACCTTCTTGACCATGGACCAATCAGCCCAAAAGTCCAAAGCCGTGGTTTTGATGAGCGGTGGAATGGATAGCTGTGTAACGGCAGCTATCGCCAGCCAGAGTCATCAGATAGCGGCCCTTCACGCCAGCTACGGGCAGCGGACCGAGCGCCGGGAGCTGCAATCGTTTCAGGCGCTTGCCGATCATTTTAGCGCGGTGGACCGGCTGGCGGTGCGGCTGGATTATTTTTCGGCGATTGGCGGCTCGAGTTTGACGGATACGGGAATGGAGATCCGTGATGCGGATCTGACCAGCCTGGAAATTCCAAACACTTACGTCCCGTTTCGGAACGCGCACTTTTTAGCCATAGCGACATCATGGGCGGAAGTACTTGGTGCCACGCAGATCTACATAGGCGCGGTGTGGGAGGACAGTTCCGGGTACCCAGACTGCCGGCCGGAGTATTACGACGCGATGAACCAGTTGATCCGCGCCGGAACACGGCCGACAACGAATATCACTGTGGAAACGCCATTGATCCATCTCTCGAAGCTCGAAATCGTTAAAAGGGGTGTCGAGCTGGCTGCTCCATTCCAATTGACGTGGTCGTGCTACCGCGATTCGGACGCTGCCTGCGGCGTTTGCGACAGTTGTGCTCTGAGGTTAAGAGCGTTTGGAGAGGCAGGCGTCGAAGATCCGATCGCTTACTCAACCAGACCGGAGCACGCACGAATTTGAAAAGTTTATTTTCCATACGGAGGATCTCAATGAAATTTGTCACCAAAATCCTGCTTCTCCTCTTCGCAGCGATGCTGTTCGCTGTGCCCAGCTTTGCCCAGACTGGGAATATCGAGGGGACCGTCCTCGATACTGACGGCAAGCCGTTGGTGGGCGCTACGATTTCGATCGATCGTCAGGGCATCACTCAACACTTCGAAGTCAAGACCGATAGAAACGGCAAGTATCTGCACGCCGGCTTGCCGACCGGCAATTACAAGGTCACCGTCACAAAGGACGGCAAGGCCGCCACCAACAATCCAAACGTTCGCGTCACTTTCGGCGGCTCGACGAAGACCGACTTCGATCTCCGGCAGGCTGCCGCCCAGGGAGCCAGCGACGAAGAGAGAGCGAAGGTTGCCGAGGAAAAGGCGAAGCAGGAAGCCGTGAAGGGTTCCTTTGAAGCGGCCCGTACCGCGCTGGCGGCGAAGAACTACGACGAAGCGATCCGCCTCTTCAAGGAAGCTGCGGACAAGGATCCAACGCAGCACGTCATCTTCGCGAATCTTGCCGACGCGCTGTCGAGCGCCCGCAAATATGATGACGCCGCCGCCATGTACCGCAAGGCGATCGAGTTAAAGCCCGACGAGGCCGCATACCACAACAATCTTGGAATCGTCCTCGGAAATGCCGGCAAAGTCGAGGAAGCAACCGCCGCCCTTCAAAAAGCTGCCGAACTGAATCCGGCCGGCGCCGGACAAAGCTATTACAACCTCGGTGCCGTGCTCACGAACCGCGGACGCACAAAGGAAGCGGCGGATGCCTTCAAGAAAGCCATCGAGCTGAATCCACAGATGGCCCAGGCGTATTACCAGCTCGGCATCTCTTACTTCGGAAGTCCGGACACGATTCCTCTAGCAATCCCCGTGCTGCAGAAATTCCTTGAAATGCAGCCAACCGGCCAGGATGCCGAAGCTGCCAAGCAGTTGATCGAAGCTGCGAAGCAGGCCGCTCCTACCGGCTACAAGAGCGAGAAAGCCATCGCTGAAGAGAAAGCCGCCGCCGAAAAGGCTGAAAAAGCCAAGGCGGATGCAGAGAAGAAGAAGAAGAGATAAGGTACGCGGTAATTCGGGGACAGACGTATAAATCACCTAATTAGCAAGTAGAGTAAACTTTGAATGCTAATTAGGTGATTTATACGTCTGTCCCCGAATTACTGCGGCCTTCTTATATGTTCACATCCCGCAACATCCACTTCGCAATCCTTGGAATCATCCTCGGAGCAACACTCGGGTACATCCTCGCGTTTTACCAGGTGCAGAGTTCGATGCCGCCCCCGGCGCTGGGGGCTTCCGGCGCCCCGCCGAATCATCCCGAGGTCTCCAACGAGCAACTGCTCGCAATGTTCAAACAGGCTCTGGCAAAGAATCCGAACCAGCCCGAGCTGATGACGCGTTACGCGAACTTCCTATTCGATCTTCAAAAGTACGCCGAAGCGGCAGAGTGGTTCCAGAAGGTCCTCGACGTCCAGCCAAACAACATTGGCGCGAGAACGGACATGGCCACCGCGCTCTGGAACATTGGTCAGCGGGACAAGGCGATGGCCGAATATGAGAAATCCCTGGCTGCCGATCCAAAGCACATGCCAACCCTGTACAATGTTGTTATCGCTGAACTGGATAGTCAGAACATCAAAGCTGCGGCCGATGTCATGAAGAAGATGGAAGCGATCGATTCAAAGTATCCGGGCATTGACGGGCTCAAGAGACGAATCGAACAGGAATCTGCAAAGGCAGGAAAATGAATGCGACTTCTGCTCCGGCTTCTGGGATTGGTTTTCGTGGTCTACGCCGTCCTTTCTGTTGTCAAAACGCTTGTCGGCATCGTCGCGCCGAGACGTCCCATCCAGCCCGGCCCGGCGGCGGGCCGCCTTGTGAAGGATCCTTCGTGTGGCACCTACATTCCTGAGGAAACGGCGCTCCGAGCCGGCGATCATTTCTTCTGTTCAGAACAGTGCCGCCAGAAATTCATTAAAGCATAGCCACAAAAATGGGGCTACGACCCATTTTTCACTTCCCGGTCTCGATCCGCATCCCGTAAAACGACCGGTATACAAAGACCATCGAGATTGCCAGAAAAGCGACGGCTAGTGCGGTCGTCAGGAGCACACCCTGATTCTTCCCCACGGACACGGCGAGTTCAACCGCAAGCAAACCGAACAGCGTGGTGAATTTAATGATGGGATTCAGAGCGACGGAACTGGTGTCTTTGAAGGGGTCGCCTACCGTGTCTCCGATGACGGTGGCGGCGTGAAGCTCTGTGCCTTTGGATTTCAACTCCGTCTCGACAATCTTCTTGGCGTTGTCCCAGGCCCCACCGGCGTTAGCCATGAAGATCGCCTGATACAGGCCGAACAGCGCGATTGAAATCAGGTAACCGATGAAGAAATAGGGTTCAAGGAATGCAAATCCGAGAGTAGCGAAAAATACCGTGAGAAAAATATTGAACATGCCCTTCTGAGCGTACTGCGTACAGATCTCCACGACCTTCTTGGAATCGCTCACCGACGCTTTGGTCGAGCCTTCGAGCTTGATATTTGCCTTGATGAATTCCACCGCGCGATAGGCGCCTGTGCTCACAGCCTGCGTGGACGCTCCGGTGAACCAATAAATCATGGCGCCACCGGCGATGAGACCGAGGAGGAAGGGCGGATGAAGTATCGAAATATAGGCAAGCAGATCGGGTCTCAGGCCGTCGGTTAACAACACGATCATCGAAAATATCATGGTAGTCGCACCGACCACGGCCGTGCCGATGAGCACCGGTTTCGCTGTTGCCTTGAACGTGTTCCCGGCGCCATCGTTCTCCTCGAGAAACTCCTTGGCTTCTTCGAACTTCGGCGTAAACCCAAAGTTTTTCTTGATATCGTCCTGGATCCCGGGAATCTGTTCGATCGTGGATAGTTCGTATACCGACTGCGCATTATCGGTCACCGGCCCATACGAATCGACTGCGATAGTCACAGGCCCCATCCCCAGGAATCCGAATGCAACGAGTCCAAATGCAAACACTGCGGGCGCGGACATCATGTCCGGCGTGAAATAATTGCTGACGATGTAACCCATGCCCATGAGGGACAGGATCGCGAGACCCAGCCAGTAGGCGCTGAAGTTGCCGGCGACGAGTCCGGAGAGGATGTTCAGCGAAGCTCCACCTTCGCGCGATGAAGTCACGACTTCACGAACGTGGCGGGACTCGGTGGAAGTGAAAACTTTGACGAATTCAGGAATGATGGCGCCGGCAAGCGTCCCGCAAGTGACTACGGTCGAGAGCTTCCACCACATTGATGCGTCGCCGCCGAGATTCGGGATCAGTACCCACGAGAGAATGTAAGTCAAAACCACGGAAACCACCGACGTCAACCAGACCAGTGACGTCAGCGGAGCCTCGAAGTTCATGTGATCCGCGTTTTCATACTTCGCTTTGGCGACTGCGCTGTTGACGAAATAGCTGAGAGCGGATGCGACGATCATGAGGATGCGCATGCTGAAGATCCACACCAGAAGCTGCACCTGGATAGCAGGATCTTTCACAGCCAGCAGGATGAATGAGATCAGTGCGACACCCGTGACACCATAGGTTTCAAAACCGTCAGCCGAAGGCCCAACAGAATCCCCGGCGTTATCGCCCGTACAGTCGGCAATGACACCCGGGTTGCGCGCATCGTCTTCCTTGATCTTGAATGCGATCTTCATCAGGTCCGATCCGATATCGGCAATCTTGGTGAAGATGCCTCCAGCCACGCGAAGAGCTGCGGCGCCCAGCGATTCACCGATCGCGAATCCGATGAAACACGGATACACAAGATAGCCAGGTATGAAAAGAAGGATGCACAACATCAGGAAAAGCTCGACGCTGATCAGAAGCATGCCGATGCTCATACCGGCTTCCATCGGAATGTAGTAACAGGGATAAGGTTTGCCTCGAAGGCTGGCGAAGGCCGTGCGCGAATTCGCGAAAGTGTTTACGCGGATTCCGAACCAGGCCACGGAATAGCTTCCTGCGATTCCGAGAAGGCTGAACAGAAGGATGATGACAACCCTGTACGCTTCAAGATGCTGAAGGAAACCAAAATAGAAAATGATCGCTATGCCGATGAACACCTCGAGGATCATCAGGAATTTTCCCTGCGTGAGGAGATATGTCTTGCAGGTCTCGTAGATCAACTCCGAGATCTCCTTCATCGAGGAATGAACGGGCATGTTTCGGAGCTTATGGTAAATCATCAAACCGAAAACGAGACCGAGAGCGGCGACACCGAGACCCCACATGAGCAGGGAGGAACCGCTGATGCCGCCCAGAAAGGTTGCCTGACCGAGGTCAGGAAGGATCAGATTGATTTCGCCGCCGGTGTGGGAGGTCCCAGCACCCTGCGCAATTTGAAACATGATAATGAGTCCCCCGCTCTACAAGTTCCTCGGATCGAGCCAATCCCGAAGGGCATCACCCAGGAAATTAAAAGACAAAACCGTCAGCACTAACGCAATCGAGGGGAAGACTACCATGTGCGGCGCATCGAAAAGGTGATTGCGTCCGTCGTTCAGCATGGCCCCCCAACTGGGCGTTGGTGGCGTAATCCCAAGTCCCAAAAAACTCAACGATGCTTCCGCCAGTACCGCAGCTGCCATCGCAATGCTGGCCTGAATTAGAACCGGTTGAATAATGTTCGGCAGAATATGTCTGATGAAAATTCTCAGATTCGACGCGCCTAATGCGCGCGCGGCCTCGACGAACTCGAGGGTCTTGACCTTGAGCACTTGTCCTCGTGCCAGCCGCGCGAACCCAACCCACCAGAGGATCACCAGCGCGAAAATCAATCGATCCAGACCCGGGCCCAAAAAGGCCACAAGGGCGATCTGCAACAAGATCCCGGGGAAGGCCAACAAAGAATTGAAGACCACCACCGTGACAAAGGTATCGAGTTTACCACCAACGTAACCGGCGAATCCGCCAATCAAAACACCGGCTATTCCGGAGAGCAAAACAACCGTTGCCCCCACCCGCATGCTGACGCGGGCCCCCAACAAGATGCGCGACAGAATATCACGCCCTAGCTCATCGTTGCCAAATGGATGCTGCCACGTAGGTCCTTGAAGCCTGTCCTGCAGCATCTGGCCCGCCGGATCATACGGCACGAGCCAGGGCGCGAACACGGCGGAGAGCGTCAGCAAGGTGACAATGATCAGGCCACCGAATGCCAGTTTGTTTTTCCGGAGAAACTCAGTCATAGCGGATACGCGGATCCACCACCGAGTAGATAACATCGGTAGCCAGATTGATCAGAATGTAAGTCAGCGCGATCGTCAGGATGCAACCCTGCGCCAGCGGATAATCGCGCGCGCTGATCGCCTGAATCGTCAGCCGACCCAGACCCGGCCAGGAAAAAATCATTTCCGTGATGATTGCGCCGGCCAGCAAGGCACCCATTTGAAGGCCAAGCACCGTCACCACCGGAATCAAACCATTCCTTAATGCGTGAGCGAAGAGAACAACGCGCTCGGAAAGACCTTTGGCGCGCGCAGTCCGAACGTAGTCCTGCCGAATCTCTTCAAGCATCGAGCCGCGCACCATTCGCATGGTGACTGCAGCGAGCGCCCCGCCCAACGTAATGGCAGGCAAGATCAGGTGCGTGAAGCCGCCACGCCCCGATACTGGAAGAATTCCAAGGTTTACCGAGACAAGGAGAATCAGGATCGGTCCCAGCACGAAGTTTGGAAGCGAGACGCCCAGCAGGCTGATGATTCCGATCGCCCGGTCCGCCGAACGGCCTCGCCGAACGGCGCTGATCACACCCAACGGAATGGCAAACACGATGGAAAAAATTGTCGCCGCAACGGCCAACTCGATGGTCGCTGGATAGCGAGCCAGTATCGACGTAGTCACCGATTCCTGATTCCTGAACGACATACCGAGATCGCCCCGAAAAATTCCCGACATGTACGTCCGGTACTGCTCCAAAAGCGGCCGGTCCAACCCCAATTCGTGCCGCAGCCGCTCGACCTCCGTCACAGAAGCGCCTTCACCCAGCATCTGCGCCACAGGATCTCCGGGCACCAGGTGAATCAATCCGAAAACCAGCGTAACGACGATCCAAACAACCGGCAGCGTCAACAGAAGGCGGCGGAGGAAGAAGGAGAGCATAAATTCGAAGTATAGCTTGCGAGTGGAGGAGGAAAGGAGCCCCTTACGGGGCTCCTGTGGGGTTTTTGAAAGGGAAAATCGAGCTAAACGATTTGTACTTACTAGAGCAAGAGGCGTTCCAAAGTGACCGTATATGTGAAATCAATGAGTTACGTTCTGAAACAGGCCACAGTGTCAACAAAGCTGACACAGCCTGATCAACTTGCTATATTTTTTTGACATTACCGTCAGACAAACCCATCCACTTGTTACATGCTTTTCAAACCCTCGTGAACTTCTTGTGAATTCAATGGGCTACCCCTTTCGCGCTTCAGAAAAACCGGTATGTTAAGCGTGGCAACATTCAAAGGGAGGCCATCTGATGCTGAAATGTGCGGGTGTTGTAGCGGTAATGTTGTTGTCAAATCTTTTGTGTTGGGGACAATCCGAAGAGATAGAAAGATTGAATCGTGTCGTCCAGGAGCAGGGACAGGAACTTGAACAGTTAAAGGCGCAGCTTGCAAGAATCGAACGCGCCCTGGGAATGAACGCTGCCGCGAAGGTGCAGCCGGCATCTTATTCTCCTGCACCCCAGGCAACACTCGCGGCGCCGGCCCAGGCCGCTCAAACGACGCTGGCCGGCTTCCGGTTCAGTGGCGATTTTCGTTTCCGGTTCGATGCTGCCGTTCGTGGCGCATCGCCCACAGCCCCGGGTCTTCAGAATATTCGCGAGCGATACCGATTGCGCCTGAATGCGGATCGGGACATTGCGTCGGACGTCAGCTTCCACGGGCAGCTGTCGACCGGCGCTGTTAACAACGGCATCACATTTGACCAGGATTTCGCGGGCGGTGTGACTCGCCATCCTTTCTTCATTTCGGAAGCCTACATCGACTACCACCCGAGGCCGAACCTCTCCGTTCGCGGCGGCAAGCTGGAGGAAGTCTACGCAGATAACACACGGTTCCTGTGGGACGATGATGTTCGCTTCAACGGCTTCAATCAACGATGGAAGGTAGGCCGTGTGGAATTCCGCGCCGGGCAATACCTGTTCATCAATCCTAACGTCTTCTCAATTCCCGATGGTTCACCCCTCGCAAGCCTGGCCGGCCAGCGAGTCGGCACAATTGCACGGGCGAGCCAGATGTTCCATCAAGGCTTGACCGTCGATGGGCGCATCAACGACCGATGGCGGCACCAGGTGACAACAGATATTCAGCTCTATCGCAATCCAAACCTGATTGCGCTGACCTCCAACGCAACAGGAGTTGCGGTAACAGTGAATCCTGCCATTGGGCTCACAGTTTCCGGTCCCGCGCCCGGCACCGGCAATGCGACCCGTGCGCCAAACAGTGCAATATTGTTCGCGCCTCACTATCAGGTGGCTCGAGCGATGTATCGCCTTGATGCGGCCGGACTCGGCGGCAATTCGAAGTTGCCTTTGACATGGCTGGTTCAGGCAGCGCGCAACGTCGGGACTTCTCAGCTTCGTGACGCTGTCCTCACTTCAATAAGCCTGGGCCGAACCGCTCAACGGGGCGACATACGCGGCCTTTATATGTTTGCGATCAAGGATGCAAACTCGCTCATTTCCCAATTCACGGACGACGATCTGGGAACGGGGGTGGGCGTCAACATCGCGACGCATCACTTCCGTCTGGATTACACGATTCGTCCGAACATCCAGTTCCAAAATCTGCTGTTCCTGCAAACCGAACGCCGCAGCTCTAACCCCGCCGCTTCGTTTTTCGTTCCCCTGGGACGCGAGGTACCCCGGACGTGGCGATATCAGGGCCAATTTGCGATATCTTTCTAAATTCCGGCCTTCCCACTGTAGCGGCGGTCTATGACCGCCGGTTTTCCTCGGTCATAGACCGCCGCCACAGTTTCTGTTAGTATCAACCCACTTTTTGGAGAGGATGGAGAGTGGAGCGGATTTCACTTACCGCCTTCTTTCCGGCGTACAACGATCAGCACACTATAGAAGCAATTGTGCGTACTGCCGCGGAGGAAATGCGGAAGGTAACGGATGACTTCGAAGTTCTCGTCGTGAATGACGGGAGCAAGGACCAGACCGGTGTCATTCTGACTCAACTCCAATCCAAACTGCCTTTCCTGCGCGTGATCCATCACGAACGAAACCGAGGCTACGGTGCCGCGTTGATCTCCGGTTTCAAGAATGCGCGCAAGGATCTGATCTTTTACACGGACGGCGACGGGCAGTATGACGTTCGCGAGATCCACAATCTGCTGGCCGAACTGAAACCCAATATCGAGTTGGTGAATGGATACAAAGTAAAACGCGCGGACGCCTGGTATCGAATCTGGATCGGCGCGTTGTATCGGCGCGCAATGAAATGGGTGTTTGGATTCTCGATCCGCGACGTGGACTGCGATTTCCGTCTCCTCCGCCGCTACATTTTTGAAACGATCTCGCTCGAATCCGCAAGCGGTGTGATCTGCGTTGAAATGGCAAAGAAGTTCGACCGGGCCGGATTTCGAATGGTCGAAGTACCGGTGAGCCATTACCCTCGAATGCACGGACGCAGCGAGTTTTTCCGAGTTAGGCACCTTGTTCACACCTTCCGCGGCCTGCTGAAGATCTGGTGGAACCTGGTCCTTTCGCCCAGGCTTCCCGTATGGATGAGTACCGCGCCAAGGAAGTACTGATCACCGGAGGCCTCGGCTTCATCGGAAGCAATCTTGCGATTCGGCTGCTTGAAGCCGGAGCTTCCGTCACCATTCTCGATTCCCTCGATCCGACCTGCGGCGCCAACTATTTCAACATCGATCCGATTCGTCAGGATGCTGCCGTGATCGAAGGCGACAGCTCTGACTTCGCCCTTGTTCGCCGGCTGGTTCGCGGGAAAAGTCATATCTTTAATCTCGCCGGACACGTAAGCCACATCGAATCCATGCAGGATCCCTTCTCCGATCTGCAAATGAACACTATTGGTCCTCTCACGGTGCTCGAAGCATGCAAGCAGGAAAACCGCGACGCGCGAATTGTCTATGCCGGAACGCGCCAGGCATACGGCCGTCCGGAGAGGCTTCCACTGGACGAAACGCAGGTTCTAAAACCTGTCGATGTAAATGGTGTAAACAAGATGGCCGGAGAGTGGTACCACATCGTTTATCACCAGGCGTATGGAATACCGGCAGCGTCGCTGCGTCTGATCAATACATATGGGCCACGCCAGCTTGTGAAGCACGCGCGTCAGGGCTTCGTGGGGTGGTTTATCAAGCAAGCGATTGAAGGCGTGGAGATTCAGATTTTCGGCGACGGGCAGCAACTGCGGGGCTTCAACTACGTTGACGATGTGGTCGATGCTCTGCTGATCGCCGGCACTCATTCGTGTGTCAGTGGCGGCTATTTCAATCTGGGAGGCCTGGAGTCAATGACACTGGAGGCATTTGTTCAGTTGCTGCTGCGCGTCACAGGCCGTGGTTCCTACCGCATTGTTCCCTTTCCTGCCGACAAAAAAGCAATCGACATTGGAAGCGTTTACACCTCCTTTGCAAAGTTCAATTCTGCTACGGGCTGGAAACCGCGAGTCTCTCTCGAAGAGGGACTTGCCAGAACGGTGGAGTATTACCAGCGCTTTCGCGCACATTACTGGTAGCGGTACATGCGTGCGGAAGATTTCGAGCTGTTGTACAAACTCGAGGACAAGTTCTGGTGGTTCGTGGCAATGCGAAAGATCACCGATACGATCGTTGCCGCGGAACTGCAGCAGCCGCATATCAGCGTCCTCGATGCCGGTTGCGGTACGGGTTACAATCTCGGCCATTACTCTTCCGGGGGCTTCAGGGATGTCTACGGACTCGAGATCGAAGGAAACGCGATTGAATTGGTTCGCAAGCGGGGCTTCTGCAAGATCGCACAAGCGTCGGTAACCGAAATTCCGTTCAATTCGGGCGCATTCGATCTCGTCTTCTCTTTTGATGTGCTTCAGCAGTTGCCTGAAAAGCTCAACGAACCAGCCCTCCGCGAAATGCATCGCGTTTTGAAGCCCGGTGGAGTTCTCTTCATTCGGGTGGCAGCGTTCGAGTGGATGCGATCTTCACATGATGAAGACATGAATAGCTTCCATCGGTTTTCGCGCGCTGAACTCGTTGACAAACTGGTGCGCTGCGGATTCAAAGTGGAGTGGCAAAGTTACGCCAATAGCCTGTTGCTGCCGCTTGCGGCATTGCGCCGTGTCCTGAAGGGCATCGGCCTTGGCAAAGGAACCGATGTCCGTCCTCTGCCCCGTGGCCTCGGCTGGCTGGATCGGGTTTTCCGCAGAATACTCGAAAGCGAGGCCGCGTGGTTCAAGGCGGGCGGAAGTCTGCCATTGGGGTTGTCCGTCCTTTGTTACGCAAGGAAAATGGGGTCGTAGGGGATTTCAGCCGCGGATTACGCGAATTACGCGGATGGGCGCGCCAGACCGTATTTTCCCGCAATATGAAGATATTGCGCGCCCATCCGCGTAATTCGCGTAATCCGCGGCTGAAATCCCCTACGACCCCGTTTTCCGGAAGAAGCTTCGCACGCCATCGATCACACGTTCCACATCTACTTCGGATAAGAACGCATGGATGGGCAGACTCAGGACGCGCGAGCACAGGATGTCCGCGTTCGGGCAGCGAGCCGGAGTGAATTCGGAAAAAGCTTTCTGGCGATGAAGTGGAATTGGGTAGTGGACCAGGACGGGAATATCCAATGATGCCAGGTGTGCGCGGAGCTTGTCGCGTTCGGGAGTCGCTACGACAAAGAGGTGATAGTTGCTTTCTCCACTCTCCGCCTGTGTGGCTAAAGGCAGATCGGCAAATGCTTCGCGGTACCGGACGGCAATCCGGCGCCGGCGGCGATTCCAGTCATCGAGCGACCGCAATTTGATGCGCAGGATCGCGGCATGGAGTTCGTCGAGACGGCTGTTGTAACCGAGGCTTTCCGACGAGTAGTTTTCATGCTGGCCATAGTTGCGCAGGAGCCGTGAGCGGTGGACGACTTCCGAATCCGATGTGACGATCATTCCGCCATCGCCGAATGTACCCAGATTCTTCGTAGGATAGAAACTGAATGCGGCGGCTACACCGAAGGAACCGCAGCGGCCCCATTTCGCTTCGCTCCCGTGAGCCTGCGCGGCGTCTTCTATAAGCGGAACTCCGCTTTCCGAGATTTCCTTTAAACGTGCCGGCATTCCGTAGAGATGAACCGGCACGACGGCCTTCGTGCGTGATGTCCTTCTGCCGACAGCCAGCGCGGGATCCATGTTGAAGTCATCCGCAGACACATCCACGAAGATCGGCTTCGCCCCCAAAAGGGCCACGGCCATGGCAGTAGCCGCCGCGCTGACCGCCGGAACAAGCACCTCGTCCTGGGGCATGACATCGATGGCACGAAGAGCGATCGAAATCGCGTCGGTTCCTGAACCGACCGCAATTCCGTCGGCGGCGCGGCAATAACTCGCAAATTCGTCTTCGAAGGTCTGTACGGACGGGCCAAGGATATAGCGGCCTCCGGCAAGGATCTGACGAATTGCGCCGTCGATTTCGTCCTGCAGCGCCCCATAACTCAGCCGGACGTCATTGAATTCCATGATCGGAACCCGTTGACGGAACGAACTCGAAACCGTCGATGGAAAATGGAGGGGAAGCCGGTGTGATATCGGAATAGAAGATGTAGGAACCGCCGCCCAGCTTCTGCACGTTCGCGAGCTGTTTGTAAAACGCACCGTTTGGTTCAATCAACCAGAGGATCCGTCCCTGGGGGAAAATGGAAACTTTCACCGGGACGCCTTCGCGCGCTTCGATCACTTGATCGCGCCGGATGTGCTCGGCGCTTTTCTTCTCCATCTTGCTGGACAAAACCCAGAAGTCTTGCCCGGGTAAGTAGTACCGCCCGACCTGCCACTGCATGAACCATTGATCGTAAGGCATATCCGTTGAAATGACGATGGACGGCCGGTCGGCCGGAGTGAACTCTCGAATCTCCTTCAAAGTGACGCGCGTGACGTCATCAAGAAATCGAACCTGCCCGATGGATGATTCAAACGTTCCGAAGATCAGCGCATTCTTCATGGACGGCGCACCGCGGGTCAGCGGATTCTCGGCTCCAGCCGGCAGCGGAAAGTAATCAAGGAACAGCATCACATTAAAAACCAGTGCCGAGGCAAGCACAACGTCTCGCCCACGAATCAGCGAAAGAATATATCCGCCGAGAATGCAAAATGCCGGAACTGAAAACAACGTGTGGCCGGGCGCGCCAATATGAATGAGGGCTTGAATAATCAAACCGGGCACGAGCCACAAAAAAAGAAACACGCTTTGAGAGCTGCGGAGAGGCAGGTGGTCGCGATTGCGAAAGTAAAACGGGACGGCCCAGATCCACCCGACGATGGCGAGCCCGTTCCAGATGACGAGCCTGTTGACCTGCCGCAGCCACGCCACCAGCGACGAACCCAGAACCACGGATTCGCCTCGCGATTGCTCAACGGCATAGCCGAACATAACGTTTCGGAAATTGGCGATTCCCTCCATTGCGATAACCAGCGCCGCGATCCAGACGGCGACGATTACCGCAAGAACAGCAATCCCCTGCAACACCGTGCGCCACGATTTTGTTCCGATCCAGGAAGAAATCAGCCAGACCGGAAACAGGTACGCGCCGAGGTCGGGACGGAAACCGCTGCCGATTCCCAGCGCGACGGCGCCCAACAGCGCAAATCGCTTCTCGCCGTTCCAGCACCGCCAGCAGCAATAAGCCGTGAGCAGCGAAAACAAGGCCAGAGTGGGACGCAGCGGGCCGTCGAGGTCCGAATGCCAGGCCACGGGGTTAACAAGAAGCAGAAAGGCTCCCGCCACTCCAGCCCAGGGCGAGAACATTCTGCTGCCCAGCCGAAAAGCTGCCAGAAGGGAAAGCCCGGTGACGAGAATGGGAATCACGACGAACGTGCGCCCAGCGTCCCGGAAGACGAAATTGATAAGGCGCCCGAATGCGACAAAGAAGGGATAGCCCGGAGGCTGGGGTTGAGAAATGCGCGGGTCAAATTTCTCGAGCGATAAAGCGAGGTTGACGTTGTCGATCGAGAGATAGTTCGACATCGCCGGTATACGAGTCAGCAACAACAGCGCCAGCATCACGATCGAGACGACTTTGTAATCCTGCCGGTCCATCCGGCGGCGAGAGTAACACACAAGCCGTATCGGAAGAAAATGCGCGGCGAAGTTTGCAACGCCGCTGCTGAGTTTGCAACGCCGTTGCTAAATTAGCCGCAACGCTGCAAAAGATGTCGACGCCTCGACAAAGATTGCAGCGGCGCCGCTAAGTTAGCCGCGGCCTCGCTAAGTTAGCCGCGGCCTCGCTAAGTTAGCCGCGGCGGCGCTAAATTAGCCACGGCGTTGCTAAATTAGCCACGGCGTTGCTAAAGATGTTGACGCTTTGCATTCGGTTTTACTGTAGTGGCGGTCTATCAAGGTGTGAATGAATCGAAGAACGCGATGATTCCCCTCCTAAGTTAGGAGGGGTGGCTGCGCCATCAAGAAAATGCCGCGAAGCCACAGAAGCTTGGCGCAGACGGGGTGGTTCCTCAGAAAAACCCTGGAAAGCAGGAGCTGTGGAACCACCCCGTCTGCTCGGCCTTTTCTGGAATTTAATGGCCTCGCAGGCACCCCTCCTAACTTAGGAGGGGAGTTTCAAACGCCCAACTGTCAATTCATTCAGCTTCATAGAGCGCCGCTACAGGGGGAACCGGCGTAACTCTTTGTATTGGCTGTAACGCGCCAGGATTCGCGGGTCTTCGAGCGGAATTACCCGCTTCACCTGTAGTTGTGGGACAGGCAAGCCTGACGCACGAAGCGCGCATACGGCCGCGCCACGCAATGAAGCGGCGCCGGGATTGGATGGCATCGCAACCGGCACACCTGCAACCGCAGCCAGGATGGGAGCGGCAAGAGGATGAAGAAAGCCGTTGCCGGAAAGCACGATCTCCGCAACCGTCTGTTCCGACGTGCGTTGCAGGATCTCGACGTAGTGCCCGAGATTGAACACTACTCCCTCCAGAATAGACCGGACAAGGTCCGCTGCGGTGTGGCATGCCTTCAACCCGTGCCAGGATCCGGTCAGGCGCGAATCCCATTCCGGAGAGCGCTCGCCGCGCAGGAGCGGGATGAAAATCGGAACATCCCTTGATGCTTCGGTGTCCAGATCGCCAAAGATCGATCGGCCCCAATCCAGGGCATTGCCGCCGTTGTTTCCCGCGCATCCGAGCAGATAGGAGTTCAAATCCGCCCTGTAACAGAACGTTCCGGAAGAAGAATCCAGCAGCGGAGTGGTAAGAGCTTGCCGAGCTACAGCCGATGTCCCGAGACTGACGGAGATCCTTTCGGCGGTCTCACAATCCGACCCGGCATGGGCGAAAAAACCATCGCCGGACCCGTTGATCACCGGGATGCCCTCGGGGAGTCCGAATTCATTGGCTGCATCGCGGATCAGGTGACCCGTTACAGCGGTTCGGTTCGAAATGTCCGGAAGATTTTCTCGTTTCAATTCCAACATTCCGAGCAACCCCGGATCCCAATCCCCGCTTCTGATGTTGTAAAGCCCGGAGGCGCACGCCATTCCGTGGTCCTCTGCCCACGCGCCAGTGAGGCGATGCGTCAGAAAGGTCTTAACCGAAACAACCCGCCGCGCACGGGCGATCAGGCTGGGGTCGTCAAGATATAACGTGGCGAGCTTGAAAACCGGGAACATCGGATGAAACCGGCATCCTGTGCGTTCAAAGAAGCGGCCGCCGAGACGGCTGCGCAGGTACTCCAGCCCCTTTTCGCCTCGACGGTCGAGCCAGGTAAAGACAGGTGTAAGCGGCTTGCCGGTATCCTCGAGGAGAAGAAGGTTGTGCATGAACGTGCCGATGCATACCGCCTCAACCGGTTCTGCTATGGCGAGTTCACGAATCACCTGCCTGAATCGTTCGAGAACCGTGTTAATGGAAAGCGTTGCCGCGCCGGAATCGTCCAGTTCCAGTTTCCAGCGTTCTTCGGAGAGCTTCGTGACTTCAAGTTTGGAACTGAATAGCGCGGCAGAAATGCCGCCGGAGGAGATATCGAAGCAAAGAACAGTCATTGCTTCTTTACTGCATGACCGCCGAACTTGTTACGCATCAATGCGAGGAGCTTTGTCCCGAACGCCTCTTGATCGCGCGAGCGCAACCTTTCCAATAACGAGAGAGTGATAACAGGAGCGGAGACGTTCTGATCGATCGCTTCTGCAACCGCCCACCGGCCTTCTCCGGAGTCGGCAACGTAAGGCTGAATACCTTCGAGGCGAGGATTTTCACCCAGAGCTTCTGCCGTGAGGTCCAGAAGCCAGGAGCGAACGACGCTTCCGTGCCGCCAGAGTTCGGCAATCTGATGAAGATCGAGGTGGAAGTCTGCTTTCTTGTCCATCACGGCGAAGCCTTCTGCATAGGACTGCATGAGTCCGTATTCGATGCCGTTGTGGACCATCTTAACGAAATGACCCGCTCCAACTGGCCCGACGCGCGCCCATCCGCGATCTTTGGCCGGAGCAAGTGTCTCAAACACAGGACGCACCCGTTCCACGATGGCCGCGGCGCCGCCGATCATCAGGCAGTACCCCTCGGTCAGTCCCCAGATTCCGCCGCTCGTTCCGGCATCGACAAACTCAATGGATCGCTCGGCCAGCCGGGCCGCGCGGCGAATCGTGTCTTTGTAGTTGGAGTTACCGCCATCGATAATGACGTCGCCCTTATCAAGCAGGGGCAGTAACGCGTCGAGAGTTTTCTCAACCGGCTCGCCGGAGGGCACCATGAGCCAGACAGCCCGAGGGGTTTTCAGTTCCCCTACGAGATCCTTGATGGAAGCCGCGCCAGCCGCTCCGTTTGTGACGGCGCGATCCATGGCCTTGCTGTCTATGTCGTGTACAACGACTCGATGCCGACCCTTCAGCAGCCGCTCCGTCATGTTCGCGCCCATGCGCCCCAGCCCAATGAGTCCCAGTTCCATAATCAGTATCCTCGCAGAATAACGGTATAGCTTGACACGAAGGTGGCTACAGTGTCGAATAGGCTCTCCAGCACGGATGGCGCGGGAAGGGTTTTGGTGCAAAAACACGCCACGGAAAGTGCGCGACAGTTTCTGGCAGATGCAATTGCCATTCTTGCCACGTCGGTCGACTTCAAGTCGACCATAGAGAATCTCGCGACGCTCGCAACCACACAATTGGCAGACTGGTGCGCCGTCTTCTCGTTTGAAAACGAGCAGACGATTCGGAGGCTCACCGTAGTAGGAATTGAAGAATCGATCGGCGCGGACCTTCAATTGGAAACGCTATACCCGCTCGATCTTCATAGTCCGGCCGGACCCGGCCACGTCCTTCGCACCGGCGAGCACCAGGCGTCCACTCGTATTACTGACGACATGGCGGCCAGCCTCGGATTCAAACCGGATGAACTGGTCCTGGCCGACGGCAGGAACCCGTCTTCATTCCTTTGTGTGCCGCTTGCGGCTCGCGGACGCACCATTGGAGCCATCGCCTTCATGTCCGCGGACCCGGAGCGGCTGGTCAATGAAACGGATCTTTCTCTTGCCCGGGACCTTGCCTGCGCTGCTGCCGTAGCGATGGACAACGCCAGGCTCTACCGTGACGCGCAGGAAGCGAACCGGTTAAAAGATGAGTTTGTCGCGATGGTCTCTCATGAGTTGAGAACGCCGCTCACGCCGATTCTCGGCTGCATTCATCTCCTTCGAACAGCCGACCTGTCTCGAGCGAACTTTGCTCGTGCACTCGACATGATTGAACGAAACGCTCACGCGCAGGTGCAGATCGTCGAAGATCTGCTCGACGTGTCCCGAATCGTTGCGGGCAAGCTGCACCTGACGATGAAAGCGATCGATGTCGTTTCCGTCGTTGAAGCGGCGGTGGATTCCGTGCGCTCGCTGGCCGAGGGAAAGAGCGTTCAGGTCATCACGAATTTCGAAGACATTGAAGAGCCCATCGATGGAGATCCGGACCGGCTGCAACAGATCGTCTGGAATTTATTATCGAACGCGGTGAAGTTTACGCCGCCTGATGGCAGGATCGAAATCTCGCTGAAACAGGATGGAGATCACGTCTGCATCCAGGTGACCGATACTGGAATCGGAATCCCGTCGGAGTTCCTGCCCTACATATTCGATCGGTTCCGCCAGGCCGATGAATACAACACCAACACACGCTCAGGTCTGGGACTCGGACTTGCCATCGTTCGCCACCTGGTGGAACTGCATCAGGGCTCGATCGAAGCGTCGAGGGCCAGGGCGCCGTCTTCACACTGAAATTCCCATTCCGCAGTCTTGCAAGGGAAATTCGGGGACAGACGTATAAATCACCTGATTAGCAGGATGCGGAAAAACTCGGATCGAGCAACTGTAGCGGCGCTCTATGAAGGTGGGAATGAATTGCAGGACAGGCCATTCCCCTCCTGTTCCAGGAGTCGGGAACACCCTGTCCTGGCAATTCATTCACACCTTCTATGAGCGCCGGTTTTTCCCGGAATCAACAAAATACCGGCGGTCATAGACCCGCCGCTACAGCTCGGATTGCTCCTTGAAGCGTTTTTCTGAAGCCTGTTAGGTGATTTATACGTCTGTCCCCGAATTTCCCTATAATGACTTCATGTTGAGACAGAAGTGGGGATCGGTCGTATGTCCCTCCTGCGGCAATCTTGTCGGCGTTCAGGATCAACAATGCCTCAGTTGCGGACGCTGGAATCCCGGTTTGTGGGGATTCGCGCCACTGCTGAACCGGCTTGGACGCGATCTGGGTTTCACGCAGTTTGTCATCGGAAGCTGCGCCACTCTTTATGTGCTGACTTTACTTTATGACATGCAGGGCATCAGCACAGGCGGCCTCCTGAGCTTTTTGTCGCCGAGCCCGACGAGTCTTTTCCTGTTTGGAGACAGCGGCGCGATTCCAGTGTTTAGAGCGGGCCGATGGTGGACCGTGCTCAGCGCAGGCTGGCTCCATGGCGGAATACTTCACATTCTGTTCAACATGATGGCGGTGCGCCAGATCGCGCCGGCAACATCGGAGATGTATGGGGCCAGCCGGATGGTTATCATCTACACCATCGCAGGAGTGGTTGGATTTACTGCAAGCACCGTCGCAGGAGAATTCCTGCCTGGAATTCTCAGCGGTGCCGGATTCACGCTCGGAGCATCCGCATCCATTCTTGGACTCGTCGGTGCGCTTTACTACTACTCGAGACGGACGGGCAGCAGCATGATTCGAGAGTACGTCAAGTCCTGGTTGATACCCATTATCTTCCTCGGCTTTTTCATGCGTGGAATCGACAACTGGGCCCACCTCGGCGGTTTCGCCGGAGGGTATGGTGCTGCGAAGTTTCTGGACCCGCTACGGCCGGAACGCCTGGATCACCTGATCGGCGCCTTAGTTTGTCTGGCCCTCACAGGGATAGCCATCATGTTCTCGATCGTGCACGGGCTGCCTTTCGTCAGGCAGTAATTGACTGCTGATGATGAACTGACGCTGTTTATCTTCGAACTCAACGATGTATTCGTCCATCGCCTCGATCTCGTTGGCATTCTCGCTCAACCAGATGACACGGCCGCGGCGTCCTTCCAATACAATCGTCTCGCCTATTTTGAATCTCATGTTACGCGGTTCTACGTTCCCATCCTTGACCGACGCCTGTAGTTTGGACCTGAGCCTCCTTTACGAGTATTGTTTGATTACGCATCTTTTTGCCGTTAAGCACGTCGATAGCTTCTTGAATTCTGGTGTCGTCTTTGAGCTCGACGTAGCCGAATGCAGGAGATACACCTGCGACAAGGTCGCGTACGATCCGGATGGAGCGCGTTTCAATTCCGCGAGACTCCACCCATTCCTGCAACTCACGGTCGGAGCAGTTGTAGGGAATGTTGACGAAAAACAGCTTTGACATCTTGCCTCTTTAGGACGGGCCTGCTGGCCCGAAAGCTTTAGGTTGCGAAATTAAGCGGCCTCGGACCTCCTCGGCGCTTGTTTCCGGATCTTCCAATGTACGAACGGGTAAATGTGACCACATTGAGGGCACTGCCAGGCGCCTTTGGCCGGATCCGCATCGCGCTCGTGGATCATCTCAACGATTAGATGACAGTGCAGGCACATCGTTGGTTTACTGTAGACAAATTGTGATTGAGCAGTCTTTCGCACGGGCAGACCCCCTTCTGATTTTCTCTAGCACTAGCAATTGGGCTTCCGGAGGTCTAAAGTCTGGAAACCCATGGGTACGTTGGGCATTTTATTGGACGTGCCACCCATGAATCGGGTAGAAATTCCTCACAGAGAGGTGAAAAATGACCGACCTTGAGTTCTTTTCGAGCCGGCTGGCCCAGGTGGAAAAGCAGAACCGCCGGATTAAACAGGTACTGCTGCTTGTGGTTATCGGAATCGGGGGGTTGGGCATCATGGGTCAGGGACAGAGACAGCCCGGCCAGGAGCTGAGAATCCTGCTTCAGGATTCAGCCGAAAAGCGGGCATCCGCTGAACGCTCCATTGTTGAAGACCTGGTTCGGGCACGTCAATTCGTTCTCGTGGATCAGAGCGGCAAAGACCGTGCCTCGCTCGTGACCGACGCTGCAGGATCTGTTTTTCTGATTATGTTCGACCGGAATGGAAAACCACGCGCCGATCTCTCCGTCGGAAACTTCGGCCCGAGCCTGACACTCCTGGATCCATCAGGACAGGCGCGCGCCGTCTTCGGCAGTACCATGCTCGTGGGTTCGCACGTCAGCGATAATGGTGCCGTGGAACGAACACCCGCTTCTTCAATCGTCCTTTTCGACAGGAACGGGAAGCTCCTCTGGCGGCAACCCTAGCTGTAGCGGCGGTCTATGACCGCCGGTATTGTGTCGATTCCGGTAAAACCTGCGCTCATAGAGCGCCGCTACAGAACCCAACATTAATCAAATTTAAGGTGGATTTAATCATCGCATAATGTTTCGCGCGTCTCTAATGTGGGAGATTGTTGTCGACGAGAGCGAATGGGGAGAGCCTATGAGAGTCCGTCAGAGTTTCATCGTCACCATCATATCCGTCCATTTCATCACGGCCGTGGCGGCTGCTGAATTATCAGCGCAGAGGCATGGTCTCTGGAGGCTCTATCCCAGGAGGTGAGCCAGACCGTAGTTCAGGTGAACACGACGGGTTACTCTCTCGAGGAAGACGCGGAACGGCGAAGGGTCGGCACCCTGTCGAGCGAACAGGGCAGCGGGTCGGGTGTGATTCTGAGCGGGGATGGATACATCATGACCAATTCGCACGTTGTTGAAGGGGCGCGACGCATTCGTATCCACCTCAGCGGATTGGATGGAAACTCCCCGCGAACCATGTACGATGCAAAGCTCATCGGGATGGATCGTGAGACGGATCTCGCGCTCATCAAGATCGACGTTCAGAACGTACCCCACCTCGCCTTCGCGGACTCAAACGATCTGAAGCAGGGACAGGTCGTTTTGGCCTTCGGCAATCCACTCGGAATGGAGAACTCGCTAACCATGGGCGTCATCAGTTCGGTCGCACGGCAACTGAACTCGGACGATCCGCACGTGTACATCCAGACGGACACACCGATCAATCCCGGTAACAGCGGAGGTCCGCTTGTGGATGTTGACGGTCGCGTCGTAGGTATCAATGCATTCATCCTGTCGCAGTCGGGCGGAAGCGAAGGCCTTGGATTCGCGATACCGAGTAACGTTGTGAATTTCGTGTACCGGCAGTTGAAGAGGGATGGCCACGTTCATCGCGGCCAGGTGGGAATCAACGTCAAGACGATTACACCCGCAATCGCCGCCGGATTGAACCTGACATCCGACACAGGAGTTCTGGTGGAAGATGCGCTCCCGGACGGTCCGGCCGACACAGCCGGCATCGAAGTCGGCGACGTCATTGTGAGCATCGGCGGAAAGCCGATCCGGAATGTCCGGGATTTCGCTCTGAACTTTTACCGGTATGAGCCCGGCACTACCACGACCATCGAGGTCGTCAGGGGTGACGGCAAGCATTCCCTCCAGGTTCCCATCGACGAACGCAAGAACGATCCGCAGCGCTTCGCGGACATGGTCAAACCTGCGCAGGACATCGTCCCGAAACTCGGTATTCTCGGGCTCGAATTGGACGAGACTGTCCGCGGGATGCTGCCCCCGCTTCGCTTCGATGGCGGCATCCTGGTCGCCGCATTCGCGGGCTCTTCGTCCTACTTTGGCGATGAGCTTCAGCAGGGCGACGTCATCTATTCGATCAACGGCAAGCGAGTGGCTACCGTCTCCGCTCTTCTCGGCGAAATGGTCCGGCTGAAAACGGAAGAGCCAATTGTCCTTCAGGTTGAACGGGCCGGACTCCTGCGGTTCCTGGTCCTGGAAGCGGAGTGAGTGAACGCGGGCTAAAGCCCGCGACTACATTCAAAATGAGCATTGATTCGAAATGTAGTCGCGGGCTTTAGCCCGCGTTCATTCTGCTATCTTGTCAAGTGGCGGTACTTGATACGGTGGGGTTGGTCGGCGGCCGAACCGAGGCGGGCGCGGCGATCGGCTTCGTAGTCGGAATAATTGCCTTCGAACCAGACGACGCGGCTTTCGCCTTCGAAGGCGAGGATGTGCGTGGCCACTCGATCGAGGAACCACCGGTCATGGCTGATCACAACCGCGCAACCGGCAAAACTCTCCAGGGCTTCCTCGAGCGCGCGAAGCGTATTCACATCGAGGTCGTTTGTCGGCTCGTCCAGCAGCAGAACGTTGGCTCCTTCCTTCAGCATCCTGGCAAGATGAACTCGATTCCGCTCGCCGCCCGAAAGGCTGCCGACCTTCTTTTGTTGATCGCCTCCTGAAAAATTGAAACGCGCGACGTACGTGCGTGAGTTCACCTGGCGCGAACCGAGCTGCACGGTATCGAGGTCGCCCGAAATTTCCTGCCACACGCTCTTGTTGGGATTCAGCACATCGCGGCTCTGATCCACATATGCCAGTTTCACCGTCTCGCCGAGCCGGATCGATCCGGAGTCGGATTTCTCCTGGGCCGTAATTATCCGGAACAGCGTCGTCTTTCCGGCGCCGTTGGGTCCGATAATTCCCACAATTCCTCCCGGCGGCAGACGAAAGTTCATATCCTCAAAAAGCACGCGGTCGCCGTACACCTTCTTGAGACCTTCGGCCTCAATGACGACCTGGCCCAACCGCGGTCCCGGCGGAATGTAGATCTCGAGTTCCTGCGAGCGCTTCTCGGTTTCCTGGCTCAGCAAAGCTTCATATGAATTGATGCGGGCCTTACCTTTGGCATGACGTCCCTTCGGCGACATCCGAATCCAATCCAGTTCTCGCTGGAGCGTCTTCTGACGGTCGGTTTCCGTCTTTTCTTCCTGCTGCAACCGGATCCTTTTCTGCTCGAGCCACGACGAGTAGTTCCCTTCCCAGGGGATTCCGTGGCCGCGGTCGAGCTCGAGAATCCACCCGGCAACGTTGTCGAGAAAGTACCGGTCGTGAGTGACGGCAATCACCGTTCCGGCGTATTGCTGAATGTGGTGCTCGAGCCACGCAACGGATTCGGCATCGAGATGGTTCGTCGGTTCGTCCAGCAGAAGAATGTCCGGCTTCTGGAGCAACAGGCGGCAGAGCGCTACCCGGCGCTTCTCTCCGCCGGACAGGATCGATACGGACGTGTCGGGAGGAGGACACCGAAGCGCGTCCATTGCCATTTCGAGCCGCGAATCCAGGTCCCACGCCTGGGTGGCATCGAGCTTCTCCTGGACCTTCCCCTGACGCTCGAGCAGGTCCGACATCTCATCGTCCGACATCGGCTCGCTGAACTTCGCACTGATCTCGTCGAATTCCTTCAACAGATCGACGATCGGCTGAACGCCCTGCTCGACGATCTCGCGGACTGTTTTCGTGGGATCAAGCTGCGGTTCCTGCTCGAGAAATCCGATGGTGAAGCCGGGTGAGACGGCGGTCTTGCCCTGAAACTCCTGATCCACTCCGGCGAGAATGCGCAGCAGCGAGCTCTTCCCCGAACCATTCAGGCCGATGACGCCGATCTTCGCACCGTAAAAGTACGAGAGATAAATGTCTTTGAGGACAGCCTTCTTGTCGAAGTACCTGCTTACTCCGATCATGGAGTAAATAACTTTGTTAGGAATCGTGCTCATGAGGAGGGAAATCGGACTATCGAGATTTCTTAAAACTCGCCAGCGCGTCCGTCTCGGATTCGTGAACGTCAAAAACACTGTACAGCTTGGTGAACTGAAGCAGGTCTGTCACCTGTCGTCCAGGATTGCTCAGCTTCAGCTCGCCCCAGGCCTTGCGTTCCTTGCTCTCACACTGGGGACAGTTATCCCAATCGCCGTCTTCATCCTTGAACACCGTGGCACCGCACTTTCCACAGATGGTCTGAGTCACGGTCCCCAGCGCCATGATCAGCTCACCAAGACCACTGCTATCGATGTAGGAAACGTCTTTCAGGTTGAGCAGGATTCTGTTGTGACCTTTCGCCACTTCATCCCGGATCGTCTGCCGCAAAGCCGTGAGCGCTTCGCCCGCCGTGATTCTACCGGCAAGATCCACGACCGAAACGGTGTCTAGCCTTCTCGTCGATAATTTGAATTCCATAGCTTCGCCCATATTCTATAGCCGTTTGAGCCGCGGATGACGCGGATTACGCGGATGGCGCAGTCAAAGGTTCTTGATGCACCATCCACGAAATCCGCGTCATCCGCGGCTAACTTCCGGTACCCAATCGAGAATCGCTTTCAGAATCGTGTCCGGATCGATACGTTCGGCTTCACCTTCGAAGTTCAGAATCACGCGGTGCCGGAGAGCGGGCAACACCACGTGCCGAATGTCTTCATAAGCGACCTCAGACCGCCCGCTCAACAGAGCGCGGACCTTGCCGCCGATGATCAGCGCCTGCCCGCCGCGGGGGCTCGCGCCGTAGCGGAGATACTTCTTTGTCTGCTCGTGAGCCAGCCCTGTGCTGGGTTGTGTGGCCATTACGATGCGGATCGCGTAATCCTGAACGGCATCCGAAATGGGAACCGCGAGCGCGACATCTCGGAGTTGCAGGATCTTTTCAGCGTCCCAGACGCGCTCGACTGCCGGTTCTTCGAGATACGTCGTGCGGTCGAGGATCGTGTGTATGTCATCGATGCCGGGGAAATCCATCCGGAGCTTGATGAAGAACCGGTCGAGCTGTGCCTCCGGCAACGGATAGGTCGCTTCGAGTTCCAGCGGATTGAGCGTTGCGAGAACGACGAAGGGGTTCTCCAGCTTGTACGTCTGCTTTCCTACCGTAACGGTCTTCTCCTGCATCGCCTCGAGCAACGCAGACTGCGTCTTTGGCGTCGCGCGGTTGATTTCGTCAGCCAGAATGATGTTTGCGAAAATCGGGCCCGCCTGGAAGTCCAGAAATTTATCGCCCTGTTCGTTTTCCTGGACGACGTTGGTCCCGACAATATCCGCCGGCATCAGGTCCGGCGTGAACTGGATACGGGAGGACCTGAGATGCAGCGCGTCGCTGAGCGTCTGCACCAGCTTGGTCTTGCCGAGCCCGGGCACGCCTTCCAGAAGGACATGCCCCTTGCCGAGAACGGTCATCAGGATGTCGTCGATCAGGTCGGAATAACCGACAATGATCTTCGAAATTTCCTTATGGACATGCTTGAAATCGGCCTGGAACGCTTCCATCTGGCGGTCAAAATCTGTTACCGGATTGCTCATGCCGGGAAGGTTAACCGTTTTCCCGGCTTTCGGCAATACATCCTGAAACCAACATTTCTATTACACTGACATCGTGACCATCTTCGGACACCGCGGGGCACCAGGATACCCGCGCCATGGCGAGAACACGATCGCAAGCTTTAACAAGGCGCTTCAAGCCGGGGCCGGCGGGCTGGAGTTTGATGTACGGCGGTGCGGCGACGGGGGCATTGTGGTGATCCACGACGACACCATCGATCGCACAACCAACGGCAAAGGCCGCGTTGCCGACCTTTCCTTCGACCAATTGAAGGTATTCGATGCCGGATTCGGCGAACCGGTTCCTCTCTTGTCCGACGTGCTCGACCGGTTCGGGGCCAGATGCCTGCTCAATATCGAACTGAAGGACGCCGGGATAGCACCGGATGTGAAGAAACTTGTTCTCGAGAGGCGGCTGGCGGAACACGTCATCGTTTCCGCTTTCGAGTGGGCAGAACTTCCGGGGCTGGCCCCTGAAATTCCTATCGCCCTGCTGACATCCAGACTCGAGAATTTGTTGATAGCAGCGCGGGAACTCGGAGCTGCAGCCATTCATCCTCGAAAGGACATCGTGACCCCGTCACTCATTGCAGCGGCCCGCGAAGCACAATTCCGGATCCATGTCTGGACAGTCAATGAGCCGGCCGAGATGTCCCGGTTTCGGCAACTTGGTGTCGATGGAATCTTTACGGACTTTCCCGAGCGATGTTTGACGGATGTTTGACGTTTGTATCATAGGCGCCGGAGGCATTGTCGGCCGGGCGATCGCGCGAGAGCTGGCCGGACGGCGGCTGTCCGTGGCTGCCCTCGAGAAATACTCAACGGCGTGCCAGGAGACCTCGGGACTCAATAGCCGCGTGATCCATTCCGGATTTCACGAAGCCCATGGAACGTTGAAGGCCGAGCTTGCGCGCGAAGGCAGCAGGCTCATGATCCAATACGCCGAGGAGCGCGGCATCAACTTTCTGCGAGCCGGCATGCTGATTGCGGTTCCCCACGGCAGCATCCACGCCGGATTGTGGAAGGAGGTGGATGCCCTCTGGAACCTGTGGAGCGAAGGCCGTCGTCAAGACATTCCATTCCGATTCATCCTCACTCCCGGCGGCGTTCGCAAGCTCGCACCGATTCGCGCGCTCGGTGGGATCTTCATCCCGTCGGTTTGCGTGATCGACCTCGAACAACTGGCCTCGGCCCTGGAAACGGACGCAAAGGCCGGCGGCGCGCAGTTCTTCTACGAGAATGAGGTGAGGAGCATCGGGCGCGAAGGTTCAAACTTCGTGGTGCTTACCTCTTCGGGAGAGTTCAAGGCGCGCGTCCTGATCAACTCCGCCGGGCTAAGAGCGCATGAGATCTCGGTGATGGCCGGCGGTCCGAAGTACGAAATCGAGTTTCTACGTGGCGACTATTACGAGCTTATCGGTGGCATCGCACGCTGGAAAATCCACACTCTGGTGTATCCCGCCACGCGGGCGCAGTCCCGATCCAAGGGTATTCACTTCGGTCCCCGGACAGATGGGCGGCTTTACCTCGGTCCGAACGCATCGCCGAAGATGGAACAAGCCCCGAAACAACTCTTCCTGGAAGCGGCTCAAAAGTTCCTGCCTGAAATTCGCGAGACTGATCTGGAGTGGGCCTATGCGGGCATACGGCCAAAGCGCGTGTCCAACAATGGCAAATCCGATTTCACGATCCGGCTGGAAAACACCGGTCTCCCATTGATCAATCTCATCGGGATCGATTCCCCGGGACTTTCGGCGAGCATGGCCATCGCTCAGTACGTCAACCGAATGGTTGGACAACTCTTCTAAACTGGAAAGATTTTTAGCCGCGGATTACGCGAATTACGCGGCTAATTACAAAACCCCGTGGACTAAGTCGCGCTTCCGCCGGCCCGCTTGACTGCTTCGGGTTCCACTTCGAGGATTTCAAAGATTGTGTTCAATTTTGTTATTTGGAGGAGTTTCCCGACTCGTTTCGTGGGATTGAGCAGCGTCATGTGGCCACTGCGATTCTTAATGGACGTCCAGATCGAGACGAGCTGGCCCAACCCCGAGCTGTCGATGTAGTCCACATCGGACAGATTCACAACAAAGTGACGATGGCCTTCATTCAAAAGCCCGCCTATTTTGTCGCGGAGCGGCAGATCGAGAATCCACAGGCGGCCGATCAAATCGAGCACTACCACCTGTGACACAAGGCGCGACTTTATGATCAGCGGCATAGTGGGCAGATTCTATAACGAACGTCAACATTCACGCTCGGCCCGCCACCTCTCCGGTTTGGGTGTTCACCCGCACGACCTCGCCTTCCTTCATGAACAATGCCACGCGGACCTCCAGGCCCGTTTCCAGCTTTGCGACCTTCGTGGCACCCCCGGCGGCCGTGTCACCGCGGAAGCCAGGCTCGGTGGACGCGATGGCTAACTCGACGTATTGGGGCAATTGCAGCGAAACCGCCTGTCCGTTGTACGTGAAGATATCGAGAATCAGCCCTTCCTTGAGGTACCCGCGATCGTCGCCGATGCTACCTTCAGAAAGCGTAAATTGTTCATAAGTCGACTGATCCATGAAGTGGAAGCCGTCCGAATCCTGGTACAGGAAGGAAACCGCCGAGAGCTGGACGTCCGGTTCGGCAAACTTCTCGCTCGTCCGGAAGGTCTTTTCCAGAACCGAACCGTTGAGCAGGTTCTTCAAGCGCGTTCGTACCATCGTGCTCGCGCCCCGCGCTGTGGGTGTAGCGAAGAAGACATCGAGGACGTTGTAAGGCTGACCATCAACCTCGATCAGCATCTTTTTCTTTAATTCGTTTGCTCCGATCAGGGCCATATTTTTTATTGTACCGGGCTATGTCCTTTGTGTATAAGGAAGCCGTATTCAACGGACTGAATGCCCACTTTCAAGGAGGAACATATCGTGAACCCGTCCATCGAAATACAACTTAACATCGAAGAACTGGAGCGGAAAATAGCGCCGAGCGGAGGCGAGACTGTCCTGCCCCTGGGAGTATGCCCAATGGCGCTGGAACGCCCCGTAATCGGTACGCCCATCCACATCAGCTGGCCATTTCACGGGTAATAGCTTCTGGAGGTCTAATGGATGGCCAGAGCTTTCCCGTCGTTGTGTGTTGTGAGTGCGGCCTGACCTGGCATGTCGCCATGGTCCGTGGCGCAGCAGGACAGCCGGGTTGGTTGGCGTGCACGTGCAGCGCTGAACTCGTGGCGTGGAGCGGAACGGTCTCGTTCAAACTTTCGCCCGTCGCGCCGGTTTGAGTGGATCTACAACGATTGGCTCCAGCGGTAGCCTAACCAGATTCCGACGATGCCGCCGACAGCGGCGAGCGCGAACGCGGAGAGGGACATCAAGTCGCCGCCCCAGAGTGTGGGCAGCAGGTTGCCGATGGTCGAGCCAATGAAGAAGCCGATCCAGATGAATTTCTTCGTCATATCATCAGAAGCATAGTTCGGGGACACAACTGTAGCGGCGGTCTATGACCGCCCTACAGTTGTGTCCCCGAATTTCTTAATTCCGCTCTTTTATCAGGCGGGACGGCAGCGGATGCGAGTGCCGAGCTCCAGTGACATCTTGATCTCTTCTGCAGGCACGTTCGCAGGAAAGTAAGCTCCGGACACTCGCGCCCGATGAAAGCTCGCGCCTTCGAGGTTTGCCTGAGACAGATCCACCCCGCGAAGGTCCGCTGAATGGCAGTAAGCGTCGCGCAAATCCGCCTTGTGCAAGTCCACGTGGCGCAAGTCCGCGCCTCGAAGATTCGCGTTGGACAAGTCCAGGGTTTCGGTCTTGCGCGTCGAAGCATTGAATTGATCGACCTCACCGTCACGAAGCATCAAGACGAGAGGTCCCTCTTTGAATTTCGACATCACTCCTCCTGCCTGTACCCGGTATCGGCAGTCCGGCAAATGAACATTAGTGCTAGAATCCGGCCACTATGGCGAAATCGCAAAAAAGGGTCACCCGGCGGGAATTCATTGGTGCGGCTCTGGCCGGAGCGGCGCTATCCGGCAAAGGGGTAGCTCAGGAGCAGAAACCCAACGTTCTTTTCATCCTTGCAGACGATCTTGGGTACGGCGACCTCAGCGGCTATGGCCGTCCGGACTACAAGACCCCGGTGCTCGACAATCTGGCAAAGCAGGGTTTGAAATTTACGGATGCTTACGCTGCCGCGCCGGTGTGCACACCAACGCGAACCGCATTCATCACAGGACGCTATCCGCAGCGGCTGCCGATTGGATTGGAGGAACCATTATCGGACGCGAACATGCAGGTTGGAATTCCGCCCGAGCATCCGACCATTGCGACATCGCTTAAAGGGAATGGTTACGAAACCGCATTGATCGGTAAGTGGCACCTCGGCAACCTGAGGGAATTCGGGCCAAATCGGCATGGTTTCGACGAGTTCTTCGGAATCAATGGAAGCTCCGCCGACTACTTCACGCACAACAACAACGCCGGCCGGTTCGACTTGTTTGAAAACCTGGAGCCATCGCGTGAAGAAGGCTACCTAACGGATCTCTTTACGGAGCGTGCCGTTCGCTTCATCAGTCGAAAAAGGACTCGCCCGTTTTATCTGAGCCTGCACTACAACGCTCCGCATTGGCCCTGGGAAGGGCCGAACGACAAGTCGATCGACCATAATCATCGGCCGATGACGGATGGAGGGTCGCTTGGCACCTATGCGGAGATGATGAAGAGCATGGACGCCGGCATCGGCCGCGTGCTCAAGGCGCTTTCCACGGCCAAACTGGATCGAAACACTCTGGTGATTTTCACCAGTGACAATGGCGGCGAGCGCTATTCCTTCAACTGGCCGTTCTCGTTTCAGAAGTTCAACCTCTGGGAAGGCGGGATTCGAGTGCCGGCCATCGTGCGCTGGCCCGGCGTGGTTCCCGCCGGAAAAGCAACGAATCAGGCAGCCACGACCCTGGACTGGACTGCGACGATCCTGGCCGTTACCGGAAGCAAACCCGATCCCGATTACCCCCTCGATGGTCAGGATCTCATGCCGGTCCTCACCGGAAACAAGCCGACCTACGACCGAACGCTCTTCTGGAGAATCGTCATTCAGGACGCCGCCCGGATAGGTAAATGGAAGTACTTGCGGGAGGGCCGAAACGAACATCTTTTCGACCTGTCAGTAGATCCCGGTGAAAAGAATGAGTTAAAAGGAAGGCAGCCCGAGGTTTTTGAGAAGATCCGCTCCGAATATCAAACCTGGAATTCGAAAATGCTTCCTGGCCCACGCCGGGGCTGAAGCTAATTCGGGGACAGACGTATAAATCACCTAATTAGCTGTTCAAACTTTCTTTTTCTGCTAATTAGGTGATTTATACGTCTGTCCCCGAATTAGCTTTCCCGAAATATTCCGGCTACAAAGTTTTATAGTTGATTTAACTCATCAAGTTAGTCTATAAATTGATTGGATTTAGTTAACGCCCGTGGAATCAACGGTGTGCTGTCCAGAAGGAGCACCAGTGAGCTTGCAATCTCTATATCCGATAGTGGGTCTGGTCGTAGGTCTCGTGGTAGGTCTTACGGGTGTCGGTGGTGGTTCGCTGATGACGCCAATTCTGGTCTTCGTGTTCAAGGTCCCGGTGGAGCTCGCGGTAGGCACGGACTTGTTGTTCGCTTCTTTGACAAAGATCGTGGGCGTCACTGCTCACAGCGCTCGGGGGAATGTGAATTGGCGGATCGTGGGAACCCTGGCGGCCGGTAGTCTTCCGGCCTCGATAGCGACAATCATTGCGATGGGATACCTCAAAGCCGGTGGAAAGCCGTTGGATGGCATTGTTCTTCCGGTGCTGGGTGTCTCGTTGGTGGCCACGGCGGCAGCTGTCCTGTTACGAAAACGGATCCTGGCTGCCAGCCAGGGACGTTACGCCCTGGGCGAAGCCGGTTCTGCTCGGGTGGCAGTACTCGTCGGCGTCGTTTTGGGAGTTCTGGTCACGCTGACTTCGGTTGGGGCAGGAGCCATCGGCGTAGCCGCACTCATGCTGCTTTATCCGGCGTTGAAGCCGGCAGCGATCGTCGGTACCGATCTGGCACACGCCATACCTCTCGTGACAGTGGCCGGGCTCGGACACCTGCAGCTCGGCAACATCGATTATCGTCTGCTGCTTGGCCTGTTGGCCGGATCGATTCCAGGAATCTATTTCGGCAGCACCCTCAGCGCGAGGCTGCCGGAAGTTCTCATGCGCCGCATTCTTGCCTGCGTTCTGCTCGTGATGGGCATCGCCTGCGTTGTAGGGAGTTAGGCGAGTCAAGAGTTTCAAATGAATCTTACGGCCAAGACGAGCGAGTTGATTTCCCGGCTGCAGCAACTGGAAGCCAGTCATTCTCCCTCCACCTTTGCCTGCAGCTTCGGCGCCGAGGACATGGTGCTCCTGGACGTGATCGCAACGCACGTTCCGAAGATTGAAGTGTTCACGCTGGACACGGGGCGTCTGCCCGAGGAAACACACGCGCTGCTGGATACCGTGCGGGATAAATATCCGGTATCGATCCGCACGTATTTCCCCGAATCCCCGTCCGTTCAGGCCTGGGTCGAGCAGAATGGACCGAACGCGTTCTATCGTAGTGTGGCTCAGCGGCTGCAGTGCTGCCACATTCGAAAAGTCGAACCTCTGGCGCGGGCACTGGCAGAAAAGAAGAGCTGGGTCACCGGTCTGAGGCGCGAGCAGTCTGCGGCGCGCCAGGATCTGGAAATCGAGGCGTGGGATGAAACGCACGGTCTGATCAAGCTGAACCCGTTGCTGGAATGGACGGGCGAAGAAGTATGGTCCTACATCAATACACACGGGGTTCCTTACAACGCCCTGCACGATCGCGGTTACCCGAGCATCGGTTGCGCGCCGTGCACCAGGGCCGTCGCTGCCGGTGAAGACGGCCGCTCGGGACGCTGGTGGTGGGAACAGGAGAGCCAGAAAGAATGCGGGCTGCATTTGCACAAGAAAGTCGAAGTATGAACAAGGAATGGACGCATCTTCGCGAGTTGGAGAGCGAGTCCATTTATATTTTTCGCGAAGTGGTCGCGCAGTTCCGGAACCCGGTCCTGCTGTATTCGATCGGCAAAGACTCCAGCGTGCTGGTTCACCTGGCGCGCAAGGCTTTTTACCCTGGGCCGCTGCCTTTTCCTCTTCTCCACGTCGACACGGGCTATAAATTCCCCGAGATGATCAAATTCCGCGACGAATTTGCAAAGTCGATCGGAGCGCGGCTGATCGTCCACCGAAACGAAGACGCGATTGCGGCGGGGGCGCATCCCCTCAAGCTTGGTGTGGCGCGATGCTGCGGGCAGTTGAAGACGGCCGCTCTTCTCCACGCGCTCGAAAAATATCAGTTCGACGCAGCGATGGGCGGTGCGCGTCGCGAGGAAGAACGATCGAGAGCCAAGGAACGCGTCTTCTCGCTCAGAGATGCTTTCGGGCAATGGGATCCGCGCAGGCAGCGTCCGGAGCTGTGGAATCTCTACAGCGGAGCCATCCATGAAGGCGAATCGATGCGCATCTTTCCTCTGTCCAACTGGACCGAGCGCGACATCTGGCAGTACATCCTTCAGGAAAAGATCCCCGTTGTTCCTTTGTACTTCGCGAAGGAAAGGCCGGTGGTGGAGCGCGGCGGCACGTTGATTCCGGCGGACAACGCGCTGCATCTCAAGGATGGCGAGAAACCTCAAATGATGTCCGTGCGCTTCCGGACTCTGGGCTGTGTCCCCTGCACGGGCGCGGTGCCGTCCTGCGCGGCAAGTCTTGAAGATATCGTTGCGGAAGCCGGCGCGGCGAAAATCAGCGAACGGTCCACACGTATCATCGACCATGGCTCGAACACCATGGAGGACAAGAAGCGGGAAGGCTACTTTTGAGCATTAATGTTTTGCGCTTTACGACGGCCGGTAATGTCGATGACGGAAAATCCACTCTGATCGGCAGGCTGCTGGTTGAAACAGAGGGTGCATTTGAAGATCAGATCGAAGGAGCCCGCCGCGAAAACGAACGGCGCGGCGGCAAAGGGATCGATTTTTCGCTTCTCACCGACGGTTTGAAGGCCGAGCGCGAGCAAGGCATCACCATCGATGTCGCCTACCGCTATTTCGCAACTCCCAAACGAAAATTCATTATCGCCGACGCACCCGGTCACGAGCAGTACACGCGGAACCTCGTAACGAGCGCAAGCACCAGTGATCTCGCGGTCATTCTCGTCGATGCCCGCAACGGGATGGTGACGCAATCTCGGCGTCATGCCTTCATTGCATACCTGCTCGGAATCCGGCATTTCATCGTCGCGATCAACAAAATGGACCTCGTGGAATTCAAGCGGGAAGCCTACGACGCCATTCGGATGGATTTTATCGACTTCATCGAGCGTCTCGGCGGGGCCGACGTGTACTGTATTCCCATCTCGGCTCTGGAAGGAGATCTCGTCACCGAACCCAGCCCTCGAATGTCGTGGTACAACGGGCCAAAACTTCTGGAACTGCTCGAGTCGATCGAGGTGGATGATCATCAGTCGGAAAGGCCATTTCGGTTTCCCGTTCAGCTCGTGAGCCGCCCGCCCGGACAGGAATTCGCGGACTTCCGCGGATATATGGGGCGTGTGGCGTCCGGATCGGTTCGCGTGGGCGACGCTGTTGTCGTTCTGCCCTCGGGCGCGCGAACGACAGTGACCGGAATCGTGAGCCAGGACGGGAGGCTGGATGAAGCGTTCAGCCGGCAATCCGTCACGCTGTTACTGGCCGACGATCTGGATATCTCACGCGGCGACCTCATCTCGTCGGAAACAAGCCTTCCGGCAGCGCGCACGGAATTCAAAGCGACGCTTTGCTGGATGAACGAGCGGAAGCTACGCCTGAACCATCGGTACGTGCTTCGCCACACCACAAGGTCGGTTCGCTGCATCATCAACGAAATCGATTACCGCCTGGACGTCAACACGCTCGACCGGGAATCGCCTGTCACCGAACTGCAAACGAACGATATCGGCCAGGTACGGATCAAAACCCTGCAGCCGATTGTTTGCGATCCCTACGATGCGAACCGCCAGACCGGCGGCTTCATCCTCCTTGACGAAACGAATGACACCGTCGCTGCCGGAATGATCCTTTGTAGCGGCGGTCTGTGACCGCCGACGACGTTGCAGGCCCGAAGATCGCCGGCGCTCATAGAGCGCCGCTACAGTGGGTGGCAATCCGATGCCACCGATAAGCCACTGTAATTGCCTTCTTCCCAGCTCATCTCAATGTCTGCTAGCGTTACCGAGGTTTTTTTCCCCACGAGATAATCAAGGAAGGTACAAGATGCCGCGCTTCTCTATTGGAACTCCTGTCAGAATTATCGGCGGGATCGCGGAGTATTACTCCGGAGTTAACCCCGTCGTGGTGGAAGTGATTCCGAACGGTAACGGATTGTCGCATTTAACCCGGTACCATTTGCTGATTTCAGACCAGGTCGAAGACACCTTCTACGAGTTTCAACTGGCTCCCGATCCCGAGAGAGAGAGAACGGGTTCATAGCGGCGCTGCGGCCTCTCATCTCCAGACTGTTTGACAGGATTCCCGCCTCAAACAATAAGTGCACCCCGGCAAGTCCATACCGGCTTTTCTGACGTAAACAATGTTTGGTTCCCTGAGGGCGTTTTCATGAAGTTTTGGCGTCTTCTTGTACTGGGGGATCCCTGTCTTGAAGAGTCATCGATGAAATACGAAACAATGACGAATCCTGCACACATACTTCTTCTTGAAGACAACCCGTGGGATGCCGAGTTAATCCAGGCCGCCTTAAAGACTTTGCTGGCCAACCCTCGCGTCGTTCGTGTTGAGACAGAGACCGCCTTCCGCGCGGCTTTGAACGAGGACATCGACCTGATCATCAGCGACTACTCGCTGCCTTCGTTTGATGGAAAGAGGGCATTGGCGATGGCAAGGGGCCTCCGGCCCAACGTCCCGTTCATCCTTCTCTCAGGAACGATCGGGGAGGAAGCGATTGACAGTTTGTTGGCCGGAGCCACGGATTACGTGTTGAAACACAAGTTCTCGAGGTTCGCTCCGGCGGTACAGCGCGCTCTCCAGGAAGCCGGAGAACGCAAGGCCCGCCGCGAGGCGGAGGAGGCACTGAAGGAATCCGAGGAAAAGTATCGCCACTTATTTGAAGAATCCCGCGATACGCTGTTCATCGCTTCGTCCGACGGTAACCTGATCGACATCAATCCGGCCGGCCTGAAAATGTTTGGGTATTCATCGAAGGAAGAGGTTCTTCGCGCGAATATCGGCCGCGACATCTATCGGAGCGCCCGACGTTGGAAGGAAGTCTGCAGCCTCCTTGAAGCCGAGGGATACGTTGAGGATGTCGAAGTCGAATTGAAACGGCGAGACGGCGCCAGGCTCATAGCTCTGGAGACAACGACTGTGGCTTCCAACGAGGAAGGAAACGTAAAGATATTTCACGGCACCTGGCGCGACGTTACAAAACATCGGGAGCTGGAGGCCCAGTTCCTGCGCTCACAACGGATGGAAAGCCTGGGCAGCCTGGCAGGAGGTATTGCTCACGATTTGAATAACGTACTTTCGCCTATCGTGATGGGTGTCGAAATACTGAAGGAAAAGCATACAGACCCGGACAGCATGCGATACCTGGTGATGGTGGACACCTGCGCAAAACGGGGCGCAAACCTGCTGAGACAAATCCTGATGTTCGCCCGCGGTGTCGAAGGACGCCGGACACCCCTGAGCCTTATACCCGTTTTCGAAGCAGCGGATAAAATGATCCGGCACACCTTTCCGAAATCCATCGAGATCGTCACCGATATGGCCCGGGATTTGTGGCGCGTATCTGCCGACAAGACTCAAATCGAGCAGGTGCTGATGAACCTCTGCGTCAACGCGCGCGACGCAATGCCCGATGGCGGCAGGATTACGATTTCAGTCCGCAACGAAATGGATGAGAAAAGTGGTCCGTATGTCGTCGTCGAGGTCAGCGACACGGGACGAGGTATTCCGCCCGAAAACCTTCCGAAAATCTTCGATCCTTTCTTTAGTACGAAACAAACCGGAACGGGACTCGGCCTCTCAACCGTCAGCTCCATCGTCAGGAACCACGGCGGCTTCATCGACGTCAACAGCGTCCTGGAACAAGGAACAACTTTCACAATCCATCTGCCTGCTCTTCATCGCGGGTCCGAGGAAGTACCCGTCACACCCGGACCCAGTGATTTCCCGCTCGGGAATGGTGAACTCATTCTTGTTGTCGATGACGAGGCCGCAGTCCGCGATCTGGTTCGCACGATTCTCAACAATTATGGCTATCGTGTCGCCGTTGCGGCCGACGGGATTGAGGGAGTAGCCGTGTACTCGAAACTGCGGGACGAGATCAAGTTGGTCCTGACTGATTTGGATATGCCTAGAATGAACGGCGCTGAACTGATTCGGAAGCTCGAACGAATCAATCCCGACGTTCTTGTGGTTTCGGTTAGTGGCCTGATCACCGGCGATAGTTTCGGGCAAACCATCGGCGGCCCCGTTCATGCCGTGTTGGAGAAACCTTTCTCACCGGCTGATCTGCTCAGAACGCTGCACAACGTCCTCCAGCAGCGCGCTTAGCACGCGAACTACATACGCAATAAAGAAGATGACTCGATTCTATGAAGAATGGCGGTCAGTCTGGGCTGCAACAACTCCATGTCTCGCTCAAGGCTGGAAAAAGTCTCTTCGGTGGACAACCAGTCGTTCTGGCGGCCTTTGATCTCCAGCTCCAGGGCGGTGTCGGATGCCCGTTCCGCGTGAAAGTTGACGAGGTATCCTCTCAGACTATGCGCCGTGGTTTCCAAACCTATGGCGTCTTGTGAACCGATCGCCCGCCTCATACTTGCCATCACATCCGGAGAGCGGTCGAAGAAGATCTGTATGATCTCTGCAAGCAGTTCCGTGTCGCCACCGACGCGGTCTTCGAGAGCCTGCATGTTGATTATTACGTTATTCATGAAAACGGTCTCCTGTTCAGCCGACGCAAGCAATCGTGTCTTCGCGTTTGGATTGTTCGCACTTCTTCAGCACGCCTTCGACGTGTCTCAACAGTCCTTCTCGCGTCACCTTTCCTTGGGGCAAATGCGTCCCGTGAGGGAGGGCACCATTTGCAGCCATTCTCCGGGCGGCAGATCCCGAAATATAAATGATCGCCATTTCGGGGTACTCGTCAGCCAGGTGTCTTACAAGGTGCTGTCTGATCAGGCCCGGTGTCACTGCATCCGCAATCAACAAATCGATCGGACGCGCGTGAGCGCCGGCCACTTCTATAGCCTCACGCCAATTATCGGCCTTCAAAACCTCGCATCGTTCAGTTTCAGCGAATGTATCGAGATGGGACCCCAGGCTGTTCTCCTCGTCCGCCACAACGAGAATAGTGGAATTGGAATCGGTGGGAGAGTCCGGGTTCGTGGAGCCGAAAGCGGGGAGAGTGACCAGGAATGTGCTTCCCGAGCCGGGCTTGCTGGAAACCTCAATAGTGCCGCCGTGCTGCTGCACGATTCCGTATACAGTCGACAGGCCCAGTCCTGAAGCTACCGCCAGGCCTTTCGTCGTGAAGAATGGATCGAATATGTGAGCGCAGACTTCCGGAGACATGCCACACCCTGTATCGCTGACCCTCAGAAGGATTTCACGATTTGCGCCATTGGCCGTCTCGATGGTGAGCTTTCCGGTATCTTTCATTGCGCCGGCAGCATTCATGACGAGGTTCATTACCACCTGTCCGATCTGGCTCGGATCACCCTTGATCAAGCCCAGGTCCGGAGCGAGTTCCAGCGCGAACTCAACTTTCTGGCCGAGGGTCGATTCAAGCAGCATCTGCATGTCGAGCACGAGCTTGTTCAGGCTGAAGACTGTAGGCTCCCCTGCCTGCCTGCGGCTGAACAGTAACAATTGGCGTGTCAATAGCGCCGCGCGTTCCGAGGCCTTCTTGATCCCTTCAACGTGAACCTTGCTGCGATCATCCTGGTTCATCTGCTGGAGGAGCAGATTGCTGTGGCCCAAGACCACCATGAGCGCATTATTGAAGTTATGAGCGACGCCGCCAGCGAGAGTTCCAATGGCCGCGAGTTTCTGGCCCTGCATCAGCTGTTGTTCGAGAAGTCTTCGTTCGACCTCTCCTTGTTTCCGCTCGATGGCGTAACGGATTACTCGAAAGAGCACGCGGCTATTGACGCTGCCTTTGATGAGATAGTCCTGCGCCCCATTCTTGAGCGCCTGGAGGGCCTGCGCTTCGTCGTTGAGACCTGTCAGAACGACAACAGGTACTTCCGGTGCGACTTCGCGCACGCGGGAAAGGGTCTCCAGACCGGCGGCGTCCTGCAGGAACAAGTCCAGAAGAATGACATCGATGGGATTTTCGTTAAGAAAGCGGATCGCTTCGCTGAGATGCTCAACTGCTGTGAGTTCGAATTCGCCGGACCCGAACTTTAGAAAGTCCGCCCTCATCAGTCGAACGTCGATGGGATTGTCTTCAATCAGGAGTACTCGAATTAGCTTTGTCACGCCGTAGGGAGTGCAATCCCTTCGCCAAATAGAGAAGACGCTGGAAGTTATTGAAAAGAAGAGGGCGGGGGAGTCGACAGGACTATGGACCGCTGCCATATTTGACACGCGGAATTGTCAAAACTGACAGTCGATGAACGCGGGCTAAAGCCCGCGACTACATTTGGAATCAACGTTCGGCCCGAATGTAGTCGCGGGCTTTAGCCCGCGTTCACAGGCCCAACTTCTTCAGCCGCCGATAGAGCGTGCGTTCGGAGAGCCCGAGCGCCTGGGCGGCTTTTAGTTTGTCATTTCCGTTCGCTTTTAAGGTTGCGGCGATAAGGTCCCGTTCAAGATCTTCGAGGTTCTGCGGCGGAGACGCTGCTGCGGTAGCCGCCGGCGTGTTCGACCGGGCTACCAGCGAGGGCAGATCCGCCGCAGTGATTTCGCCGTTCGCACCCAGCGCGTAAGCTCTCTCGATGATATTTTCGAGTTCTCGAACGTTGCCGGGAAAATCATACGCCATCAGTGCGGCCATGGCGTCGGGAGTAATGCTGCTCACTTGCCGGCTGAATTTCCGATTGAGCTTCCGCACGAAGTGCATGGCAAGAGCATGGATATCCTCCTTCATCCGGCGCAGAGGAGGAGGTTCGATCCGGACAACATTCAGCCGGAAAAACAGATCCTGCCGGAACTTGCCGGACTGCACCGCGGCTTCGACGTTCTGATTGGTAGCGGCCACGATTCGCACATCCAGATGATGAACCTGAGAACCGCCCACCGGCCGAACCTCTTTTTCCTGCAGAACGCGGAGCAGTTTGGGCTGCAACTGTATTGGAAGCTCGCCCACTTCATCGAGAAACAAAGTCCCGCCGTCCGCAGAACGGAACAACCCGCGATGGTCCGCAGTGGCGCCTGAAAACGCGCCTTTCTGGTGGCCGAAGAGCTCGCTTTCCATGAGGTCCGAAGGGATGGCCGAACAATTGACGGGCACAAAGGGACCCTTGGCGCGTGCGGACAGGCGATGGATTGCTCCCGCAATCAATTCTTTGCCCGTGCCGCTTTCACCTTCGATCAGGACTACGGTATCTGTGAGAGCAACCTTCGCAATCGTATCCTTCACCTGCTTTACAAGCCCCGAAGATCCGATGAGTTCTCCAACGGGCAGCGTCTCCGCCAGCCGCGTTCGGAGGGACGTCACTTCGGCCTGCAGGTACCGGCGTTCGACAATGCGTTTGAGCAAGTGCTGCAAAGAAATCCAGTCGAGTGGTTTGATGAGGTAATCGTACGCTCCAAGGCGGAGCGCCTGAACCGCGGTGTCCACTTCGGGAAAGCCGGTCATCACGACAGCGTCGATTTCGGGGTCGCGCCGCTTGATGGCTTCCAGTACTTCAATACCCGTCATGTCCCCCAGGTGGATATCGAGCAGAGCAGCATCAAATATGCCGGTTTCCAGAAGAGCGAGTCCTGCGCGGCCACTCGTGGCGGCCTTGCACTCGTAGCCAGCGTCGGCCAGCCGGTCCTCCAAGAGAGTTCGGATCTGCTCGTCGTCCTCAATGAGCAGGACCCTGAGAGGATTCATAAGCGCATCCTATCAGATTGCTCCGGGGACTGTCAGAGTTGGCAGAACTCTGTCAGTCCTGACACGGACGACGCCTGAAAGGCTGCCAGCCATTCCATCCAAACCCATCCCTTTCAACGACTGCCCGCCTGCAGGCTTTTGGCACGCGGTATGCCTAATAGGGGTTCACCTTAAGGCGGCAAAGCACCAGCAGTGTATGGGACGTTGGTGCGTGCGCGCTGTTGAACACACTGATGGAGGAGAAATCGTGCGCGTATTGATCGCTGAAGACGATCCCGTTTCAGGGCTCATGCTTCAGGCCACAGTCAGGAAATGGGGTCACGACGCCGTTGTCGCCTGCGATGGCCGGGAGGCTTTGTCCATTCTCGAACAAGACGCGGCGCCGGAACTGGCGATCCTCGACTGGATGATGCCGGAAATGGATGGCCCCGAAGTCTGCCGCCGGATTCGTCAAAATTCCACGTCCTCACCCGTCTACATCATTCTGCTGACGGCGAAGAGTCAGCGTGGAGATCTCATCGTTGGTCTGGGAGCAGGGGCGGATGATTACATTCCAAAACCTTTCAATCATCAGGAGCTGTACGCCAGGCTGCAGGTCGGATTTCGCATAGCCGATCTTCAGCGAAAGCTGGCCGATCGAGTGAACGACCTGGAAATCGCGTTGATGCGCCTTGGCCGCGCACAGCAGGCACGAAAGCTGGAAGCACTGGGCCAGATGGCTTCGGGCATCGCACACGAAATCAATACACCGACCCAATATATTGGCGACAACGTCCGTTTTCTGCAGGATTCCTGGACCGAACTCCGGCCGTTCCTCGAGTGCCAGGCGGACAACCCGGATCTGCATTACTTAATTCGCGAGGTACCGAAAGCAATCGATGAATCCCTTCAGGGAATTCAGAAGGTCGGCAAGATCGTCAGAGCCATGCGGGATTTCGCGCATCCACCCAGCGAAAATAAAGTGCATACCGACATCAACCATGCAGTCCTCACGACGATTACCGTTGCAACCAATGAGTGGAAATATGTGGCGGATATCGAAACTTCTCTCGACCCCCAGTTGCCAAGGACGCCGTGCTTCCCTGGAGAAATCCAGCAGGTTCTCCTCAACCTCCTCGTCAATGCGGCTCAAGCCATTGCAGACAACGAGCAGAAGGGTGTGATTCGCGTAGCAACCTCCACGCAAACCGATTCAATCGAGATCCGCGTTAGCGACAGCGGACGAGGTATTCCCAGGGAACTTCGGGAGAAGGTTTTCGAACCCTTCTTCACAACCAAAGACGTCGGTGAGGGCACCGGCCAGGGCCTTGCGGTTGCTTACTCCGTTATTGTCCACCAGCACAACGGCAAGATTTGGTTCGACAGCGAGTCCGGCAAAGGAACGACATTCTATATCCGCCTTCCGATCGACGGAATCGGATTTGGGAAAAATGAGTATGAAGAAGCGCATTTTGTTCGTTGATGACGACGCCCAGGTCCTTCAGGGATTAGGATTAAGGCGCGGCCTGCGCTCAATGAAGGACGAGTGGCAGATGGAATTTGCCTCCTGCGGCAAGGAGGCGTTGGACGCAATGAACTCCACGTCCATTGACGTTCTCGTAACCGACATGAGGATGCCGGGAATCGACGGCGTGCAGGTCCTCGTTGAAGCTCTGGAACACTATCCGCAAACTATCCGAGTAGTCCTTTCCGGACACGCAACGCCGGAAACGCTGTTTCGTGCCGCCTCGGCCACGCACATGATTCTCATCAAGCCATGCGATACGGAATTGATCAAGGCGCGTGTCCAGCAGATGTTGCGGCGCAACGAGCGGTTGCGCGACGAATCGCTTCGGAGCCTCGTGGCAAAGGTGGCTGCAGTTCCAAGCGCACCCATGCTGTTTCTGCAGGTCGTCAAAGAATTAGAGCCGGAGAACTGCAGCCTCGAAAAAATTGCCCAGTTGGTATCGATGGACATGGGGATGGCCGCATCCGTGCTGCACTTTGTCAATTCCGGTTACTTCGGAGGCCATTCTCCGATTTCCAGTCCCGAGCGAGCCGTACACCTGCTCGGCGTCGAAGCGGTGCGTGACCTCCTTATTACCAATCGCGCCTGTTCGTCGCAGAGAACCTCCGACTTCCGGTCCTTCGATGCCACCATGGTCTGGAGCCAGGGTATCGGCGCCAGCGTCGGCGCCCGAGCCATCGCGTACGCGCACTCGGAAAATTCTGTGATGGCCGATGACGCGTTCGCCGCCGGATTGTTTCATGACATCGGACAAGTAGTCCTCAGCCGCGCACTGGGGACATTTTATGACTCCGTTGTCGAGCGTGCCCTCTCACGGGGAGAACCGGTCTGGATGGCGGAACGGGACGTCATCGGGTCCACACACGCCGAGGTAGGCGCTCACGTTCTGGGTTTATGGGGGATGCCCGATGCCGTCGTCGATGCCGTTGCCTTCCACCACTCCCCCTCCGAAAGTGGGGCTTCAGAATTCGGCGCTCTAACCGCATTACACCTGGCGGATGCGATGGAAGAGCAAAAACTCATGGAAGCTCAAGGGTGGAGTCGAACGGTCGATCGCGGCTACCTTCGCCAACTGGGGCTCGAAGGCCGCTGGGAACACTGGATGAATGCTATGTCTAAGGATGGAATAAAGCTGTGAACGATCACAAAATCTTAATCGTCGATGATGATGAATGGATCCTGAGTTGTTTCGAGCGGTTGCTCGGCCGGTGCTTCAACCTGGAGACGGCCATCGGTCCGCTGCGTGGACTCCAGTTGATCGCGGAAAACGGACCATATGCCGTCGTGTTATCGGACATGAGGATGCCCGTCATGAACGGACTCGCTCTGCTCGCCAAGGTAAAAGAACTATCACCCAGCACGGTAGGTCTGATACTGACGGGTAATGCCTACCCTCATGAAATCAAGGAGTGTCTCCGCAGCGGCCTGTTGTTCAAGCTTGTGGAAAAGCCCTGCCCGCTCGATCAGCTCAAGACGCTACTGGAAGAAGCACTGGCGAAATACGAGGAGAACGTTCAGCGGCAGAGTCCGGTTGCGAATTACGCCAGTCCGGCGAGGGAATTGGCGTAATCCGCGTAATCGGGCCGCTACGATTTCGCGCTAACCGACTTCAGGTTTAGAAGCCTTTCGGCATTTCCGTGATAGATCTGTTCTTTCTGGGCCGCTGTGAGATCAAGGTCCTCGACGCAGCGGATCGTCTCGCGAGCATACAGACCCGGCGCGGGTTCAAACGGCATGTCGGACGCGAACAGGACTTGATCCACGCCGAAGAAATCGAGCCCACACTTCGTCGCGGGGCCGGCTCCGAACAGCGCCGTGTCCGCGTAAAAATGTTTGAAGTACTCAACGGGCCGCTTCTTCATCGATTTCAGCAGCGACAGGTAATCCTCATCCGAGGTCCGCGTGCCCAGCTGATCCCAACCGTAGCCCACGCGGCCTTCGAAGTACGGAATCATGCCGCCCATGTGATGCGTGATGATCTTGATGTTGGGGTGGCGGTCCAGAACGCCGGAAAACACGATGCGCGACATGGCGACACTTGTCTCGTAGGGCCAGCCGAACGTCCACCAGATTTCGTATTTCGATTTCTCTTCCGCCAGGTAATCCGTGAAATCCGCGCCGCGAGCCGGATGCATCCAGATGGGAACGTTTCGTCGTGCGGCTTCTTCAAACAGGGGCACGAATTCGGGAGCATCGAGCGGTTTGCCCGCAACATTCGTGTAGACCTGAATTCCCAGCGCCCCGAGCTCATCGAGCACCCGCGTCATCTCTTTTTCCGCCGCCTTCGGATTGTTCATCGGCAAGGACGCAACGAAACCAGGAAAGCGGTCGGGATGTTTCTTTACCAGCTCGGCCAGGCCGTCGTTCCCAACTCTTGCCAGCTCCGGCGATTTGTCGGGCCCGGCGAGAATCTCGAGTGGCGGCAGAGGGAGTGTGAGTACCTGGAGATACTCTCCAAACTCGTCCAGTATCTTGAATCGTTTGTCGAGATCCATGATGGTGGCGATATTCTGGACGCGTTTGCCCATGTCTTTGCCGCCGGCTCCCGCGTTGATGTACTTGTCGAAAAATTCTTTCGGAAAGAAGTGGTTAAAGATATCAATTTTCATGATCGTCCTTCTTTAATGCCGCCGAAGGCATCCGAATGAAGCCGCGTAGCGGCAACAGAATGTAGCCCCACGCGTCAGCGTGGGGACCTGCCAAACCCCGATTTACCAGCTCCGTCAGGAGCGTAAGATGAGCATAAGATGGTCCTGAGGAATCTTACGCCCTTGCAGGGCTAACCTTTAACTCCAGCCACATACCCCACGCTGGCGCGTGGGGCTACATTCTGTTGCCGCTCCGCGGCGCTGTTCGGATGCGCTTCGCGCGATATTAGTTTTCAGCCGGTGCTCCCACGTTCTTTTCCATGGATGAAAGCTGCCGTAAATGCCGCGGCACACGCAATCAAGGCCGGCACCGCAGCGGCCCAAAAAACCTGCCTCGCCTGGCCGCCGCCGGAGAGCAGCGCCCCGCCTAAACTGGGCCCGATGATCGAGCCGATTCGGCCGATGCCGAGGGCCCATCCTACGCCGGTCGAGCGAATCGCAGTTGGATAGAATTCGGCAGCCAGGGCGTTGGAACTGGTTTGGCCGCCAATCACGCAGAATCCGGCCAGGGATACCGTCAATACGAGCAGGATGATCGAGGCGCCCGCCTCCCCAATGAGAAATACACTGGCCGCAGCGCCAAGGTAAGCCCACGCGAGTACCGTGAAAGACAGAAGACGATCCACAACCCTGCCTAGAAGCAAGGCCCCGGCTGCGCCACCGACCTGGAACAAAGTCGTGATGATAATCGCCGTCTCCACCCGGATACCATTGTCGTTGATCACTGTGGGCAGCCAGCTGTTAAGGAAATAGAGGTTCAGCAGGTTCATGAAGAACATGACCCACAACAGCAGCGTGATTTTCGTGCGGTGTTCCGTGAAGAGTTGCTTCACGACAAATGCACCGGACCGATGTTCATCGGCTCCAACCACCAACTCGTCGAACGGCCCGCTCCCTGGTGAGATCCTCGATAAATACCGATTTACCCGTTCCTTGCTTCCAGCTTTCAAAACGAGGAAGCGGATCGACTCCGGCAGCAGCGCGAGTGCGATGAATCCAATGAGGCAGGGCAGAATGCCACCGACAACGAAGATCGACTGCCAGCCGAACCGCGAGATGAGCCCCGCCGCCACAAGCCCTCCGACGGCTGCCCCGATCGAGAAGCCCGTGAACATCGTCATGACGGTGGTGGCGCGAAAGCGCTTGGGGGCATATTCGGACGTCAGTGCGATGGCATTGGGCATCGCGCCTCCGAGGCCCAGCCCGGTGAAGAGCCGGAAGAAAACCAGCGTCTGGAGCGAAGTCGCCGTCGCGGTGAGAAGCGACCCAATGCCGAACAGAAAGCTGCA
>WNFT01000769.1_pt1 | contig 50342 bp, 40 predicted proteins | sample 5400191 | NCBI WGS metagenome assembly WNFT01 (sample SAMN13153359, study PRJNA577476) | soil metagenome | isolation source: 80 cm saprolite under Madrone tree | place: USA:California | collected 2016-06-14 | reverse complement strand
ACCAGCAGCGAATGGCTGGTCTTCTCCCAGTGGTTCCGGCGTTCGAGCGATCCTTCGGGATCGACGAGGATGTCGGCGACGTTCTGGACGTCGCGAACCTCCCACTCGCCCCTTCGCACTTCCAGGAGGGGATTGTAGGCCGCCGAGACCGCATTGGTTGGGTCGAATAGCAGCACACGGCCATACCGGGCCCGAAACCCTGCGGTCAGCGTCCAGTTCTCGCCCTTGATGTCGTGGACGATGGCCGAGCCTGGCCAAGTCAGCAGCGAAGGCACCACCAGCCCGACGCCCTTGCCGGAACGGGTCGGAGCGAAGCACAGCACATGCTCGGGTCCGTCATGGCGCAAATATGCGCGGCCGTAGCGCCCGAGCACCACGCCGTCCGGCCCAAGCAGTCCGTCGCGCTTCACCTCACGCAGCGTCGCCCAGCGGGCTGAGCCATATGTTTCAATGGTCCTGGTCTCCCGCGCCCGCCATACCGACATGCCGACCGCGACCGCGATGGAGATGAAGCCGCCCGATGCCGCAATCCCGGCGCCCTCCAGGAAGATCCGTGGCGCATAGGCGTCGTAGGCGTACCACCACCAGAAGAACGCCGGTGGGAGATAGACCGGCATTCCCGGCACAATCTGGAACCAGGGCTGGCCAAGTTGCGGCTGAAAACCGAGGCGCCAGGCGGTCCACTGCGTCGCCGCCCAGGTGGTGCCAAGCACGACCAGCACAACGATGGCGATCTGACCCCAGAGTATCTTGGTTGCGGACATGCTGGCTTTCGGATGGTGAGTGACTCGCCTGTTAACGAAAGCGCCGCGCCACCGAACTTCAATATCCGGCAAAGCCCGGTCGTGCTCATGCGTGTCGTGGCGTAGAATTACTGAGGCCGGCCATCATCAAATCTCCAGCCCGCGCTTGCGTCCAAACCCCCATTCGATGCCGCCGCCCTCCTTGGCGATGCCGGAAACATGGCGGCCGAAATGCTTCTCAAGCGTTGGCGTCCACGGGACGAGCGCAAAGCCGAGGCCGTTGTCGATCATGGCCAACCGGCCCGAGGTCAGCGCGAGGCGCTGGCGATAGGTGCCGGCGACATGCTCGCCGACCGCAGCTGGTTCGTAGGGCAGCCCCGTCTCGGCCGAGAGTTTGGCCCCGGCGGCGTCGAGTTCCCGTTGCCGCAGCGTGGCGAGGAGGTTGCGCTGCAGGATGATGCGCTGACCCTGACGGCGGGCCAGCCCTTGAGCCACAAGATGTTCAGCCCGGGCCGCCATGGCGTCGCGGGCTTGCTGCCCGAACCCGCCCATGGCAAACGGCATTGCTTGGCGCTCGACGAGCCGGTGATCGAGCCAGGTCGCGCCAGGCGCTGTGACCTGCGCGGCCAGATCAACATCCGACCGGTTGGCAAGAACGAGGGTGAGACGGGGATCGTCGGAGCCGCCGAACTGTCGCACCTCGACGATGCCTCCGATAGGCGGCGCATGCTCGAAAGCCTCGATCCCCCGGAAACGCACATGGTGAGCGCGGCCGTCGGTACCGTCGATCACGGCGTAGGCTTCGCCCATCATCTCGTCATGGAGTCCCTTATCGATGAGGCGCCCGATGATCGGTGATGCTGCCCGACCGGTGTCGATCACATAGTCTGCGATGCCACGGTCCTGACCCCGCTCGGTGAAGGCACGGTGCATGGTCTTGATGATGTCGCCACGCAAGCCAAGATCGCGCAGGCGGCGTTCGGCATCGAGGCCAACCATCCACTGACCCGGACCTGCGGTCGTGGCAAGGCCCATGCGTTCCAGCCGTTGCAGCCTGCCGATGGCGAACCGGCGGACCTCCGGATCGTCGACGCCAGGATTGTTCGGCCGCAGGTCGATCAAGCCGGTCTCGTCGGCCGCTATCCGGATGGCAGCATCGAGGCGCGTCCAGCGTTCGGCCTCCACCTCCCGCTCCAGAGCAGAGCGCACCTCGTGTTCCGGCTTGGGTCCGAGTTCGATTGAAACCAATTCCTCGGCTCGTGAACGCAGGCCGCGGCTGATGTAATCGCGGGAGATGATGAGATCGGAACCATCCTCGGCGATGCCCCGCACCAGGAGATGGACATGAGGATTGTCGGTGTTCCAGTGATCGACCGCGACCCAATCGAGCCTGGTCCCGAGATCGCGCTCCATCTGGGTGACGAGGTCGCGGGTGAAGGCCTTGAGATCGGTCATCTCGGCGGCATCCTCAGGCGCGACGATGAAGCGGAAGTGATGGCGATCGTCATGGCAGCGCCTCGCGAAGGCCGCGGCATCGGATCGGTCCTCCGCGGCGCTGAACATGTGCGCTTTCTCCCCGCCGCGCGTGACACCGTCTCGTTCGAGGTACGCAATGTGGGCCGCCAGCGGGGCCGAGCGAGAGGCACGGCCCGCGTGCCGGACTACGCGGGCCTTCACAACGACGCGGCGGTGACCGGCAAAGAACCGGCTGCGGGCAAATGCCAGATGGCCCCTCCCGAATATTGAGCGTCCAGACCGCGAGGAGGCCCTCCTGCCGGCCGCATAGGTACCGCCATGACCGGCCTTCTTCGCCGCGCGCAGCACCTGGTCGATAAAACTCTTGCCGCCGCCGCGATCGCGGATGCGTCCCAGTCGGACCCGAAAATCCTCATCGCTGCTGTTCATAGGTGCGGTCCTCAGCGCGTCTGTCTCGGGGAGTGCCGGAATGAGCCTTGAAGAAGCGCATCTTTTTCTTGCGAGCGGCACGCGAGCCGACCGACGCACCCGAAGGGAGCCAAGCCATGTCAATGGCTTGGCTCCCGTCCGGGGGCGCCCCCTTTTATCTTGCCGTCGTGCGGTCGTGTTCCAGCTGCCGTCATGCCTCACTGCCAAACATGCGAACTCATGCGAGATTGCGCGAAACGCCGTCATTCCGATCATGGCAAGGTCCGCTGTGCTGATCTGGGTACGAAGAGACCGTCAGCAGGCGGCTGAGACGGAGTCGGGCGCGCGCTCTGAATGTCAGACTTTTGCTTCTCGACTGCAGGCCGATCTCTTGCTGCATCATCGATCGGCGAACGCTCGGATGGCCGAGACTTGACCGGAAAGAGGGGGCTCAATCGGGCGCGCTCGCGATCATCTGGCGCGGCAGGTGGTGCCGTGGCCGTGTCGTGGAAGGGAGGCCGCTGTGCGGGACGGACCTTAGCTGCATCGCCGCCAGTCTCCGCCGGCATCTCAAAGTCCGGCGCATCATTGTTCGCAACTGATGTCCTGACCGCGTCCGCGAAGGCGTTGTCGGGCCGCTCCCATGAGCCGCGATAGGCCGCGATGGCGCAGTAGATCGGATCGCCGTTGAAGTGTGGGGACGTCTTGCAGCGTTCAGCGAGCTGCGCGATCTGGCGCGCTGCCACTGTAATGTTTGAGCAGGGGGCGAACATCTCTGCGGCGACCGACCGGCGAGTGGCAGACAGGCCTGTCAGCCCGATCCGAATGGCAACGTCGGCCGGGTAGGTGTCGTGTGCGGCATCGACGGCGTCACTCACGTCTCGAAAGACCTGCGGCTGACGCACTCCCGCCACCGTGAATGACCACGGTTCGCCGCCTGATTGATGCCAGATCAGCGCATGCATGATCTTTGGATCAACAGCGAGAGCGCATGCGGTCACAAGAGTTGTGAGGTCCATGATATCCGCTTCATCGACAGTGAGAGCGCTTGCGTCTTGGACGGCGATGAGGACGCCGAGAAGCTTACGGTGATCCCGCACAGGACAGCCAGCGTGTCGGTCTGACGGCTCACCGCCCTGAGCTGCGCTGCTGGAGTCAAGCCTATTTGGTGAGAACACCTGAGCGCGGTAGCAGCTGCCATCGCGCGAGTCATTGGCCGAACAGACGAGTGCTTCTCGATCGGGTCGGCGACCGCATGATCAGTCCTCCTCGAATGTCCAAAGCGGTACGGCGCGGCCGACGATGGCATGCACCGGGATCGGTCCGAAGTAGCGGCCGTCGAGCGACGCCGGTTCATCCCAATTCATGAGGAACACCTCGTCGCGCGCCAAGGTATGGCAACCCTCCCAAACGGGGAGCACGCGTCCGCGGCGGTCGCGCTCGCGTGCCACGCCCATTTCGATGCCATCGACCGCAATGGTTGGGCCGGTGCGGCACACGGTCTGACCTGGAAGCGCGAGAATGCGTTTGATAAGTGGTACATCTCGCGGCAGATAACCGCCGTCCTCGAGCAAGGTCGCGAGCGTTTCCGGAGGATACGCAACCACAAGCGTGGTGACGATCAGGTCACGTGCTGGCTGCACCTGATAGAGCCCGGTCGGAACGCTTTCGGAGACGTTCCATACGAAACGCGGCGCAGGTTTTGGGCCGAGCATAGCCTCGATCACGGCGGCGGCAGCCACAGCGGTGACCAGCGCTATGGGATGGTTTGTCATGAGATCAGCTTTCGGCGGTGTAGCCAGGCTTGATGCCGAGTCCGCGTGTAGGGTCGTGGCCGCTCGCCAACGGACACGCGATTGTGGACATGCTGCCAGTGCTCTGGGGCGGCATCCGCCGGATCCGGCCCGAAATTCCCAGAACGCCCAGCAGGTCGTTCCAACGGGCGATATAGAACGGGTGCGTCGTCCGTGTGCTCAATGCGCCGAGACGGAGCGTGTCGAGTGGCACATTGAGCGCGATTAGACCGTTTTCCGGCGCTTGCAGCACAAAATCGCGCCGTAACCCCGTGCCCGCGAAGACGCCGAGCGCGAAGAATAGGAAGGATCGGCCGCGCGTGCTGTCTTCCGGCCCGACGTTGCGCACAAGGCCCTTCGGGAACGTCATCCAGGTCCGAAGCCGCTCGAACGGCAGCTTGAGATAATGCTTCTTTAGCAGGTCGAAGCAGTCGTCCTGCGCCTTGCTGACGGCCGGCTCGCCGGCGTGGCTCACCAACAAAGGCACGCGTTTGGCCTCAAGCTGGTCGATGGCCCCGATGAGACTGTCGAGGCCGCCGGAGAACAGGCTGACTCCGGCAACGGTCGGCACGATTAGGTCCGGCTGCGGGACGATCTCGGCGAAGCGCGGCGGGCGTGCACGGAATTGGATCGTCCAGCGATCGCCGGTCAGGAAATTCAGCATACGTTCGAGGACCGGCACGGCCACGTTCCAGCGTGCGACATCGCTGACCGGGATGACGACGCGAATTTCACGCGTCCACGCGTCCTCCGATTCCGTCGCGCGCGAAATGCGCGTGTCGGCGGCGTAGACTTGCGCGGCGGTGACGACTAGATCGAGGGCAATCTCGTTCGGGAAGACCTTCTTGGCCTTCAGGTCAGTCAACGCAGCGCCGATGCCGAAGTCCAGGACCTTGTCATAGGCCACGAGGTCGAAGCGCGTCTGCTTTTCGTCGGCCCCGGCGGCGGCAAGGTTTGCGCGGTCGGCAGCACCATAGTGACCTTGGACGAGATGGCGCGTCATGTCTCGCCCTCCGCCTCGCCAAGCGTCTGCAACATGTCGAACGCAGCTTCGTAGACCGCGTCGACATGTTGCAGGGCCTGTTGTTGCGTGAGGGTGCCGGTTACGGCGCGCGCTGCGCTCAAGGCATCACTAACGGCGCGGCCCACGAAATCATACAGCTGGGCCTGGACGCGTTCGACCGCAGCCACGTCGGATGGCAGCTTGATACTGTTCTTGCCGATGTCGTTGCAGATGCGCGCTTCGATGGCGTGTGCGGCAAACATCTCGAACACGGTCTGCATCTGATCCGTCGTCAGGGAGTCGAAATCGGAAATCCCCTGATCGGCGAGATCGGCAATCGTATCGACGAAGGCATCGCGCGCGATGCCTTCGTCGACCGTACCGCCTATGGGGCACACATATTCTGCGATGCCGAGGAAGATATCCTGGATCGGCCGACCGGCGAGCGCTTCGAGATTGAGCGCGCGGAGTGCTTCGACAGGTCCGCGCGCCTGTGCGTCGGCGAGGAACGAATAGAGGCGCGCACCAGCTTGTCGCGACGAGCCCATACGCCGTGCTGCTTGGCGTGCGCCGCCGGCGGCGGTCGAAACATAACCGGAAACCGCACGGCCCAACGCGGCGCGGTCGGTTCCTCCCGAGCGCGCGAAGCGTGAGAAGTTGGTACGCGGCGCGGCGAAGCGGTTGGGCATGGGTGCCTGCCCCGGTACCGGACGCGGCTGCGGTGGGCTCGGTGGTGGCGCCACGGGTGCACCGGGTGGCCCGTTTGGACCGTTCGGCGCGCTGGGAGCGGCTGGTCGGGCTGGGCCTGGCAATACAGGCGCTGATCCTGGCGCCGGATCATTAAGAAAGCCTGGTATAAGCGGGGACCCGTTGCCCGCGCCGCCATAGGAGCCGGACGTACCCATTACGCGCTCCTGATCTTCACTTTACGGGCGGCGGTCGCCGCTGTCTTCAACGTCGACTTCCTTTCGCTGGACGCCCACTGCTCGATGAGATCGGTGAGCCGCGCCGATGCCGATGGATCGGTGATGACGCCTTGCCATCCCGAGACTGGCCAGGCACCGCACCGCTCGCCCGGCAGTGCTTCGAGGAAATCCAGCAGGTTCGTTTGGAGCGCGGGATGCGCTTTCACCAACACGGTGAGGCCGTCGACACCGGGTGGTATGGTGACGAATGAATCCTCAGCCATGATCCGGCCGCGAAGTGCCTCGAACACTTGTGCTGCTTCCGGTGCTTTCAGCGTCTTGAGTTCGGCATCGAGGCCTTGGACGGCGAGCTTCGGTCCGAGGAGCTTTTCGACCACCCCGGCGAGGTGGCCCAGCGCCGATGCCGCGCCGAAATAGTCTTTGCGGTCCTTGGTGACGAAGATATAGGGGCGTAGGTCGACACCGGCGAGCGTGGGACTCACGCGCGACCACGCACGGACTTGTGGCAACGCGAGCCACTCAGTGACGAGTGCGCTCTCGGAAATATCCGCTGCGCCGTCCTTCACCTTGCCCGGCTTGCTGTCGCCTGCCGGCTTTCTTCCGCCATGCGTGGTCTCGGCCGCGGGCACCTCGGCCATCGCCGCCTCCAGCGCGGCGAGATCGCCGCAATGGCCCTTGGGATCGGCTGCGGCGGCAAACGCGATCTGATCGAACAGTCGAGGCATGAAGCGCTCGGCGAGCATCAGTTTTGCCAGCACGGGGAGTTTGACATCATCGCCAAAGCCGCGCGCCTCGGCCGTCTGCTGCCGCAGCAACAGCGAATTGAGGAAGCGCTTGATCTGGCGCGGGTTGCCTTTCGCGCCGCTGGCGAGGATCGGCCCGATCTGGTCGCTAAGCGTGACGGCATTCTGCACCGAACCAGTTGCATCGCCGAGCGCCGCTTTAATCGCTGCGAAATCAAGTGGCGCATTTTCCCATGGACGCTTGAGCCGCTCGCGTGCGGCGGCGATAAGTTTCCCGTATTTCTGGTCCGCTTCACCAAGCTCGGCGCCGATGAGGAGCAGCGTTACATAGATGCGCGTCTCGGTCTCACCCAGCGCCGGGATGCGGAACGGAATCTGGATCAGTTTTTCGAGGTAGTTGCGCGCGTAGTCGCGTGGACCTGTGGTCTCCGGCAGGTCGGGGAAGTGCTTTCGCACCGCGTATTCAATCATCGCTTCGTCGGCAGCGACCACGAAGGCGGTGCCTGAGGTGAAGACGAACAGGCGGATGGCTTCGAGCGTCTCTATCGCGGTGTCGGGAAGGCAGCGATCGAGGTCGTCCACCAACACGATTAGCTGCTTGATACCCGCGTCCTTCAGGAGCTTGTCGAACGCCTTGCGAAACTCGGCGATCTCTTCCGGGATGTTCTTGCCCTCGGCACCGGGCTTGATCACCGACTTCACGCCCTCGATCGCCGCGCCAATGTTTTCCTTTGTCGCCAGCTTGGCTGGATCGGCGAGGATGTGCTCAAGGCCACGGGTGATCGCCGCGATTTGGTCGGGCGTCGGCACGCCGGTGAACGCAGTGAACGCCAAGCCGCCCGCGTGCTTGGCGACCTTGAGCCAATCGATCCTCTTGAACAGGTCTTTGACGGCTTCACTGGCCTTCGTGAGCATCGGGCGTTTTTCAATCAGCCCCGTGACGATACCCTCAATCAACGCGATCTTGGCGTCTTCGAAGCCTTGAAAGCGCCAGCCGTTGAACTTCAGGCAGAGCACGTCGTCGCTTCCGGAAAGGCCGGCCTCGATCATTTCGAGGACACTTGATTTGCCAGCACCCCAGTCGCCGTGAACGCCGATCGTCACTGGGTGAGCATGCTGCGCGCGTAACAGTTTTATGATCGTCGCCGCGATCGCTTCGTTGTTGAGCAGGTCTACGCGCGTTTCATTGTCGGGAAGGATCATCCTTCGCCCCCAAGCGATTTGTCCGTCAAATATGCGCTATCGAGCGATGTTCAATCAGCGCGTTCAAAGCGCTAGCCATCGCACGCTGAGCGGCTCCGGGCGCTTACGCGCCTAGAGCCCTTCCCGAAGCGGACGCGCCAAAAAAGGGCGTGCCTGAGGGTCGAGAAAACTTCCCCAGACTAAATCCCAGACTAAACGGCGCTTTTAGTCTGGGGCGATTTTGCGATGGAGGAGAAAAACCAGCTATTTCAGTTTTCTAGCTGGCGCGCCCGGAAGGATTCGAACCTCCGACCCCCAGATTCGTAGTCTGAGGGTTGGCAGTACCCGCCAAAGCCGCCGTCGTATGCCGAAGTGTATAGTTTCGCGAGAACCCGCCTCGCCTAGAAAATGAAGGCTGCCAGGAGCCCGCTCTTCGAAGCGGGCGAGAAGCGCCGTCGAGCTCCGGCCGGCGCCGAAGGCGCGCCACGCGGCGCACGCGCAGGAGCGTCAGCATAGCGCCGCCGAAGGCGGGACGCGGGACCGAGTGCGCCCGGACGGAGCTCTCCGTTGCGGCGGCCCGCCGCCGGGTCAGGGACCGCGATCCGGACCGGCGGAGCTGCGAGTTGCGTGTGATGGATCGCCGCTATCGCCCGAGCGACTCGGGGCGCAAAGCGCGCAAGAGCCCGACCCGTAGGGAGACGCAGAAGCCCCGACAGCCGATACGCTGTCGCGCGAAGACGTTCTGCGCCCGCTGAACACCTTTTGAAGTCGATCCCGAAGTGGAAGTCAGCTCCCGCAGTTCGGCCGCACGGCGGGTCAAGAAGCGTCTCTCGTGACGCACCACGCGCACGCTTGTCCTCGCACCTGTCCCCCAAACTGATCAACGCTCGGGGACAGTTTTGGATGTTGTTGATTTGTCGGGTGATTTCTGGTCGGAGTGGCAGGATTTGAACCTGCGACCCCCTCGTCCCGAACGAGGTGCTCGACCGCCAGCTAGCGAGAGACCTCGCGATTACGAGGCGAGCTGCGACGTCGATGACAGGCGGCCTTTTTTGGTCGGCGTGACGGTTACGCAGGAAACAAGCTGCCGAAGCGCTATGGCGATCCTCCGCGGCATTGTTCTACCGCATCCTGGTGGAAGTACATCGCAAGTATTTCGACTTCTCTGTGACGCGACGTGCTTCGCAAAATCTTTCCATGGTGCCGTTTTGCCTGCGTGAATGCGAAATAGCGCGACTGAATTTAAGTTGACCGCAAAGGCAATCCTCGGCATTCGCAGCCAAGTAAGGGAATTTTGGAGACCGGCGGCGATACGCCCCGGTGCGGCCACGAACACGAAATATTCGGGCAATGCGCAGTATAGTGCCACCTCGAACTGCGATCAGTCCAGACGCGCCCCTTCGTCTGAGCGTAGCGGCGGCGGTTGCCTTTCCGGATGGGTCCATGACGGCATCCGGGCTTCGTCGCGAAGGCGCTCGAGGTCGGTTGATAATCGAGCGGATTGCCGGCAAAGACTACACCACATTGGCCAATATCCAACGTATGAGGGAATCATGCCGCGTCGAAGCAAAGGCGCTCGACTTTGGCTCCGACCCCCGCGGCGCAAGGCGAGGCGGGTTATTGCCAATGCTGTCTGGATCATCCTTGACGGCAAGCGACATATCGCCACGGGATGCTTTGCGCATCAAATTGGCGAAGCTGAGAGGTGCTTAGCGGACTACGTCTCCAGCAAATATCGACCGGCAAGGCATGCGCGCGACATAGCACAGATTGATATAGCGGACGTGCTCTCAATCTATTTGGATGATTGCGGAGCACGTGTCGTCGATCAGCCAAAGCTCGAACGATGTATCGCTCGCCTCAATAACTACTGGGGTGGCAAAATGCTTTCAGAAATCACCAATGAGGAGTGCCGCGCCTACGTGAGGTCGCGCGGCAAAATCGGCGGAGCTCGCTCCGATCTGGAGACTCTCCGGGCAGCAATCAATCACCATGCCAAGCAAAACTTGCATCGCGAAACGGTACATGTGTCGTTGCCAACAAAGGGGCAGCCCCGCGATCGCTGGCTAACGCGTACGGAAGCCGCGAGGCTACTCTGGACTTGCTGGCGTTACCGAGAGAAGCAAACGGTTCACAGGGGAAAGCAGAAGGGCAATCAAATTGAAACCGACAAAAGGCCTCTTCGCCATTTGGCGCGATTCATTCTGATCGGCCTGTACACTGGCACCCGTGCTGGGGCGATCGCTTCAGCTTCGCCCTATCGGGACCTTGGTCACTCGTTTGTCGATCTCGATCACGGCATATTCTATCGACTTGCCATCGGACGCCGAGCCAGCAACAAACGACAGCCACCTGCACCCGTTCCCGAGCGATTGCTTGCCCATATGCGGCGCTGGGTCCGCCGTGGAGTCATCACCTCTCATTTCGTGGAATGGAATGGCGCGCCTGTCAATTCGGTTAAGACGGCCTTCAATCATGCGGTCAAGCTGGCCGGTCTGTGGGGACGCGTGACGCCGCATACACTGCGGCACACGGCGGCGACTTGGTTGATGCAGCGGGGCGTTCCAATCTGGCAGGCGGCCGGCTATCTAGGAATGTCGGCGGAGATTCTTGAGCGCACCTACGGCCACCATCACCCGGACTACATGAGGGGCGCAGCCCAAGCGATCACCTCGAAACAAGTCCAGAACGTATCTTTGGTTGTTTCATTGGCTGATCAGCGAATCGACCGTCAAAAACGGCGAAAAGCCTAAACATTTCATGGTGGGCCCGGGAGGACTCGAACCTCCAACCAAGCGGTTATGAGCCGCTAGCTCTGACCATTGAGCTACGGGCCCCTTAAGTGTCTTAGACCTTTTTTCGCGAATGTGGAGACCGGAATGTAAATCGTGTCAAGCTTGCCGGCGATACCCACAGACCTCATAACTGCCGAAGTCGGGCAAGCCCGACTTCGGTGCGATGCTCCTCACGATGAGGCCGGTTTGGTCCCGCCCAACATGCCTCGTCGGTCCGAGGCGAAGCCTCATTAGAACCTACGCTGTGCCTACGGCCGGGGCCGCGGCTGCGCGCTTCGCTGCCCGTCGTTCCAGCACCAGATAGAAGGTTGGGATGATGAACAGCGTGAGGAGCGTTGCCATGATGAGGCCGCCAGCCACGACGGTGGCGACACCGCGTTGCACATCGCTGCCGATGCCGGTCGCGAGCGCCGCCGGCAGCATGCCGACCGTCGCCACCGATGCGGTCATCAGAACCGGCCGCAGCCGTTCGCCGGCGCCGATCAGCACGGCTTCGAACAGTGGGACGCCGCGTTCGCGCACATGATTGAGGTTCGCCACCATGATGACGCCGTTCATGACCGCGACGCCGAACAGAGCGATGAAGCCCACCCCCGACGCCACATTGAGCGTGGTTCCGGTGGCGTGCAGGGCGATGAGCCCGCCGAGCGTTGCCAGCGGCACGGCGCCGAGGATGAGCAACGCCTGGCGCAAGATGCCGAACCCGGCATAGAGCAAGACCACCATCAGCCCCAGCACCAGGCCAAGGATCAGCGCCAGCCGCGCTTCCGCCCGCCGCTGGTTCTCGAACTGTCCTCCCCATTCAATGCTGTATTTGTCGGGATCGAACGACACCTTCTCGTCGACCTGCTTGTGGGCGTCAGCCAGCAGAGACGACAGGTCGCGGCCACGATAATTGAGCTTCACCGTCAGATGCCGATGGTTCATCTCGCGCGTGATCGTGCTTTCGCCGGTCTGCAATACCACCTGCGCGACCTGCGAGACCGGAATGAGCGCGCCGCTCGATGACGTGAGCACCAGGTTTCCGATCGCCTCGGGACTGCTGCGCGCCGACGCCGGAAAGCGGACGGTGGTGTCGTATCGCCGCTCACCGATGAACACCTGGCTCACGGGGTCGCCGCCGATTCCGGTCTTGATCAGGTCGGAGACGTCGGCGACGTTGATGCCGTAACGGGCGGTGGCCGCGCGATCGACTTTGACGGCGATCTGCGGCAGCGGCGGCTCCTGGTCGATCGATACATCGGCCGTGCCGGGCGTCGATTCGAGAATGTCAACGATCTCTTTGCCGATCCGTCGCAGCTCGTTGAAGTCGTCGCCGAATATCTTGATGACCAGCTCGCTGTGTGCGCCGGCGATCTTGTCGTTGACGCCGTCGATCATGGGCTGGCTGAAGCCGACATCGAATCCCGGCATGGTGCGGAATTTCGCGGCCATGCGCGAGATCAGCTTCGGTTTGGTTTCGCCGGACGGCCAGGTGCCGTAGGGGTGAAGGCCGACGCTTGCTTCGATATGCGACGGCGTCCACGGATCGGTACCGTCGTCGTTTCGCCCGAGCTGGGTGACGATGTAGGACACTTCGGGGAACTCGCGGACCGCCCGGCGCAAATCGCCTGCCATCTCGGTCGCCTTGGCAAGCGAAATGCCGGCCGGCATCTGCACCTGGAGCCAGATCGAGCCCTCATCAAGCTCGGGCAGGAATTCGCGTCCCACCGTTGCGCCGAGCCACACGACGGCCGCCGCCGCGGCGCCAGCGAGTACTGTTGCGATGCCCGGCCGCCGCAGCGATCCCTCAAGGGCGCGGTGATACAGCGCCTGGATCCAATCCAGGACCGGATTGTGGAAGATGTGCCGGGGCTTGCGATAGGCCATGTAGGCAACCCCCGGAATGACCAACAGCGCAAACAAGAGAGCGCCCAACTGCGCATAGCCGACCGCATAGGCCATCGGCAGGAAGAGCTTGGCTTCGACGCGTTGGAAAGCGAACAGCGGCAAATAGGCGGCGATGATGATCAGCGTCGCGAAGAAGATCGGCTGGGCCACTTGCAGGGCCGCGTCGCGGGCATCGGCCTCGAGGAGAGGTTCATGCGGCTTCGCCTCGCGCCGCCGCAGGATCGCTTCGGTCATGACAATTGACGCGTCCACGATAATGCCGAAATCGATGGCGCCGAGCGACAGCAGGTTGGCCGGGATCTTTGTGAGATTCATCAGGGTGAATGCCACCAGCATCGCAAACGGGATGGTGAGGCCGACGATCAAGGCGCTGCGGGGGGTGCCGAGAAACAAGATGAGGACAATGAGGACGAAGCCGATCCCTGTGAAAATGGTATGCGAGACTTTGTCCACCGTGGCATTGACGAGGCCGGAACGGTCCAGATACGGCACGATCTGGACGTCCTCCGCCTTGAGACGCTTGTTCAGCTCGGCCACCTTGGCGTGGACGCCGTCGAGGACGCGCGAGGGATTTTCGCCGCGCAACAGCAGAGTGATCCCCTCGATCGTATCGTTCTTCTCGTCCTTGCCGAGAATACCGTGCCGCTCCTGGTTGCTGAGCTTCAAGGTGCCGAGGTCGCGCACGAAGATCGGCGTTCCGCTGCGCTGCGTGACGACGATGTCACCCATGTCGTCGAGCGTTTGCACGAGGCCGATGCCGCGAATGACGTAGCCGAGTTCGCCGCGCGTCAGGACGCTGCCGCCGGCATTGGCGCTGTTGGCGTTGATGGCGTCGGTGACATTCTTGAGCGACAGGTTGAAGCGCATGAGCTGCGTCGGGTCGAGCTCGAGCTGGAATTGGGTCGTGATGCCGCCGAAATTGGTGACATCGGCGACGCCCGCCACCTGCTTGAGCGCCGGGATGACCGTCCACCTCTGAATTTCGGACAGATCACGCAGTCCCTTGGTGTTGGACTGAAGCGTGTAACGATAGATTTCGCCGATCGGCGATGTCAGGGGGTCCAGGCCGGGAGTGATGCCCGACGGCAGGGTCACGTTCTGGATGCGCTCCAGAATGCGCTGGCGCGACCAGTAGTCCTCGGAGCCGTCGCGGAAGACGAGGACGATCAGCGACAGCCCGAATGTGCTCTTGGAACGCATGACGAACAGCCCGGGCGTCCCGTTAAGCTCACGCTCCAGCGGAATGGTGATTTGCCGCTCGACCTCCTCGGCCGCCAACCCGGGCGCCTGGGTGATGACCTGCGAGGTGACGTCGGCAATATCCGGATAGGCCTCGATCGCCAGTTGAGTCCACGAGTAATAGCCGTAAATAGCCGCGAAAATGCAGATCATCGCCACGACAAGGCGCTTGTGCAAGGCGAAGGCGACAAGGCGGTCAATCATTGAGGAGCACTCCGCCCTTTACGACCACGCGATCGCCGACCTTGAGACCGCTTTGGATCACGGCCTCGTCGCCTTGCTGGAAGCCGATCTCGACCGGGACGGACGCGAAGGTCCACGGCGCCACTTCGACGAACACTTGATTGGCATCGTCCTTGAGCACCAAAGCTGTCGTCGGTACGACCGGCATCGCCTGACTCGGGGCGAAGAACGTCACGTTGGCGAACATGCCGGGCTTGAACCGCATGGCCGTGTTGTCGATGTTGATGCGGACCTTGGTCCGACGGGTGTCCGGATCGAGAACATTGCTGACGAAGAGGACCTGGCCGTTGAAGACCTCGCCCGGATAAGCAGCGAAGATGATATCGACCGACTGCCCCTTGGCGACCAGAGATGTATCCTTTTCAGGGACGTTGGCAGTGACCCAGACCGTGCTGAGATCCGCAACCGTCATCAGCGCGGCCGTCGAATCGTTCCAGAGCGCACCAGGCGCGACCGCAAGATCGATCACGCTTCCCGATACGGGCGCCGAGATTGTCACCGTGCGTGACTTGTTGACCGTGTCGCTGGTGGTGTCGGGATCAACGCCGATCTGCCGCAGCCGCGCTTGCGCGCGCTGATTCTCCACCTCCGCCGTTACATAATCGGTCTCGGCCTGCTGCTGTTCTCGGAGCGCCGCGCCCCCGGATCGTGCCAGATCGCGCAGGCGGTCGCGATTGCGCTGCGCCAATACCAGCAGCACCTTGGCGCGATCGTAGTCGGCGTAGGCGGTCGCAAGATCGGGCGCGTCGAGGACTGCGAGCGGCTGGCCGCGGACAACCTCCTCTCCAAGTTGCACTTTAAGCTGGGTGACGCGCCCTGCCAGCGGCGGCAGAACCTTGACGAGGCGGGCGGGGTCGGCTTCGACGACGGCCGGAAGCACCAAATTGCGCCTGATCTCCTTGTGACCAATGGCATCGATCGTCAACTTGTCACGCAGCGGCGATCCATCGGGAATTTCGATTCGCCCGCCTTTTTTGATGAGATTAGGCGCGCCGATCTTTCGGATCGGCAACGCCTCGCCACCTGACGGCGTCGCGATCAGGCGATAAGCGCCAGCGCCTATTCCGGCCCCGATCATGAGGAGCAGAAATCCCCTCCAGACCCGATGGCGTTGCAAAGTACGATCGTTCTTATCAACGGGCTTCATGTGACCTCTTTAGAGCCTGCGGGCTCGTCGATCATGGCAAGCAGCCGGGTGCGGACGTTTGCAATGCTTTCTGTAAAACGCGGAACGCGTTGTCTCGACCACGAATTGATATGTCGATCATTTCATTTCTGTGACACCGAGAAATCCGTCGGGGCAGCCGTTGCCGTGAGCGCTGTGCGCCGCCGTCGCCGCTACCGAAGCCGAATGATTTCGGGGCGAGGGTAGCGGTCGGCGCGGCGATGACCCGGGCGGTTGGAGGAGCCGCCTTGGCGCTCCTGTCGGGTTCAACGCCTGAGCCACCTCGAAATGCCGCAGCGATTGAAGACTCGCCGGAACAAGTCCAGTCTGCGGGAGTATTGATCACAATGGTCTCCGTCGAGCAAGCCATCCTCAATCTGGCCGTGGCACTCGGCCTTAGCGCCGCCAGCGGGTTTGCGGCCGATTCGTCATCGCCGGGCTCGTCCCGGCGATCTCGATCAGGAGGACACAGTGCTTGGATTATCGGGATGGCCGGGACAGGCCCGGCCATGACCAAGTGGGGACGCCCCGAGTTTCGCCCCTGTTACCGTCTGTGCAGGCCGTCGCCGTGAACAAGGTGTCGTGCCACGCTCTTGCGATGATCGCGCTGGTGTTCGGCTACGATGCGCGGGCGGCTGATTCCTTGACGACGCCCCGGGAGACGCGCGGCACCGAGGCGCCGTCCAATGTTCCCGCGGCGTCGCCGCTGCGTTCCGGCTGGACCGGATTCTATGTCGGCGCCCATGCCGGCGTGTCGGGCGGTTACTCGGCTTGGTCGGCCACGCAGCGGGGCGGCCCGGACCTCTCAGGCTCGCTTCATTTCTTCACGCCCTACGACGTGTTTAACGGTCACGGCAGTCACTTTGCCGGCCTTACGGCCGGTTACAATTATGCCCTGCCGTCGCGCCTCGTTGCCGGGCTCGAAGCCGACCTGTCCTTCCCAGGATTTCTCAGTGCCAGCCAAAGCTTCTCTGCGGCTGCGATCGGCGCGGCGAACTTTGAGGACACCCTGACGATGTTCGGCTCGGTGCGCGGGCGCATCGGCTATGAGGCCAATCACTGGCTCTATTACGCAACCGGCGGCCTCGCCTGGACCTACGATCAGTTCACCCGCACCCAATTCGGCGCCGGGCCCGTGTCTGGCGCGCCGGCCGGCACGGTTGAGACGTCCCTTGCGGGCCGGGTCGGCTGGACCGTCGGGGCCGGAGTCGAGGCGCCGATGGTGCCGGGCTGGACCGCGAAAATCGAGTATCTCTACGCGCAGTTCGGGTCCAGTGCAGTGACTTTTCCGCTGAGCGGGCAAAAGTTCGAATCCGATCTCTCCATGCACCAGGTCCGGCTCGGCCTGAACTACAAGCTCGGCGAGCAATCAAACCCGGATTGGACCAAGCCGATGCCGCCTGCGTTAGAGACGGACAATTGGGCCATCCATGGTCAGACGACGTTTGTCAGCCAGTTCGCGCCCGCGTTTCATGCACCCTACCATGGCGCCAACAGTCTGGACTCAAACGCCGGCCGTGAGACCTGGGACGTTACGGTTTATATCGGGCGGCGGCTGTGGGACGGCGCGGAGCTCTGGATCAATCCGGAGATCGACCAGGGCTTCGGATTGAGCAACACGCTCGGCGCTGCGGGATTCACCAGCGGTGAAGCCTACAAGGTCGGCAATACTTACCCGTATTTCCGGGTACCGCGGGCCTTTGTGAGGCAAACCTTCGATCTCGGCGGGGACACCGAGAAGGTCGCTTCGGGCCTCAATCAGATGAGCGGTTCGGGCACCGCGAACCGGGTGGTGCTGACGGTCGGAAAATTCAGCGTCTCCGACGTTTTCGATACCATCGCCTATGCGCACGATCCCCGCAGCGACTTTATGAACTGGTCGCTGGTCGACGCCGGAACCTTCGACTATGCGGCCGACGCCTGGGGTTACACCTATGGGGCGGCGATTGAATGGTATCAGGGCAATTGGACATTGCGGGCCGGCCTGTTCGACCTGTCGATTGTTCCAAACAGCATCGAACTGGACCATCGCTTCGAGCAATTCCAAAGCGCCTACGAACTGGAGCATCGTCATCAGCTGTGGGGACAGCCCGGAATGATGTCCATTGTTGGATTTTTGACCCGTGGCCGGATGGGCAGGTTCGACGACGCCATCGCGTTGGCCCAACTGACCGGAGGGGCGGCGGATATCGCTGCGGTGCGCCGCTATGCAAGCCGCGGCGGTGTCAACGTGAACTTCGGCCAGCAGGTTGCGGACGGCATCGGCATATTCGCGCGCGCCGGCTTTGCGGACGGCAATCGCGAACCATACGAGTTCACCGACATCGATCGCACCGCGTCGGTTGGGGCATCGGTTTCCGGGAAGCGGTGGGGCCGGCCCGACGACACCGTCGGAATCGCCGGCGTTGTCAACGGCATTTCGGGCGTGCATCAAGCCTACCTCAATGCCGGCGGGCTCGGCATCCTGGTCGGCGACGGCCAATTGCCTCATCCCGGCCTCGAGCAGATCCTGGAAGCCTACTACAGCTTTCCGGTCGGCGATTGGCGGGTCACGGCCGACTATCAGTTCATCGTCAATCCCGCCTACAATCGCGACCGCGGTCCAGTGTCGGTCATCGGGGCGCGGCTGCGCACGCAGTTTTAGTGCCCGATCACTCTTTCGCGGCGCCCCGGAATGACGCCGCACATGATTCGACCTTCGAAATCACCCTACGCGGGCTCGTTCACGCCACCTCGCACGAGCGCATCTCCTCGATACAGAGCGACAGGCCCTCTTGCCAGCTCGGCAACGCGATGCCGAAGCGCTGATTGAGGCGATCGCAGGCAAGCCGTGAATTTTTCGGCCGTGCGGCCGGGAGCGGATAGTCTTTGCTGGCGATGGGCACGAGGCGGGGGGCCCGCCCGGGCGGGAGCAGCGCGGCATGGGTTGCGCTCTCGAGGATCGCCTGCGCAAAACCATGCCAGCTTGTCGCCCCCGACGCCGTCAAGTGGAACAGCCCCGACGCGAATCGTTCATCCGCGCGCTCGCGAACGGCGGCCCCGATGATGGCCGCGGTCGCCTGCGCGATCTCGGCGGCCGACGTCGGCGCGCCGGTCTGATCGGCGATGATCCGCAGCTCTTCGCGCTCGCGCAGCAACCGGAGAATCGTGCGCAGGAAATTGCGGCCGCGGGCACTGTAGACCCAGCTGGTGCGCAGGATGAGGTAGGCCCCCCCCGCCTGCTGGACCGCGATCTCGCCGGCGAGCTTGCTGCGTCCATAGGCATTGACGGGATGCGGCGGGTCCTCCTCCTTATAGGGGGCATCCTTGAGCCCATCGAAAACGTAGTCGGTTGAGTAATGGACGACGAGCGCGCCGGTCCTGCGGGCCTCTTGCACCATGACGTCGACAGCAGTGCCGTTCACCGTGGTGGCGAGCCGTTCCTCGCGCTCCGCATCGTCAACCGCCGTATACGCGGCGGCGTTTACGATGACGTCCGGCTTCAGGCTGCGAATGAGCTTCGGCAGCCGCTCCGGCCGCGAGAGATCGCACTGCCAGCGATCAAGCGCTATTACGTTCCCGAGCGCCGCGAGGCTGCGGTCGAGTTCCCACCCGACCTGGCCGTTCGCCCCTGTGACCAGCAGCCTCATGGAAACACCTGCGCGTCGCGAAGCGGCACGCCTGCTTTGTCTTTTGCGGAGAGCGTCGGCTCCACGTCCGTCGGCCAGTCGATGCCGATTGCGGGATCGTTCCAGAGGACGCTGCGCTCGTGCTGGGGCGCGTAGTAATCGGTCGTCTTGTATAGAAAGTCGGCGCTGTCCGAGAGGACGAGGAAACCGTGGGCAAATCCGGCTGGGATCCACAACTGCCGGTGATTGTCCCCGCTCAGTTCGGCGCCGGCCCAGCGGCCGAACGTCGGCGACGATTTTCGCAGATCGACCACAGCGTCAAATACCCGTCCGGTCGCGACGCGGACAAGCTTCGCCTGGGGCTGCTTGATCTGGTAGTGCAGGCCCCGCAGCACCCCGCGCCGGGAGCGCGAGTGATTGTCCTGCACGAAGGAGATGTTAGAGCCGACAGCATCGCAAAACCTTCGCGCGTTCCAGCTCTCCATCAAGAAACCCCGCGCGTCTCCGAACACTTGCGGCTCGAAGATCAAGACTTCCGGAATTGATGTTTGGATAACTTTCATCAGTTCCACGGACCGTCCTCGGCAAGGATTCGAAACAGATATTGGCCATAGCCGTTCTTGGCCAGCGGTTCTGCCAGTCTCTTGAGTTGCCCAGAGTCAATGAAGCCCATCCGAAACGCAATCTCCTCGGGGCAACACACCTTCATGCCTTGGCGCTGCTCGATGGTTTGGACGAACATCGACGCATGCAGAAGGGACTCATGCGTGCCGGTATCAAGCCACGCGAATCCACGCCCGAGAATCTCGACCGCGAGATTGCCGCGCTCAAGATACGCGCGGTTGAGGTCGGTGATCTCGAGTTCGCCGCGGGCGGAAGGCTTGAGGCGCGCCGCCAGCTCGACGACATCGGGATCATAGAAATACAGCCCGGTCACCGCATAGTTGGACTTCGCTTTCGCGGGCTTCTCTTCAAGCGATGTGGCTCGACCATCCGGCGCGAAGGCGACCACGCCATAACGCTCAGGGTCACGAACGTGATACGCGAACACCGTCGCGCCCTCGCGGCGCCCGCAAGCCTTTTGCAAAATCGCCACGAGGTCGTGACCGTAAAAGATGTTGTCGCCGAGGATCAGAGCCGAATGGCTCCCCGCAATGAATCCGCTGCCGATGATGAACGCCTGGGCCAGACCATCCGGGCTCGGCTGCACCTCGTACTTAAGGTCCAATCCCCACTGATGGCCATCGCCGAGAAGTTGCGCGAAGCGCGGGGTTTCCTCGGGCGTCGAGATGACCAAAATCTCCCGTATCCCCGCCAGCATCAGGGTACAGAGCGGATAGTAGATCATCGGCTTGTCGTAGACGGGCAGCAGTTGTTTCGAAACCGCCCGGGTGACCGGATAAAGCCGCGTTCCGGCGCCCCCAGCGAGTATAATACCCTTACGCGGAACTGGCGCGCTCGCCATAGTGGAGTGCGATCCAGTCGCGATATGCATCACTGGTGACATTCGCAACCCATTCCTGATTTTCGAGGTACCAACGAACCGTCGTGCGGAGACCGCCGTCGAACGTTTCCTGCGGCTTCCAACCAAGCTCGCGTTCGATCTTGCCCGCATCAATCCCGTAGCGCCGATCGTGGCCGGGCCGGTCCTTCACGAAAGTGATTTGCTCCCGATAGGATTTGCCGTCGCGGCGCGGCTTGCCCTCGTCCAGTATGTCACAGATGCGATGCACCACCTCAAGGTTCGTCTTCTCGTTCGCGGCGCCGATATTGTAGGTCTCGCCAGGCCGGCCTCGCGCCAACACGCACCGGATTGCAGCACAGTGGTCCGCAACGTAGAGCCAGTCACGAATGTTCTGGCCATCGCCGTAGATCGGCAGCGGTTCTCCCGCGAGAGCGCGGCGAATGACAAGAGGGATCAGTTTTTCGGGGAATTGATACGGGCCGTAATTGTTGGAGCAATTGGTGGTGAGCACCGGCAACCCGTGGGTGCGGTGATAGGAGCGCACCAGATGATCCGACGCGGCCTTGCTTGCCGCGTATGGACTGTTGGGCGCATAGGGCGTGGTTTCCCGGAACGGGAGATCATCGATCTCAAGAGAGCCATAGACCTCGTCGGTCGAAACGTGAAGAAACCGAAATTCGTCCCTTTCGCTCCCGGCGAGCGCGCTCCAATGGGAATGCACAGTTTTAAGGAGTCGCAGCGTTGCCACAACATTGGTCTGGATAAATGTGTCTGGGTCGTGGATCGACCGGTCGACATGACTCTCGGCCGCGAGGTTGATTATGGCGGTCGGCCTGTATTTTCTCAGAATGTGATAAATCGTTTGGACATTGCCGATGTCCGAACGCAGAAAGGTGTATCGTGGATTGTCGATAAGTTCCGCGAGATTCTGTATATTTCCGGCGTAAGTCAAATTATCTACATTAATGACAGCGTCCGTTGTCGCGTTTATCCAAAAATGAATAAGGTTTGACCCGATAAATCCAGCCCCCCCGGTAATCACCACCATGATCATACCCCAATTGAAAGTGATCTCAAAAGGCGCGCTCGCCGGCGCATTCGCCCGCCGTTTTGTTCAACAGTGGCCATTTCCCGGCCTAACTCGAGTCTCCTCGTGATTACTTTTTTCATCTTCGCCGCACGTCGATATGGTATCGCCATCCTTCACAGCAAAGCGTCGAAACTAAGGTGATGTGGCGTATAGGTTGATGTGGCGTACGCGGTGCTGCACCGATGGGCGCTGCGCCCCGCCGCTTCCTCCACCCTACCTTCCCCGCAGGGCAGCGAGGCGGGATGCGACGCGGGGCCGCCGCCGCATCGGCATCATTGAGATGATCATCAAATCTTATTCAGCACAACTGCGGCGGCAAGCCCCAGGTTACCGAGCAGGGTCTGCCGGTACACCCCGGCCTCCGCGAACATGGCGGCGCGCTGCAACAGCGGCCGATGGCGCGCCTTGCAGAACAGGTCGAAGATTTGCTGATTCTCCGCATTCATGCGCGGCCGAATGCGTGCAAGCGCCGCCACATTAAGCTCCGACCAATGGCGGAAACGGCCTTGCCGGAGCATCCGAAAGCGGCGCATGCGCGCGGCAAAGCCCATGTTCGAGCCGATAACATTCTGCGAATGCTGCCGGTAGCGCACCGAAGGGTAGGTATCGTAGCGCACCCAGCCGCCGCAGGCGGAAGTCACCTGGTAGAGCCACCAATCGTGTGACGGTATGTCGACATCGGCACCGCAGAAAGCCAGCAGCTCGCGCGCCTTTTGATTGAATACCATGGTGTTGCCGCCGGCGATGCTCTGCACGAGCGCGCTTCGAAACGTCGGTGTTTTGGGGAACAGAGGGGAAAAGCCGGTCGTCTTTCCGTTTTCGTCGATCAAGCTCGTGCGCGAACCGTAGAGCGCCGGCACGTCGGGGTCAGCCTGTTCCAAGACGCCGATCGCGCGCGCCAATTTGTCGGCCTCCCAAACATCATCTTGGTCGCAAAAGGCGTAATAATCACTGGCGAGATTTTTTCCGCAGGCCAAAAACAGGAAATTCGCCGACGCCCCGCGCCGCGGACCATCGGTAATCTTGACCTTGCCCGGCACGAAGGACTTTCTGAAGGCGTGCAAGATGGATTTGGTGTGATCCGACGAACCGTCATCCGAGGCGATCAATTTCCAATTCTTGAAGGTCTGCTGTTCGAGCGAGGCCAATTGCCGGGCCAGAAAGCGCTCGCCGTTGAAAGTGCAAAGGAGAATCGTGACGGTTGGGCCGCTCGCCGACGGGAATCGTGCCACCGTTCGAGAGTGAGGCGTGAAGTCGCCACCCGTCGGCGGCGATGAAATGTTTGCGGACATTGCTGCGCGGCATGAGTCATTTCAGCTCGCCGCGAGGAAGCATAAGTGCGGGGCCGCGTCGGTTAGGTCGTCGACTTAAGGCGAATCAAATCGACCTGGCTCGGCGCAATCTGTGGATATTCTGTTTGCTCGTGGGTGAGTGTGATTCACTTAGTCAAGTCCTAACAGGACGACGGCGCGCCAGATTTTCCGGTGGAAAGGATTGGCCTGTGTTGGCTACACGACAGTCGCCGACAAAGTGAATGTCCTAACTGGGAATCCAGACTCCTGCTCATGTCGACCGGTCCCGCCCTGACCTGTGGAGTTTTTCCCTTGGATCAAGGCGCATGAGGGTTGGCGAGGGAAAGCCGCCAAGGAGGGCGGCGGCCGATGAGGAACCCGAAATGGCCGACACATATATTCTGGACGGCAGGAATCCGGTCCCGTGCACCGATTTCATGATGCGGGCGCGATGGTTCGAAACATCCGACAGGCACGTCGCCAAGACTGACTTTGGCGATATGCGAGTGAGTACCGTCTTTCTTGGATTTGATCGGTCATTCGGCCAGGGACCGCCGTTGCTATTCGAAACGATGATCTTTGGCGGGCGTTTCGATCAGGACAAATACCAGGAACGGTGCTCAACCTGGGAAGAGGCTGAAGCGCAGCACGCGGGAGCTGTCGAAGTCGCGCGGCAGTCGCTCAACGGGCCTTGTGCCGGAGTGGCGTTTCTCGGGCGGGACGCCAACGGGCGTCTCGCCTTGACGGATGACGGCCGCGCTGCCCGGACGCTGTCGCCAGTCCCACGATACTGAGCGCACGGCGCCGACAACTGCTCGCCGGCAAGTTCGCAGGGGCCACTCAGGCGCTTATGGTCGCCCGTGGATTCACGCGCGGGATGTTCGCAAGGCTTGCCGCTCGCCGGGCGCGCAGCGGCACCGCCGTGTCCGAATCGCGACGCTGCCGCAATATTCGCATTGACGGCCACTTTTCGGCCTGCGGAATGCCGAATCCCCGGCCGGCCTTGCGTACGACTTTCTGCGTGCGGCCCTACGCGGTGACGACCGTCGGTCTCCTGCGCAATGTCTCGCGGGACGGGGGCTTGTTTCGGCGTGTTCGGTCCCGGATCTGAAGCCTTCAGCACGGGACTTCGGACTGCCGTCGAAACAGCATTGGCCCCGACGCGGGAGGGGTATGGGGGATGCGCCGGGGCCAACGATGGGCCGATCGCCCAGAGAATCAGCGTCAGCCGCAATCGAACAAAGCAGCCGTGCCGGTCTGTTGTCGGTCGGCTTCTCGACGCGTTCGACATGGGACGCAAGCGGTGTGTCCGCCCCGCTACACTCGGCAATGAAAGACTGTATATACGTTGTAACTCTACCACTGGGTATGGGGTGACAGGCAGCGGTTGTATCGCGCGTTCGGCGCCTTCGCGGCCGTGCTCCGGACCTGCGCCCGCATGGCACGTAAAACAGACCACTTAAGCCAGAACCGCGGCATTTTGGCCGCAGGTGCGACATTAACTTGACCGACCTTTGTCCGATTGTATCAGTATTCCGCCCGTGGTACCGAGAGATAGCAAACTTCACAACCCGCACCAGAGTTCTACAACCTAAAACCTATGTACGCAATCTGACAATGTGGCAATAACGAGGGGGCTAACGTGAGCATGCCCGAACCGCAAGAAGCTCGTTTTGCGGCCGCTGCGATGACTGGGGGTTTCCTGTTACCGGCAGCGACCCGAGATCGAGACCGTTCGTCAGCCGTAGACGGCGAGGATTGTTGGCGCCGCGGAGTACGGCCGATGGCTGCCGCCGCGGATCTCGCTGGCATCGGGTCTCCATCGTTGAGCGGTCCGGTGCAAAGCTGATCGTCAGCGAAGCTCAAGACCAGATCTTCACCAAGACCAGATCTCCACAACATGTCCGATGACCCCAAGCGTCCGGAATGACCCTAACTATCAGGTGGGACCTGACCGCAAGGGCCGAGCCCATGATGGTTGAGTTCATACATAGAGGGGAGCTGCTATGAGCACGATATGCGTGTTGAAAACTGCGAATGTGGAGTCGGGTTTGCAGGAGCAGAGCCGCGGAAGATCCGGCTGTCGGCCAATCAGTCTCCTGGCATTTCTCCAGGCAGAGAACCGGAGGCTACAGAACACGGTTGCCCAATTGCAGCGAGACACGATGGCATTACGGGAGGCGTTGCAGAACACCTGATGACGCCCGTTGTGGCCCGTTGTGGCCGAACTGACGATCACACAGGCGCCGACGGTCAGCCTCAGCATTTAGTCTGTTGCCGCCAGAGCGGGAGTTAAGCCTCGACGTATGATGAAATCCCGACGACTGCTTCGCATGCGAAGAGGCGCCGGAACCCTACCGTTCGACGCAACCAAGGGCGGGCGTAGCTCGCCGTTTTTGGGCGTGAAGGCGACGAACTCAGTCCATTTCTGTGACTTAGTCCGTAGTCATCCCGTTAATTATCATACTTGCGTCGTTTGTTTGGTAATGTTATGTTAAATCTAGCCAAGTAGAATAACATAGACTCCCATCGCAATGCCAGCGCAGCACAACCATAGGCCTCTGCTCAATCACCGGGCGGCCGCGGTTTCCGTCGTCCTTCCACGTCAGGAAGCGGTGTCGCGCTCGCCCCAGCCGTTATGGATGGCGATCACAAAGCTCGTGATTCACGAATTTTTCGTTGTCGCGGGCGCGGCCTATCTGGCGAGCGTCATCTACCATGAGGCGGTGATGAGGGACTGGCCGTCCCCTCTCTACATCGTCGCTAATCTCGTCCTGGCCGCGACGGTCGAGTCGATTGCGCTAGGATTTGGCCACTACAAAAACTGCCAGTCGCAGTCTCGGCATGGGTTTCTTTTCAGCGGATTCGGAGCGGTTGCGCTCGCATTTTCGTTTCTGCTCTCAGCGTTATTTCTCCTTAAGATCACCGAACTCTATTCCCGTGCAACTTTCGTTTTTCAGTTCATTGCGGTGGAGTTCGCTGTTTTGGCCGCGCGTGCATTTTTCTACTCGCGACTGCAATCCTCGATCGCTGCCGGGCTCGTGAACGCCCGGCGCGTGGTCCTGATCGGCGACGCGATCGATCGCACCGAATTTGCGAACCGGCTGAAGGCTACCGCAATCCAAACCGTCGGTTCATTTCCGTTTCCGGTTTGGTGCGACGACCCGACCGACGATGGAGACGCGCCCGAGTGGGCGGAGCGAGAGGTCCGCAGGTTGATCGACGGATGCCGACGCCTTAAGCCCGACGACGTTCTGATTTTGGCCAAGCAGGACGGCCTCGCCCGGCTCAACGGCTTGGTCTGTTCTTTATCGGAAATACCGGCCGCGCTGCATGTCGTTCTGGTCGAAGCCGCGACGTTTCTGGCCCCCGCAAGAATTGTCGAGTTTGGTAACACCGTTACGATGCAAGTATTGCGGCCTCCGCTGTCGCAGCTGCAGCGGGTGGCCAAGCGCGTGTTTGATGTGCTGGTCGCGGCGGCGGGCGTCGTGATTCTTTCGCCACTGCTCACAATCGTGGCAATTGCCGTCAAACTGGACTCGCCCGGTCCCGTCCTGTTTCGTCAAACGCGGCATGGTTACAACAACGAGACGATCAGGGTATTCAAGTTTCGGTCGATGACGCAGGCCGACGACGGCGAGTTCGTGCAGGCGGTACAAAAATAACAAGATGTTCGAGGGCAAGATTTCAGTGTTCTCGCGCCGGCATGTGGTGAAACCGGGGATTACCGGGTGGGCCCAGGTCAACGGCTACCGCGGAGCTACCGAGACACTTGAGAAGATGCAGCGGCGAGTCGAGCACGACCTTTATTACATCGATAACTGGTCGTTTTGGCTCGATCTTCGAATCATGGTGATGACGCTGTTTTCGAAGACTGCTTACACAAACGCCTATTGAATCGCGTTCCTCGCCGCGTTGAATCAGCTTTCGGATATCACCGAGGCGCCCCGAACCGCACACAACGGCGTTGCGTTCCGCCGTTGTCCCGGGAGGTGGCGGCAGCTCGATTAAGGTCGGCCCGATTGGCAAAGGGGTCGTATGCCTCGGTTTCTCGATTTTTTGCGATTGTCACGCACCAGGAGAGACTCTCTGCATCGGATCATTGATTGCGCGGCCGCCCGGCGCGCCGATTAACCCTCTCGCGCCCCAGCGCGACCCGCGCGACCGGTGTCGCGAGGATGTCCAAGACCTAGGCAAAGCCCGTTTAAGGGCTCACGCGGCGAGAGCGTCACCGTCTCCAGGTAAAGATTGACGACACGGCGTAGTTCCAAACAGCGCCGATCATTACTCCCACCAATCCAGCAAGCCACCATTTCTGATTAGTTGCAAAAACGTATGAGGCAATCCCGACGTTAGCGACCGTGCCAACCACGCAGATGCAGTAGAAAGATAGCAGACCGCGCAACATGCGCCACCCTCGAAGCCGCATATCACGATACGTGAAAAGTTATTGAGGAAGAAATTCGACGTCATTGCAGCAATCGTGGCTATTGATTGCGAGTAGTCAAAAGTCAGCGCGGCGACCTTAAAGCAGTGCCAAAGGACGGCGAAATGAACGAAGACGTCTAATCCGCCGATAAGTGCGAAAAATGCAAACCGAACCGGCACAATATGCCCGACGAGTTTATCGGCGATCAACAAAACGAACTGCCAGGCTGCCAGCGTGTCGAGTTTGCTCTCTCCGAAGCGACGCGTGCGAATTGATAAGCAATCTCTCGAACTCTGATGGGCTCGGGCGAGGACGCAAGCAGGTCAAGCAAAATCTTGAATCCTTGACCGGACATTCTGGGGACTGCGGCATCGAATACGGGCCGCCTCAGCATGAAAAATCCGCTCATTGGATCGGCTATTTCGACCTTGCATATGAAACGGCTCAGCCAAGTGGCGAATGCACTGATTCTCGCGCGGTTGCTGTCCCAGTTGCCGACCCCGCCGCCCGCTACGTACGTATCGGCTACCGACCACGAGAGTCGCAGCGTTTCTCCCGAAGTAAGTCAAGTATCTCCGGCAGGATCCGTTCGTCGTGCTGCAGGTCGGCATCCATCACGGCTACGTACGGCGCGGAGGAGGCCAGAATGCCTTCCATGCAGGCGGTACTCAGACCGCGCCGACCAATCCGCTTGATGCAACGAACGCGCCCCATGGGTTCGCGCGATATCGCGAATATAGGCGGCCGTTCCGTCCGGCGAATCGTCGTCAACAAAAATGACCTGCCAGTCGATCCCACAAAGCACGACATTGAGGCGATCTATCAGGAGCGCAACGTTGTTCTCTTTCGTTGAATGTCGGCACGACGATGGTCAGCTCAGCAGGACGAACCAGATAAACCGGATGCGAATCTGGTTCGGCCACACCGTTGGGCAGACTGATTTCTGGCGAGCCAACTATTTTCGTTTGTGCAGGAATTGGAGAACCTCCGAGGCTCGTATGATCTTTAACCTTCGCCCCGGGGGGACCTTTGGTACGAATGTGCCAAGTTTTCTACCTGTAGTCCCGCGCACGGGGGGGATTAATTCAAAGACCGTCGTTGGGTCTCCGCTTGCGCGGGGATCAAGCATTTGGACAAGCCTCATCGGCCTGAGGCAAAGCCTCGCTTAGGCGACCATGTACAATAATAGCGCTGTTTGCGATTTTCGTCACAGCTTGTCCTTATCGTACGGGTCAACTATCGATTGCAACCACGAGATGCCGAGTTTTACCTCTGCATCCGACAAGTTTGACACCCACTTGATATGATCTACGTACGGATTACTTGGCTCGACGCGGAGCGGGCAAACCGGGACTGTTGATGACAAGGGCGGAGTGGCGAGTCCGCGTTCGTCAAGAAATTGTCGTAGCCTCTGAAATCTTTCGTCGATCGAAACGGATAGCAAGTCAGCGGCCGCTTGCGTAACAATTCGCAAATCCTCGTACTCCGGGCGTATCGGTATGCGAGCCAGCCGAACATGGCGATACCAAGCCTGTAGTGCAGCCAACTGCCCAATATACTCAAGGTTTAATCTCAAGATCCGGCTGGGAAACTGATTCAGATCGTGAAATTCCTTATCAATGCTGCGAGCCGCTTCGCCGACAATTCTATTGGGGGGAACTTCTCTTCTGAGAACTTGGCCAGCAACCGTAAACGAGCCGAACCCGACCTTTTGCGGACCAACAATGCCACTCAGCCCGCCCAGGAAAATTCGGGGTTCCCGAAGGAACACGCCGTGTGCTACGTCGCCGATCAGGGATGGCGTCGCTTTGTCTCCGGTGCGACCTCGAGGGGTATAATTGAAATGTATAAATCCGCTTCCTACTTCCGTATGTTCTTTCCTGGACCTGCCGCCTGATATCAAGCCGTCGCAGAAATTTATGAGAGATCCCAAGGTGACAAAGCTCATCAGTACAGTGTGCTTAAGACCTACCGCATGGCCAGTTGATGCTTCTTCCTCCAACAATGTCCCGACCCGAATGTGAGCATTTGAGCCAACTCTCGCATCGCGCAGCATTACGGAGTCCTTCAGGTACCCGCTAGCGACTTCCGCATTCTCGCCAATAATTGCGTTTTCCAATACTGCGGGCCCTTCAATGCCAATCTTGGCACCGGCCCCGACAAAAGTGCTAGAACCAATGAGACGAGTCCCAGGGTAGAGTATGGCGCCGGCTCGAACGCGACTGAGGTCGACTGCTTCGTCTAAATAAACTTGCCGACGATCTAAGATAATCACCCCTTGGGCTTCCAGAACATCTAACCTTACATCGAAATTTTCAGGCATGTCAGATTCCGGCCTTCACTAACAGGGGCGACAGGCGATTGGCTTATTTGCGTATGGGCCTCGGTCGACGTTGCGCATCTGAATGAGCCCAGATTATATACCAATCCTGAAGATTGGTTCTGTCGTCCGTGAAAAATTCGATGTGCGGATTGCGTGCTTGTCCCGTTGGCGCTCGTTGAGCGAACGATACGGAATCGAAGCGAGAACAGGCCCGAATCGAACGGTCGATCGCCGCCAGTCGGCACGCTCCCGGAAGAGTCCGATACCTCCGGCAATTTGCAAGGAATTTGCAGGAATGCCCGCAAAACCTTGCAAACTCTATCGCGTGATTTCCGACGATTCGCGAGTCCGCTCAACGGCTTGGGAATTTTTCACAGACGACAGGTTCTACGAAGACGTTACTTAGCGGAAGCAGCATTGACGCAGCGCCATAGCGCGCAAGGGCGCGTGTATCCATCCCACAATCCGCTTTTGGCTCAACGGCGACCTGCGCTGCCGACGAGGTCCGCTTACCGGCCGGCGGAGGTCGACCCCAAAAGGACGGTCGAGGTTGAGGTACCTTGGATGACAGCTTTAAGCGAGTAAACACTGAGGGCTGTGACGATCGGGTCGTTGATCGTACCGACGATCAATCTCACGTAAGTCAAGAACTTGCTGGCTTCGACGGATGCGGCGTTGGAGACGTAAATGACATCTTTGTTGCGGATCTCGAACTTTGTAGCGAGAAAATAGCCGGCCGGATCTCGCAGATCGAGGTTATAGATGACCGGTACGATGGGTCCATCGAACCTTGATACATCGACACCCAGTTCCACTGCGACCTCGCGCGGCTCGCCCCGATAGAGAAATACTGCGCCGGGATCGGCCTGGAGGTCGGTAAGACCGCTGGCCTTGGCAACCGCTTCGGCCAGGGAAACACGCCAGGCTTCGAAGGGGATCTGGCCCTGGCGCCCGGACGCGCCGAAGGCAAGGAAAGTCTGCGGCTCACGATAGACATAGATGATGTCGTTAGGCCGCACAAAGATATTGTTGGTTGGAATGTCTACAATCGCACCAAAGGGAACAAGAACCCGCCGTTTGTCGCGCTCGAATACGACCCAAGATTCGTTGCCCGGAAAGGTAGGGCCACCGGCTCGGGCAATCGCCTCAAGAAGACGCTCACCGCTGGGGAGAGCGGGATACCTGCCGGCCGCTCGCACGTCCCCTAGCACCGAAAATGAGCTCGCGCGCTGGGTTACGAGAGATACCACCGCCTGCGGCTTTAAGGCTATATCTTTCAGGGCGTCGACGATTGCGGCCTGCACTTCAGTTGCGGTACGTCCCTGGGCGCGAAGCGACCCTGCGTAAGGAACTGAAATATTTCCTTGAACATCGACTTCCTGGTTAGGAAGGCTGACATAATTGCCTGAGCGCACCGCCGTTTCTGCGGGGATGAAGAGACCGCCGGCGCCGGATTCGAAAATCGTTATACTCAGCACATCGCCGACACCGAAACGAATGCTTGGCGGGCCGCGCCGATCGGCGAATTCCCCCGCGATTCGGGGAGCGCGCGCTGCCAATACATCAACGCTGCGCGGTGTAACGCGCACCAGACCGTAGGCGAGGCTGCCGGGATCGGACTGGCCGGATTTGATGTCCCAACTCTCAGGCCCAGCGACAGGCGTGACCGCACACCCTGCGAGCACGCTTGCCGCGACACACGCAAGTGCAAGCGAGAGCCTGCGCCACCTATCCATCTCGACCCCCAAGTCCGCCAGATTGGTAACATAGATAAGGCGCACTGATAATCACTCGCGACGCCGGAGAGGAGATTTCTCCACGCGTGTTGCGTTCGGGACACAGCACGTCATTTATGCACGGAAAAAAGCTTGATGAGGATTCGTAAGAAAGAGTCAAGTGCGATGGCACGAAACGCCAGTCACGACCTCGCGCCATACGGAACTCATCCGCGGGACATGAATTTACCAAATTTCGTCTGCACGAGGATTTGCGGCGACTTGGCACACTACTGCTCGGCGACAAAGGCCCTAAAGGCACGATCGAATCGTGGGGGCCGCCGCTTGAAAAAAGGCTTGAGACCATTGCTCAGCGCTCAGGTGGTCTAAATGGGAACCATCAAGTGTCCGCAGTTCTGACGTCAGCTCAGGCGTCACCAAATTTACACCAAGGGCCATTGCAAGCGCAGTAGCATTTCCGATTTGTGTTCCCACAGTCGGGACCATCGTTAGCATCACACATTCTCGCCGGATGGGTAGCCGCGACAAAAATTCGGCTCCGGCAGCCATGTTTCGATTGAGAGCCTCCCGATTGATGACCTCATCATAGGAAATCGGTGCACTCGAGTCGCGATATGGGTTCCCGCGTTGCCAAATGGATGCGTAAGTGTATGCCCCAGTCTCGCGTGATCGAAAGATGGCAAAGTTATTCCCACAAACCGCCGGCACCGTTTTGCAGATCGGCTCATGCACGCGTTGCCAGAGGCGCTTTCCCTCATATTCTTCTCGCGCTTTTGGGTCATGCAAAATCTTTTTCACTGGCGGGCTCTCGGATGTTCCAAAAAAGTCGTCGACATTGATCACGTAGACTTTGGCGCGGGGGCGGATCTGGCGTAACAACGCGTCAGCCATTATCATATTGCCATACTCAGCGAACCCAAGCAGGTAGTAGCGCGCCGAGGCAGCCGCAAACCAGTCGGCCGTTGCGACAGCAGAGAAGGCCATCTGCAGGCGGCTGTTTCCGAGGAACACCACGTCCGCATTCTTGGCGAAGCTTTGCGCTGCAGGTTCTAGATCAAACCAGAAGGCTCCGTGCTCATAGTCCCCATATCGCGCTGCGTTACAGGCGGCGATGTATCGGTCGGCGCTGTAAATGTCCGCCTGACAGGAAAAAATCAATCTCGTGCGCAACTGATACGCATAAGCAGCGAGAACAGCAACAAGAACTAGCAAAATATAGATTGATGGCCGGCTTGCGAGGCGACCGTCAAGCTTATTGGATGCCATCCACCGGGCGATTGCAGTACTCATCGTACGGTACCTTGAAAGATTGGGACACCTTGAAAGATTGGAACCACCCGCGGAGAAACGACCATGTCTGTGACGTTCTCCGTTAGGCGCTACTGTCACGACTTCTACAGCGTACCCGAGTCAGCCAGACATTGCCACGAGGCGATTTTTCCATCGCACGGTCACTCGGGGGGCTGACGCCTTCCTCCTTGCACGCCTTACGTCTCGAGTGCAAGGGGGCCGCTGGCCTTGCAGCTTACGGCGTTCTCTTCGCGGTCGAGCCAACCGGGCCGTAGGCTGGATTTGGTGCACTGGGGGCACGACGCGCTGGTCGGGAAGGCTGGTTGGCGATCAGCGTTGAGCCACGCGGGCCCGAAAATCTTGCGCGAGTCTCCCTGCGACTCTAATCGGCTCGGTGATTCGAAGCATGCCCACAACTATCAAAAGATAGATCAAGGTGCACAAGGAGGCCGACAAAAATGTCCTAAAGAGGCTGGAAAGATTTACGAGAAAAGCTGTTTGCAACCACCAACCTGCGGCGCAGGCGATCGTGGCGCCGAGAAACGGCCCGCCCACCGCTCGAATCACCAGAGCCACACCAATACCAAGTGGGCGGCCAGCATAGATGACCGAAGGAAGGGCGATTAGCCAGCCCCCCGCGACGAGGGCAATGGCTACACCCTCAGCCCCGAAGGGCAGACCTCCTAGAATGGCCACTACGCGCACAATTGCGGTAACGATCCCCCAATTCTTCCAGCGCTCTGCCCGCCCGCTGGAAATGAACAGCCAACCCTGTGATACTTCAATGAACTGGACGATGCCCCACAACGCTAAAATGCTCAAGAGTAAACCGCTCTTCCGCCAATTTTCGCCCAACAACATGACCGCCACATCTTGACCCGTCACCGATAGGATCGCAGCGGTGGGCATGACGAAGAACGCCAGCGCACATAACGTAGTTTGATATTTTTGTTGGAGTGCAGCCGGATTGGATCGAAGTTTGCTGAGACCTGCGCTACCGACACCGTGCAGCTGTGCGAGCGGCACCGCCATCGCATTTTCGTACATGTTTAGTGCGTTCTGATAAAAACCTACCTCGCGAGGCAGGTAGAACAAGCCCAGGATAATCCGGTCCGCTACCCCGGCCATAGCATGCGTTATCGAGAAGCCTAAAACATGCATCCCAAAACGAAGCATCGACTTCACTTCGGGCTCGAAAACAGGACGACCGGGCCTCCATCTGCATGTCAGCCAAGCTCCGGCAGCGATACAAACCGCGCTTACAATGGATCGCAGCACAAGTGCCCAATAGCCGTAACCGGAGATCGCGATTAGGATGGCAACTGCAAATCCAGCCAGGGCGCTCACGATCTGTATTTTGGCAATTGCAACAAATTGCATTGTTCGTCGCAAAAGCGATAGGTGCTGGCCCGCCATTCCAGTGAACAGGAATGTAATCGCGAAACACATCGCGACAGACTGCAGCCTCGGTTCTTCGTACAACCACGCGATCAGCGGACTGCACACAGCCAAACCGAGAGCAAGCGCCACCCCAATCCCGCTATTCAGCCAAAAAAGAGTGCTGATTTCACTTTGAGTTATCTTGCCTTTCTGTATGGTGGCGTCCGCTATGCCGAAATCAATCAGGAGCGGAGCAAAGCGCGTCAAGACCATGACGATGGCCACCATTCCAAAATCCTCCGGTGTCAGGAGCCGAGCCAATACAATGGCACCGACTATCTGCAGAACGCCGTTTCCGTAAACGGTCGCAACCGAAGCGGCACCGCCGCGCCTTGCCAAGCGGCTTAAATCTTCCGACGCCTCAAGGTCTTCGAAGTAAGAGCCCTCGCCACCTTCCATGCTTGTCAATCGCTTTCATTCAACGGGAAAAGCGGCCAAATCGCATCAGTCCTCCCGACCGGTCGCGATAGATTTTGGGCGACGTCTGCGGATTCTCCGACGGAGTCAGCTATGCTTCGTTAGAACTGCCAGTACAAGAACTCACTTGGGCCACCTATATAGAAGATTGAGATCGCTGCAACGAGTGACACCGCAATCGCCCATGGAAGCGAGGCATTCCATTCAAGCATTGAACCTTTCCGAAGCTTAGCTGACTCCGATGTCACCCCTAGTGCTGGTTCAAAACGAGCCAGGATTTGAAGGGTATTAGGGCATGCAAGAGCGGTGAACAGCATGACGGAAATCCAAATGACTGTTTTTGCGAAATCTTGAAGGCTCCCAGATTCTGCCACCACCCCGGCGGCGCGTAACTTCTGAGCCAGCGGCCCGAGGTGATCAAGAAGATCTTGCGGCAGCCCGATGCCATTCAACCCAATGATGCCCTTGATCAGATCAATCGCCGACGTTATCGTTGGTGACCGGAAGAAAACCATTGCGGTAGTGACTGCAAACAAGGTCAATACCAAACCCAGCGGCTCCATAATCCGGGCATATTTCTTCTTATCGGGCCATAGTCGGGCGGCGACGACTCGCCACCCATGATTGATCGTAATATAGAAACCGTGGAGCAAGCCCCAAACAATAAATCCATAGCCCGCTCCGTGCCAGAGCCCGGAGATGAACATCGTCATGATAGTGGGAAACATCAGCAGATAAACAAACGCCCCGACTGTTGTATTGCGCCCACCGAACCCAGATAGCCCTTTTGCCAACCGCCGTCTCGTCAACCAGAGCGTTAGAGGATTATAGATATATGCAGTCAGGAAACGCGTCAACGTCATGTGCCAGCGTAGCCAAAAATCGATGATACTCGAGGCGCGGAGGGGCGAGTCAAAGTTCTGAGGCAGCCGGATCCCAAAGAATCGCGCCAAACCGAGCGCCATGTCGGAATAGCCTGAAAAGTCAAAATAGATCTGGAGTGTAAACCCGATGGCTGCCATCCACGCCATCAAAAAGGAAGTCCCACCTCCAGCTGCAGAGTGCTCATAGATTGGCGTAACGAAGAGCGCGACGTTGTCGGCAAACACGACCTTCTTGAACAACCCAAAGACCAGCAACGTAAGACCGACGGCGAAGTTCTCCTTGTCGAAACGGCATGCTGCAGCATGAAATTGCGGCATCATCTCGCGATAATGTACAATCGGACCAGCAACGAGCTGGGGAAAGAACAGCACGAAAATGCAATAGTCCCGTAGCGTGAATGATTTGACGCGCCCGCCCTGAACGTCAATGAGGAAGGCAATCTTTTGAAAAGTAATAAAAGATATACCTAGAGGAAGAATAATATGCCTCAATACAAGATTTGCACTAAATACGTCGTTGATTGTGGTGGATATGAAGTCGGTGTATTTAAAAAAGCCCAGAAAAGCAACATTAAACGCGATCCCCAGCAAGAGAACCGCTTTGGAAGCACCGCGCGAGTCCTCTTTTTCGTTCAGCCGCAGCAGGATCCGTGCTAAGGTGAAGTTGACGGCAATGGAGGGCGCGATGATCAGTACGTTGAGCGGTCGCCACCAAGCGTAAAACACGAGTGACGCTAGAATAAGCCAACTCAGCGCCCACGTTCGATGGATGGTGCCAAGCAAAAAGAACCCAAAGAGGGTCAGCGGTAGAAATGCAAAAAGGAATTCAATTGAATTGAACAGCATGGCGGTATCCTTTTCGACGATTTTGGGCCAGCAACCGGTCGTCTAGCTCAACATCTTCGCCGTCTGATTCACAATTGCGCCGACGTTTGCAAACGACTCGACATCAGCGACTTTGAACTTCACGCCAAATTTTATTTCGACCGCGACAATAAAGTTGATGTAATTGAACGAATCCCAGTTCGGAATATTTTCACGTCGAGTTTCCATGGTCAGTACTATTGAGTCGTCCAGCAATAGGTCACGCAGAATGCCCGTGAATGCCATCAGAATTTCTTCATCCGTCATCCTGCTGCTCCGGCATGAAGTGGCGCTCCAGCACGAACGATGTGACTATTCTGCGCCACATAATCTTCGAGGTTGAGGAACCAGCGCGTCAGAGACCCGTTCGTCGCAGGCCCGTTAACTGGCGCGAAACCCAGACTCGGATAGAGAGCGTTGATCACATGGTTTTTGGGGGTAGCGATGTAGTCTGCAATAAACGCTTTTACGCCACGCTGGCGCGCCGCCTCGACCGCGATGTTCATCGCCTCAAACTCGAGCTGCCGACCGAAGACGCGGCAGCTCATGACCCAATTCTCGATCTCAAACACGCCTTCGTCGTCGGAGGTGGGGCGAAGGATCATCGTGCTGACGAGACCGTTGTCACCAATTCGATCCAAAAGGCGGAACTGGAGGGTCAAGGCGCTAGGTAGATTGATGAGATTGGCTATCTTTTCGGACGCGTATCGCCGCGTTGTGGTGTTGAATTGATTGGTCTTGTTGATCAGCTGGACAATACGGGCGTGATCGACGGTCGTAAACGGGCCGAATACAACCGACATTTTAAGCCCGCGGAGGAACTCGTCCATACTTTGTGCAGATCCGAGCAGCACCTCACGTTCCGCATTTGCGGCGTATTGCTCGGCGCGATGCCGATCTTCGGATGTAAAGGCAACCGCTTCGAAGTAGCCCGCCTCGGCGAGGCAACGCACGTACTGCGCGGCATCATCGGGCAATTCCGGCACTGCAATCATTCGCAGGCTTTGCCGGATGCGCGCCCGTTCCACTGGGTTGTCATCGACGAAAACCAGGCTGTCCAGGCCGACGTTCAGTCGAGTCGCAATGGTCTTTAGGTTTTCCGCCTTGTCATCCCAGTTCGCAACGAAGGCCGCAATATCCGAGCGGCGAAGGACCATTTCGGGATGTTCGCGAAACACTGCTTCGGCAGTTCCTGCGTCGTTTTTGGAGCAGACGGCCAGAATGACTCCGCGTTCCTTGAGCTGTTTGGCATAACGCTGCAGCGCCAGATGTGCTTCGCCGACGGCACTTCCCTCTCCGAGAACAATGCCCTCGAGCCCATCGTCGCCCACGACGCCACCCCACAGGGTGTTGTCGAGATCGAGGACAAGACATTTCTTCGATAGCCCGCGTTGAGCGGCCAGAATGCGAGCTACCATATCGCCGTATAAGGGCGCTGCTTGCGGAGCTATTTCCAACTTGCCCTGAAGCCAGCGCCCGGCATCGAACCACGCATCAATTCCGTCGCGTTCGCTGGCGCGCGCGATATCGAGAGGCAACACGCCGTCTTGCGCCGCAGCCTCACATAGTTGATCGTTGAGCCGTTCCACGACCTGCGCCGGCGCCCCGGGAACGAAGCGATCATAGCTGCCAAACAACGGCTCAGTTACGTTGATGAAGGTTTGTTGAATGATCGCTGCGCTGCAGTTCTCGCGCGCCTTTCGCCAAAGCGACCGCAACTCGCCGATAAGCCTCGCGATGGTCTCGTCAACTTCTGTGACCGTCGCGGTGAGCGCAACGGCGGCAATCGCCTCACGGGCGGTGACCGAGAACAGCACGGCCTGCGGGGCAAATTGATGAAGGGAAGAAGTCGGATCAAGAAGATCCTGCCGGTATTGCCCGTATGCTCCACTATGTACGGAGATCAGCAATCTTCGCCGCAAGCCGGCAACCCGGATCGCGGGCGATAGTTGATCGATGGTCGAGGAGCCAAGGACGGCGAGCCGAATCGGTAAAAATCCAGGCGCCTCCTTCAAGTCCAGTTGGCTGAGCGCGCGATCAAGTTGGACCGTCTCCAGGAACCCAAGGCGATAGGCGGCGAGGGAGGCCAACTTTTCGAGACAATCTGTCAGTATGCCGGCATCCAGGGCCGCCCGCAAATCGCCGCGGAAATCAGGCGCGATCGGCAACCAGCTCATCGTCGAGCAGTGAGGGGCGGTGCTTTGCATCGGAAACGACGCTCTCCTTCCGGCGAAGATGAACGAAATATCTACAGCCCAAACATGAATAGTGCCTGTCCAGCTGCCACGGCAATCACCTGTCTTCCGTCGACCGTAAACGAGATTGGGGCGGACGCCGTGTTCCCGCCAAGCGAGAGGCGCCAGACTTCGCGTCCGGTATCCGCATCCAAAGCGAAACAGGATCCACCCGCCGCCCCAAATACCAATCCTCCCTCTGTTGACAGCAGGCCACTGTATAGGATGGCCGATCGAGATGAAACATAGTCCCATTTTCGCTCGCCGGTGGCCGCATCGAGTGCGCGCACCAAGCGGGTTGACGCTTCGGTTGGAATCCAGCCGCTGCCGTACAAAAATCCACCCGGTTCGCGCCTGACTTTATTCGGAAGCTGCTTGGTAAAAATGGAACTACTTAGCGATGCAGGCACGAAGATGAGCCCACGTTTTTGATCGTAGGCCGGATTTTGCCAATTCGTCCCGCCATCGGCGCCGGGTCTCGTACGACGTCCAGCCGTCGTTACCTTGGCAACATCCGATAGGATCGGCCGTCCTGCCGGGGTGAGGCCCGTCGCCCAATCCACTTCAACGTACGGCACTCCGACCAGGAACTCTCCCGTAATTCGATCGAGGACGTAATAGAACCCGTTCCGGTTTGCCCAACAGATCACCTTGCGGAATTCACCGCTGATCAAAAGATCAGCAAGAATCGGAGTTTGCGCCGAATCCCAGTCGTGCTCATCATGCGGGGTAAACTGGAAATACCACGCTAGCTTGCCGGTGCTCGCGTGCAGGGCTATCACGCTGTCAGTAAACAGGTTGTCGCCGGGACGCGCGTCGCCTGAAAAGGACGGAGCGGGATTACCGACCCCCCAATAAAGCAGATCGGTCGACGGATCATAAGCCCCCGTGATCCACGTGCCACCCCCGCCCGTTCGCCACGCATCGTTCTCCCACGTTTCGTGCCCGACTTCGCCGGGACCCGGAATCGTTTCAAATCTCCACTGCTGTTGGCCGGTCGCGACATCATAAGCAGCAAGAAAGCCGCGAGCTCCGTAGTCGCCTCCTGAGATCCCGACCACGACGGAACCATTTATGACAAGAGGTGCTCCTGTCATTGCGTAATTGCCGGACGAGCTTGCGACCTGAGTTTGCCAGATGACCTTCCCATCGTTCGCATTGATAGCAACCAAATATCCGTCGAGACTGCCAAAAAAGATCGTATTGCCATACGCCGCGAGTCCTCGGTTTACCCGCCCGCAGCAGGCCGGCAGGTCGGCCGGCATGGGTCTCTTGTATTCCCAAATCACATCGCCCGTTCTTGCATCCAAAGCCAAGACACTAGAGATGGGGGCAACCAAGAAAATTACGCCGTCAATCACCAGCGGGGTGACTTCGATCGCTCGATCATTGCCGTCGAACTGTTTGATCCACCGCGGTCGCAGATGCGCCACGTTTGCGGGCGTAATTTCGGCGAGCGAGGTGTGACGCCATCCATTATAAGAGCCGGAATATGTCAGCCATTCGTCCGGATTTGTTCCGGCGCTGAGCAGGCGTTCGCTGCTCACTTGGATAGCGGGGCGCGGCGCTTCTGCTTTGTCATCCTCGGACAAATGCGCCTGCAACGTTTTCACGTTAGCGACGACCTGCAGGAGTTCGTCCATCGGTAGACCAGCGCTTGGCATAGCTGTGCCGGGAATGCCGTCTCTCAGCATCTTGTAGACGGCCAGGTCGCTATCGCCATATTTATATCCCAATCGGGTCAGCGACGGCGCATGGGGACCACCCGATCCGTCACCGCCATGACATGCCGTGCACTGTTTGCGAAAGATGCGCGCACCCTCCCTGCGATCACCTTCGCTGGCGCTTTCAGTATATTGCAGGCTGGCCTCCAGGCTGCGCCCTTCCATGCAGTGGAACCCTCTCTTTCTGGAGAGCGTGAGCGCCCAAAGCTCGGTCCATGACAGGTCGGGGATGCCCCCTTGCGCCTTTTGCAAATACAGCTGCACCCGGCATGAGACATTGCTCCAAATTTTATCATTTGACGTCGATGCCAGGCCTGCAGTGGATTGCCAATAATCCAGGCGCCAGTACAATGCCGCCGCGCAGATCGTACCAACGAGAATGATGGCGCCTAATTTTACAGACGATCGCTTCAGTGCTTCCATTGGCAAACGCTGCTCGGCACCGGGGCTTGGGGCGCCGGAATCGAATAGTGCGGGTGGGCGTGCCGAGTGCCCTGAACACATGTCTCACAAAGACGTCCGCTGTGGGTAAAGCAGCCGAAGGCCAAACGCCACACCCTTTTTAAACGCTTGACTACGAGCATACCGCTCCGGACGCGATTGTTAGACGAGCATTGCTTCGGCCACAACTTAACAGACTTAACAAACTTAGCAAAGCTAGTAATGGCGTCAAGGGTACCGACTCGAAAGCGTCGAAAACAGGACTGGGGCTGCCTTCGGCTCTGCGATGCTTGTCGCGGGCGAAGATGACGCAACAAGACTACCGTTCTCAAGCATTCTCATGGCGCTTGGATTGAGCTTGCTGAGCGCGCTTGAGCCGCCACAAATGCTTCCCCTCCGCAACTGCTATCGATTTCTCCGCAGTCGATCCAGCACGACTGTGCCCGCGACCTTAATCGGCTCAGTAAGCCGAAACAGGCCCACAACGATGATAAGGTAAATCGAGATGCAGAAGCCGGTCGATAAAAGGATACGGGCGAGGCTGGAATAGTTGGCGAGAGCTGCAGTTTGCAGCCACCAGCCACCAGCCGCGGTGCTGATTGCGCCGACCAACTGCTGGCCTACGGCCCGGATCACGAGTGCGGCGCCAATGCCTATCGGCTGGCCCGCATAAGTGATCGAGGGTACGGCCATGAGCAAACTTGCGATGACGACCGCGACGGCGACTCCTGTGGCGCCAAAGGGCAGACCTCCGAGAACGGCCGCGAGCTGTACAATGAGCGAAACGATCCCCCAATTTCGCCAACGGTCCGCTCGCCCGATGGAAAGATGCAGCCAGCCCTGTGAGCCTTCAACGGCGTGGAAAATACCGCGTAAGGCGATAATGCTAAGGAGAAAACCGGCCGCGCGCCACCTTTCGCCCAACAACAAGACCGTAACGTCTTCGGCCGTCACCGACAGGATCGCCGACGCGGGCATGACGAAGAATGCTAGAGCAGACAAAGCCGCTTCATATTTTTGCCGAAGGGCCGCGGGATTAGATTGAAGTTTGCTGAGGGCCGCGCTTCCGACCGTGTGCACCTGAATGAGTGCCGAGAAGATTGAGTTGTCATAGAGTGCTATTGCATTTTGATAATAGCCGACCACGTCGGGCCGGTAGAACAAACCCAGCCCAATCCTGTCCAGTGCTCGCGCCACGGTATACGTGACCGAAAAACCCACCACGTGCAGCCCAAAGCGGGCCATTGACTTCACTTCGCTGTCAACGACCGGAAAGCCGGGCCTCCATTGGCACGCGAGCCACGCCCCAATTGCAGCGCAGAGCGCGGTTGTGATCGGGCGGAGCACCAGCGCCCAGTAGCCATAACCGCAAATTGCCATAAAGATCGCTACGGCAATTCCTACGAAGGTACTTAGAATCTGTATTTTCGCAATTCTGGCGAATTGCATTGTTCGTCGTAAGAGCGCCAGGTGCTGAAATGACAACCCAAACAGCACGAAGGTGGTCGAAGAATACAGTGCCATCATCTCGAGCCGGGGGTCGCCGTATAGCCAGGCAATCACCGGGGAACAGGCAGCCACAACCACCGCAATCGCCAACCCAATCCCGCCACTGAGCCAGAACAGGCTGCTGACCTGGCTTTGAGTTATCTTGCTTCTTTGCGCTGTGGCATCTCCGAGGCCAAAATCGATTAGCAATGGCGCGAAGCTCGTCAGAACTGTGATGATCGCGACCAGTCCAAAATCTTCCGGTGCCAAGAGCCGTGCCAGGACGACCGCAGCGACTATCTGGAGGATGCCGTTGCCGTATTGTATGGCCACCGATACAATGCCGCCACGCACAGCCAGGCGCCCCAGGTCCCTCGACTCCTTGTGGTCCTCGAAATAAGCTCCCACGCCTTTGGCCATGCTTTCAATTACCTTCGTTCAACCGGAAAACGGCTCCATACCCGCGCCGGAAAGCAGCTAGTCTAGAGCGGATTCCGGTCAGGTTGAGCCATTTATTCGGAGTCATGGCCGGGGCTTGTCCCGGCCATCCACGTCTGCCCCCTCTCTACCCTCCCCCGCACGGGGGAGGGTAGAGAGGGGGCAGCAAGAAAGACGTGGATGCCCGCGACAATCCCAGGGTCAAATCCGGGGACAGGCATGACGCCGGAGAGGTCGATCTCATCGGAACGCGCCCTAGGACGCACGGTGAACCGCGCAACGATTGAAGACAGATGTTAACGGATCGTTCGTGGGCATAGAAAAAGGCTCAATGAATGGAGGCCTCAATTCCCGTCGGCTTCGCGGGCGACGCCGCACTGCGAGGCACACGAAAAACTGTTGAATACCTGATCCTCCAATCGCGCCTTCTCATATTGAAGGGTTCTAACCCCCAATAGATCAAAGGCCAATCCCCTGTTAAGGAAGGGTCACCATTGTGAATATCCGCTATCGAATCCGTAATTGGCTCTAACATCAGGTCGCGCACCACCCTTGTTCGCACCTCCAAATCGATGCCGGAAACGAAAAGATATCCGCCCGGCCTAACCAACTGCACAATGTTGCGCAAACACCTTTCTGCGTCCGCAGGATACATATGGAAAAGAAAATTGTTTGCAAAAACTATATCTTGCGGTCCCAAGAGAGCAGCCAATTGGGGATCAGCAGCATCTCCGACACGCCAAGTTATTCCTTCCCTAAGCCATGCCTTAATTCTCACTCGGTCCCCCTCATTGTCAAACAACTCGAGCATCTCTTCTTTGGTCACAAATGTGAGAACGTCCTCTTTAGCCAATTCAGAGTATCCCAGCGGGTACACTCCATTCTGCCCAACTTCCAAGGCCTCCCTCGATATGTCGACGGCATTAGCGACAACCTTCACGTCCGGTTGTTTTGAGCGAATTGTCCAAAGTATTGAATACACTTCCGCCCCTATGCTGGATGCCAGAATGGTGATCGCTAAGCTTGTTTGCTTTCTGGTTTGCTCGGATAGGCGGCGCGCAAGTTCAAGTTGGGGCCTATTTCGGAAGAAGAACGTCCCGAAATAGGAGGTCCGCTTGTCGGACATACGGACGAGAGCGTGTAACCAACTACCGTATATGCGCACTAAAGGAAGCTTTGTTATTTTTGGAGAAAAACAACCCCAGAGCTGTCGATTGAGCCTTAAAAAGACACCAAACGGCGATTTTCCGAAAACCTTCAATCTTAGAATTCTATCTGTAAGCGATTGATGCATGCGATGACCTTCACAAGATAGAAGACACTCCGCGGCTGAATTGGAGTGTCGTTGCTGGCGCTATGCCCTTCTTTTGAAACCTCGGGTGGAGAAGTGCGGCCGCTTTTTGTTGATTACAGGCCCGGGAAAGGGCTCTTTCCTCTTCTATATCGACGAGTGCGAAGACGCTGAACGGCTCCTGCTAAACACCCCGTCGACACTCCGATATCTGCCGCACGCTGATAGACTACACCCAAAGCGGCGCTCGACGATCGCGCGACAGATCCCAGCTGCGATAGGCCGCCGAGCAGGAAATCATGGGCCTCGGTCTCCAAGAGTTCGCAGATTTCTGGTCCAGCCCGCGAACCCAGAATCCGTCATTCTCCGGCCGGCTGACCAGATGGCCACGATGAGCCGGCCAGCCCCACAGATTAGAGCGGATCTCACCATCAGGATGCTCGCGTCGCGTTCTCCACCAGATGGTAGAAAAAGCCAGCGCGGCTCTTTGCTTAACTACGTCTACCCGGCTTTATTGCTATGATCAATAGCGGTAATGCGATGATGATTGTGGCGTACTATGATAATAGTGGTGTTGCTATGATAATGATGGTAGTGCTCGGGCAACGCAGTGCGTGAGATATGCGGGTGGTGGACATGGACAACGACAACTTAAGACTCGGTTGGATCGTGCGCTGCCCCACCGCGTCGACCCGGTTCTCAATGCCAAGTGGACGGTTCGAGTCTTGAAAGAGGTGCCGCCAAACGAATGCGCCCGGCCCAGACCATCCTCCCTGCCGCAGTTCGCCCCAAACGAAACGCGCCGTCCACAGAGGGATAGCGGCGATGCACTTTACAAAGACACGAGTGGCGGGTGCCTGGATCATCGATCCCAGCCCGCATCATGATGAACGTGGCCGCTTTATGCGGGCGTGGTGCGTGCGGGAATTCGAAGAACAGGGAATCCACTTTCTGCCAGTACAGGCCAACATGCAGTTTAGCCCGCGAGTGGGCACGGTTCGCGGACTGCATCTGCAGATAACGCCTGCGCTTGAGGCAAAACTGGCGCGCTGCACGCGGGGCGCGATCTTCGACGTGGCGGTCGACTTGCGGCCGGCCTCTCCGACCTTCGGCGAATGGTGCAGCGCGGAGCTGAGCGCGCAAAACGGGCGCATGCTGTATGTTCCCGAGCACTGTGCGCACGGATTTCAGAGCATTGAAGAGAACTCCGAGGTAATGTACCTAACCTCCGCATTCTACGCCCCGGAATCGTGCCGGGGAGCGAGGTTCGACGATCCGGCCTTTGGCATCCAATGGCCGTTGCCGGTTTCGGCGATCTCAGAGCAGGATCGCAACTGGCCCTTGATACAGGGCCCGGGCTACGCGCCAGGGCAGAGCATCTTTACGAAAATAACCTGAGGCAATCTTTCCGGTTCGCGACGTCTTGGCCGTTTCCGTCATCACCAGACTACTTCCCGGCGCAAAATTCGAACAGGGCGTAGCGGCGCGAGAATCCGCTAGAAGGCGAAAATCTGCAAGATCGAGCGAATTTGAGGTTGACGCCGATCGCTCGATCAGAATCGTGCTTATGAATGATTCGTGAGCAGACCCTCCGTGCGCGCCACAAGCTGGTCAGCCAATTGCCGATCACCGGCGAGTTGCTGCGTGGCACACTATTCGGCCTGCGAAGCCGCCGGTGTCGCCACCATCGTGACCTCGCGAGCCTTTGTCGAAATCGGAATTGATGATCCCGAGTGACGTTCTGGTGCTCGAGAAAATTCCACTGCTTGGCACGGGCAAGGTCGACAATGTCGCCGTGGCCAAGCTGGCCCAGCAGCAATCCGCCCAAAGGACCGCAGTGGTGGCATGAGATTCCACACGACTGGGGTGGGGCGGGCTACATGCGGAATTCCTCGCCCAGATAAAGGCGGCGGACGTCGGGATTATTGACGATATCGTCGGGCTCGCCCTCCATCAGGACCTCGCCCGAATAGATGATGTAGGCGCGATCGGTCAGGCCGAGCGTCTCGCGTACATTGTGGTCGGTAATCAGTACCCCGATGCCGCGCTGGGTCAGATGGCGCACCAGCGCCTGTATGTCCCCGACGGCAATCGGATCGATTCCGGCGAAGGGCTCGTCGAGCAGCATATAATTCGGCCGCGTGGCAAGTGCGCGGGCAATCTCGACGCGCCTGCGCTCGCCTCCCGACAGCGCGATCGTCGGGGTCTTGCGCAGGCGGGCGATATTGAATTCCTCCAGCAGGCTATCCAGCTCGGCTTCGCGCCGGCGCTTGCTCGGCTCGATCATTTCGAGCACGGCACGGATGTTCTCTTCCACATTCAGCCCGCGGAAAATGGAGGCCTCCTGCGGCAGGTAGCCGATGCCGAGGCGGGCGCGCTGGTACATGGGCAGCGCCGTGACGTCGTAACCGTCGAGATAGATGCGGCCGCGGTCGGCCTTGATGAGGCCGGTGATCATGTAGAACACGGTCGTCTTTCCGGCGCCGTTGGGGCCGAGCAGACCGACCGCCTCGCCGCGCCGGACGTAAAGGCTTACCCCCCGCACAACCTTTCGGCCGGAATAGTTTTTCTCGACGCCATGCACCGCAAGATAGTTGCGCGGCTGAGCCCGCTGTTCGCCACCGCCGGGTGCGCGCCTGGCTTGACCGGAGGCGGCTCTCGCCGGCGCCGTCCTGGTGTTGGCCCTCGGGACCCCCACCCTTCCCTCCCCCGCCTGCGGCGGAGGGTCAAGGAGAGGGCGGGAGGGAGGATAGATCGGCGGCCGTGCGTATGCGGGCGATTTTGGTCGCCGCAAATCGAGGCGTTTGATGAGACCGAACAGATCGACCACAAGCGCCTCGGTGACAACCGTCCTGGTGATTGTGTTAAGGAGATAGCCCCTCTATGCGCGGCTTTCAACCGCGCCCCTGCGGGACATGTTAATTGAGGCCCTGAGGTTGGGCGGGCAAGCCCTGGGGTTGCGGCGAGCGTGGCCGCGGTGCTTCGCGGGTCGGAACCGGGGCGGCTTCCGGCGCCCGCCCTTCCTGCTTTAAGGAGCCGGGCTGGAACAGGCCCTGCACCCGGCATTTCTCCTGCGCCTTGCCGCACGAGATCCGCGATACACCGGTCGTCATGTCGACCGTCAAGGTGTCGCCCCTCACCACATTCGGCCCCTGGGAAATCACGACATTCCCCAGCATAGTCACGGTATTGGCTCGCATGTCGAAGACGCCGGTATCGCCGGTGGCGGTCTGGTCCTTCTGCGTGACAATCACGTTGCCCGTGGCCTCGACCCGCTTGATCTGCTGGTTCTGCTGGTTCTGCGCAGATCCGGCCTGGGTTGTGCCGGCGGACGGCGTCGCCGGCTTGGCGGGCGCGTCGTCCTCATAGAACACAACCAGCGTCTTGCTGCGCATGCTCGTATCGCCCTGGACCAGATGAACGTCGCCGGCAAACGTTGCCATCTTGTCCTTGTCGCGCACCTCGAGGGTGGCCGAGTTGATCTTGATCGGCTTATCGCGGTTTTGCGAGAACCCCTGCAACGCATTCGGCGGACCGTTCGGCTGCTGGGCATGGACCGCGGCAATGTCCACGGCAGCCGCGACCGCCAATGCTGCGAATGCTCCTCTCGCAATGGCCGTCATGGCGAACCCCGCCGAACCGAAGTCGGCGCGGGAGCGGCCGCAGATACAGAGTCTTGCGGCGCCGGTCGTATCTGCTCCGGCGTGAGCGTCAGCTCCACACCGCCGCCAAACAGGATCAAGGCACCATTGTCGACGACTTCCAGCCGATTGGCGTTCAACAAACCGTTGGGAAGCTTCAACTCCACCGGGCTTTCGGAAACGATGTTGCCGCTTGTCACATTAACAGTCGCCTCCGACAGACGCCCCTCGTAGCCGGACGTCGAGTTCAGAGTGATATGGTCGTTCAGCCGCAACATCTCGCCTTTGGTGTCATAGACTCCATTGATCGATTTGATGGTTACGCGCTGTCCATCCTTGAGCTCCACCACGGCGCTGATGTCTTTGAGCTCCAGGACTTCGGGTTTGGTCAGATCCTGGGCGGCAGCGCGGGCGGTAAGTTCGTAGGGCCGCGAATCGGTCGTGAAGCCGTTGAGCCGCGGCAACTCCATGACGATCTTGGTACCCGACAACGAAATCTTGCCTGGATCGATCGGGAAAGCCGCGATCAGGCGGAACGGATTGAAGAATGTTGCAACGAGAATGATGGCCACGATCGCCGCAATGCCGGCCGGGATGGAAAAGCGCAGAAAGCGGACAAAACGACTGTGCCGCGCCGCGGCGCGGAACACGCGGTCGCCGTCGCTCCGCCCGATTTGGCGTGGTGCGCGCGAGGTTGGCGCGCGAATAACCGAATTATAATTCAGACTATCACCTCTCAAGATCGCTCAACAAAGACTCAACCGACATTTCATCATAGCACGTCATCGGGTCCGGACGCCAAACGAGACCATGACGCCCGTCCGGGTGTGCACAACCTCGTAGCCCGGATGGAGCGCAGCGTAATCCGGGGACCAGCCTATCCCGGATTACGCTGAGTTTATCATCGGGCCCGCCGAAGGCGGGACACGGTAGCTCCATCCGGGCTACGGTCAGGGGCATGAGGGGATGGCAACGGTTCCCTGGCCGACAGCCCGTGGTGAGACCCTGGCGGGCGAATATGGCCGCCGCAGGGCACCGTTGCGTTTAGCTATGGGAGAAGATGTCTTCGGCCTCCCAGCCCGCCAGATCGAGGCGAACCCGATCGGGCAGGAACCGAAAACATGCCGCCGCAAGGTCCTCACGCCCTTCTCGCGCCAGGAGTGTATCAAGCTTGTCCTTCAGCGCGTGCAGGTGCAGCACGTCGGATGCCGCATAGGCGATTTGAGCGTCCGTGAGATTTCCGCCGCCCCAGTCGGTCAACTGCTGCTGCTTGGAAATTTCGATGCCGAGGAGATCGCGGATAAGATCCTTAAGCCCATGCTTGTCGGTGTATGTGCGCGCCAGCCGCGAGGCGATCTTTGTGCAATAGACCGGGGTCGGCATCATCCCGAAGCTCATCTGCAAGGCGCCGAGGTCAAATCTCGCGAAATGAAATATCTTGAGCACGCCAGGATCCATGAGCAAGGCTCGCAAATTGGCTGCCGGGGCACCGCCGCGCGGAATTTGGATGACGTCCGCCGTGCCATCGCCCGGCGACAGTTGGACGACGCAAAGCCGGTCGCGATGGTGGTCGAGCCCCATTGTCTCGGTATCGACGGCGGCGGATTGCCGGTAACGCGATAGGTCGGGCAGGTCACCCCGATGCAAGCGGATGGTCATGCTACTCCCGTTAACCTTGTCATTTTGTTAACCTTGTCACTTTGACGTCTGCGGACGGCGTCTGCCGCGTGCCCCTCACACCCGACATCCAAAAAAGGCCTCCATCAAGTCCGATCCCGATCGTAGGTACGTCCAGTCTCCGGTAGCCCGCTAGGATTGTGGCACGGACCGATGTGTGCCAGAAACGATTGGCAACAGGTGGATAAATCATGGGGCGGTGGCTTGTCATCCTTAGCTTGGCGGTGGTGCAGTGCCCGGGTATCGCCATGGCGTCGTCGAAATCTTCGGACCTCCCGATGTGGAAAAGGCTGCTTTCCACCTTCAAGCCAGCGCCACCGCCCGCGCACCGTGATCCTGCGCACCATGACAAGGCGCAACTCGTCAGGGCCGCCGCGACGCCAAACGCTGCGGAGCCGGTTGCCGGGTCACAGGCCGACGAGCCGATGAAATCGAACAAGACCGATTGCAATGGCGGCCGTCGGATCATGTCGGCGTTTTATTCGCAGGGCCAGCGCACCGCCAGCGGGCAGCGATTCGACCCCCAGGGGATGACGGCCGCCCATCGTACCCTTCCGTTCGGTACCCGACTGACCGTGACGAACCCGAGGACCGGCAAATCCGTGACGGTGGTCATTAATGACCGGGGCCCGTTTGTGTCGGGCGTCGCCCTCGACCTCAGCCTCGGCGCCGCCCAAGCCATCGGAATGCACGGCACCGGGGCGGTTTGCATTTTGTAAGCCACAGCCTCCGCGCCCCCATCTTGCTGCGCTTTGCATGACGCCGCTTACCGTCCGGGAGCTGACTAGTGCGGATCGTACGGTTTGGTGTCGAATGCGCCTATCGCTTTGGCCCGACGAGACCGCACGCGGCCATGACGCTGCGATTGACGAGATTTTGGACGCCAAGGATGCTTGGGGCTTCATCGCTGAAGCGGCCGGCAATGAGCCGTTAGGATTCGCCGAGATATCCATCCGCAAAGCGG
>WNFT01000859.1_pt1 | contig 50377 bp, 52 predicted proteins | sample 5400191 | NCBI WGS metagenome assembly WNFT01 (sample SAMN13153359, study PRJNA577476) | soil metagenome | isolation source: 80 cm saprolite under Madrone tree | place: USA:California | collected 2016-06-14 | reverse complement strand
CGGAACCACTCGTGATTGTGGATGGGCGCGGCCAGCGCCGACCACACCGGAAACGCGGGAATGTACGCCTCCGGGAAGGCGACGAGCTGGGCGCCGTGACGGGCCGCCTCGTCGATGAGGCTCTGCGTCTTGGCCACGGTCTTCTCGAGATCGAGGAACACCGGCGCGACGTGGGCCGCCGCCACGCGGTACGCGGGATACGCGACCGGCATCACGCGCCCGCCTTCGGCCACGTCGTCTTGATCCAGTTCACGGTGGCCGAGGGATCGTTGTGGCCCTTGCCCGGCCGGGGCCAGCTCGGCGGGGCGGTCATCGACGCGACCGGGATCGTGACGATGCGCTCGGGATCCCAGACGGGGAACGGATAGTCGGGCAGGTTCTTGCTGAAGCCGACCCTGACGTCCTTGAACGCGCGGTGGTCTTCACGGCGGATCGTCACCGTTCCCGCCGGCGCGGCGATGCTCAGGCCCTCCAGCTCCTTGATGATGGCCTCGTCGTCCGGCCAGCCGCCGGTGGCCGCGCTCGCCTTCTCGACGGCGGTCTTGAACAGGTAGAGGCCCGTGTAGGCCGCCTCGGCCGTGTAGCTGGGATATTCCTTCCAGCGTTGATGATAGCGGTCCACGAACTGCTTGTTGCGCGGTGACTGGCTCGCCGACGGATACGTGAAGTGATAGTTCGAATGTACGCCGGCCAGCGCGCCCTCGGGATGGTCCTTGCCGATCGCGTGCGGCACCACGCCGAAGTTGATGTTGCCGGCGATCTTCGTCTTGGGGAGCAGCCCGTGCTGGAGGGCCTGCTTGTAGAAGGCGATGTACATGCCGCCCCACATCGCGGTGACGACGAGATCGGGCCGCGCCGCCTGGGTCTTGGCGATGTGGGCGCTGAACTCGGTGCTGCCGAGCGGCGCCCAGACTTCCGAGACGGTCTGCGCCTGTGGCAGCAGCTTCTCGCGCGCGGCCTCGAAGTGCATCTGGAACCAGCGGCCGAAGGCGTAGTCGGGATGCACGAGCGCGATCCGGCGCACGTCGGGCCACGCGCGGGCGACGGCCATGGCCGTGGTCACGCCATCGGCGGAGAGGATGTTCGTCATCCCGAACAGATACCGGGGATTCGGGACCTCGACCTCGAAGAGCCGGTCGATGCAGCCCTCGGTCATGATCGTCAAGAGCTTGAGCTCCTCGACCACGGGCCCGACCGCGAGCTGGTTGTGAGCGGCGATGACGCCCGAGAAGTAGTCGATGCCCTCGGACAGCTTCATCCGCTTGACTTCCTTCACGGTGGCGTCGGGGCCGGCCGCTTCGTCCGCGGTGACGGTCTCGATCTTGCGCTTGCCGAGGAGACCGCCGGCTCCATTGATCTCCTCGGCGGCGAGCGTGTGGCCCTTGAGCGACGGCGCGCCCAGCACGGCGCCGGGCCCCGAGAGGATCGTGATGTGGCCGAACCTGACGGGCTTGTCGGGAATCCGGCCCTTGGCCTCGTCGGCGGCCTCGCCCGGGCCCGCCACCGGAAGCTCGGCGAGCGGCGAACCCAGCGTCGCCGCACCCATGGTGACGCCGAGCCGAGTGAGGAACTCCCGTCGATCGATGCCTTGGGTCATGCGCGCCTCCCGGCTCAGCACACGGTCACGGCGATGGTGTGGATGCGATTGCGGCCGACCGGCGGCTGAATGCGGCCGGCGCTGTCGGTCGCGCGACAGCTCAGCTCGTAGCGCCCGGAGCGCTCGAACGTCCACGCCACGGCAAACCGCTGCCACGCCGGCGTCGGGCCGCGCGGCTCGAGCTTCGCGTCGCGCCACGTCGTGCCGCCATCGATGCTCAGCTCGACGCGCGCCACGGCGCCGGCGCTCCACGCTCGGCCGCTGATCTCGTGGGCTCCTCGCGGGAGCTGCGCGCCGTCCGTCGGGCTCACGATGACGGCGTGGACGTCGAGGTCACGCACGGGCTCGCTGATCGTCTGGCCGTTGACCGTGCGCCGGCGGTTGTAGAGCCGTGTCGTGAACAGACTCTCGGGGCGGTGATCGGCGACGTGGATGCGCGAGAGCCACTTGACCGCGTTCGTCCCGAAGAAGCCCGGCACGAAGGCCCGCAGCGGAAAGCCGTGCTCGATCGTGAGCGGCGCGCCGTTCATCGCCCACGCCAGGAGCACGTCGTCCCGCCGCGCGTCCTCGAGCGGAAGGTCCTTGACGTAGTGATCGCTGGCGACGCCGGCGAACACGCCATGGTCGGGCGCCTCCAGCCACACGGACGTCGCTTCGGGCTTCACGCGTGCCCGGGTCAGGATCTCGGCGAGGGGCACGCCGCGCCAGGCGACGTTGCCGACGCGCCGGGTCGGCACGTCGGGCTCCACCGGGTTGCCGAAGCACTCGAGCACGGCGACGACGTCGCGCGCGGGCAGGCTCGTGATCTCGTCGTAGTCGAGCCCGAGGGGCTCCTCGACGAGGCCGTCGATCACGAGACGCCAGTGCCGCACGTCGACGTGGGCGATGCCCATGTGGGCGATCACGTACACGTCCTCGGTCGGCGTGACGGCCGGCGCGAGCTTCGCGAGAGGCACCAGCCGGCGAACGGTCTGAGCCGGGTCCATCCTGACTGACGGCACCGCCGACGTCTGGGGCTGCCGCGTCACACGCTCCCCGTGCGCCAGGCGGCGCCCAGCATGCTCAGTCCGGTCAACAGCACACCGACGATCGCCGACTCGACGTGGACGCGGCGCGCCTGGGCCCGGATCAACCGCGCCTCGGCGGGATCACGCACCGGCTCCTCGCCGTTCGCCGTCTCGCGTGTCCCACGCGCCGCCAACCTCACTCACGTCTTCTCACGGGCCTGCACCAGGCCGAGTGATCCGTACCAGAACGGAATGAAGAGGAGCGTCAGCCAGCCGGGACTCACCCCGGCCACGATGAGCACGCCGGCAGCGATGACACTGGCCGCCAGCGCGATCACGCCGGTGACGAAGCGCTGCCGCTGACCTTGCGGGGTGATGTTGGCGAGGCGCGCGCGGATGGCCATCAGAACAGCGCGATCGGATTCACCGGCGAGCCGGTCGTTCCTTGCAGACGCAGCGGCGCGAGGGTCAGCATGAACTCCCATCGCCCACGCGATCGGCAGGCCGCGGCCAGCTCTTCGAGGTTACCGTTGTCGATCAGCCAGAGGCCCATCGCCACGAGCGACACGATGTGGAGCGCGTTGCCCAGGCGCGGATAGGGCAGCGGGGAGACGTCGTTGTGGGTGTCGGTGCCGAGCATCGCGACACCACGCTCGCGGAACCACGGCGCGCAGGCGACGTGGGCGGCCGGCGAGCCGTCCTTCAGCGGACTGCGCGGGCCCTGGGTGAGCCGGCGGCCATAGTAGCCGGTGCGGATCAGGAGGATGTCGCCGGGCTCGACGCGCACGCCCTGAGCCTTCTCGGCCGCGTCGAGGTCCTCGGGCATCACGCCCTCGCCCGATTCGAGCCAGCGGCCCTTGAGCGCGGCCACGTCGAGCAGGACGCCACGGCTGACCACACCGTCGTGGAGCAGCTCGACCGACTCGACCTGGGCGCCCTCGCGCGAGGTGATCAGGTTGCAGGAGCGGCCGTTGTAGATCCGTCCGTTCCAGAAGTAATGCGCCGGCGTGTCCACGTGGGTGATCGTGTAGCCGTGGAAGACCATACCGATGAACTCCGAGGCGCCCCGCCGCTCGAGCACGCGCTCGGGCGAGCAGGCGTCGCGGCCTTCTCCGCTGTCCACCATGAAGCGCATCGGCTGGAAGGTCGTGTCGGCGGCGATCTCCGTCGTGATCGGACGGGCGCACGTGACCCCAACGCCGTCCTGGACCAGCCGCGCCGCCTGCAGACGCTTCGCCGGCGTGATCAGGTTCAGCGTGCCGAGCTGATCGTCGGCCCCCCAGCGTCCCCAGTTGCTGAGGCTGTCCATCATCTTGACGACGTCGCTCTCGGTCAGAGTCTGGCTCATGGCCGGGACTATACACGATGGCACCGGCGTTGCTATTTGCACCGGTATGAAGAAGGCTGTGCGTCGCACGAGACGACCGGCACACGCCACTCCCACGCTCGGGCCCCGCCGTCGCGTCACCCGTGTGAAGCCGATGCCACCACGTACGCGCCAGGATGGCGACTACGATCCTGGAATGCCGCGACCGAAGACGCAGAGCCCGTGGGTGGACGAAGGCGAGCCCGAGGTCAACGGCTGAGTGCTGAGGTGGTCGGGCACATTTTGGTGTGTTAAAGTTCGACTGCCCGCCCCGAGTCTCCGCTGGCAGACGTCGTATGGGCGTCGGGCTCGGCGTGCGGTGCGTGGTCCCGCCCCGTTACCCGCGAGGCGCAATGACCGTCGCTGATTCCGGACGACCGCCCTTCGACGTGGTCGCCATCGGCTCGTCGGCGGGCGGCATCGAGGCGCTGCACATCGTGACGGGCACGCTGCTCCCCGACCTGCCGGCCGCGGTGCTCATCGTCCAGCATCTGCATCCGTATCACGCCAGTGTCCTCGCCCACCTGCTCGGACGGCGCTGCCCTCTCGAGGTTCGCCAGGCCGTTCACGATGACGAGATCGGCGGCGGCGTCGTGTACGTCGCGCCACCGGACATGCACTTGCTCGTCGCCGGCGGTCGGGTCGAGCTGAGTCGGTCGAAGCTCGTCCACCACTCGCGGCCGTCGATCGATCTCCTGTTCGAGTCGGTCGCCGGCAGTTACGGTGTCCGAGCCATCGGCGTCGTGCTGACGGGCTCCGGCGTCGACGGTGCCAGCGGGCTCCGGGCGATCAAGGGCACGGGCGGCACCACGGTCGTCCAGGACCCGTCGACCGCGGCTCACCGGAGCATGCCGCAGGCCGCCATCGCGACGGGCTGCGTGGACCACGTGCTGGCGCTCGACGAGATCGGACCGGCGCTCAGTCGGCTGGCCGGCCCGGCGCCGACCACCACGGTGAAGGCCATCGGGTGAACGACGCCGACGTCGGCGGGCAGAGTCAGCCCGACGAGGCGACGGCTGACCCGAGTTTCCGGCACCTGCTCGAGAAGCTCAGCTCGGATCACGCGTTCGACTTCCGGGAATACAAGCCGACGTCGCTGGCTCGGCGCATACGAGCTCGCATGCAACATGTCCGCGTCGATACCTTCGACGACTACGTCACCTATATCGACCGGAATCCCGGGGAGCACGTTGCGCTCTTCAACACGGTCCTCATCAATGTCACCGCCTTCTTCCGCGACCTCGAGGCGTGGCAGGTCCTGGGCGAAGAGATCATTCCGCGGCTCGTCGACGAGGCCGCCGATTCACGAAGCCTGCGGCTGTGGTCGGTGGGTTGCTCGTCCGGCGAGGAGGCATTTTCGGCCGCGATCCTCCTGGCCGAGCACCTCGGCGACCGCGCCGCTGACTTCAACGTCAAGATCTACGCGACCGACGTGGACGAGGACGCGCTGAACACCGCCCGGCACGCCCTGTACCGCAGCGATGACCTCAAGGACGTCCCGACGAGCTTCCTCGAGAAGTACTTCAGCCGGGAAGGCGAGGCCTACCGGTTCCGGCGCGATTTCCGTCGCTGGTGCATCTTCGGACGTCACAACGTCGCGCAGGATCCTCCGCTGTCGCACATCGATCTGCTGATCTGTCGCAACGCCCTCATCTATTTCACCCGCGACCTCCAGGACCGGATCCTGGCCCGTTTCCACTACGCGGTGATCGAGCGTGGTTTTCTGTTCCTCGGGCGTTCCGAGTCGCTGCTGGCCCGGTCGCGATGGTTCGCCCCGCACAACGTGAAGTGGCGCATCTTCCAGCGGACGACGACGCCGGCGGCCACCGTGGCCATGGCCATGCTCCGCGGTGCCGGGGAGCCCGCGAACGTCGCGCTGGCCGGAGGCCGCCAGCTCGACCTGTCTCCTGCCGTGAGCCGGCTGCAGCGAGTGGTCGAGACCCTGCCGTCGGCGATCGTGGTCATCGACGTGATGGACACGGTCCTCGTCTGGAATGCCGCCGCCGAGGGCCTCTTCGACATTTCCGGCGAGCACGCCATCGGCCGGAAGTTCCGCGACCTCGACATCAGCTATCGCGTGGAAAGCCTGCGCGCGCGGATCGAGGAAGTGAAGTCCGCCCACATCCCGTCCAGGATCGAGCACGCCACGTTCACCCGGAGGTCGGGCGAGACCGTCCACGCGGAGCTGACGATCGTCCCGATGGTCGAGGGCAACCGTGTCACGGCCGTCGGGGTGTACGGCAGCGACACCACCGAGTCGGCCCGGCTCAAGGACCAGACGACCCGACTCGCCGAGCAACACTCGACGGCGATCGAGGAGCTGCAGTCCACCAACGAGGAGCTGGAAACCACCAACGAGGAGCTCCAATCTACCAACGAGGAGCTGGAAACCACCAACGAGGAGCTCCAATCCACCAACGAGGAGCTGGAGACCACGGTGGAGGAGCTGCAGGCGGCCAACGCCGAGCTCGGCATCCTCAACACGCAGCTCGAGCGGCGCAGCGTCGATCTGAAAGATCTCGATGAGTACCAGCAGAGCGTGCTGTCGAGCCTTCAGCACGCCATCGTCGTGCTCGATCGGGCCGGCCTGGTGACGACGTGGAACCAGACGGCGGAGCGGCTGTGGGGACTGCCCGCCGAGCACGTGGTCCGCCGACTGTTCTGGACGCTGCCGGTCGGTGACATCGCTCAGAAGCTCCGCGAAGCCCTCGGGCGGATGCTCGACACCGCCAGCGGGGAAGCGGAAACGCTCCACGACATCCCGTTCAGGCTACCGACCGGCGAGACCCGCCACCTGACGGTGCTCGTCACGCCGCTCAAGAGCCCCTCCGGTAAGGTGACCGGCGTGGTCGGCATCGCCAGCCCGCGCTAACGTCTGGGGAACCCTCATGGTCTGGACACCACCGCCTCCGCGCTCCGGCCACCCGTACTACATGCACGACGCGATCTACGCGCAACCGGGCGCGCTGCGACTGCTGATGCGCGGCAACGAAGACGCGCTCGCCGGCGCGGCCGCGCGTCTGAAGACGATGGACCGGGTGATCCTCTGCGGCATCGGCACCTCCTGGCACGCGACGCTGGTCGGCGAGCTGCTACTCGGTCACGCCGGCGAGCTCGGCCATCGCGTCCGCGCCTTCCATTCGTTCGAGTTCAAGAACTACTGGCCGGAGCCCGACCATCGCACCGGAGCGATCGTCGTCAGTCATCGCGGCACCAAACGGTATTCGCTGGAGGCGCTCGCGAAGGCGAAGGGGACGGCCGGCGTCGGCGTGGTGATCACCGGCAAGGGGAGCGGCGATGGCCTGGCCATCGCCGATTACACGCTGCGGACGATCGAGCAGGAGTCGTCGGCCGCGCACACGATCAGCTACACGTGCGCGATGGCGCTGCTGGCGGCGCTGGCGGCCGAGATCGGTGGCGCCGACGGCGTGCGCCGTGAGCTCGACCAGGTGCCGGACCAGCTCGCCACGCTGCTCGGCCAGGAAGACTGGGATGGCCTCGCCCGCCGCTTCGCCGGCCGCAGGCAGTACTGGTTCGTGGGTGGCGGCCCCAACACCGCGACCGCGTACGAAGCCGCGCTCAAGATGAACGAGGCCAACCACACGAAGACGGTCGGCTACAACTGCGAGCAGTTCCTGCACGGGCCGTGGGCCGGCGTCGACCCGGACGACGTCGTCTTCCTGATCGCGCCGCCGGGCCCGTCGTACGAGCGCTGCCTGAACGCCGCCCGGGTGACGCGGGAAATCGGGGCCCCGATCGTGGCCCTGGTGCGCGAGGACGACCGGGAGATCGCGCCGCTCGCGGCCGAGACGATCGCGCTGCCCGTCATCGACGAGCTCCTCTCGCCCATTCTCAGTGTCGTGCCGCTCCAGCTCTTCACCTATCACCTCGCCCTGCATCGGGAGGTCAATCCGGACACGATGCGGGCCGACCAGGCCGCCCACGGTCGGGCTCGCGCCGCGCTCTCGCTCTGATCTGCCGCAGTTCCAAAGGTGGGCGCGCCGTTATCCAGGCCCACGGGAAGCACGGCGAAGCTACCGGCTGCTGGATTGCACGCTCAAAGGCCATGCCAGAAGAGCTCCGACCTCGTGCCAAGGACCGCCTGACCTTGAGCGAGGCGACGGTACGCCTCGCTGAAAAGCTCGCGGAACGGTACGGCGTCACCGTGCAAGAGCTTGTCGAGGCTCTGTTGCTGGAATGCGCCGGGGAGCGGCCGGGGAAGGCCACCCAGCCTCCCCGGGCCCGTGGAGCCTCACGCGTGATCGACCTCGATCAGGCCCGCAAGCAGCGAGCCCGGCGGCCGTGATCGGCCGCTAGAAGTACGCGAGCAGCCTCCCGCAAGCGATCGTGCTCATCCACAGTACGAGCGACGCGATGGCCGCCGCCCGGGCGGCCGGGGGCGTGGCGACCGCGACATCCCAGCCCGTCACCGCGCGGAACGGCCACCGATGGAAGACGGCGGCGTTCAGGCAGCCGGCCGCGATCAACATCAGCTTGAGACGGAAGACCGGACTCGCACCGAACTCGGTGGCGTGGGCCGTGAACATCAGGGCCCCGGTCAGCGCCATCAGCCCGAGGCCGGCGCGCGCCCACGGGAGCAAGTGCCGGGCGAGGGCGGCGACGGGAACACCGCGGGACAGACCGAGCAGGCGCAGGTCGAACATCGCCGCGGCGCCGACGAGCAACGCGATCCCCGCGATGTGGGCGATCTCAACGGCGGGGTACAGCCAGAGCCACTGGCGCATCGCGTGGGCGAGCGCCGAGGCCTCGAGCCACGCGAGCCAGTCGGACGGCGAATGCGTCAACGCAACTCGACGGTCTTGCTGCCGATGGTGATCCGCTCGGCCCGCATCTCGCCGGCGTCGGTGCGATTCGGATAGCCGACGACCGTGGCCTCCGTGCCGACGCTCAGATCCTTGGCCGTCAGGCCGCGCCGCTCCATCCGTGACGGCGGCGCGAGGACAACGGTCCACGTCTTGCCGGGAGCCTCCAGACGCAGATGCCCGTGTGGATGCTCGTACCCGGCCTCACGGATGACGCCGGTCAGCGACAATTCCTTGCTGTTGTCGTAGCCGCTCCAGCCGTGATGGGCGTCGCTCGCCGTCGCCACGAGCAGGAGGAACAGCGCCAGAGAAACGCTCGCTCGAGTGCGCATGGACGAGCCTCCCGGGCCCTAGGGTAGCAGGCCCGGAAGGCTCGCGTGGGCGGCGGCGGTTATCCGCGGAACTTGTCGGGGAACTGCTTGACGATCGCCTCGGCAAGCGGGTCGGCAATCATCTGCATGTGGCCGGCAGCGGTCCGAAGGGCCACGTAGGCCTTGTCGGGATCCTTGGCTGCCTGCGCGTCGATGACGGTCTTGAGCGTCACGACGTGGTGCTTCACGAGATCGGCCACCACCGACTTCGGCAGGTTGGGATTGGCCGACTGGAGGAACGCGCCGAAGTCCTGGCTGTAGGCGACGAGATCGTTCACGGCCTTGTCGGCCTTCGCGCGGTCGTTGGTGGCGACGCCCACCGTGTAATCGACGGCGAAGCCGATGTGCTTGCGCCACAGCGGCAGGAACGCCTGCTCGGCATCGCTGCCGTACACGGAACCGATCGCCCTGGCGATGGCGACGGAGTTCTGATCGAGCGCAGCCGCCGCCGCCTTGAAGTCGGCGTCGCGACCGCCCAGCGCCGCACCGGTGGCGGATCCGGCCAACCACACGTGCTCGGCGAACAGGTTGTTGAGCGTGGTCCGGAGCGCGGCCGCCTTGGTCCCCGACGACGTCGTCGTGCTCGGCGACGCCATCGCCATCCCGTCGTGCGCGGCCATGCTCTGGCTACAGCCCGCGCCGACGAGCGCGACGACGCCTGCGATTCCCACCAGGGTCTTGAACGAAGCCTTCATCTCTCGGCCCTCCTTGGTTGACTTCAGTTGACCTTCACTTCGCCGCGCATGTGCTGGTGCCGTCTGCAGAAGTAGGTGTACGTGCCGGGCGTGGGGAACGCCGTGCTGGCCGTCGTCCCCTTGCCATCGAGCGTGAAGTCGAAGCGGCCATCGGGCTCAGCGGGCACGCCGGCCGTCACCGTGTGCTCGATGTCGTCCTGATTGGTCCACGTGACGCGCTCACCGGACTTCACCGCGATCGCACCGGGACGGAACTGGAAGAGCTGAACGTTGACACCGGTCGCGGCGTCAGCCGCGGTCGCGGCTGCGACGGCGATGGCCCACCCGATCGCCACTCCTCTGAGCTGCATGGGGCACCTCCTGCCCTGTCTACGGGTCAGGGGGCGATTCGGATTGCCGGGGGCGGGTGCCTACGTCTGAGGCGGGGCGTCGGGGCGAGGGCCAGGGCCACGGCGGCGGCGACGACGGCGGCGCTGAGCATCGGGAGCACTAGGCGACGCGGGCGCCGTCGGCGGATGAGGCGCGGGCGCAGGACGCGGGGCATGACCTTCGGGCCGGCGCTCACGATCGCGACGGTCGCCGCGATCACCGCGTCGGCCGGGACGGAAGCCTTCTCGCCGCCCGGCCAACCGACTGCGGCGCTCCTCGGAGTAACGGCGCCGCTCCTCGGCCGTCGGCATGATCTCGTTCACGAAGACGTCGTCGTCAGCCCACTCCACGTGAATCTTCTGACCGATGAACTTCTCGATGGCCTCGATCCGCAGCGCACTCGCCTCGTCCACCACGCTGATCGCCTTGCCGCCGGCGCCGGCGCGGGCCGTGCGGCCGATGCGATGGACGTAATCCTCGGCGTCGTCGGGCAGGTCCCAGTTCACGACGTGAGTGACTGCCTCGATGTGCAGTCCACGCGAGGCGACGTCGGTCGCCACCAGCACGGGAAGACGCCCATCCTTGAAGTCGTTGAGGATGCGCAACCGCTTTTTCTGATCCACGTCGCCGGTGAGAGCGCGTGCCTCCCAGCCGTTGCGGCCCAAACGATCCTCCAGGCGGCGCGCCTCCTCGCGCGTATTCGAGAAGATCAGGATGCGATCACCACCCTCGCGCCGGAGCAGCCCGAGCAGCAGCTTGAATTTCTCGTCACGGCCGACGTGGTAGAGGCTCTGCTCCACACGCTCCGCGGTCTTCTGCTGGGGCGTGATGGAGATCTGGGTCGGGTTGTTCATGAACTCCCACGTCAGCTCGAGGACCCGGAACGAGAGCGTGGCCGAGAAGAGAAACGACTGTCGTTGCTCGGCCGCGGGCAGGCGGCGGAGGATGAAGCGCAGGTCGGCGATGAAGCCCATGTCGAACATGCGGTCCGCCTCGTCCACGACCAGCACCTCGACGCGCCGCGCGCTCCAGATGTGTTGCTTGAGATAGTCGATGAGGCGGCCGGGCGTGCCGATGAGGACGTCGCAGCCCTCGCGCAGCGTGTCGCGCTGTCGGGCGTAGTCGATCCCGCCGTACACGGCCTGGATGTTGAACGGCGTGAAGCGGCCGAGCTGGTGGGCGTCGGCCTCGATCTGCACGACCAGCTCGCGCGTGGGCGCGATGACGAGCACGCGCGGCGCCGCCGCGCCACCGGGTACGGGGCGCTCCGGCGTGCGGAGCAGGCGCGTGAACGCGGCGATCAGGAACGCGGCGGTCTTGCCGGTCCCGGTCTGCGACTGGCCGGCGACGTCCTTGCCCTTGAGGGCCAGCGGCAAGGTCGCCTCCTGGATCGGCGTGGCGGCGACGAAGCCAGCGTCGCGGATGCCCTGCATGACCGGCTCGGGGAGGCTCAGCGTGGCAAAGTCCATCGCGCTAGGCCGGTGTCTCCTCGGCGACGGGCACCGGCTTCGGCTTGCGACCGAAGATGCGCGCGCAGATGATCCCCACCTCGTAGAGGAGGATGAGGGGCCCGGCCATCAACGTCTGATTGAACGCGTCCGGCGTCGGCGTCAGCACCGCGCCCGCGATGAAGGCACCCAGGATGGCGTACTTGCGGTTCTTGGCCAGCACCTTGGGCGTGACGACGCCCATGCGCGCAGCCAGCGTGATGGCCAGCGGCAGCTCGAACACGAGACCGAAGGCCAGCGTGAACTTCAGGAGGAAGTCGATGTAGCTCCCCACCGAGATCATCGGCTGCAGCCCCGGTCGCGCGTAGGAGAGCAGGAACTGGATGGCGTAGGGCGTGACGACGAAGAGCGAAAAGGCGCCGCCGGTGATGAAGAGCAGCGACCCGACGATGACGAACGGCATCGCGTACTTCTTCTCGTGTTGATAGAGCCCGGGCGAGACGAAGCGCCAGACCTGCCACAGGATGCCCGGCGAGGCGATGAAGAGCCCGGCGATGACCGCGACCTTCATCTGGACCCAGAACGCCTCGGTCACGGCGAGGAACACCAGCGTGTTGCCGGTCGCCTGGATCGGCTTGGCCAGATAGTCGGTCAGGCGTTGACTGAGCGGGAGCGCGATGGCGAGGCCGACGAGGAGCGCGACCAGGCTGCGCACGATCCGCACGCGCAACTCACCGAGGTGCTCCATGAACGACATCTTGTCGGGCAGGATCGGGGTCATCGTCCTACCAGCGCTCGACGAAGTGCCGGAGGGCGCCGACGCCGTGGCCGGCCGGGAACCCTTCGCGGATGGCAGCCGTCACGAACGCCTTGCCGTCGACGATCGCATCGCGCAACGCGCGGCCCCGGGCGAGGCCGGCGGCGATCGCCGACGAGTACGTGCATCCGGTGCCGTGCGTGTTGGGCGAGTCGAGCTTGGCCGCGGGAAAGCGCGTGAGGTCGCGCCCGTCCCAGAGGACGTCCGTCGCGGAGTCGGCGAGGTGGCCGCCCTTCACCAGCACGGCGCGCGGTCCGAGCCCGAGGATGCGCCGGGCGGCTTCGACCATCGCGCGCTCGTCGTCCACCGTCATGTTGGCGAGCGCCGCCGCCTCCGGCAGGTTCGGCGTGACGAGATCGGCCAGCGGCAGCATCGCCTTCATCAGGGCCGAGCGCGCCGCCGGCTCCAGCAAGGGATCGCCCGACTTGGCGATCATCACGGGGTCGAGCACGACCGGGCCGTGACGATGGGCGGGCAGCCGCGCGGCGACGGCCTCGATGATCGGCGCCGTCGATAGCATACCGATCTTGATCGCGTCGGCGCCGAAGTCCGAGAGCACGGAGTCGATCTGCCGCGCCACGAACTCGGGCGGCAGATTGAACACGCCCTGGACACCGAGCGAGTTCTGGGCGGTGACCGCGGTGACGACCGACATGCCGAAGACACGAAACGCCGAGAACGTCTTGAGGTCGGCCTGGATGCCGGCGCCGCCGCCGGAATCCGACCCGGCGATGGTCAGCGCCTTCACGATACTCATCACTTCAGGCAGTATACGTGCCGTGGCGTGCCCGCTCAAACCGGCACGACGTATCGTACCGGTATCGGCCTTCCGCTCGGATCACGCGGGAATGACCACCGTGAACTCGCCGCGAATAGGGCCCGCCCGGAGACGCTCGAGGTGCGCGGCGGCTGGCGCGCTGACGACCTCCTCGAACTGCTTGGTCAGCTCACGGGCCACGACGATCTCGCGTCCGCCGAAGACTTCGGCGATGGCCTGAAGCGTCGCCACGATGCGATGCGGTGACTCGTAGAGCACGATCGTCGTCTCGAGATCAGCGAGCGCTTTCAGGCGGTTGAGCCGACGCCCCGGCTTGATCGGGAGGAACCCTTCGAAGACGAAACGATCGGCGGGCAGGCCGGCCGCCGAGAGGGCCGTGACCACCGCGCTCGGGCCAGGCACCGGAACCACCGGGACTCCGGCGGCGCGCGCTTCGCGCACGAGCAGGAAGCCGGGATCGGAGATGCCGGGCGTGCCGGCGTCGGTGACGAGCGCGATCGACGCGCCCTCCACCAGCTGGCGCACGAGCTGCGGGCCCTTCCCGCGCTTGTTGTGCTCGTGATAGCTGGTGGTCGAAGTCCCGATCTCGTGACGGGCCAGCAGAATCCGGGTGTGGCGGGTGTCCTCGCAGGCGACCAGATCGACCTCGCGCAGCACGCGGAGCGCGCGCAGCGTCACGTCCTCGAGGTTGCCGATCGGCGTGGCGACGACGAAGAGGGTGCCGGGCGGCGACGTCAGACTACGCCGACTGCCAGGAGCGCCGACGCCACAGGCGCCGCTATCACTGGCGGCGCCGAATCGCGAGCATCACGAGGCCCGACGGAGGAGCCGACCGGAGCGTACGCGGTTGTACGTGAGGATCGGTGACGACGGAGAACGCCCACTACGCCGACTGTTCCTTGGCTTCCGAGACGAGGATCGGCTGCTCGTGGCTCAAGATCACCTCGCGGGTGATCACGCACTCCTTGAGCCCCTGGATCGAGGGCAGCTCGTACATGATCTCGAGCATCACCTCTTCCAGGATGGCGCGAAGGCCGCGGGCCCCGGTACCCCGCTTGAGCGCTTCCTTGGCGATGGCGGCGACGGCGTCGTCGGTGAACTTGAGCCGCACCTTTTCGAGGTCGAAGTACTTCTGGTACTGCTTGATGATCGCGTTCTTCGGCTCCTTGAGGATGCGCACCAGGGCCTGCTCGTCGAGGTCGTGGAGCGTCGCGATCACGGGGAGCCGGCCCACGAACTCGGGGATGAGGCCGTACTTGAGCAGGTCCTCAGGCTGGATCATGGCCAGCAGGTCGCCGACCCGCCGGTCCTCCCGGCTCTTGATCTCGGCCCCGAAGCCCATGCCGGACCGACCGACCCGGCTCTCGATGATCTTGTCGAGGCCGACGAACGCGCCGCCGCAGATGAAGAGCACGTTGCTGGTGTCGACCTGGATGAACTCCTGGTGGGGATGCTTGCGCCCGCCCTGGGGCGGCACGTTGGCCACCGTGCCCTCGAGGATCTTCAGCAGCGCCTGCTGCACGCCTTCGCCGGAGACGTCGCGGGTGATGGACGGGTTCTCGGACTTGCGAGCGATCTTGTCGATCTCGTCGATGTAGACGATGCCGCGCTCGGCGCGCTCGACGTCGTAATCGGCCGACTGCAGCAGCCGGAGGATGATGTTCTCGACGTCTTCCCCGACGTACCCGGCCTCGGTCAGCGTGGTGGCATCGGCGATGGTGAACGGCACCCGCAGCATCTTGGCCAGTGTCTGGGCCAGCAGCGTCTTGCCCGAGCCGGTGGGGCCGATGAGGAGGATGTTCGACTTCTGAAGCTCCACGTCTCCGGCATCGTTCCCGGATTCGATTCGCTTGTAATGGTTATGGACGGCCACGGAAAGAATCTTCTTCGCACGGTCCTGCCCGATCACATATTGGTCGAGCACTGTCTTGATCTCGGCCGGCTTGGGAAGCGAGCGGATCTCCCGCGACTTCTCCTCTTCCCACTCCTCGGCGATGATGTCGTTGCACAGCTCGATGCACTCGTCGCAGATGTAGACGGTGGGACCAGCGATGAGCTTGCGCACATCGTTCTGGCTCTTCCCGCAGAACGAACACTTCAACGTCCCGTTGCCTTCGCGCCGACCCGCCATGCCTGACCTTGTGTCTATTTTTGCGTCTGCGCCGACAGCGCGGCCTGCTCGGTGACCGGCCGGGTCGTCGGCTTCGACGAGATGACTTCGTCAACGATCTTATAGTCGCGGGCCTGCTCGGCGGTCATGAAAAAGTCCCGGTCGGTGTCCCGCTGGATCTTCTCCATCGCCTGGCCGGTGTGGTGCACCAGGATGCGGTTGAGCTCCTCGCGCATCCTCAGGATTTCGCGGGCCTGGATGTCGATGTCGGTGGCCTGGCCCTGCACGCCACCGAGCGGCTGGTGGATCATGATGCGGGCGTGGGGCAGCGCGAAGCGCTTGCCCCGGGCGCCGGCGCACAGCAGCAGCGCGCCCATCGAGGCCGCCTGCCCCATGCAGATGGTGGAGATGGCCGGCTTCACGTACTGCATGGTGTCGTAGATGGCCATGCCGGCGGTGACGGAGCCGCCCGGCGAGTTGATGTAGAGGTAGATGTCCTTGTCGGGGTCCTCCGCCTCGAGGAACAACATCTGCGCGATGACCAGGTTCGCCAGCTCGTCCTCGATGAACGTGGGCAGGAAGATGATCCTCTCCTTGAGGAGGCGGGAGAAGATATCGAACGCCCGTTCGCCGCGGGGCGTCTGCTCGACCACCATGGGGACCAGCGCCATGAGATTCTCCTTCACGATCTGATCGTGGCGTGAGTGACGAGGAACTCCAAGGTCATGCGCTCGCGAAGCGCCTGGCGCAGCCCCTCGAGATCTCCGCTCTTCTCCATCATACGTCGAACGGCCGGCGCCGGGCGCTGACTTGCTTGCGCGAGCTTCTCGACCTCGGCGTCGACGACCTCGGCGGTGGGGGCGAAGCCCTCCCGCTCGGCGACCGCCTCGAGCAGGAGCCCGCGGCGGACCGCGCGCTCGGCCCCGGGCCGCAGCTCGCCGATGAGCTTGGGGTAATCCCACTGCACGCCCTCGGGATCGACGCCCTGCCGGCGCATGCGCTCGCGCGCGTGCTCGACCTGATGCGCGATCTGCCGCATGATCATCGATTCCGGCACCGCGAACGCGTGGCGACCGAGCAGGGTGTCGACCACCCTCTCCTCGACGGCGTGACGCTCCTCGCTCGCCCGGCGCGCCTCGAGCTGCTTGACGACTTCGGCGCGCAACGCCTCGAGCGTCGCGAACTCGCCCAGTGACTTCGCGAAGTCGTCGTTCAGGTCGGGGAGGATCTTCTCCTTGACCTCGATCAGCTTGAGCTCGCCCGTCCCCGACTTGCCACGCAGCGCTTCCTTGCGATAGTCGTCGGGCAACCGGAAGCTGACCTGCCGCTGCTCGCCGGTCCGCATCCCGGCCACCACCTGATCGACCTCCGGCATGACGGAGCCGTCGCCGACCATGAACGCGTATCCGGACTGCTGCACGGGCTGCTCGCCGTCGATCGTCAGCGTGTAGTCGACGATGACGAGATCGCCGGGCGCGGCCGCGCGCTCGACGCTGCGGAACTCGGCCTGCTGCTCACGCATCCGGTCGAGGGTGGCGTCCACGTCGCTGCCCGTCACCGGCGCCGCAGTGTGCTCGACCTCGACGCCCTTCACGTCACCGAGCGCGATGTCGGGCTTGATCTCGACGATGGCGGTGAAGGTCAGCGGTGCGCCCTCCTCGAACCGTACGTCCTGGAGGTCGGGCTCGCCGACGGGATCGAGGCGCACTTCGGACAGGGCCTGCCGGTAGACGTCAGGGATGAGATGCTGCGCGACCTCGCGGCGCACGTCGTCGGCGAAGTGGACCTTCACCAGCGAGCGCGGGACGTGGCCCTTCCGGAAGCCAGGCAGTCGTGCCTGCTTCTGCACGCGATCGTACGCGCGCTCCCATTCCTTGGTGACGACGTCGGCAGGCGCCTCGACGACGAGACGCCGCTTGCAGCTCTCCATCTCCTCGACTGCGACCTTCATCGATGCCTCAAGTGGTGCGAGAGGGGGGAGTCGAACCCCCATGGTTGTTCACCACTGGATCCTAAGTCCAGCGCGTCTGCCAGTTTCGCCACTCTCGCATAGATGTGGGTTTCACGCTCAGCAGAATACCCAGGAAGAGCCCGACGCCGCAAGAAGGCCCCCGTTTTGTAGATTCACCGCACTTTCCTCGCTCGCTGACCTCGCGGAGCAGTCCGGACCTCCGAGAAGTTCGACGGTTGCGAATCCGGCTACTGGCACCCACCTTGAAGCCCTCCCACGATGCCTGGCAGCAGGCACCATCACAACCTCAGTTCCATTCAGGGAGGGTCGATCATGACGCGAAGCAGGAGCGCATGTGCGCTCGTCGCCGCAGCGACGCTCTTCAGCATGTCGGGGATCGCGCTGGCCGCACCCACGCAGGCCGACTTCGACGCGTGTAACCGCGAAGCTCAGGCGGCTACGCAGAATCCCTCGGCATTCCCGAGGTCCAGCAGCGGCTCGGTGTCGGGCGGCACCGGCGCCAGTGGCGGAGTGTCGACCGGATCGACCTCCGTCGATTCCACGCTTCTGGGCATGGCCGCTGTCGGCGCTGACGATCAGGCGTATCAGCAGGCCTACCGCGACTGCATGAAGCGGCGCGGGTTCTAGCGGGCCCCTCGACTTCTGGAGGACGAGAGCCATGGCGATCAGTCACGAGGACATCATCTCGGCGCTCGACGAGCTCGTCGCGACGTGTCGCGATGGGGAAGAGGGTTTCCGCGCCGCGGCCGAGGCAGCACAGAACGCGGAGCTGCCCGGCCTTTTCCTCACGTACGCGCAGCAGCGCGGCGACTTCAGGGCCGAGTTGGAAGAGGAGATCCGCCGGCTCGGCGGCAGTCCGAGCACGCGCGGCAGTATCGCCGGCTCGCTCCATCGCGGCTGGATGAGCGTCCGATCCGCCGTCGGCGGCGGCAGCGACGACAGTGTGGTCGCCGAGGCCGAGCGTGGTGAGGACGCCGCCAAGCGCGCCTACCAGGCGGCGCTCGACCGTGAGCTGCCGCCACCGATCCGAGCCATCGTCGAACGCCAGTATGCGCGCATCCGGGAGGCCCACGATCGCGTGCGCAGCCTGCGCGAGCGCGCGGCGTGAGCGCTGGCGTCAGCCGACCGACCGGAGGTGGAGGCCTTCATCGTCGGCGACCGCCATGCGATGCGATCGACGTCGGCGGGCTCGGTGAAGCTGACGGTCAGGTCGACGACCGTCCAGCCTGCCGCCACGGTCGGGATTCTACCCGGCTGTGGCACCAAGCGGCGACGCCTGTCAAGCGGCGGACTGGGGCTCGATGGTCACCGGCTCACGCAGCCGGCGCTCGAGCATCTCACGGTGCTCGATCCGGAATTTCTGGACGCAGCGCGTGCAAATTCCGTCGGTGAAGCGAACGTCCCAGCCGCGCCACGACACTACGCCATTCCAGAGGGGATGCCCGTAATAGTGAGGGTGCCACGCACACCGACCAATCATCATGAGCGACTCTCCCGGTGTACATCCGAAATGAGCGATAAGACGGGTGCAATGCCCGTGCCCCACGCCGGACAAGCCCTGATACGCCTTTACGTCCCACCGTGCACCGGGAGGCGCGAAAATTTCCGGCTAGAGAGGGAAAAGCGTTGCCTACCCCTGGCAGCGGCCTCCCTCGCGAACGCCCACGTCATGTGCGAAACTCCGAGATTCCCCGACTCGGGTCGGGCGCGGCCGTTGCAAGGGGAGAATGACGCCGGCGCTCCGTCGAGGCAGCCGCGTTGTGTGCGGACGTCGGAGGTTAAACTCCTCCCGCCGGCTCCAACCCTCCCCGTCGATCTTCATTAATATCGGCTGAATCCCCACCGCCCCCTGGCCACGTCCAAACGGGCGACGGCTCGAGGAGCCGTGGTGCGGGAAAGAGGGAGGCGCGAACCGTGGCGGGATCGACGCGTGTGGAGACCGCCGTCGTCGTGCCGCCGGCCGTCCCCCGGTTCGATCCGCGCACCCGCCTGCTGCTCGAGGCGCCGATCGCTCCGACGTTGTTGCGCCTGGCGACTCCGAATGTCCTGGTGATGTTCGTCCAGGCCTCGGTCGGCCTGATCGAAACCTATTTCGTTGCCCGACTCGGCACCGACGCCCTGGCCGGTGTCGCGCTCGTCTTCCCGGTCCTGATGCTGATGCAGATGATGTCGGCCGGCGCCATGGGCGGCGGGATCTCGTCAGCGGTCGCTCGGGCGCTCGGGGCCGGGCGCCGGGCCGACGCCGATGCGCTGGCCCTTCATGCGCTCGCCATCGCGGGTGGCTTCGGGCTCGTCTTCACGCTCGCAGTCCTCGGCGGTGGCCGATGGCTCTACGCCGCGATGGGTGGGCAAGGGCCTTCCCTCGCCGCGGCGCTGACGTACTCCAACGTCGTCTTCTCGGGCGCGATCCTGATCTGGGTCTTCAATTCGCTGGCGAACGTGATCCGTGGCACCGGCAACATGGCGATACCGGCCGCGGTGACCTCTGTCGGTGCCGCAGCCCTGATTCCCTTGTCGCCCTGCCTCATCTTCGGGTGGGGACCGCTTCCGCGGCTCGGCGTCGCCGGGGGCGCGGTTGCGGTGGTCATCTACTACGCCGTCGGGAGTCTCGTCCTCGCCGGCTATCTATGGATGGGGCGGAGCGTCGTCCGTCTGACGCTCGATGGCGTGCGCTTCCGGTGGCCGCTCTTCCGCGACATTCTGAAAGTGGGCGCGGTGGCTGCGCTCATCACGGTCCAGACCAATCTCACCATCGCGATCGCGACAGGATTCGCCGGCCGATTCGGGCCCGCGGCGATCGCGGGGTACGGCACCGGCGCCCGTCTCGAGTACTTGCTGGTCCCGCTGGTCTTCGGGCTGGGCGGCCCACTCGTCGCGATGGTGGGCACCAACATCGGCGCGGGTCAGCGCGACCGCGCATTACGCACGGCCTGGATCGGCGCCGCCATCGCCGCCGGCCTCACAGAGCTGATCGGCCTGGGCGCGGCGTTGGCCCCCCACGTCTGGCTCTCGCTATTCGACACCGATCCGGCCATGCTCGACGCCGGCTCGCGTTACCTGCACACGGTCGGGCCGTTGTACGGGCTGTTCGGCCTCGGCATGGCCCTCTACTTCGCTTCGCAAGGCGCGGGTCGCCTGCTCTGGCCGCTGCTGGCGAACCTGACGCGCCTGATCATCGCCGCGGTCGGCGGCTGGTTGGCGCTTCGCTGGAGCGGAGACCTGTCCCACGTCTTCATCGCGCTGAGCGCGGCGCTCGCGGCCTTCGGGCTGATCAATGCTGGCGCGGTCGCGACCGGCGCCTGGTTCGGCCCGCTCCGCTGGCCGCGGACGCGCCCGGCGTTGTCCACGGAGACCAGAGCGGAGCACGATTGACTCGCGATCAGTTCAGTAGCGGATCCCGTGCTGGTCGAGGAACGTGAGCATCGCTCGGCGGCACTCGTTCGGCTTCTGGATCTGCAGCAGGTGGCCGGTCTCGGGAATCGCCTCGTAGGCATAGCCCATCTCCTCGGCCAGGGCTTTGTTGGCGAATGCGGGCGCGGGCGCCCCCCGGGCGTTCGGGTCGGCGGCGATCAGCTTGACCGGGCCGCCATACGCTTCGTTCGGCGGCCAGAGATTGAGCGTCATCGCCTGGAGGTAGATCGAGGCCTCGAGCTCGCGCGGGCAGGACAGTTCCCAACCACTGCCGCCGTCCGCGCGACGCAGGACGGAGCGAGCCATCAACTCGTGCGCGCCCGCGACCCACGTGCTGTGCGCCCGTGTCTCCGCATACTGGCGGGCGAGCTCGGAAGGATCCTCGAAGTGATGTTGCCGGCCCATCGCCCAGTCGGCCAGGCGCCGCTCGAACACGTCCATTCGTTCCCAGACGCGATGGCCGGGAGGAGGCACGTTCGGTGGATCGAAGAGGATGAGGGCCTCCCATCGGAAGTCGATCTCGATGGCGTGCTTCATGGCCGTGCGCGCTGACATCGAATGAAACACGCCGATGGTCGGGCGAGGCCCGAGCCGGGCGTCCACCTCCCGGCGGATGCGCTCGATGTCCAGCGTCATCTGGGCGTAGGTGTGGCCGTCCTTGCCGGAGGTGGCGAGCGGATTGGCGCCGTGATTGCGCGTGTCGAAGGCGATCACGTCGAAGCGCTCGGCCAGCGGTCCCCAGAACGGAACGTACCCGTCGATCGCGAAGCCGTTGCCGTTGGAGACGAACATCCGCGTGCCGTCACGCCGCCCATGCCGGCGAACGCGGACGATCGCCCCATCCCCCATGACGAGGTCGAACGTCTCCACGGGAACCGGGAGCTCGAAACTCACGGAACGCGTGCAGAAACACGCGCGCTCGACAGGATCGAGCCGGGCTCGAGCACGGGCGGGAGCATACTATGCACGACGGTCGCCGGTCAGGTTGTCATGACGATCGCTTCCATCTGCCTGGAGAAAAACTTGAGTTCCGTGCTGCGGACTCTGTATGAGGAGATATGCCCGGTCAGACGCTGAGCCCCGCGAAGACCAGGTCTCCGGCCGCGCAACCGCCGAAGTCTCAGCCGACGGCGCCGCCCAAACCGAAGCCGGGGGTGTCCGCCGTCGAGATGGGTGCGCGCCAGCGCGAGATCTCGGTGTCCGAATTCTTCACCAAGAACCGTCATCTCCTGGGCTTCGACAATCCCCGCAAGGCGCTCCTCACCTGCGTCAAAGAGGCCGTCGACAACGCCCTCGACGCCTGCGAGGAAGCCGGAATCCTCCCTGAGGTGGTCGTGAAGCTGGAGGCCGTCGCCAACGGCGGGCCCCCACCGCCGCCGAGCCAGGCGAGCCGCTTCCGGATCACCGTCACCGACAACGGCCCCGGCATCATTCGCCAGCAGATTCCGCGGATCTTCGCGAAGCTCCTGTACGGCTCCAAGTTCCATCGGCTCCGCATGAGCCGAGGACAGCAGGGCATCGGCATCTCGGCGGCCGGCATGTACGGGCAGCTCACGACCGGTAAGCCGGTCCAGATCATCTCGCGTACCAGCGCGCGGGCGCCGGCCCACTACTTCGAAGTCCAGATCGACACCAAGAAGAACGAGCCGTTGATCCTCGAGAAGAAGCAGATCGCCTGGGAATTCCCACGGGGGACCCAGGTGACGATGGAAGTCGAGGGGCGGTACCAGAAAGGCCGGGCGTCGGTCGACGAGTACGTCGAGCAGACGATCATCGCCAATCCGCACGTCAAGCTGACGTACGCCACCCCCGAAGGCGAGACGAAGGAATACCGCAGGACGTACGACGAGCTTCCTCCGTCGCCGCGCGAGATCAAGCCGCATCCCTACGGCATCGAGCTCGGGATGCTGCTCAAGATGCTCCACGACACGACGAGCCATTCACTGGCCGGATTCCTGGCCGGTGATTTCAGCCGCGTGTCGCCCCACCTCGCCGCGGAGATCTGCAAGGCTGCGCACCTTGCACCGCGCACCCGCCCTCGCGACGTGCATGGCCAGGCCTCGGAGAATCTCTACAAGGCCATCCAGTCGACGAAGATCATGGCGCCGCCGACCAACTGCCTCTCGCCGATCGGGGAGAAGGCGATCCTGGCCGGGCTGTATCAGCAGATCAAAGGCGACTTCTACACGGCGGTGAGCCGGCCGCCGGCGGTCTACCGCGGGAATCCCTTCGTGATCGAGACGGGCCTGGCCTTCGGGCGCGGCCCGGAGCACGCTGCGGAGAGCCAGGAGAAGAAGACCATTCCCCTGGCCGAGGGCGAGGAGGAGCAGGACGACCGCGAGCTTGCCCGCGTCATCCGCTACGCCAACCGCGTGCCACTCCTCCATCAACAGTCCGCCTGCTCGATCTACAAGTCGGTGCTCGACACCACGTGGCGCAACTACGGCGTGCCGCAGTCCCGAGGCGCGCTTCCCGGCGGCCCGATGGTGATCTTCGTCCACATGGCCTCCGTGTGGGTCCCCTTCACCAGCGAATCGAAGGAGGCGATCGCCGATTACGACGAGATCCGGAAGGAGGTCACGCTGGCGCTGCGCGAATGCGGCCGGCGGCTGGGCGCCTTTCTCCGGCGCCGCGAACGGGCCCACAGCGAGTTCCGCCGGCGCAACATCTTCGAGCTGTACATCGAGGAGGTCGTCGAGTCGTGCAATCGCCTCAAGGGTGGCCGATTGGCGACCGAGAAGCTGAAGGAGCAGCTGCAGCAGATGGCGCTGAGGCGGACCGGCGGCGAAAAGACCGACGAGCTCATGGGGAGGAACGGAAGTGGCCCGGAAGGTCTTCCGCACTCGATCATCGTCACGCCTGACGGCATCGAGGGTGAGGTCCCGGTGTTGTCGCGCGACGCGTCGGAGGACGCCGTGTCGTCGAACGGCGCGACGGCGAAACAAGAAGGCCCGGAAGCAGACCCAACACCCGCTCCCCGGTCGCGGTCGGCAGGAAAGACCAAGCGCGGGGCCAAGGGCAAACGCACGACGGCGCGTGGCTCGGCGCGCAGGAAGGCCTAGAGGCGAGCGATGGCCCGCAAGGCCCGCAGTATGACGGCGGTCGAGAAGAAGCTCATCAGCGTGGCCGACGTGGTGATCACCGCGGCCCAGCGGCGAAAGGACCCCACGCTCGCGATCCCCGTCCGGTCCCTGTCCAACGTCACCTTCAACCAGCGCCGGGGCCTGATCGAGATGGGGAAGCGAAAGCAGGCCCGGTCGTTCTTCAACGTCGGCATGGCCAAGAAGTTCATGCAGACGGTCCTCGTGGCCGATGCGCTCTGCGAGCTGCAGCGAGCCAACCTCACGACCTCGCTTCGCGAGATCTACTACCGGACCAAGCACACGATCAAGAACTCGCACGAGAACACGCTCGACACCCAGGACGAGTCCGATCCTCTCATCGAGGACCTCGAGGTGACGCTGGAGGCGCTCCGCGAGGAGCTGCACGTGCGGGCCGAAAACGCCGGGTCGATCGTCGGGCCCGTGGTATTCGTGGACGACGGCGATCGCGTGGACTGCACGAGGCTCGGCAAGGGCGGCTACTCGGTCCCGTCCATCGTCGAGCCCGAGTATCTGCAGATCAGTCGCTGCACCGCGGACTTCGTCCTGCTGGTCGAGAAGGGCACGCAGTGGAACCGGCTCTCCGAGGACAAGTTCTGGAGGACGCACAACTGCGTGCTGCTCACGGGCAACGGACAGCCACCCCGCGGCGTCCGGCGCCTCGCGCGCCGGCTGCACGAGGAGAAAAATCTTCCCGTCTACGTCATGGTCGACAACGACCCGTGGGGCTACTACATCTACTCGGTCATCAAGCAAGGCTCGATCAACCTCGCCTTCGAGAGCCAGCGCATGGCGATTCCCAAGGCGAAGTTCATCGGGCTGTCGAGCGCCGATCCCGAAGCGTACGGGCTCCAAGGAGCTCCTCGGCTACACGTGGTTCCAGAAGAAGGGTTGGCAGGAAGAGATCAAGCGGATGCTCTCGAGCGGCCTCAAGTACGAGCTGGACGCCCTCGCCAACAAGGACTTCCAGTACCTCACCAAGAGGTACCTTCCCCGCAAGCTCACGGAGAGAGACTGGCTCGACTGACTCTGGTTGATCAGGCGTCCATCCGCCGCTCCTCCAGGTCGAGCTCACGTTCCAGGTTCCGTAAGACGTCGTCGCTGATCTCGCCCTCGGTGCGCAGGCGCAGGAGCGCCTCGCGTTCCGCGTCGATGACCGCTCGCCTGATCTCGCGATGCTCGATGAGCTCGCGATCGTCCTCGGACGCCGGGGACTCGCGCTGCCGCTCGACGTGCTCGGCCCGGTGCTCGTACGTGTCGCGCAGCCGATCGAGCAGCGGACGATGTCCCGGCCACACCGGATACAGCTGATCGATGCGCCGGGTGGCGGCTTCGACCAGCCGCCGCCGGGCGTCGGCGTCGTGGCCGCGAGTTTCGACATCGGCGCCGAGGCGAAGCGCTCGAATGAGCCACGGCAGTGTCACGCCCTGTCCGACCAGCGTGAAGACGATGACGGTGAGGGTCACGATGACCAGCGCGTCGCGCGCGGGAAACGGCCCGCCGGCCGGCAGGCTCGTCGGAAGCGCGAGCGCGGCGGCCAGCGACACCACGCCGCGCATCCCGGCCCAGGACAGGACGACCGCATTCGCGACCGGGCGCGAGGCGTCGTTCCGGCCTCGGATCAGTTGCGGCACGGCGACGGTGGCGAAGATCCAGAGGGTCCGAACCAGGATCAGCACGAGGCTCACGGCGATCCCGATGCCGATCAGCCGCATCGCGAGCGACGGCGCGAGGGCGCGGAGGAGCAGCGGCACCTCGAGTCCCGTGACGAGGAAGACGAATCCGTTGAGCAGGAACGTGATCGTGTCCCACACGGCCCGGCCCGTCAGGCGGGCGTCGGCGCCCATGATCTGCGATCCGCGATGCCCGAGATACACGCCGGCCGCCACCGTCGCAATGACGCCCGAAGCGCCGAGGCTCTCCGCCGGGAGGAACGCCGCGTACGGCGTGAGCAGCGAGATCGTGATCTCCACTGGCGTGTCTTCGATGCGCGATCGGATCTGCGCGACGACCCACCCCACGGCCACTCCGACGGCGAGACCGCCCACGATCGCGAGGGTGAAGGTCGCCGCCGCCGAGCCCGGTGAGAACGAGCCGCCGACCGCGGCCGCGATCGCGATGCTATAGATCGTCAGCGCCGTCGCGTCGTTCAACAAGCTCTCCCCCTCGAGGGTCGCCACGATCCGCCGCGGCAGGCCCAGCCGCGCGGCGATCGCGGTGGCCGCGATCTCGTCGGGCGGCGCGACGATCGCACCGAGGGCAAGCGCCACTGGCCACGTCATCCCGGGAATCAGCACGCGGGCGACGGCCGCGACCGCCACCGCCGTCGCGATCACCAGGCCGATCGCGAGCGAGGCGATCGTGCCCAGGTTCGCGCGGAGACTGGGAATTGGCGTGAAGAACGCCGCGATGTAGACGAGTGGCGGCAGCACGACGAGGAAGATCAGGTCGGGCTCGATTTCGATCCGAGGAATGCCCGGGACCAGCCCCAGCCCGAGGCCGCCGATGACGAGAAAGATCGGGTAGGCGATGCCGAGGCGCCGCGCGATCGTGACGAGCGCGGCGACGGCGATGAGGAGGCCCAGGATGAGCTCGGCGCTCTGCACGCTACGGTTCCGCTCTTCTCTGCATGGTCCGCGACTGGACGCTATTGCATGTGGCGCGAGTATACAGGGAGGCCGAGAATCTCCGGAAGGAGCCGTCCCGTGAACTGCGAAGCGTGTCGACATGAGAACCCGGCCGGAGCGAGGTTCTGCAATGAGTGCGGCGCGCGCCTCGCGGCGCCCGCCATCACCCTCGAGCCGCGCGCCTACACGCCGCGGCACCTCGTCGAGAAGATCCTCGCCCAGAAGAGCGCGCTCGAGGGCGAGCGCAAACTGGTCACCGTCCTCTTCGCCGACGTCGCGCGCTCGATGGAGCTCGCGGAGCGCGTCGATCTCGAGGAATGGCATCGCCTCCTCGATCGCCTCTTCCGGATCCTGGCGGACGGCGTCCACCGCTACGAGGGGACGATCAACCAGTACACCGGCGACGGCATCATGGCGCTCTTCGGCGCCCCGATCGCCCACGAGGACCATGCCCAGCGCGCCTGCGCGGCCGCGCTCGAGCTGGCGCGCGACCTCGGGGCGCTGGCCGAGGACGTGCGTCGCAAGAGCGGACTCGATTTCGCGGTGCGGATGGGCCTCAACTCGGGCGAGGTCGTCGTCGGGCGAATCGGCGACGACCTGCGGATGGACTACACCGCGCAGGGTCACGTGGTCGGGCTCGCCGCCCGGGTGCAGCAGCTGGCGCCGCCGGGCTCCATCAATGTGACGGAGCAGACCGCGCGCCTCGCGTCCGGTTTCTTCGATTTCCTCGACCGGGGCGAGCAGAATCTCAAGGGCGCGAGTGTTCCCGTGCGGGTGTTCGAGCTGCGGGGCCCGGGCCCGATCCGGAGTCGTCTCGAGCGCTCCCGCGCGCGCGGGTTCTCGAGCTTCGTCGGCCGTGAGCGCGAGCTCGCTCTGCTCGAGAGCGCGCTCCGCGAATCGCAGTCTGGGCGGCCGAACGTCGTCCTGATCACCGGGGAGCCGGGGTCGGGAAAGAGCCGCCTGTGTCACGAGTTCGTGGAGCGCGCCCGCGTCGTGGTGCTCCACCACGCCCGCGCGCTCTCCCACGGACGCACGCTCTCCTTCCACGCGATCGCTGCGCTCGCGCGCAGTCTCTTCGGCGTCCGCGAAGGCGCGTTACCGGCGGACGTTCGGGACGCCGTCCAGCAGGGTCTGGGGGGTACGCCGTCCGGTGATCCAATCGCCACGGCCCTCTGGCTCGAGCTTCTCGGGGCCGATTCTGGGCCGGCTCCTTCGGAACTGGACCCCGCGCTCCGCCGCACGCGTCTTTTCCAATCGCTTCTCGATCTGATCCGAGCTCGCGCGCGACGCGAGCTGATCGTGGTGTGGCTCGACGACCTGCACTGGCTCGACCCGGCGAGCGAGGCCGCGCTGGAGATGCTCACCGAGCGTCTCCTGGCTCCGGAGTCGGCCGACAGCAAGGCGCTGCTGCTCGCGACCACGCGGCCCGAGTATCGGCCCGCATGGCCCGCACGGGTCGCGCGTCTCTCGCTGACGCCCCTCGCGGTCCAGGATTCCCAGGCGTTGCTCGACGACTGGCTCGGATCCGACCCCTCGCTGGCGCCGCTCCGCTCCCGGATCGACGCCCGCGCGTGCGGCAATCCCCTCTTCATCGAGGAGATCGTTCGCTCGGTTGTCGAGCACGGCGCGCTGCGCGGCGAACGCGGTGCGTACCGGCCGGCAAACCCGGTCGAGGAGGTCGCGCTGCCCGAGACCGTTCAGGCCGTCCTCGCGTCGCGGATCGATCGGCTCTCGGAGCGCGACAAGGACGTGCTCCACGCCGCGGCGGTGGTCGGGCGAGACGTGCCGACCGAGCTGCTGCGCGTCGTGGTCGATCTACCGGCGCCCGAGCTCGCCGGGTCGCTCGAGCGTCTCGCGACGGCCGAGCTCCTCGGTCCCGCCGAGCTTCCCGGTGAACACGCCTTCCGGCATCCCCTCACCCAGGAGGTCGCCTACCGCACACAGCTCCTGGATCGGCGGCGTGGGACGCACGCCGCCGTCGCGCGAGGGCTCCTCGCGATCCACGGATCAGCGGCGCCGACGCACGCCGCGCTCCTTGCCCATCACTTCGAGGAGGCCGGCGAGCATTTCGAGGCCGCCCGCTGGCACGAACGCGCGGGCCGACGCGTCGCGCGCAGCGACCCGGCGGACGGAGTGAGGCACTGTCAGCGGGTGACGACGCTCCTGGCCGTCCTTCCGCCGTCTCGCGAGACCCTGACGCTCGAGCTCACGTCGCGCATTGCGCGGCTCGAAATCGGGCGCATCGCGGGAATCGAAGAGCGCGAGGCACGGGATCTCTTCGACGAAGGGCACGCGGTCGCGGAGCGACTCCAAGACAGCGGCGGCCACGCATTTCTCCTCACGTCCTACGGACGCCTTCGCGGGCTCTCCGGCGACGTGGCCCAGTACCTGGCATGTGCGGAGCGTGCGGCGGAGCTCGCCGAGGGATCCGACGACGCCGTGCTCGAGTTCGAGATGCGCTCAGTGCTGGCGCACGCCCAGCTCGCGGTCGGCCGGCTCGCTTCCGCGCGCTCGACCGCCGAGCGTGCCCTGGCCGAGCTCGCGGGGATCTCCGGGCTGCGGGATGCGGTCGGGCGTTCCACCGCACCGGTCTTGTGCCGCACGTGGTGGGCGCTGGCGAGCGTGTACCTCGGGAGCGAGGCCGAAGCCCAGGCCGCCTTGGAAGCGCTGCTCGCCGAGGAGAGCGAACGCGGGCTTCAGGTCCTGTACGGGACTCATGGATTCCTGTGCGAGGTGTTGCGGCTGCGGGGCGATTTGCCCGGCGCACTCGCACACGGCCGCCGAGCCGTCGAGCTCGCGGGAGAGCGCGGAAGCACGTTCTCTCGCGTCGAGGCCGCTGCGTTCGTCGGCGCCGCCGAGCTCGCAGCGGGCGACCTCGCCGCGGCCACGAACGCGCTCTCGAGGGGACTCGCGCTCGCCCGCACGTGGCGCACCGCGCTGTGGTACGAGCCGCGCATCCTGGCGACGCTCGCGGACGCGAGGCTGGCCGCTGGAGACCATTCTGAAGCCCGCGCGCTTCTCGCCGAGGCGCACGAGTCCGTCGAGCGCGGACGAGGCTGGCGACTCAGCGCCTGTGACGTCGCGCTGGTGCAGGTCCGCCTGCTTGCTTCGGAGCCCGTCCCGGACCGGACCGCGGTCGAGCGCGCGCTCGCGGTCGCTGACGCCCTCGCCACCGAGATGGGCGCCGAGGTCTATCGGCGGATGGTGGAGCTGGAGCGCGCGCGCATCGATTAACCAAAAAATCAGCGGGCGCTTCCGACCTCGGGAAGCGCCTATGTCGTTCGTGAGCCGTCAAGGACTGGAACCTTGGAGCCGCTCATTAAGCGTATCCCCGAGCCAAGGACTCAGGAAAAGCAACAATTACACAAGTTCCCGAGGCCGATTCATCGTCCTGGCTGCTCCTGGTAGTCGGTGTTCCGGTAGCCGCGTGGTGGCAGAGATCTCGTTCATTGCCCGATCGTGTGCCCGCCGACAACGGCCTTGGCGGCGAAGAGTGCCGCGTGGAGATGTATTTCGCGGCCGGCAGTCTGTGCCGTCTTGACCGTCGACTGCCTTTTCGGCGGAATCTGTCACGCCATCACGTTGAAAGTCCCGATAGATCCAACGCCCCGACTCTGGCACAGATCCTGCCCTCACCGCCGTACCGACGCGAGCGCCAAGGAGGGCACTGCGTGAAAGCCTTGACCCTGCGATTAGGCCTTAGAGCATCCCTCCTCCGGCTGTTTCCTCCGAGATCCTGACGTCATCGGTCGCAATCGAAGAGCGAGAACGCGAAAAGGGGAGGGGAACCATGGCATACCAGGCCGAAATCAGTCGTAAGAACCCGGGTTGTTTCTTGTTTTTGATCGACCAGTCAGAATCGATGGAAGACCCTTTTGGCGGCGGAGAGGCTGGCCGAAGGAAGGCCGAGGAGCTGGCGACGATACTCAACAAGCTTATTCATAATCTGTGCATCCGTTGCGCCAAATCAGACGCGATTTACGACTACTTTCATGCCGGGGTGTTGGGCTACAGCGAAGACAGCTGTAAACCGGCGCTCGGCGGTGAGCTGAGCGGGCGCTCGTTGGTACCAATCAGTGAATTGGCCACCAAGCCGTTGCGCATCGAAGAGAGAATAAAGAAATCGGACGATGGCGCCGGCGGAGTGATGGAGCAAACCGTGAAATTTCCAGTCTGGTTCGATCCATACTGGAAAGGGGGCACTCCGATGTGCGCCGCGCTCCAGGAGGCCACCCGGATTGTCGAGACGTGGTGTCAGGAGCATCCGAAGGGATTTCCGCCGATCGTCATCAACATCACCGACGGCGAGGCAACGGACGGAGATCTGGTCGCCGCGGCGCGTAAATTGACGGCGGTCAGTTGCGATGACGGTTCGGTGCTGCTCCTCAACATCCATCTTTCGTCGACGGCCGGACCATCGATCGAATTACCGACCGACGCCAACAAACTCCCGGATCAACATGCCAAACAGCTCTTTCACGCCTCATCGACGCTCACACCGTTCATGGTTGCCCGCGCGATAGAGCTGGGGATGCCGGCCGTGGACAACTCGCGAGGATTCATCTTCAACGCGCAACCGTTGCACATAATCCATTTTCTCGACATAGGCACGCGGCCGGCGAATGTGCATCTGCGCTGAGTACCACGGCCGTGGGCACCGCCTGCGGTGAAGCATGCCCAGGCGGCCAACGAGTGCGACATCAAGGTCTTCTCCTGCCCAAAGTTGGGCAATAGTCTCGAGGAGTACGAGGATGCCTGGGCGCATCGCCAAACGCGCACCCCAGTCGGCATCCGCGTGGCGGTGGCTGACGGCGCCACAGAAAGCAGTTTTGCCAAGTTATGGGCCGTGCTTTTGGCCGAAAGCTATGCACGGAATACGGTCATCGGGGCAGAGTTTTTTGCCCGGTTGAAGCCGGCGCGCCGCCTCTGGCGGCGAAGATTAGCGGGCCGACCTCTCCCCTGGTTTGCGAGCGAAAAGGCCGAGCAAGGTGCCTTTGCGGCTTTCCTCGGTGTCCAGATCGACGCTCGCAAGAACTGTTGGACGGCCCTGGCCGTTGGTGACTGCTGTCTCATGCAGGTCGATGGCGTCGGTGAAGGGATGCGGGTGGTCGAAACGTTTCCCTTACAGAAATCTTCGCAATTCACGATGAGCCCGTATCTGATCGGCTCCAGGGCGACCGGCGAATCAGTGAACGAACGGATACAAATCAGCGAGGGTAGCCTCCGCGATGGAGACATGCTCCTGCTCGCTACCGATGCGGTGGCCGCCTGGCTGCTGAAACGGCATGAAGAGGGGCGACCATTATGGAAGTGGCTTTACCGGAAGCTGAGGACGCCAGAGAGCTTTGCCGCAATGGTCGCCTATGGCCGCAACCATGGATTGCGAAACGACGACTGTACCCTTGTCCGTGTCATTCATCACGATTTACCGGTTGACGCGAAGGAGAGCTAGCGATGGGGGCATGGCCAGACCTGACCGAATACCATGAGGCGGTTCAGCACCCGCCAAGGGCGTTTGCTGACCCAGGCTTAAAAGCGGTCGCCCTCGAGCTCGATCGGTTCGGTATGCCGAAACCGGCCACCGGCGGCAACGCCGTGGTCTACAAGGGCAAAGAACCGGGCGGGTTTTTCTCATTCAAGAAGACCTGGGCGATTCGCTGCTTCCTGCGCCCGATCAGCGACCATGCCGAACGTTATGAGGCGATCTCCAAACATCTTCGCAAGGTCCGCCTGCCCTATGATGTTAATTTTCAGTTTCTCAAGCAGGGCATGCAAATTCGCTCCAACTGGTTCCCTATCGTCAAAATGCAGTGGGCGGATGGCGACCTTCTGCACAGTCATGTTGAGAAGCATCTACGCGATCCGGCCTCACTCGCGGCATTGCGGACAAAATGGGTGACACTCGTTAGCGACCTCGAAGCCGCTCGGGTGGCGCACGGCGATTTACAGCACGGTAATATCCTGGTGCGCGGCGGATCGATCCAGTTGGTGGACTACGACGGCATGTGGGTGCCGGCCTTGAAGGGCCGCCACGCCACGGAAACCGGCCACCGCGCCTACCAGCATCCCGAACGTAGCGGGCAAGACTACGGCCAGGAGATCGACCGTTTCTCAGCTCTCGTCATTTATCTATCGCTGGCCGCGCTGGAAAGGGATGTCACCCTCTGGGAACGTTTTCATACCGGCGACAACCTGATCTTCGTGCGCGAAGATTTCCACCAGTTGGGTCGATCGGCGATCTGGCAACAGTTACGTCGTATCGGATCGGGGCAAATCGATCAGCTCGCCGCGGCTCTGGCGACCATGGTGCAGCAGCATCCGATGAAGGTCAGCAGTCTCGATAGCGTTCTCAAAAATCTGGCGTACTTTAAGTTCCCTGCCTCGATCCCGGCGTCGACTCCAGCCCAGCGGGTCGCTCCCAAGCCGCCGGCCGTGCCGACGCCGCCAGCGCCCAAACCAGCGGCTGTGCAAGGCGCCCGGGCGGCAGGTGCCGTGCCGAGCTGGATGAAAAAGAGTGATTATCGTGATCGTTCGGATGATTGAGGAGTCAACACGCGGTTCACGTTGTCCTCGCCACCTCTCCCTGAGCTTCGAGCGTCGTCACCGTCGTCGCGATGATCAGACGGCATGAGAGTTGGTGAAGCGCCGGCGCTTCAGGGGGGCGACCTCTGCCTTCCCGATTCAAAGATTCGAATCCAACGTGCTGAACGGATCAACAGGAAGCAGAAAGCAAATCAGGCACCCCGGATGCGCCCAAGGTGCCTGATTTAGTTGGTGGGCCGTCAAGGACTCGAACCTTGGACCCGCTGATTAAGAGTCAGCTGCTCTACCAACTGAGCTAACGGCCCGTGCCTCGTCCTCCGATCCGAACGTGGTGCGCCTGAGAGGATTCGAACCTCTGGCCTTTGGCTTCGGAGGCCAACGCTCTATCCAACTGAGCTACAGGCGCGACCGGCTGCTCCGAGTTGGGGTGACCGAGGGGAATCGAACCCCCAACCCCTGGAGCCACAGTCCAGTGCTCTGACCAATTGAGCTACGGTCACCGCGACGGAGCGCGACGGTTCATGCTACCGATGGCCCCTGGTGGTGTCAACCGCGCGCGCCTCGAGTGTGGCCCGCATCGCGGCCAAACCGGCGGCCGGATCGTGCAACGGCGTCGTGATCTGTCGCCTCACGCGGTCGATGCGGAGTCCGGCGTTGAGCGGGCGGACCGCGCGCTGCTGGAGGTCGGCGGTCGCCACCGGAACCACCAGCCGAGTGTCGAGCTCGAAGACGTCGCAGGCCATGCGGGCGAAGGCGTACCGGTCGATCACGGACGGTCCTGCCACGTGAACGACGCCGCGCGTGGCGCGCTCCACGAGCTCGACGGTGGCGGTGGCGAGGTCGACGTTGAAGGTCGGGCTCGAGCGCTGATCGGCCGGCACTTTCGACGTCTCGCCGGCGGCCGCCCGCCGACGAAGCTGGTAGATGAAGTTCTTGCCTTGAGGCTCCTCCCCGTACACCACCGTGGTGCGTACGACGAGGGACCGGACGTTGGCCGCCATCACCGCGCGCTCACCATCGAGCTTGCTGCGGCCGTACACGGACAGCGGCGCCACCGGATCGTCCTCGGCATAGGGGCCGGCACGACCGTCGAACACGTACTCGGTCGAGAAGAACACGAACGCCGCGCTGCGCTCGGCCGCCAGCGCGGCGGCCCGAGCGGGCGCCTCGCAGTTGGCCTCGAAGGCCTCGTCCGGGTGATCTTCGCAGAAATCGACGACCGTCAGCCCGGCCGGGCAGAAGATGACGTCCGGCTCGACGTCGGTGATGACTCGCGCGATGGCGGCGGCGTCTCTGACGTCGAGATGAATCGTGCCGGGCCGGGCCACCTGATGGTGGGTGGCGACGGCGGTGTGCCCGCGGGCGACGAGGATCTTCTCCAGCGCGGCGCCGACCTGGCCGGAGCCGCCGATGACGAGCGCGCGCATCCGGATGCGGCTCAGCCCTCCGACTCGCGCGGCGACGGCCCACCGTCGACGATGATGGTCTCGCCCGTCATGAAGGAGGACGCGTCCGACGCGAGGAAGATGCAGGGATACGCGATCTCCTCGACGCGGCCCCAGCGTCCCATCGCCACCCGCGCCGCGACGGCCCGATAGGTCTTGTCGGCGTCGGGATCGGTCTTGTGGAGAACGTCGATGTAGCCCTCGGTCTCCACGGGACCCGGCGCGATGCAGTTCACGCGGATGCCCTGGCGCGCCCAGGCCACGGCCAGCGCTCGGGTGAGATTGATGACGGCCGCCTTGGCGGCGCCGTAGTGCGGCATCATCGTGGAGCCATAGACACCGGCGATGGACGCCACGTTGATGATGACGCCGCCCCCGCCCTGTTTCACCATCTGGCGCTGCGCCCACTTGCAGCCGAGGAACACGCCGTTGAGGTTGATGCCGACCACCGCGTTCCAGCCGTTGACCGAGATCTCCTCGGGACGCGCGCGGAACGACGCGCCGGCGTTGTTGATCATCACGTCCAGGCGTCCGAAGTCGCGCGCGGTCCGCTCGACGATCGCCTGCACCTGCTCTTCCACCCGCACGTCGACGACCATCGCGAACGTGCGGCGGCCGAGGCCACGGACCGCCTCGGCCACGGGCTCCAGATGCTCCATCTTCCGGCTGCAGACAACGACATCGGCGCCGGCCCGCGCGAACTCGATGGCGATCGACTTGCCGATGCCCGTGCCTCCGCCCGTGATGATGGCCGTGCGCCCTTCGAGGGAAAACGGAGATTTCATGCCCGGGACGATACCAGATTTCCTGGCGAAGGGCGTCAGCGCGGGAGTGCGATCTCGGCCTGACGGCGCGGTACTTCGCGATCGATCCGTTGCCAGACGCTCGCCACGGACAGCGTGGCGCCGTTGTTCTCGGCGCACGTCTGCAGCTTGCTCAGCAGCGGCCGCGCCTCGCTCAGGCGCTTGCGGGGGGCCTTGGCGGCCTGACGGACCCCGTCGTCACCGGTCGTCTTCGCCTCCACCCACGCCTGCTCGACGTGCGCCGCCATGAGCACCATGCGGCCGACCTCGTCGTCGACGTACGCCTGCCATTCACCGCTGGTGGAAAACCGCGGGCAGTCGCGCTTGATCACGTCGTCGAAGTGCTCGGCAAGCTCGGTCGCCTGGCGCACGTGGTAGTCGACACGTGCGCGAACGTCCGTCGGCGCCTCGGCCGCCCCCGAGGTCGCGAACAGGCCGACGAGCGCCAGCGCGGTGACGTACCTCACGCCCGCAGTATACCCACCGCGCCGGCCACGTCGCTCACCGGGTCGCCGCTTCCTCCACGTGGGCCTCATGCCACATCACCACGTACGACATCGGTCCGTCGGGACGGACGGACAGGTGGTCGACGGGAAGATCCACGGGCAGCGCGCGTACGCCGCCGTTGCTCAACTCGGTCGTCGCCACGGCGAAGACCGTGGCGACGCGCCGACCCGTGCCGTCGTAGGCGGCATAGCGTGTCCACGTCGGCGTCCCCGACTCGACGTCGAGGCGCGCCAGCCGCTCCCCACCGGCGAGCACGCGCGACGCGCCGAGCGTGGCCGGCTCGGTGCGCGGCGACGCCGCCGGTGTCAGCCGGATGACGTGGAGATTGTTGACGACGAGCGCGACATTCGGCACCAGGACGGCGATTTCCTCGACCTGACGCTTGACGTCCGACGTTTCGACACCGCCAGTGAGGTACACGGTGCGCTCATAGGTGTCGACGCTGATGGGGAGGTGGCGCCCGGTCGCCATCGCGGCCAGGCGCAGTTTGACCACGTTCGAGATCGTTTCGTCATCCGCCCATTGCCCCATCGAACGCCCGGTGAGATTCCCGCAGCCGGCACCGAGAACCAGCGTCAACAGGACGAGGACGGCCCGGTGCCTCATGCGGCCGCCGGGCGCACCGAAGCCGTCTGCTGCAGTCGCCGCTCGACGAGCGCCCAGTCGATGTTGCGGAAGAACGCCTCCACGTACTTCTTCCGTTCGGTGGCCTTGTAGTCGCGCATGAAGGCGTGTTCCCACACGTCCATCACGAGGACGGGCTTGAAACCCGCGGGTATGCCCTCCTGGTGCAGGGTGATCCAGTGGTTGCTCAGTCGGTCGGTCATCGGATCCTCGAAGAGGATGACCCAGCCCACACCTCGCATCTCGCCGATGGCGTGAAAGTCCGTCAACCACTGCTCGATCGACTCGAACGACGAGCCGATCGCCTGGGCCAACCCCGAGCTCGCCGGCGGCTTGGGATCCGCGGCGGGCCGAAGGTTCTCGAAGTAATACTCGTGCAGGATCATCCCGTTGTACTCGAAGCCAAGTCGGCGCGTCAGCTCGGCGAACTCGGGGTTGGTGCCCGCGGCCTTGCCCTTGGCCCGCAGCTCCGCGAGCTCGGCGTTCAACGCATTCACTTGCTTGACGTATCCCTCGTACAGCTTCAGGTGCTCGGCGATCTGGGCGTCCGAGATGCCGTCGAGCCCCTGCAGGTGGTCAAATGATTGCGCTTTGTAAGTCTTGCCCTTTGCTGCTGCCATGACGACTTCCTCCCTCTCCTGTATTATCTCGACACCTTTGCAGCAAACTCTGGGCCCAGCAGGAGGCTTCGTGATGCTGAAGCGTTGGTTCGTCGCAACCTTCATCGTGGGCGTCATTGCTGCTTCGGTGGGCAGCCTCGTCGTCGGCCTCGACGTCGCACGCGCCCAGGCGCCGGTCAGGATCGGCGTCATCGAGCCTTTGTCCGGACCGGTGGCGGCCTCCGGGAACTACATCCGCATGGGCGCCGAGATCGCCCGCGACTGGCTCAATGCCAAGGGCGGGGTCATCGGACGGAAGGTCGAGCTCGTCATCGAGGACAACAAGTCGGATCCCAAGGAGGCGGCGAGCGCGGCCGAGAAGCTGATCGTCCGCGACAAGGTCCCGGCCATCATGGGCGCCTGGGGGAGCTCGATGACGCTGGCGGCTATGCCGAAGCTCGAGGAGTACGGCGTGCCCATGGTCGTCGAGACGTCGAGCGCCGCATCCATCACCAAGCGCGGCAATCCGTGGATCTTCCGGATCAGTCCGCCGAGCGAGATGGAAGCGGTCGGCCTCGAGCCGTACGTCGACAAGCTCGCCATCAAGAAGGCCGACTTCCTCGCCGTCAACACCGACTGGGGCCGCGGCTCGATCCAGGCGTTCGGTGACCTCTTGAAGAAGAAGGGCCTGCCGGTCGGCGCCACCGAATTCATGGAGCAGAGCGCGACCGACATGAACGCGCAGATCACCAAGATCAAGACGACCGGCGGCGACACGCTCTTCCTGACGACCGCCGTGGAGCAGATCACGCTCGTGCTGAAGCAAGCCCAGGAGCAGCGACTGAGCCGAAAGATCGTCACCACGGGCGGCTCGTCCTCGCCGACCCAGCTCATCAAGCAGGCTGGCGCGGCTGCCGAAGGGACGTACCACATCGTCTTCTTCATGCCCTGGTTCCCGGAATCCATGCCGGACGGCAAGCTGGCCAAGGCGTTCGTCGACGAGTGGGCCAAGCGCGGCAATCCGTTCGAAGGCCTCACTGAGGGCTTCCGCGGTCACGACGGCATCGTCACGATCGCCGAGGCCGTGAAAGTCGCGGGGAAGGACGACGCCAAGGCGGTTCGCGACGCGCTCTGGCGCGTGAACCTCACCGGCGTCAACGGCCCCATCCACTTCGAGAAGGACGGCCCGGCCGGCAAGGAGAGCGGCCAGAGCAAGCCCTCGATCTTCATCGTGCAGATCCGCGACGGCAAGGTCGCGCTGCCGGAGTTTGCCCGGAAGTAGTGGATCAGCTCCTTCAACACTTGGTGAACGGCCTGGTGCTCGGCGGGACGTACGCGCTGCTGGGCATCGGGCTGACGCTCATCTTCGGGCTGATGAACGTCGTGAACTTCGCCCACGGCGAGTTCTACACGCTGGGCGCCTATGCGACGTTCGCCGCCCTGACGCTGGCCGACCTGAACTTCTTCGCCGCGCTCGGTGTGGCCATCGTCTGTGGCCTCGTCCTCGGTGCGCTCACGGAATTCCTCCTCGTTCGCCCGCTCCGGCGCGAGTCCATCGACACCGTCATGCTGGTCATGATCGGCGTCTGGATCGCCATGCAGAACAGCGAGCTCCTGGTGTGGGGCGGCGTGGCGAAGTCGATCCCGCATCCGTTCTCGACCACGCCGCTGACGCTCGGCGGCGTCTCACTGGCGCCGTTGCGGCTGTTCGTGCTCGTGGCCGCCCTCGGGCTCATCGTCGGCGCCCACGTGCTGATCCACCGCACTCGCCTCGGGCGCGCAATGCGGGCCACGTTCCAGGATGCCGACACGGCGGCGCTCATGGGGGTACGGATCCGGCGCATCTATACGGCCACGTTTGCGCTCGGCTCGGGGCTGGCAGCCGCGGCGGGCGCGCTGCTCGGCCCCATCTTCATCGCCTATCCATCGATGGGGGACCTTGCCTCGCTCAAGGCGTTCTCCGTGGTGATCCTTGGAGGCCTCGGCAACATCGCCGGTGCTACGGTCGGTGGACTCGTGCTCGGAGTCGCCGAAGAGCTGGGCGCGGGCTACGTCTCGTCCGGGTATCGCGACGCCGTGGGGTTCGTGATCATCATCGCCGTCCTGCTCCTGCGTCCTTCCGGCCTGTTCGCCCGCGCCGAACGCGTCGGATGAGGCGCGCGGCAGGCATTCTCCTCGCGCTCGCGGCGCTGACCCTTCCACTCTGGATCGCCAACGCCTACTTCCTCCACGTCGTCATCATGGCCGGGATCTTCGGCGTTCTCGCCTCGAGCCTGAATCTCCTGCTCGGATACACGGGCCAGCTCTCGCTCGGTCACGCCGCCTTCTTCGGAATCGGAGCCTACGCCTCGGCGCTGCTCACTCTTCGATGGGAATGGTCGTTCTGGCTGGCCCTGCCCGCCGCCGTCCTCGCTGCGGGGATTGCCGGATGGGCGATCGGGCGCCTGGCCTTGAAGCTCCGCGGCGCCTACTTCGTCCTCGTCACCATCTCGTTCGCCGGCGTCATCGCCCTGATCAGCATCAACTGGATGGATCTGACGAACGGACCGCTCGGCCTGCCGGGCGTGCCGGCGCCAGAGCTCGGCCCGTGGTCGTTACGGACGAAGTCGGCCTACTACTATCTGGTGCTCGCCGCGGTGGCGCTCGCCTACGAGGTCTGCCGGCGGCTCGTCGACTCTCGTATCGGCCGGGCGTTCGTCGCGCTTCGAGAGAACGAGGCGCTGGCGGAGTCGGTCGGCGTGGACGGCACCCGCTATCTCGTGCTGGCCGCGGTGGTGAGCGCCGGTCTGGCGGGTCTCGCCGGCAGCCTCTACGCTCATTACACGCGCTTCGTGAGCCCCGAGGTCTTCCTCTTCACGTACACGGTCACGATGGTGATCATGGTCGTGGCCGGCGGCAAGGGCACGCTGGCCGGCCCACTGGTCGGCGCGGTGCTCTTCACCGTCCTGCCCGAGGCGTTGCGTGCGGCCACGTCCTGGCAGTGGCAAATGCTGGCCTACGGCGTCATCCTCGTCGTCCTCGTGTTCTTCCTACCGCGCGGCATCGTTCCCACGTTCTTCCGTTGAGGCTGAGCGTCCGCGATCTGACCGTCCAGTTCGGCGGCGTCGCCGCGTTGGGTGGCGTGTCGTTCGACGTTCGACCAGGCAGCATCACGAGCCTCATCGGACCGAACGGCGCAGGGAAGACGACCGCGTTCAACGCGATCACCGGCTACCTGCGGCCGTCGCGCGGCCGCGTCAGCTACGGCGACGCCGTCCTGACGGGCCTCCGTCCCTGCGACATCGCGCGGCGGGGCGTGGTCAGGACGTTCCAGAAGACGAGCGTCTTTCCGGCGCTGAGCGTGCTCGACAACGTACTGACCGGCCTCCACCTCCGCGGACGCGCCGAGGTGTGGTCCGTGCTCGCCGCCCGCCGACGAGTGCGCGCGGAAGAGTCGGCGCTTCGTCGAGAGGCCGAGACCATCGTGGCGTTCGTCGGCCTCGCTCACCGGCGTACGGACGTCGCGAGCGCCCTGCCGTACGGCGAGCAGCGCCTCGTCGAGCTCGGGGTGGCGCTGGCCGCTCGCCCGTCGATCCTGCTCCTCGACGAGCCGGCGGCCGGGATGACGAGCGCCGAGAAAGACGTGATCGGCGGCCTCATCCGGTCGATCCGCGATCGTGGCGTCACGGTGCTGCTCGTGGAGCACGACATGCGAGTCGTCATGGGGCTGAGCGATACCGTGATCGTGCTCGATCACGGCGCGGTGATCGCGGAGGGGGCACCCGCGGCGGTGCAGTCGCACCCCGACGTCATCCGCGCATACCTCGGAACCGGCCGTGCTGAAGATTGAGAGCGTCGCTGCGGCGTACGGCCCGGTCACCGCGCTGCGCGGGATCGATCTCGCCGTCGCGTCCGGGGAGCTCGTCTGCTTGATCGGCGGCAACGGCGCCGGCAAGTCATCGACGCTCCGGGCGATCTCGGGCCTGCTGCGGCCGAGCGCCGGGCGCATCGTCTTCGAGGGCCGCGAGATCCAGAACCTGGAGCCCGCCACCATCTTGAAATCCGGGATCGCGCACTGCCCCGAGGGTCGTCGCGTCTTTCCCCATCTCACGGTGCACGAGAACCTGGCGATGGGCGCGTACATCCGCCGCGATCGCCACGCCGTCGCGGCCGACATCGAGCGCGTGTGCTCTCACTTCCCGATTTTGGCCGAGCGGCGCCGCCAGATGGCGGGCACGCTGTCGGGGGGAGAGCAGCAAATGCTCGCGATCGGTCGAGCACTGATGTCACGGCCACGGTTGATCCTGCTCGACGAGCCTTCGCTCGGCCTGGCGCCGGCGATCGTCGATGCGACGTTCGCGATCATCGCGGGAATCCGGCGCGAGGGGACGACGGTCCTTCTGGTGGAGCAGAACGCCTACCGGGCGCTCCGCATGGCGGACCGGGGTTACGTGATGGAAACGGGGCGGGTCGTCCTGGAGGGGCGCGCGGCCGATTTGCTCGCGGACGACCACGTCCGGCGCGCGTACCTGGGAGCCTGAGCGTCCCGTCCGCGGTCGAACCAGCGTAGCGTCGGCCTCAAGCTCACGACGTCGCCGACGATCATGACGACCGGCGACGGCAGCCGTGCATCGCCGGCCGCGATGGCGGCGAGTGTCGTCACGACGGTCTCCTGATCACGGATCGTAGCCGAGCGTACCAGCGCCGTCGGCGTGTCCGTCGCCCGGCCGTGGGCGATGAGCTCGCGAGCAATGGCCTGGAGCCGCCCGGCGCCCATGAGCACGACGATGGTATCGACCGCGGTGGCCAGCGCCGCCCAGTCGACGCCCTTGCCCTTCCCGGCGCACTCGTGACCGGTCACCACGGCGAACGACGACGCCACGCCACGATGGGTCACCGGAATGCCGGCATAGGCGGGAGCTGCGATCGCCGACGACACTCCGGGGACGACCTCGAAGCGGACGTTCGCGGCTCGCAACGCAGCCGCTTCCTCACCGCCTCGCCCCAGCACGAAGGGATCGCCCCCTTTCAGCCGGACGACTCGATGGCCACGGCGGGCTTCGGTGACCAGCCGCGCGTTGATCTCGTCTTGTGGCTCGCTGTGATGACCGCTCTCCTTGCCGACGAACACTCGTCGCGCGCGCGCCGGCACCAGCTCCAGCAGCCTTTTGTCGATGAGCCGATCGTAGACCACGACGTCGGCGCGGCGGAGCAGACGACGGCCCCGGACGGTGAGAAGGCCGGGGTCCCCCGGCCCGGCGCCGACGAGCGCGACGCGGCCAAGCGCTTTCACGCTGGCCTCAGCGCTTCGAGCAGACACCGACGCGCTTCCTCACGCCGGCCCGCGGCGACGAGACGCCGTACGTCGCCCCGCAATGCTGTCGTCCACGCCTCGGCCGTGGCCTGCTCGCCGCGTGTCTGCAACTCACGCCGCACGTCACCCGCGAGGTCGGTCAACAGGGCATAGTCTGAGCCGAGGAGGCGTTCGAGCTCCTCGCGCACGATACGGGCAAGGGCGGGGCTCCGGCCGCCAGTCGTCACGGAGACCAGCAACGATCCCCGGCGCAACACGGACGGCAAGATGAAGTCGCAGTGGTCCGGATCATCGGCGGCGTTCACCCAGATCCGACGGCGTCTCGAGTCGGTCGCGACCGCGGCGTTGACGTTACGGTCATCCGTCGCCGCGAAGACGACGACCACACCACGAAGATCGCTCCGGCGGTACGCGCGCCGCCGCACTCTGATATCGCCGTCGTCGGCCATTTTCGCGAGCCGCGCGGACACCCGAGGGCTGACGACCGTGATCGACGCGCCGGCGGCACGCAGGCCCTCGACCTTGCGCTCGGCGACGGCACCGCCGCCGACGACGAGGACAGGCCGGCCGCCAAGGTCAAGGACGACTGGGTACGGTCCCATGGCGGGCGATCGCGTGGACGAGCGCGCCCATCGTGCCCTTCTCCGGCTGGATGTGTGGCGTCACGCCATACTCACGAAGTGTGGCCGCGCACACCGGGCCGATCGCCGCGACGACGACGCGGTCTCGCAACCCGGTGACGAGCGCGTCGCGCCGGCCCTCGTGCTCGGCCACGAGCACAAGGTGCCGAACTTGCGGGGAGCTGGTGAAGGCGATCACGTCGATGCGGCCGGCGATGAGGTCGTGGACGAGTTGGATCAAGATCGTCTGATCGTCGGGCAATGCCCATTCGTACAGCGGGATCTCGAGTACGCGAGCGCCTCGCGCGGTGAGGCCGTCGACGAGCGCGCGGTTCTCGTCACCGTAGAGCTGCACGGCGACGGTGCGGCCCCGAAGGTTGATGCTGGCCAGCGCGTCGAGGACGCCTTCGGACGTCGGCTCGCTCGGGACGACATCGATGTGGACCGCGGCCTCTCTGAGCACGCCGACCGGTTTCGGTCCGCGCGCGACGACGGTCAGCGCTGTCAGCGCGTGGAGCAGATCGTCTCGGCGACCGGTCTGTGTTGCCAGGTCGAGAAGGGCTCGGGTGCCGACGCCCGTCATGAACACGACGACCCCGACTTCCTTGGCGCAGATCCGATCGAGCACGGCCCGAGCCGGCCCCAGATCACGCCGCAGCACCTCGACGACGGCGGGCGCCGAGTAGGCAACTCCCCCGAGCTTCCCGATCAACGTCGCGAGCTCGCGAGCGCGACGTGCTTCGGTGATGGCGATCGTTCGCCCGCCCAGGGAAGGAATCGTTGCGTCCGCCATCACGCCGCGCACTCTCCCGGACCGGTCTCGAGCTTGAACTTCTCGTCCGAGCCCCAGTCGAGGTATTTCTCGGGAGTCTCGCTCGATGGCGGCAGCTCGGTCCAGGGCGCCAGGACCGAACGCAGTCGCTCGGGCCCGGTCCGGTCGACGAACACGTCGAAGGTCTCTTCCGGCTTGCGCTCGGCGCGGTAGAGCTCGAGCAACGCCTTCACGGCATCCGGAACCTGTCTGGCCGGCACACGCGCCATCGGTTTTCCGAAGCGCGCGCGCCCGGGGGTCAGCGTAGCGCCGAGCAGGAGCTGGTAAGTCGGCGCCTGCTCGTCGTGAAATTTCCGGGCGCCACCATACAGCCCGATGCCGGCAACGTGGTGCTGACCGCACGAGTTCGGGCATCCCGAGATCTTGATCCGCACGCCAGCGTCGTCGGCGAGGTCACCGAGCTCACGCTCGATCATCTGGCCGAGCTCGAGCGCGAGCCCGCGCGACGAGGTGATACCGAGCTGGCAGGTGTCGGCGCCGGGGCACGACGTGACGTCGACCAGCCGTTCGGCCCCGGGCTCGGCGAGATCCTCGCGCACGAGGATCGCGTGGATTTCGGACAGCGCCCCGAGTGGCATCCATCGCAGAACCAGGTTCTGCTGGTTCGTCGCCCTCACGGTGCCCTCGCCGAAGTCTCGGGCGATCTGCGCGATAGCCCGGAGCTGCCCAGCCGTGACATCACCACGAATCAACCGCACGTTGACCGAGGCCCATCCCGGCTGCTTCTGCGGCACGACATTGGTGGCTCTCCACCGAGCAGAACGCAGATCGCCGGCAAGCGGGAGGCTCCGATTCGGCTGGAGGGGTGCCGACCGGCGTTCCTCCCACACTTCGACGGGTGGGAACTTCCCGGCCATGGTGAGACGCAACGCCTCGCGCTCGCGAAGGATGAGCGCGCGGACGTTGTCGATGCCGAGCTTCTTCACGACGAACTTGAGGCGGGCGAGATTGCGGTTGTCGCGGTTCCCGTGGCGGTCGAAGACGCGCACGATCGCGGCCACAGTGGGCAGGAGATCGTCCGCGGGTGTGAATGGCTCGAGAACCTGGGCAAGCTGGGGAGCGGGACCGAGGCCCCCGCCGATGAGGATTTCAAAGCCGCGCACCTGGCGGCCGTCGACCGTCTCGATCCCAGCACGCGCGCCGAGGTCGTGAATCGGCGTGAGGCCGCTATCCTCCTCGCAGCCAGAGAACGCGATCTTGAATTTCCGCGGCAGGTTCTGGTTCATCGGGTTGCGAAGCAAGAACCGCGCGACGGCGTCGGCATACGGTGTCGGATCGAAGGGCTCGTTCGGGCAGACGCCGGCACAGTGACCGACGGTGACGTTGCGCACAGTGTTGCCGCAGGCCTCGCGAGTCGTCAGCCCGACTTCGGCCAGCGAGCGCATCAGGTCCGGAACGTCCGCCAGGGGCACGAAGTGAAACTGGACGTTCTGCCGGGTGGTGACGTGGCCGGTCCGCCGGGGCGTTCGCTCGGCCACGTCGGCCAGACGATCGAGTTGGGAAGCCGTCAACCCGCCCCACGGGATCTTGACGCGGACCATCTGAGCTTCGTGCTGGCGCTGGCCATAGATTCCGTGTTGAAGGCGAAAGCGCTTGAAGTCATCCGGGTTGATGCGGCCGGCATGAAAATCCTCGACGAAGTGCTCGAAGGTGTCGATCTCCCCGGGCGCCGCCCATGACCGACCATAGCCCTGGTCCGGGGTGCCACCTTTCGTCTCCACATCCATTGCCCTGCCTCCTAGGGTGAGTTACAGGAGGATCAAATATTCCATTCTCGACCGACAAAGTCAACATTGACCGGGGCGCAGGAGAGGACCTCCCATCGTCCTAGGAGGATCTCCCCGATATGAAAGGGCTTAGTTAGTCTAAGCCATTGTTTTGTAATTCTTTCCTGTCTGGCAACCGGCTTGCTTTGATTCGTTCGCACCAACGTAGCTTCAGCCAGTAACAGGGGGGACGGGTATGAAGCAGCTCCAGGACAGCGGACTCAACAAGGCTCTCAGCGAGGCTGGTGACGGCGTGCTCGCCGTCAGCCCGGACCGTCGCGTCGTTTTTTGGAACCGGGCAGCCGAGCGGCTCCTTGGATATGCGCCCGGAGAGGCCATCGGGCGCCACGCCTGCGAAGTGCTCGAGGGCCGTCAGCTCGAAGGCCGTGACGCTTGCCGGCCGGAATGCCAGGTGCTGGCGGCTGCGGAAGAAGGCCTCGGCAGCTTCGATCTCCCCGCCCGCACCAAGTGGGGCGAGTCGGTGACCATCAACATGAGCACGCTCACCCTGCCGCCTCGCAATGGAGAAGGGCCGCTCGTGATCCATCTCTTCCGCGACGCCGTTCCGGCGAAGAGCTCGAGCTCTGTGGAGCACGACGACCTGCCCGGAGCTCCGAGCTCGCTCACGCCGCGCGAGCTCGAGGTGCTCCGTCTGCTCGCCGCTGGCGCCAATACGCGCGTGGCGTCCGAGCGGCTCGGCGTGAGCCCGGCGACCGTCCGGAACCACGTCCAGAACCTTCTCGGCAAGCTCGGGGTGCACAGCCGTCTCGAGGCCGTCGCTTATGCCACTCGTCGAGGCCTGCTGACCGCATAACGCGGCGCCGTCAACGACGCGACCAAAGCCGCGGCGCCAGCCGGGTTCCAGGCTGCAGGTCGCGTCGGCGTGGCGCCTTGGGTCCGGCGCTTCGTCAGCGGCTCTCGAGGAGTACGGTGGCGGGGTGGTCTCGGCCTACCACGCCGGGCGCGTGCGTCAGCGTGCTCGCTGGCTGGCGATCTCCGGCGAGAATCCGAGATCGCTGCCGGAGACGAAGACATCGTCATCGACCTTGATCTCGCGTAGCTCGACGCGCTGGCCGTCACGCTGAATCCGATGGACGGCGATGACGCGCCCGGAGTCGAGGACCACGATCCCCTTGTCGAAATCCACGCGCTTCACCGTCCCCGACGTCAAGATGATTCCCCCAGCTTCCGGACCGGCCCACGCCGTCGTGAAAGCGACCAGGGCGAGAACAATCGAGAGAGCTCCTATGAGGCGGCTCAAATGCGGACCTCCAGCGCAGCCGAGCAAACTCAGGCCAAAGCGCTGAGGTGAACAGCAGTCGCCGTGCCACGGCTGCGATGACCGATAGTTCGCCGCAATTGATTCGTGAGGACGTCCCGACCTGTAAGGCGAGCTTTACGCCCGAAATCTCGAGGCCGGTGTCTGGAAGGTGGTGCGCCTGGCAGGAGTCGAACCTGCGACCCTCGGATTAGAAGTCCGATGCTCTATCCAGCTGAGCTACAGGCGCGTCAGGCACTTACGATACACCGCCGTTCGGCGATGAGGCACCGTCGAAGTTACGTCGAAGTTCGACGGCGCCGACCGTGCTGGGCTCGCGCTCTGATAGTTCCCTCACTCCCACCAGGCGCTCTACGGCCGCGTGCAGGTGAGCCGGCGCGAGATGGGCATACCGTTGGACCATCCCGAGGGTCCGCCAGCCACCAAGCTCCTGCACCGTGCGGAGGTCCACGCCGGCCATAACTAGGCGGCTGGCGAAAGTGTGGCGGTTGCCGTGCCATGTGTAGCCGTCAAGCCGGCTTGCATCCTTCCCCGCCGCGGTAAGTGCGGCGTGAGCGCGCTCCACAGCCTTGGGAAAGAACTTGTCCGCCGCGGCGTAGCGGGGGGCCAACACCATTTCGTCGGGATCGTCAGGGCGCTCACGGCGCGCCCCGAGGTCAATCAGTATTGAGCGGACGACGGAGTTCATGGGCACCTGACGGCTGCGGCCATGCTTGGATCGCGCGACGGTGATGACACGGGCGAGGAGATCAACGTCTCGCCACTGGAGACCAACCTGCTCGCTCCACCGCAGACCAGTGTGCACGGACACCGTGAAGAGAGGGCGGAGTTCGAGAGCCAAGGCGTCGCGGAGGGCGTTCTCCTCGAACGCGGGACGATCCGGTGTCGTGGGGGGCAGGTAGAGAATGCGCCCGCCCGGTTCCTTCGCCTTGGCGATTCCGGTCACGGGGTTCGTGGGAACGAGGCCCAGACGCAGAGCCCGCTTGAACATACCGCTGAGCCGATCACGGTAGCGGTTCACGGTGGCATCGGCCAGCGGCCGCTCGGACGGCGACCGTCCCTCGCGGAGGCCGGTGAGAAAGCCCTCGGCGTCCGCAGTTGTGAATTCATCGAGCTTGCGGTCGCCGAATGCGGCGATGAGCGCTTCGACTTGGCCTCGGGTGGTCTCGTAGGAACGGTGGTGGACCTCGGCCCAGACAAGATACTGCTTGCCGTAATCCCGAAAGGCCATGCGAGCCCGCTCCCGCACCTGTTCACGCAGGACGCGCGCACGTTCCTGTCGCCGCTCCACCGCCGGGCACCAGCCGGGCTCATCCAGGACCCTGGCGCGCCGCTCATGGTAGACCCGCACGGCGTCAGACTTGAGGGGGCCCACCCGTTCCTGATGAATGTGCCCGGCCGCGCAGGTGAACCTCACGGCCCAAACGCCAGAGCGGTGGCGGAAAACGCCGCGGGGCGCCTGGTCCTTCTTCCGCGTACTCAATCTTTTCGTCTGCTCGGTAATATCTGTCGACCTCATTTGGGGTTGCTCCTTGTCGCTACCGATTTGGCCTGCTTGGTTCTGAATCTCCGCGTGCGGGTGGCCTGAGAACATTGCGAAGTGCAGTACGTCTGCCTCTTATGGCCGACAAAAGGGCGGCGACATTGGCCGCAGAACCGGAATCGAGCGGACACAGCCGTGAGTAGCGTGGCTACGGCGGCCCTGAAGACTTCGCCAGCGGCTCCTACCTGATCCTGGCGGACTGTGTAGTGCCCGAGTCCTTGTCGTCGGGTCCATTGAAGAACGACGACCTCATTTCTCGGGATCTGCCAGAGGAATGTTTGGGTGAAACTGAGCATGAGGAGTCCCTTGCGCAGCCAGCGCTGCAATCCACGAACCCCTCTCGGCTGTAACTCTCGGGCACGCGAACTGTAGAGCATCGTTCCCGCCGGCGTCAGAAACGCCGCCAGTTCACCAGCGAGCTTCTTCCAGTCGTCTACCGACAGGCTATGCAAATCGATGATCGCGAAGTCCAAGAGCCACCGAGCGCGATCTTCGTTGCTTGCGCCGGGCTCCGGACTTCCTCCTGGCCAGGACGGGGCTCTTGCTGCCCACTGCTTTTCCATTGCTGTGAGGAAGGGAGCATCCCGTGGATCAACCTCGCCTGCGCGCCGCACGGTCGAGACCTCATCGTCCTGCATGTCCCTCTGACGTCCTCCCTGTGGAATGTGTAACGGTTATAGCCTGCCACGTGGCGGATGGCCGTGCAACAGAAATCACTGATAATAACGTTGCATCGTTACAGCGGGCAGAAGTAGAATTGGCTCGGAGGAACCCGAATGAGGCCAGACCGAAGTACCACTCTTGTAAGCGTCGATGAGGGCGCTCGAATGATGGGCATCTCGAAGTTCACGGTACGAAGTTGGCTGCGACAGGCACGGCTCTCGTACATCAGACTCGGAAGGCGCGTGATGCTGGACCCGAGAGACATCGAGCGCTTCATAGAATCCAACCGAGTCGAAGAGCGGAAACCCAGCAGATGACCGTCGGCCGCCGCCCGTTGCCGCGAGGGGACTTGAACCCGCGACCTCTGGATTGACAGTCGTCGGGAGATCCCGACCGCAGCGGACGCCAACCAACGGTAGCAGCAACTTCCAGCCCGATCCCGATGCGTCTCGTCGCTCCAGTCGGGTGCCGTCCGTTGGGGTTCATGCACAGAACCGTCACAGCGGATCGCATGAACTCGGCGGAAGAGCGGGTGGCACCATACAGGAAGTTCGGCATCTCATTCCTCCGACAGAGGTCTCAGGGGGCGAGCCTGTGACGCCTGCGGCCGTCGACCATGGTAGGTCGAAGCTCACGTTCCCCCTGGATCCACGTTCGTGCAGGAGCCGATAGTCGTTCCTTCGTCGGTGGGCCCCGACGCGCCAGAAACCGCACGTGCGCTTCTGATGACCGCTCCGGATGGCAAGGCTCGCTCATGTTCGGGCTGTGGTGCGCCGCTCATAGGACGCCAGCTGCGAGCCTGCTCGGGACGCTGCCGTGCGCGAGTGAGCCGGCAGAAGCGGGTGCGGTCGCGCGCCGACTACGTCAACGACTGGGCGGCGCGGATGCTCCGCGCGCTCATGGTGGTTTAATGGCCGGCCGACAGCCGAGATCTGGGGGCACGCCCGGTGCCGGCGTCGAGGGCCTTCAGCGATCGAGCAGTGCCTGGAGTGACGTCACGACGCGGAACCCCGGGGTCCTGCGATCTGGCCACGATGCGATGAAGGCCAAGTTCATGACCTTGGTTAAGACGCCCAAGCCGGTCGTGGTGACTCGCCGCAGCCGGAGCGTCGGGCCTCAGGGCCGCGCCGGCGCCGGCGCCGGCAAATCCAAAGGTCCATCTGTCGGTCAGCGACCAGAACGCCGTAGAGCCTGCCCTTTTGTGCTTCCGATCTCTGTTCTGAGGCGAGGCGGCGTACTTCAGCCAGACGACATCGGGGTGTGTAGAGCTCGCCCGGCTTGATGCCGGCGTCGATGCCCATGGCGATCAGGCGCTGGACGGGGCCGGCCAGCTTGGCGGCGGCCGGGATCAGGACAGACACGACTTCG
>WNFT01000145.1_pt1 | contig 50514 bp, 53 predicted proteins | sample 5400191 | NCBI WGS metagenome assembly WNFT01 (sample SAMN13153359, study PRJNA577476) | soil metagenome | isolation source: 80 cm saprolite under Madrone tree | place: USA:California | collected 2016-06-14 | reverse complement strand
TCAACCGGACCCCGGACCCCCCACCCGCCCGCTTCTCACGTTTCGACAATCGCGTCACGATATCGGCGCGTGGTTTAGGCCGTGAACTTTAGTGTCCGCTCCACAAGTAAGTCGACGGTGGCTGCTAGATCTGGCTCCCCGGGCTCACGGGTGTAATAGACGATGTAGGTTCGGCTAGCCACCGTAAATGTGTAGACCACCTCGGTCGCTCCTTTCACCGGAGGTATCGTGTTGTCGGCGCTGACCGTTGCGGTCTGCCGTGTGCCCTGCACACCGTCCACTGTTATTGGCGTACTACTGGTCACCTCCCCAATGTATTGCCCGGGCCGGCTGCCTTGCGGTGTATCACTCGGAAACTCAACGACCCACGAGGTCGGCGGTCCTTCGCCGTAGAAGCACGTATCTTTGGCACCCTTGAAGTCGGGGCCAAACGCAGCGTTTGGCGAGAATCCCTGGGCGTTAGACGCCACCTGGGGATCACAGTTAAGCGACCCCCAATCGCACGGGTACCGCAGGGAGAATTGACCGCCCTTGTTGCTCAATGGAATCCAATTCGAGGTCGGATCCGCAGGCGCCGCAGGCGCAGGACAGGATGGAGCAGGAGTCCCCGGCGTGGGTGTTTCGAGTCCGGCGGACGTCGAAGTAGAGGTCACCGGTGACGACACTCGGGCGGATGTCGCCGGTGAGGTCGATTGCTCCGCCGAACCCACGTTAAGGGCCCGACCGCATGCGGTTAGCACCAATAAAGCCGCGACCATCCAGACACGCACGATTGTTGAACGTGGGCTAGTCGACGGCAGTTCCGACACGAACCAGTTGACCGCTAATGACCAGATCGAGCGGTCCGCCACTGTGCGACGCACATTGACCACTTGACCGGTGGCCGTCGGTCCAGGCCGGCGGCATATCGCACCCAGGGAAGCGGCAGTGTTTGTCGCGCGCGGTCAGCGCCCGCTTCATCGCAACGCCCCCTCTCCCTAGCCCTCTCCCCCACGGGAGAGGGAATTAGGCGAGGCGGGGTTCGGGGCGCCAGCGGCCCCCTTCTTCGAGGTAACCAGCGGGCATGTCAGGCTCGTGGCTCAACAACAGCAGCCACCGATGCTTTTCGGCTTCGTCAAAGAGGCGCGCCTTCTCCTGCAGCACCCGCAGCGGGTCGATGTCGGCCGCCATCGTCCACCCCACCCGCAAATGCGGCGTCTGGCAAACGAGGTCGCCGGTCACCGCGCACGCAAGCTCGCCCGAGCGCAGCACGATGACCTGGCTGCCGGGCGTGTGTCCGCCGACATGCCGAACGTGAACCCCGGGCATCACCTCAGCGTCACCATCCAGAAACTCCACGAGGTTGTTGCCGTCGGCCAGCGGCGTGAAGTCGTCAGTGATGTACGTCGCCTGGCTCCGCACGTTGGGGTCCAACGCAAAATCCCACTCACTCCGCTGGATGAAGTGCCGCGCCTTCGGAAACGTGAGCTCGAGGCACCCGTTCTCCAATCGCGTCAACCCACCCGCATGATCCCAATGCAAATGCGTCGTGATGACGGCGTCCACCTCATCTGGTCGGATGCCAACGCGCCGCAGCGAATGCAGCAGGCCCTCCGGCTCGCGAAGTGCGGCCTGCAGCGCGCGCTTCTCGCTGAGCTTGGTGCCGATGCCGGTCTCGCACACGATCACCTTTCCGTTGACCCGCGCGATGAGGCCGACGCAGGACATGTCGACCATGTTGTTGCCGTCGGCGGGCTTCTGCTTCTCCCATAGAACCTTGGGCACGACGCCGAACATCAAGCCGCCGTCGGCCTTCCACCGACCCGCGATGAGTATGTACAGCTCAAGGTCACCCAGCCTCACGGTGACTAATATGCAGCGGCAATGGCCGTTGCGGCGATCGCGACAGCAAACCTCTCGAAGGATTACGGCCTCGGCCGCGGCCTTTTCGAGCTGGACCTTCAAGTCGCCCAGCAGGAGGTCTTCGGCTTTTTAGGTCCCAACGGCGCGGGCAAGTCGACCACGATCCGCTGCTTGATGGGGCTGATCCGACCCACCGCCGGCTCGGCCCACATCTTCGGGCTCGACTGCCTGCGCGACTACGTCGCCGTCAAGCGGAAGGTGGGCTACATGCCTGGAGAGATGCCCCAGTTCGGAAGCCTCCGCGGCTCCGAGGTGGTCGCGTACCTGGGTGCGCTGCGTGGCGGCGCGAACCTCAAGGTCGTTCGCAACCTGGCCGAACGGTTCAGCCTCGACCTCAGCCGCCGCTATCGCGAATATTCCAGCGGCAACAAGCGGAAGCTCGGCATCGTGATCGCGTTCATGCACCAGCCACCACTGCTCATCCTCGACGAGCCGACCAATGGCCTCGACCCCCTCAACCAGCAGGAGTTCTTCGACCTGACCACCGAAGCTCGCGAGGATGGAGCGACCATCTTCCTTTCCTCTCACATCCTTTCCGAGGTCGAGCACCTATGCGACCGCGTCGGCATCATCCGATCGGGCCGGCTGGTGAATATCGCCGACCTCGACGAGCTGCACCGGATTCGCTTCCATCACGTCGAGATGGAGTTCGCGCCGGACGGGAAGGTACCTGTCGAGGCGATCCGCTCGGCAGTGGGAGTCGAAGACGTCGTCGCCTCAGATCGCACCGTGACATGCACCGTGAGAGGAACCTTCGAGCCGCTGCTTGATGCAATCCGCGGCGCGAACGTGACGAACCTCGTGAGCCACGAGCCGAGCCTCGAGGAGATCTTTCTGGAGTACTACAGGGAGGCGCCTCCCCCCAAAGCACTCCCCAAGTGATCGTCACCACCTTGCTAGCCCTCCGCCTCGGCCGGTGGGGAATCATCGGCTTCGGCCTGGTCGCATTCGCCAACGCGCTCTTGCAGGCAGCGGGCTTCTACCAGGTCGCCGGCCATACCGATGCCCAACGGCGGGCATTCGGCCGCTCGATGTCGATCCTCGCCGAACAGTTCACCGTGATCCTTGCGCCACCCATGAGCCCGGAGACGGTCGGCGGGTACGTCCAGTGGCGCGCCTTTGGCTTTCTCGCCATCCTGTTTGCGATCTGGGGCCTGGCCTCAGCCAGCGGCGCAGCCCGCGGCGACGAAGAACGCGGCCTCGTGCCGGCGGTGCTTGCCGCGGGAGTGTCGAAGCCGCGGCTGATTACAGCTCGGATGTTTGCCTTCGCGCTTGGCTGCGCCATCGCCGCCTTGGCGGCAAGTGCCGGTCTTCTCGTCGGAGTGGCGACGGGAGGAGAAACGTTCAGCGTCGTGACTGCGATGCAGGCGGCGATCCCCCTGGCGGCGCTGGGGATCTGCTGCTTCTCGCTCACGTTCCTTCTGGCTCAGTTCGCCAGCGCACGCAATGCGACCGCGGTCGCGGGCGTCGTGCTGCTCGCGCTCTTCCTCGTCAACAGCCTGAGCCGGTCTTTTGACTTCCTGGTGCGATGGCGCCCGCTGTCTCCCTTCCACTACTCCGAGCTGAGCGCACCACTGACGCCATATGGGACTCTCGATACGGGGGCCACATTCATCCTGGTGGCATTGGCCGTCGCCGCGGCGGCCCTTGCGGCGCTGGCGTTCAGATATCGCGACGTCGGCTCGCCGCTCTTCAGCCTTCCTGTTTCTGGCCGGCCCGAAAGCTACGAGCCATCGTTGGCGCGTGTGTGGCGGATCCCGGTCGTGCGCGACCTCTGGGATCGCCGCGTCAGCCTCCTCGTGTGGGCAGTCGGACTCTCAGCCCTGGGCGCGGTGTTCGTCGTCCTCACCAAATCGGTGGTCCAGCCTCTGCTCACCATTCCCGCGTTGACACGGTATTTCTCGTCGTTTCTGACGGGCGACGTCTATTCGTCGTTCTTCGGCTACATCTGGTTTGGTTTCGCGCAGTTGTTGATGGCGGGTTTCGCAATCACTCAGGTCGCGCGGTGGAGCGCCGAGGATATGGACGGGCGCCTCGAGCTCATCCTCAGCACCCCGGTCTCACGGGTTCGCATCGTCATCGAGCGCGCGATCATGCTCGCCCTGGGAACGTTGATCATTGCCGTGGTCAGTGGTTTCGCGGTCGCCATCGAAGCCCGCTATCAATCCATCCAGCTCAATGGCCCGCGGCTGATCGAGGCGTCACTGCTCCTGGTGCCTTTCACGCTCGTATACGGAGCCATCGGTTCACTCCTCGCATCGCGTCTGCCGCGAGCCACGGTGGGCCTGCTCGCAGCTTTTGCGTTTGCGAGCTATGTCGAGGTCCAGGTCGGACCGATCTTCAAGCTGCCGGAATGGGTGCAGGACCTGTCGCCGTTCAAGCTGTATGGCCAGCCGCTCACCTCTGGCGTGGACCCGACCGGATTGGTGATCATGATTGGAATTGTGGTCGGCGCCGTGACGGCTTCGGGGATCGTGATGCAGCGTCGAGACATTGGCGCCTGACGCTCGGCTGCGTGCGGCGGGCGACGCGCTGTATCGCGCCGCCGGCATCGAGGTCGAGCACCACGAGGCCGAGATCAACGGCCTCCACACGCACTGGGTGACCGCCGGATCGATCGATTCGCCCCACGCCGTGCTGCTCCACGGCGCCGGCGGATCCGCCGCGCTCTGGTACCCCGTGCTCGATTCGCTGGCGCAGCAACGTCACGTCATCGCCGTCGACATGCCCGGTCACGGAGAGACGTCGATTCCCAGATGGACCAGCCCCGGGACGATGGAGCACATGCTCGAATGGCTCGCCGGCTTTCTCGACCGCTTTGACTGGCCTCTGCTCGTCGGCCATTCGCTGGGCGGCTACATGGCTCTGCTTCACTTCGCCCGGCGCCGTCCCAACCTTGCCGGTCTGGTCCTGGTCGACTCGGGTGGAGTCGGCCCCCGGCCGCCCGGGTTTGTGATGGCGACGGGCCACCCCGTGCTCGGTGCGCTCCTCGGCCTCGCGGCGGGCGCTCGGCCAACGCGGCGGCGGCTGGAACGCACCATCCGGCGGCTGACGGTCGATCCATATTCGATCCCGCATGGAGACCTTGCCTTCGACTATGCGCTTCAGACCGCAAGCCGAGACGGCGCCGGCAGGTTCCAGTTCGAGGTCTATCGCAGCGTCGCAATCCACCAGGCCGAGCCTGGTTACAAGGTATGGGGTCGCTGGCATGAGATCGCATGTCCCACTCTCCTGGTCTGGGGCGAGCGGGACTACTTTCCATTGCACTATGCGCGACAGTCGGCAGACGAGATGCCGGCGGCGCGCCTCGAAGTCCTCGAGCGAACAGGCCATCTGTCGTATCTAGAGAACCCTGAGGCTTTCAATCAAGCGCTTGGCGGCTGGCTCCAGGCGACTTACGAAAAGTAGCCAGAGACTGATTTAGGAGGTACACTTCGACGCCATGCCGAGATCGATGTGGAAGGGAGTCGTCTCGTTCGGGATGGTGTCGATACCCATCCGCCTCTACAACGCCACCGAATCAGCCGCCAAGGTTTCGTTCCGTCAACTCTGTCCCGATCACAAATCTCCGATCAGCTACAAGCGCTGGTGCGTGGAGGGAGAGCACGAGGTTCAGTACGGCGAGATCCTGAAAGGCTTCGAGGTCGGCAAGGACCGCTACGTCATCATCAACGACAAGGACCTCGACAACATCCCGCTGGCCACGGCGCACAGCATCGACATCACGGAGTTCGTGCCCAGCGACGACATCGAGCCCGGCCTTTACTACAACAGCGCTTACTACGTCGAGCCTGAGGAGCTGGGCAAGAAGCCTTACCACCTCTTGCGCAAGGCGCTCGAAGCGACGGGGAGGATGGCCGTTGCCAAGATCGCACTGCGCGACCGCGAGCACCTCGCGGCGCTGCACCCCACCAACGGCGCCTTGCTGATGAACACGCTGCACTGGCCCGACGAGATTCGCTCGGTTGAAGGGCTTAAGGGACTTGAAGGCGACATCAAGATCAACCCCAAAGAGCTCGAGATGGCGAAAGCCCTGATCGAGAGCCTGGCCGACTCGTTCGATCCCAGCCGCTACAAGGACGAGTACCGCGAGGCGGTCATGAAGGTCGTCCAGGCGAAGATCGACGGCGAGGTCATCGAAGCGCCGGCGGTGCCGCAGACGGCAAAGGTGATGGACCTGATGGAAGCCTTGAGGGCTTCGGTCGATGCGGCCAAGAAATCTCGGGCGGCGCGCGACAAGGCGGCGCCGGCCGAAGCCAAGAGGGCGCGCCGAAAAGCCTCCTGATCCTCGCCCTATAAGCTGGAAGCCTGGAAGAATCCAACCAGCTCCAGATCGAGCTCGAGAGCTTTCCCCGCGAATTGCGCCCGATGCAGGCCGCATCGGCAGAGGCTCCGTTCAGCTCGCCCGAGTACCTGTTCGAAGTCAAATGGGACGGGCTGCGCTGCATGCTGTTCCGCGACCCCGACGGCACGGTTCACTTGAAGGACCGCGGCCTCAACGACCTTACGGCTGACCTTCCCGAGGTCATAGCCGCGGCGGCGCGCATTCCACCTGGCAGTGTCATCGATGGCGAGGTCGTAGCCACGGACAAGGACGGGCGTCCCGACTACACGCGCTTGCGCGAGCGGCTCACCGCCGGCGTCGAGCGCAAAGACGAAATTCCGGTCGCCTATCTCGCGTTCGATGCCCTGTATCTCGATGAGAAGCCATTGCTGCGGCAACCGCTGGCGCGAAGGCGCTCGCGACTGCACAAGGCGGTGGAGGCCGGCGGCCACATCTTCGTGCCCGACCACATCGAGGAGGATGGCGTCGAGCTGTACGAGGCCTGTCTCGAGCGCGGCCTCGAAGGCGTGGTGGCGAAACACAGCCAGAGCCCCTACGTCCCCGGCCAGCGCAGCCCGTTCTGGCTGAAAGTCAAGGCCGTGAAGTCGGACGATTTCGTGGTCATCGGGTGGACAAGGACGGCGCCGTTCGAAGCTCTGCTGGTGGGCTATCACGAGGACGGCCGGCTCCTGCCGTGCGGGACGGTCGGCGGTGGTTATGACCGAACCACGATGGAAGCAATCAGGACGATGCTGGCCGAGCTGGCGACCGACTCTTCCCCGCTCGACCCCGAGCCGATCATGACGAGCCCGGTGCATTGGGTGCGGCCTGAGCTGGTCGTCAGCGTGCGTTATTCGGAATGGTCGCCTGACGGCACCCTCCGATTTCCGATTTTCAACGGCCTGCGGCCAGAGGTACATCCAGCCGAGGCTGTGAGGCATCGGCCCCGAGTGGTCATCGAGGGACACGTGAAGCCAGGTTCGCCCGCTCATTCCTTGACGCGCTTCCCGTTCTGATGACGTCTGATCTCGATGCCGTGACCGGAGCCTTCAGCTTCACGGGAGGGTTCATCGCACGCCGCCTGCTCGCCGCTGGGCGGCGCGTGCGGACGCTCACAAACCATCCGCACCGGCCTGGCGCTGATGCAATGGATGTGGAGGTCGCGCCCCTTCAGTTCGACGATCGCGAGGCGCTGGTCGAGAGCCTACGTGGCGTCGACGTGCTCTACAACACGTACTGGATCCGATTCCCACGCGAGAAGCTCGGGTTCGGCGATGCGATCGCGAACACAAGAAAACTGATGGGTGCGGCCGGCTCGGCCGGCGTGCGCAAGGTGGTCCACATCAGCGTCAGCAACCCCACGCCGGACTCGCCCCTGCCTTACTACGCGGGCAAGGCGCACACCGAAGCCGTCGTGCGCGAGTCCGCACTGCCATGGGCGGTGGTGAGGCCGACGCTGATCTTCGGCCAGGGCGACGTCCTGCTGAACAACATCGCCTGGCTGCTGCGGCGCTTTCCGGTGTTCTTCGTGCCTGGCAACGGCCACTACCGGGTGCAGCCGGTCGCGGGAGAAGACGTGGCAGAAATCGCGATCTGGGCAGCCAGCGTGTCGGAGAACGTGACGGTGGACGCCGCCGGGCCTGAGATCATCGCGTATGCGGAGCTGGTTGAAAGCGTCGCGATCGCAATCCACCACACGCGCACGCTCTTCTTCGCGTCCCCGAGACTGACGCTTTTCGCAAGTCGCTTTCTCGGCCGCTTCGTGAAGGACGTCATCTTGACGCCCGAGGAGCTCAGCGGCTTGATGGACGAGCTGTTGGTTTCGAAGGAGCTACCCCGAGGCCGCACTCGCCTGGACGACTGGCTGCTTCGCTCCCACGACACCCTGGGCCAGAAATATGCGTCAGAGCTAGACCGACACTTCCGACCGGCCTTGTAACCTGCCTCTACCGATGTCGGCTAGTCCCAGCACCCCAGCCGTGGCAGTGGAGGCACGCCAGCTCGTGAAGAGATACGGCGCTCTGGCCGCAGTCGACGGCGTGAGCTTTCAAGCGATGCGCGGCGAGGTGTTCGGTTTCCTGGGCGCGAACGGCGCGGGCAAGACGACCACGCTGCGGATGCTATGCGGCCTGCTACGACCCACTTCCGGGACGGCGCTCATCGACGGCATCGACATCCAGGCTGATCCCCTGGCGGCCAAGGCAAGGCTTGGTTACCTCGATGAGGAACCATTCGTGCACCCACATCTCACCGGTCGCGAATTCCTCGACTTCGTCGCCGACCTCTACCGGATGCCGCGCGGGCCGCAGCGCGAAGAGCGCATGTCGCGGCTGCTCAACCTCTTCGACCTGGCCAAGAAAGACGGCGACCTGATCGGCAGCTACAGCCACGGCATGCGTCAGAAGATCGGCCTGGCGTCGCTGCTCATACGCGAGCCCGCGGTGTTGTTGCTTGACGAGCCCACCAACGGCCTCGACCCGCGATCCGCCCGCCTGGTCAAAGACCTGCTCGAAGAGCTTGCTGCCCGCGGCACGACGGTCCTGCTTTCAACCCACATCCTCGAGGTGGCGCAAGCGCTTTGCCGGCGGGTCGCCATCATCGATCGAGGGCGCATAGTCGCCACCGGGAGCATGGAAGAGCTGCGCGTCCAGACTGGCAGCGAAGGAGCGAACCTCGAGGACCTCTTCCTCAAGCTCACCGCCGGGCCGGAGTCGCGGGAGATGATCGAGCGTTTGCTCGACACAGGTTCGTGAGCGCGCCCAGCGCGCTCAGGGTGATAGTCGGCGCGGAGCTCCGCGCGCTACGCAACCGCGTCCTCAAGGGGAACCGCGCGCGCATCGTGGCGCTGGTGATCGTCCTGCTGTTTGCTCTCCCCGTCCTCGGCGGCGGCACGTTCGGGGTCGGCGCCACGGCGGGCCATTTTCTGCCCTTCGCGGTCGACCCACTGCTCGCGGCGGCGTTCACAGGCCTTTCGCTGCTCATGCTCCTGATCGGCTTTCCGACGGTGATCGCCTCGCTGTTCGTCGGACGCGACCTTCTCCAGCTCGTTGTCGCGCCCGTCCGGACGCGCGACATCTTCGTGGCGCGCCTTGTGACGGCTATGACCGCCAACCTCTTGATCAGCGGCGTTCTTCTCGCCGCCGTGCTTGGCCTCGGCGCTGGGGCGGGCGCCCCGCTCATCTACTTTCCGTTGGGGCTCCTCCTGATCGCGGTCCAGGTGCTCGTGGTGACCTCTCTTCAGGCGATCCTGATGACGGTGATAGTCCGCTGGGTGCCGGCTCGGCTGGCTCGCGACGTGGCGGCAGCGGTCGCCGGACTGACTGGTGCGGTCCTCTATCTGACATGGAACCTGAGCCTGCGGCAGACCTTCCGCAGCAGGGCCCGGCCCGACGTTTCGGGTCTCACCTCGCTGGCCCAACGAATCGACTGGCTGCCGACGACATGGCCGGGGCACGCCCTCAGTGCGATTGCGAGCGGGTCGCCGGCCGTCGCGCTTGTGTGGCTCCTCGCCACGGTGCTGCTGGCGGCCATCCTGGTGGCGATCGCGGAGCTCCTGTACGAGCGCACGCTGCTGGCAGGGCTTGGAGTTTTCGGTGACGCTCCGGCGATCTGGCGCCGCCGATCCACACCACGCCCCTCTTCCTTACCCTCTCCCCTGCGGGGAGAGGGAAATCCGTACTTCGCCATCGCGCGCAAGGATTGGCTGGGATTCCGCCGCGACGTGCGGCGGTTGACCCGGCTCTTGCCCGCGCTCCTGCTCCCGGTCGGCTACGCCGCCGCGCTCAGCCAGCCGGCCCGCAGCTTGAGCGGCTTCTGGTCGAACGTGGCGCTGGTCACGTTTCTCTCGATGTTCATGGCCTCGGCTCTCGCCTTGCCCTCGATCCCGAGCGAGCGTCGCGGGTTCCAGCTCCTGCGCATGGCCCCGCTTTCGATGTGGCTGCTTCTGCGCGCGAAGGTTTTCATCGCTTTCCCTGTGGTCGTGGCGACGATGCTCGTGTTCAGCATCGCCGTGGCGGTCATCAGCAAGAGCGGCGTGGCGCAGCTGCTGGAGCTGGTCGTGCTCGGCCTGTGGCTGGCGGCAGGATTCGTGTCGATCTCGGTTTCCGGTGGAGCGATCGATCCGCGCTTCGACGCCACCGACGACCGTAGGGCGGTTGGCCTGGTCGGGAGCCTGGCCGCGATCGGCGGCTCGCTTGGATTCGCTGTCTTGAGCCTTGGCGCGCTGGCGCTGTTTCTCTTCGGCGAGCAGGCTGCCAGCGGCGGCGGGAACCTGGGGCCGATCCCGATGACTCCCGCGATCGGGTTCGCGATGATCTTTGGAGGGGCGGTTCTCATGATCGCCTGCGTCGCCCTCGTCGGCGGGTTGTTGTGGATCGCCAACTCCCGGCTGCGCTCGTTCGAAGCGAGCATCGCGGCCACCTGATTTCTACTGAAACGGATCCTCGATGAGCTCGGCGTCGAAGCCGCCGTCAGGTTTGCACACGAGGCCGACGATCGCGTAGCGAATCGGTCCTTTCCAGCCGGCCAGTAATCGATATTCGGACGCTGCAGCCGCCAGCGCCTTGCGCTTGCGTGTTCCTACCGCCTCCGCCGGCGTTCCGAACGCAGTGCTGGTCCGAGTCTTCACCTCGACGATGACCAGGTCTCGTCCCCGCCTGCATACGAGGTCGATCTCGCCCCGCCGGGCAGTGAAGCCGGCTCCGACGACCTCATAGCCGCGCCGCTTCAGGAAGTCGGCGGCGGCCTTTTCACCTGCCTGACCGAGAGCGGACGGGCGGCCGCCCGTCAGTTGGCTGCGAACTCTCGAAACGGCGCCCATGAGGTCCGATGAATGGGGCTCGGCCCGAGGCGGCGGATCGCCGCCCGGTGCTCGGGCGTGGCGTAGCCCTTGTGGAACGCGAATCCATAGCCTGGGTACATGCGGTCGTACTCGACCATGGTCTGGTCTCGTGCGACCTTGGCGACGATGCTCGCGGCCATGATCGATGCGCAAGTGCGGTCGCCTCTCACGACCGCCATCTGGGGCAGCGGGGCCTCCGGCACGTCCCAGGCGTCGACGAGGAGGTACTCCGCCGGGATCTTGAGTCCCGCCACCGCCCCCGCCGTCGCCAGGTGTCGAGCCTTGATCAGGCCGAGCCTGTCGACCTGGGCGTGGTCGACGGCGCAGATGGAGAAGGCCAAGGCGCGGCGGCGGATGATGCGATCCAGGCGCTCGCGCTCGTCGGGCGTGAGCAGCTTGGAGTCGTTGAGCCCGGGGATCCTGGCGCCGACCTCGAGCACGACCGCGCCGCCGACGACCGGACCCGCGAGCGGACCCATTCCAACCTCGTCGACTCCGGCGATGACCGAATAACCCATCGAAACGGCCATGCGCTCGTATCGCCACAGCATCGGCCGACTCATAACGCGAGATTACCGACGATGCGCGTCAGGCACCAGCGCCGTTAACAAGGGGCTACTCCTCGGACGCCTCTTCATCACCGTTCTCCGGTGACTCGGCTTCGGCCGCGCCGGTACGAGCCAGCTGCCTGCGCTCGCGGATGCGGGCCTCTTTGCCGACCTTGCCACGAAGGTAGTAGAGCCGGCCCTGCCGGACGTCGCCATGGCGTAGGACGTCGATCTTGTCGATGCGCGGAGAGTGAATCAGGAACGTGCGCTCGACCCCGACGCCATGCGTGACGCGTCGAACCGTGAAGTTCTGCCGCAGACCGCCGCCGGTAACACGTAGGACGATGCCTTCGAATACCTGGATGCGCTCGCGGGTGCCCTCGACGACCTTGGCGTGCACCTTGACCGTATCGCCCGCACGAAGCGCGGGCACTTTCTCCTTTTGCTGCTCCTTCTCGAGCTGCTGGATGACGTTCATGTCTTTTTCAACTCCTTGGTATGAACAGAAGATCTTTCAGCCGCCTGGTGGCGGCGCCATTGCTTGATGCGGGCGTGGTCGCCCGAGAGGAGCACGTCGGGGACCATCAGTCCCCGAAAGTCGGCGGGACGGGTGAACTGGGGCCATCCAGACGGCTCTGCCGAGAAACTGTCTTGCGAAAGTGACTCTGGATCCCCGACGATGCCAGGCAGGAGCCGGGCCACAGCGTCGATGACGACCATCGCCGGGATCTCGCCGCCGCTCAGCACATAGTCGCCGATCGAGACCTCGCGCGTGGCCAGCCCAGTGCGGACGCGATCGTCGATGCCCTCGTATCGACCGCACACGATGATCAGGCCTGGCTCTGCAGCGAGCGCTGCGGCGAGCTTCTGGTCGAGGCGCTCGCCCCACGGCTCCATGAGCACGACCGGGCCTGGGTTGTGCGGACGGATCGACTCCACCGCCTCGAACACCGGCTCGGGCTTGATGACCATGCCGGGGCCTCCGCCGAACGGCATGTCGTCAACCTGCCGGTGGCGATCGTGTGTGAAGTCGCGGAGGTCGTGAGTGTGAAGCTCTACCACTCCGCGGTCGATGCCACGACCCACAACTCCGTGCTCGAACACGGGTACGAACATGGCGGGGAAGATCGTGACTACGTCAAAACGCATCTTGGTGTGCGCTACCTCGCGTCCTCGACCTGGACCAGCCAGTCGGCGACGACCACCCGGCGCGCTTCGAGGTTCACCTCGATGACCGCGTCGCGGGTGGCCGGGATGAGATGCTCGATCGCGCCGTCGCGGCTGACCCAGACGTCATTCGCGGGGCGTTCCAGGACCTCTGCGATCGTGCCCAACGGTTGCCCCGAGCCGGTCTGCACCGGCAGCCCCACCACCTGGTGGTGGTAGAAGCGCCCCTGGCTGAGTGCGCGGCCCGCTTCGTCAGGCACTTCGAGATACCGGCCTCGGAACAGCTCGGCCATGGTGCGGTTGTCGATGCCGCGTAGTTTCACGACCAGACCTGGCTGGCCTGGCCGGCTCCATTCGACTTGTCGTTCACCACCATCGAGGAGCAGCGCGGCACCCTTGCTGAACCGGTCATCGAAGTCTGTCAAGGGAATCACCTTGACAGCGCCATCGGTGCCGTAAGCGCCGGTGACCTGGCCGACGCGGATCAAGACGGCGCCCCTCCTTCGTGCTCTCTACGTTCTCGTGGTCCGGAGTGGCCGCCTAGCGACGGATTGGCGAGGTCGACGAAGACCCGCTTGCGATCGCGCAACGACGCGACGCGGACGAGGGTCCTGACCGCCTCGATGTTGCGCCCGGCCTTGCCTATGAAACGCCCGACGTCAGCATCGGCGAGCTTGACTTTGATGGCCACCGTTCCACCTCCGCGCTCAAACGCCTCCACCAGCACCTCTTCCGGCTTCTCGGCCAGCGACCGAGCTACGTACTCGACCAGCGCCCGATAGTCGACGCCAATCCCCGCCGGCCCCGGAGGGCCTTCGCGCCGGAAGCCTCGGTTGTAGCCGCCGCCGCCGCGCCGCTGGTCACGCCGTATCGGTCGACTTCTCTGCACGTCGCTCAAGAATCCCCTCCCGCTTCAACAGGCTCCTCGCGGCTTCGCTCGGCTGAGCGCCCTGCTGGAGCCAGCGCACCACTTTGTCGACGTCGATCTTCACCTTTACCGGGTCAGTCATCGGATCGTAGTACCCGAGGTGCTCGATGAACCGGCCGTCTCGCGGCGACCGCGAGTCCGCCACCACCAGGCGGTAAAAGGGGTGCTTCTTGGCCCCCATCCGCCTCAACCTTATCTTGACCAACCCGAACCTCCTTGTCCAAACAGCCGGCCCAGGCCGGCCTTGCCTCCGCGGTCTCCAATGCCAAACTGCTTCGCCAGCTTCTGCATCGCGTCTCGTGCCTTCAAAACTCTGTTGACATCCGCGGGCTGAAGGCCGCTGCCGCGGGCGATGCGGCGCCGCCGGGCGCCGTCGATGATCTCGGGGTGGGCCCGCTCGCGAGCGGTCATCGAGAGGATCACCGCCTCCATGCGGCGCACCTCGCGCTCGGTGTCGGCTCCCGCCACCTGACTCTTCAAGGCGGCTCCACCTGGAACCATTGCGAGGATCCCTTCGAGCGAACCCATCTTGCGCAGCTGCCGCACCTGGACGAGGAAGTCGTCGAATGTGAGGCGACCTGAGCGCATGTGGCTCTCGACCTCTTTCGCCGACTCCTGGTCGACGGATTGCTCGGCGCGCTCGATGAGGGTGAGGACATCGCCCATGCCCAGGATTCGCGAAGCCATGCGCTCGGCATGAAAGACCTCGAGATCCTGCGGCCGCTCGCCAGTTCCGGCGAAGCGGATCTGCTGCCCGGTGGCCAGCCGGAGCGAGAGGGCCGCGCCGCCGCGGGCGTCGCCGTCGAGCTTGGTGAGGATCACCCCATCGAGGCCGATCTCTTTCGCAAACGCCTCCCCCAGCTTGACCGCCTCCTGGCCGGTCATCGAGTCGGCGACGAGCAGGGTTTCCGTGACGGGCACCCCAGCTTTTAGATGCTGCAACTCCTCCATGAGCTCGGCGTCGACGTGCAGACGGCCGGCGGTGTCGAGGATCACCACGTCGAGCCCTAGCCGGGCGGCTTCTTTCAGAGCTGCCCTGGCGATGTCTTCGACGGAGCCCTGGCCGGAGTGGAAGGCGATTTGTTCCCGTTCAGCCAGGGTCTGCAGCTGCTCGACCGCGGCCGGGCGGCGCAGGTCGAGCGCAACCACCATCGGCTTGTGTCCGTCTCGCCGCGCCAGCAATGCGAGCTTCACCGCCGTGGTCGTCTTGCCCGAGCCCTGCAGCCCGGCGAGCATGAGCACGGTCGGAGCAGCGTGGGAGTACCGAAGGCCTTCGGAGTTGGCGCCGAGCAGCTCGATGAGCTCGGCGTTGACGGCTTTGACGACTTGCTGCGGCGCGGTGAGGCCCGGAGCCACCTCGACGCCGCTGATTCGATTTCGCACTCGATCCACGAACTCTTTGACGACTTTGAAGTTGACATCAGCCTCCAGGAGCGCCAGCCGGACTTCGCGCAGGCCTGATTCCACGTCTTCGGGACGCAGCACGCCGCGGCCGGAGATCTTCTTGAGCGCGGCCGCGAGCCTGTCGCCTAACGCCTCGAACATCAGGCTTCCAGCTCCGCCAGTCGCAACTTCAAACCTGCGAGCTCCCGCTCGATCGACGCCACCTTGCGCCGCCTTCGTCCCGCCTCTGCAAGCAAGCCCAGGCGCCGCTCGTATTCCTCGAGCGCGTCTGTCGAACGTTTCACGATGTCGTGCACGGCCGCTCGCGACGTTCCCTGGTGACCGGCGATCTCCGCGAGCGACCAGTCGCTCCGCAGAGTCAGGTCGAGAACCTGCTGCTGGTGCTCGGTGAGAAGCGCCCCGTAGCGCTCGAAAAGGGCGAGGTGGCGACTCCTTGTCGCCAGGGTGTCAAGGGCCATGCCTTGACAGCTTACCAGCCTTACAATCGGGGCGTTATGGAGCCTTTACTGGTCGAAGCGTTCCGGTACAACAAGTGGGCGAACCTTCACCTGCTCGACGTATGCGCGGAATTCACCGATGAGCAGCTGCAGATGACTGCTCCCGGCACCTACGGCACAATCGCCTCGACCTTCACTCATCTACTGGCGGCTGAACAGCGCTATCTCAAGCGCCTGGGTGCAGGCGAGCCGCAGATCAACGAGCGCGACATGCCGGTCCCGGGGATCGCGATTTTGAGGGAACATGCGGTGCGCAGCGGCGACAAGCTGATCGAGATCGCTCCATACGTCTCACCGGATGAGGCTCACGAGACCGATCGCGACCGGCGGGTCAAGCTGTACTCCGGAGTCGTGGTCGTACAGGCGCTGCATCACGGCAACGATCACCGCACACACATCTGCACGATCCTCGGGCACCACGGGCTGTCGTACGGCGATATGGACGTGTGGGCGTACGGTCAAGCCACGGGTGGGATCGTCAATGTCGAGGCGAGCTAGGGCGTGCTGACGGCCGTGATCCTCGTGAAGTCGTCACGGGAAGCGCTCACGGATCTCGGCCCTCGGCTTGCAGACGTCCCCGGAGTGGCCGAGGTGTACACCGTCACCGGCGAGTGGGACTTCGTGGCCATCGTGAGAGTGCGAGAGCACGACGAGCTGGCTGAGGTCGTGACCCAGAGGCTCACGAAGCTCGAGGGCATCGAGCGCACTGAGACGATGGTCGCGTTCCAGCAATTCTCCGCCCACGACCTGGAGTCGATGTTCGGCCTGGGCCTCGAGGACACCGGCCTTAACCGTTAGATCTCGCCTCGGAGCCGTCTGATCGGTAGGTCGACCAGCGAGCGCCACTGCTGCCGCAGCGCGAGCTCCGCCGGCACTCCTGCACTCGCCCTGCCGCGGCGTGGGGTTGTTGTGCGTTCGAGCACGGCCGTCCGGAAGTCGCCCTCGTATGCGGTGATGACCCGGGCCATGTCGTGGCGGCCGAAATGGCAGTCGCTGGCGCCGATGAGCGCGCCCAAGCGCTGGCGGTGTGCGCCGATGAATTCGTCCAGGATCCGCCTGCGTCGCGCACCCGCCGGTGCCGTGAACAGGACCTCGATTCCGTCGACCGGCTCGTGGTCGATGAGCCTCAACAGCATGTCCGGCTGCATCGACGCGAAGTAAGTGGGCATGAACGGGTGCGGAATCACAACCAGCCCGCCCTGGTCGTGAATAGCCTTGGCAGTGTCGAGGACCGACATAGAACGCAGGATCGGTTGCTCCAGGAACCAACCGACGATATGCGTCATGGCCGGCCACCTGGTGGTGACCTCCTGGCCCGGAACCACCGCGATGCCTGCCGCTTTGCCGCGCTCGACAACTTCAGCCGCGTTGGCCATCGTGTCGTGGTCGGTGATCGCGATCAGGTGCACGCCCATCGCGACGGCTGCGTCCACCAGCTCGGCCGGTGTGACCATGCCGTCGGACGCGAGGGTGTGGCAGTGAGGATCAGCGATCGGCATTTGACGAAGTTTGAATGAAGATCCCTGCAACGATGATTGATGGCCGTCCGCGGCGGAGGAGTAAAGCGTGCTGACATCCCGTCATTTGTTGCCTAGGCTTGCACCTCAACTTGAGCGATGAGACGTCATTAGAGCCTGGGGGGTCGATCCAGAACGAGCCGCTGCCAGAGGCTGTGCCGCCTCCGCCAGGGGCTGAGCTCGCCTACCGCATCGCAAGCGAAAAGAATGATGCGGTTCTTCAGTCGATCGATGACCTCGATAGGAAAATCGCAGTCGCTATCGGTACCCGGTCTTCACACTGGCGGTTGTCGCCGTGGTCGCTCTTGCCAGTCGCTTGGTTGAGTCCTTGTAGGGGTAAGATCCGAACATGGCAGCGCAGTCGACGCCGGCACCCAAGCCCACTTCGGCACCAAAACCAGCTCCCATGCCTAAGCCGGATCCGAGCCTTATCGATTGGGTAGGAAAGGGCGCTCCGGGCGGCAAAACCAAGTAACTTCTGCCTGCCCGTTTGGCGTCTGCCTGACGAGGCGGCGACACTACTCCTCGAACAATGAGCGTACGAAGCCTTCGGCGTCGAACGGCTCCAGGTCGTCGATGCCCTCCCCCACACCCGCCAGCTTGACCGGGACGTCGAGCTCGGACTCGATCGCGATCACAGCGCCGCCTTTGGCGCTGCCGTCGAGCTTGGCGAGCACCAGGCCGGTCATTGGGATCGCCTTATGGAAGGCCCGCGCTTGTGAAAGGCTCGATAAACCGACCACGGCGTCAAGCACCAACAGGGATTCGTATGCGCCGCCATCTAGCGCCTTCGTCGCGACGCGGCCGACCTTGGCGAGCTCCTCGAGCAGATTGCGCTGTGTCTGCAGGCGGCCCGCGGTGTCCACGAGCACGACGTCAAGGCCTCGGCCTCGTGCATGCCGCACTCCGTCGAAGACCACAGCTGCCGGGTCTGCCCCTGGCCTCCCGGCGAAGCTCGCCACCCCTGCCCGGTCCGCCCACTCGACCATCTGCGCAATGCCTGCCGCGCGATATGTGTCCGCCGCGACCACGAGCGGACTGCGGCCCTCGACACGCAGGCGGCGTGCCAGCTTGCCGATGGTCGTCGTCTTGCCGGCGCCGTTGATGCCATAGAAGAGGATGCATGCGGGCGATCCTGTTAGACCCAGGTCGCGGGGCCGCTTCGACATGGCTGCCAGCGCCGCCTCGATGAGCGCCGCTTCCGCCTCCGCGTGCGTACGAGGGGTGCGCGCACGCACGGCGCCGACCAGGCGCGCCGCCATGACTGGTCCAAGATCGGCCCCGATCAGCAGATCCTCGAGCTCCTGGTAGTAGCCGGCCGCGAGGGGCGGGCTCAGGGCGCGGAGACCAGCGGCAAGGACCTTCCTGGTTCGGCCGCTCACGCGGCTCCAGACGCTCACCGCTGAAGGATCAGCCGGCCTGGGCTGTGCTGCTCGCGGCTCGCGCCGCCGGTTTGCGAATGTCCTCGAGCCGAACCGACACGATGTGAGAGGCGCCGCTTTCGTCAAGGTGGATCCCGTACAAGGTCGAGGCGTGGGCCATCGTCACGTGGTTGTGCGTGATGACAAGAAATTGCCGCTGAGTACCAAGCCGCGCGAGCATCTCCCCAAATCTGCCGACGTTGGCGTCGTCCAGCGCTGCGTCAACCTCATCCAGGACCGTGAACGGGCTCGGGTTGACCTCATCAAGCGCCAGCACCAGCGCGAGCGCAGCGAGCGACCTTTCGCCGGACGACAGCAGCGTCACGTTCTGCAGCCGCTTGCGCGCCGGCTGGACGAGGATCTCGACCCCCGAGCGGGGACCATCATCGCCGTCTGCATGCCGCAGCGTGGCCCGACCGCCGGGCGCGAGCTGCGAAAAGTACTCGTGGAAGTTGGCAGCCACCGCGCCGAACACCGCCTCGTAACGCAGCTCTTCCTCCTCGCGGAGCTTGGCGATGAGCTGCTCGAGGTCGGCGCGCGCGGCGGCGATGTCGTCGAGCTGCGTGCGCAGGGTCTCGGAGCGCTCCTCCAGCTCGCGGCATTCAGCCTCCGCCAAAGCGTTGGTCGGTCCGATCTCCTGCAAGCGACGTTCAAGCGCCCGCATCTCCTTCTCACGCGCCTTGCCGCCAGGGATTTCCTCTGGCGCCACTCCGTCGGGCATGCGCTGGCGGATTTCTTCCATGCGCGCGGCAAGGAGCTCTGCCTCGCGAGCGATGAGCTCGAGGTTTCCCTCAAGCGTGCCGGCCTTCAAGCGCGCGTCGATCCGCGCCTCTTCCAGGGCGACAAGGCGCCGCGCGCCTTCGGCCATCTCGGCCTCTTCGCCCGGGGATTCGCGCTCAGTGGCAGCGAGACGCTCCTTCACCGCGTCGACTTCAGAACGCATGCGAGGCAGTGCTCCGGTGGCCGCGGCAATGCTGGTTTCGGCATCGGCCACCCGCTTGGCCCGCTCTTCGGCAGCGTTCCGGTGGCTGGCGAGGTCTTCGGCGATGGAGGCAAGCTGCCTCTCCAGGTCTTCGCGCCGGTCACGCCAGCGCGCCCGCTCGAGCTCCGCCTGCAAGGCCAAGGCCCTCTGTGCGGCCAGCGTTTCGCGCTGTCGCATATCGGCGGCGGCTGCGTCCTCGGCTTCGCTTAATACGCGTTCGAGCTCCGGCAGCCTGGCGGCTTCGGCGCCCTCGGCTTCGCGTGCCGCTTCGAGCAAACGCTTCGACTCATCGAGGCTGGTGGCACCAGCTGCTCGGTTCCGAAGATCGTCGAGGGCTGCTTCCGCTTCCTTCACTTGCTTCGCGGCGTTCTCCGCGCGTGCGCCCGCGGGAGCCAGGCCGTCGATCTCTTCCCGCAGGCTGCGCCGGCGGGCGTCGATTGCCACCCGAGGGTCGGCGCCGGCGCGAATCAGCCCCGGTTCGCGATACACACCCGCGATCGTCACATCGACGCCCACGACAAGCTGGCCCAGGAGCCTCCGAGCTACCAGCTCGTAACCCTTCCGTGCGCGAACGTGATGAAACATCGATCCGGCCTTCGGCTCGGGCCCGGAGGCGATCGGATACAGGATCGTGCGCTGCGACTCATTTGCTGCGGAGTGGCCGGCCGCAACGTCTTCATCCGACGCCACCAGCGCATCGACCAATGGCCCCAGCACGCCAGACAGAGCGCGCTCGTACCCCGGTTCGGCCGTCAGCACGTCCCCGAGCCGCAGCAATCCCGCCTCCGGCGCGGTCCGCAGCGATTCCAGGCCCTCGAGCTCGGACCGAAGGCGCGCGATCGAGATCACAGCGGACTCCGCTTCGCGAGCCGCGGTCCTCGCTGCTGCGAGCGCCGATTCCGCATCCGGAATCCGTCCCGCGGCTTCGGCGCCCCCTTGCGACCTGGCGACCTGCTGCTCGAGGAACTCCCGCCTGGTGCGCAGCGCGGACAGGGATGAGGATGCGATGGCACGAACGCGACGTGCCTGCTCAGCGGCACGTCGCGTTCGTTGCGTTTCCACCGCATCGGGCTCGGGTGGAAGCTGAGCCGTCGGCGGCACCGCGGCGAGTGCCTCGACAGCTGTCGCGAGCTCCTGTTGGAGCTGAGCGCGAAGCGCTTCTGCGGCCCCGGCCTGGCGCAAGTTTTCGTCGCCGTCGCGTCTGAGCGCAACCGCAATCGCCTTGTGGCTTTCGGTCCGCTCGTGTGCGAGCTCGAGTGCGTGCTCGGCCGCCGACAGCTCCAGGCGCAAACGCCCGAGCGTGTTCTGGCGTGCGAGCCGGCGGTCTTGAGCCGCTTGCATCTGCGAGCGCCAATCGGTGAACTCTGACTCCGCGGTTCTCGCCTGCTCTCGGGCTTCGATCAAGCGGCGTTCGAACGACTGAGCCTGCGCGCTTGCTCGGCGATGAGCATCGCGCGCCTCCCGCCACTCCTCCCACACCATGCTTCCGCGCAACAGCTCGAGCCGCGCCATCGCCTCTGAGGCTTCTTTTGCCGCCGCGGCTTGGGCGCGCACCACGTCCAGCCGAGGCTCGATCTCGGAGCGCAGGTCTTCGAGCCGGAGCAGGTTCTGTGCGAGCTCGGTCAGACGCTGGGCGGCCTCCTGCCGCCGCGCTTTGACGCCGCGAACCTGCGCCGCTTCCTCCAGGAGGGCACGCCGTTCCGCGGGCGAGCACACGACGATCGACTCGATGTCGCGCTGGTCGATGATCGCGTAGGAATCGACCGTGAGCCCGGTCGAGGCGAGGATGTGGATGAGGTCGCGCCGGCGGACGCGGGTGCCGTTGAGGAAGTAGTCGCTTTCACCGCCGCGTTCGATGCGTCGCTTGATCGCGACCTCGTGATAATCGACGGGCAGCCTTCCCGCCGTGTTGTCGAACACCATCGTGACCTCGGCATACGACGCCCGCGAGCGCCGCTCGCCGCCGGCGTAGATGACCTCCTCCATCTTCTTTCCGCGCAGGTCGCGCGCCTGTCCGGAGCCCAGAACCCATTTGATGGAGTCGACGATGTTGGTCTTGCCAGAGCCGTTCGGGCCGACGATCGCCGTGACGCCGCCTTCGAATCGGATCTCTGTCTGGCGGGCGAAAGTCTTGAAGCCCAGCAGGCTCAGCGAGCGTAGGAACAAATTAGGACATGCGGCCGGAGGGCCGGCCGAGAGATTTGGAGGTCCAGGTGGTCCGAGCCGAAGGCAAGGGTGGACTGACAAGGAGCGCACTGTAGGTGCGCGACGACGGCAGGACGGGCCCCTTAACGCACGGATCGGGCCGCATGGGCTCCAAAGATCCGGCTGGCATCTCTGGCTGCATGTCCTACTCCAAGGTAGCAGATGTGGGGCCCATCTGACTCCAGGGCACAACATGTGCCCTGAGGCCCTATTCGATCGGTTCTCCGAACTGGCGGCTGCGACCCGGCTCGTCAGGAGGCTCCGGCTCTGATGCCGGCTCCGGCTGCACCTCGGGCACGATTGAAACTATCTCGGCCACGGGGGCCGCCGTCCGTGGCGTGGGTGCGCGGCGTTTCCGCGGCCGCGGCGCCCGTCCGGGTTTCGGAGTCACCGGTGCGATGGCGCGGTCGCCCAGGCTTTCCAGAGCCGCCCGGGCGGCCTCTTGCTCAGCCTCTTGCTTGGTGGCTCCATGGCCAGTCCCAAGCGGCTCAGCACCGGCGAACACCACCGACGTGTACTCGCGTTGGTTGCCGACACGCGCGCCCTCGCTGTCATAGAACGGCGTCTGGCCGAACCGTTCCTGCGCCACCTGCTGGAGCCGGCCTTTGAAGTTCTCGTCCTGGGCCGGGGTCGGGAGCGAGCGGTAGCGGTTGAGGTAATAGTGGTAAGCGGCGTCGTATCCGGCATCAAGGAACACGGCGCCCAGCACAGCCTCGAATCCATTCGCGAGCAATGACTTCAAATTGCGCCCGCCGCCTTTGGCGATACCTTTGCCAAGATAAAGATAGCTGCCGAGGTCGAGCTGCTCGGCCATCTGGGCCAGGGTGTTGGTGTTGACCATCGCTGAACGCGTCTGGGTCAGCTCACCCTCGGTCGCGCCGGGATGATGCTTGTACAGGTACTCGGCGGTGATCAGCTGCAGCACCGCATCGCCGAGATACTCGAGGCGTTCGTTGTCGCGCGGCGACTGATGCGGGCTTTCGTTGGCGAAGGAGCTGTGGGTCACCGCCTCGAGTAAAAGGCCCGGGTCGCGAAAATGAATCCCGATCTTCTGCTGGAGCTGTTCTAACGACTGCGCGAAGGGAGCAGCGCTCTGTGCTATGAGCCCGCCTTCTCCTGTATGTATTCCCAGGCTTGGCCGACCGTCGTGATCTTCTCGGCGTCCTCGTCGGGAATCTCGAGGCCTGTGTTCTCTTCGAACGCGTAGATCAGCTCAACGAGATCGAGCGAGTCGGCGTTGAGGTCCTCCTGGAATGAGGCGTCCATCGTCACCTGCTCGGGCTCGCAGCCAAGGCGCTCCACCACGATGTTCTTGAAGTCTTCGAAGCTAAGTTTCTGGGTTTCCAATCTCGCCTCCAGTGCGAATGCACATAGGGGTGTTCCGGCCAACTACTGTAGCAAGGTCTCGCTAGACGGGTATTTCGAGGTCTCGGGCGGCCCCTGGCGTCGCCACCGCCACCGCCAGCCTGCCGGGCGCGAGCTCGCGCATCATGCCCGTCAGCGCGCGCTTCGGCCCGACCTCGATGAAAACGTTGCAGTCCATCTCCATCAGCGCGGCCACGCAGGCGGCCCAGCGCACCGGCGAACGCAGCTGCATCTCCAGCACATGAGGAATGCGATCTCCTCCCTGATGCGGGCGCCCGGTGAGGTTGGCCATGACCGGCACGCGCGGCGAGCGCCACTCGATTCGGTCGAGCGCGGTCCGCAATCGCTCGGCGGCCGGAGCCATCAATGGGGTGTGGAAGGCGGCGCTCACGTTGAGTGGGATCACGCGCTTGGCACCGGCCTCCTGCAGGCGCTTTGCCGCCGCCTCGAGCCCGGCGGTCGTACCCGCGATCACCGTCTGCGTCGGAGTGTTGTAGTTGGCCGGCCAGGCGTCATTCATTCCCGCCAGCGCAACCTCGACCGCTTGCGAGTCCAGTCCCAGGACCGCCGACATGGAGCTCGTGCCGGCCGTAATGGCCTCGGCCATCGCTTTGCCTCGTTCGACCACTGCCTTGATCACCTGCGGCGCGCCCACCGCCCCACCGGCCGCGAGCGCGGCGTACTCGCCGACCGAATGGCCTGCGGCAGCATTCGGCTCGATGCCGCGACGCTTGAGCAGCATGGTCAGCGCGAGGCCCATGAAGGTGAGGGCGGGTTGCGCATTCTGCGTCAGGCGGAGCTCATCGTCGTCAGCCGCGGTCAGTAGGTGGCGGAGGTCGACCCCCGCGGCGTTCGAGCAGCGGTCGCACAGGTCGCTGACCTCGGGATCGGTGAGCAGCTCGACGCCCATGCCGCCGTGCTGCGAGCCCTGGCCTGGGAAGAGGAAGGCGACTCTCGCCATTGGTTCGTGAAACCCCCCACCCGGCTTCGCTTCGCGAAGCCGACCTCCCCACACGGTGGGGAGGTGAATTCCCGCCTACTCTTTGGCTTTGATCACCTCGCGGCCGGCGTAGTGGCCGCAGTTCGGACAGATCGCGTGCGGGCGCATCAGCTTCTTGCAGTTGGGGCACGGCTGAAGCTGCACGTGCACCAGCGCGAGATGCGAGCGCCGGCGACCCTTCTTGGACTTGGAAAGCTTGACCTTTGGCAGAGCCATGGCTGCCGAATTCTACCGAAGATCGTTACTTGGACGCCGCTTCGCCGCCCTCGTCCGACTCCGGCTGGCTCGACTGCAGCGCCTCGACACCTCGCCGAACGGTTGCCAGCGTGCGCCCGAGGTGCGCCTCGAGCTGCTTCAGCTGCTCCATCGCGTACGCCTCAGCCTGCCGGATGATCTCGTCGGACTTTGCCTGTGCGTCCTTGACGACCTGGGTTCCATGCCGCTCGGCGCGCCGAAGGATCTCGTGCTCCGAAGCCGTCTCCTCGGCCCGTTCGTTGGCGCGCGACATGATCCGCGCCGCCTCGGCGTGCGCCTCGCTGATGATTCGCTGCTGCTCCGATACCGTCCAGTTCGCCTGCTTGATCTCGTCGGGAAGATTGAAGCGGAGCTGGTCGATGAGCTCCATGATCTCGTCTTCGTTGACCATCACCTGGGTCGACAGCGGAACGTGTCGGGCGTTCTGGATCAGGTACTCGAACCGGTCAAGAATCTCGTCGACCTTTATCTGAACTTCTCCTTCAGCGCCTTGCCGACGCCGGGTGGAACCAGGTCCGACACATTCCCGCCATAGCTCGCGATGTCCTTCAAGATACTTGACGAAACGTAGATGTGCGCGAAGCTCGACATCAGGAACACGGTGTGGATGTCGGGTGCGAGCTTGCGGTTCATGAGTGCCTGCTGCAGCTCCGCGTCGAAGTCGGAGTAAGCGCGCAGGCCCTTGACGAGCGTGGTTGCTCCCTGCGAGCGGGCGTATTCGACGGTCAATCCTGTGTAGCTCGCCACCTCGACTCGGTCGTGGCCCGCGAGCGCGTCTTTGATGAGATGGACCCGCTCTTCGACTGTGAACAGCGGCTGGCGTTTGTCAGGGTTGGCTGCGACGGCGACGATCAGGTGGTCGAAGATCCCCAGCGCACGCTCGACCACGTCGAGGTGGCCATTGGTGAAGGGATCGAAGCTGCCAGGGTAAACGGCGGTCTTGTCAGTCAACTCTGAGTACCGTGACCATCGTGTCGCCGTAACGCCGCTCTCGATCAACCCTCAGTCGCGTCAACGCCGGCAGCGTTTGGCGTCGAGAGTGCTCAGCGACCACGACCGCATCGCTCAGTGTTTTGTCGAGCACCCGCAGCGCGCGGTCCAGGACCACGTCTTCATAGGGTGGATCGAGAATTACAAGGCCGGCCCGTCCTACCTCTTCAGGAGAGCTCTCGAGCCAGCGCACCACATCGCCACGAATGACGCGCGCTCTCTCTTTCAGCTCGAGGGCGTCCAAGTTCTGGCGCAGGATAGCAAGACCACGCGGCTCCCTGTCTACGAACGTGACCTCGGCCGCGCCGCGCGACAGGGCCTCGATCCCGATCGCCCCTGAGCCGGCGAACAGATCGAGGACGTGGGCGCCTTCGATTCCCGGGCCCACGATGTTGAAAATCGCAGCCTTGACCATGCCCTGAGTGGGCCGGATCCCTTTCGGCGCTTTCAAGCGGCGTCCGCGCGACTCCCCGCCGCCAACTCGCAGCCTGGACAATCAGTTCAAGCGGGGGCGGCGGCCGCTCCACGGTCTCGCCTGCTCGAGCTGGGCGGCCAATCCGAGGATGAGCGCTTCGCCACGCGGCGGCCCCACCAGCTGGACCCCGATCGGCAAACCGGCCGAATCGACGCCGAGAGGAAGCGATATCGCCGGCTGCCCGGTGCAGTTGTATGGGAAGGTGAAGCTGACGAAATCCATGTAGTCGTCTCCCGCCGACGCAAGATCGGCGCCGAGCGTGCCGAGTCGGGGCACGGTTCGAGGCAGAGTCGGCGTGACGAGCACGTCGTGCGTGTCCCAGAAGCCGACGACTACTCGGCTGTGCATGCGAATCGTGTCGACGGAGCGCACGTAATCGACTGCCGACAGCTGCTTCCCCAGCGCGAGGCTCAGTGCGTTGAAGGGCTCGAGCTTGCTTTCGTCGGCGATAGGCAGCGAGCCGAGGCCTGCGACCACGATGAGCTGCATCGGAGTGCGAAACGGCTCGGTGTCCGGGCCGCCTTCGGTCACGCGGTGGCCGAGGCCCTCCAGCAACCGCGCCACCTCACGGACGCAACGCGCGACCTCATCTTCGACCTTGACACCGGCGCGAACTGTGAAGCCGATTCGCAGCTTGCGATCCGTCGGAGTCGCCGCATCCGCAAACCTGCCCTCGATGTCAGACCAGTACGCATCGCCGGGGAGATGTCCTGCCATCGCGTCGAGGCCGGCCGCCGCGTCTGCGACTGTTCGCGCAATCGCGCCATCGGTGGACAGGCCAGCCCAATGCTCGCCCAGCAGCGGGCCGGCCGAGATGCGACCGCGAGACGGCTTGAGACCAACCGTTCCGCAGCAGCTCGAAGGAATGCGCACCGAGCCGCCGCCATCGCTTCCGTGCGCGAACGCGCACAATCCCGCCGCCACAGCGGCCGCGGCTCCACCGCTGGAGCCGCCGGGCGAATGTTCGAGGCTCCAGGGATTGTGCGTGGCGCCGAAGAGACCGTATTCCGTGGTGGGCCGCGTGCCGAACTCGGAGAGGTTGGTCTTGCCGAGGATCGGACAGCCCTCTTCCTTCAGCCGCGCTACCGGATAGAAATCGATGGGCAGCGTGTAGTCCTCGAATGCCTTGGAGCCGAATGTCAACGGATAGCCCGCGAGCGACACGAGATCTTTGACCGAGGTCGGCACTCCTCGCAGCGGGTAGCCGATGTTGGCGTCGTCCGCCGCCTTGGCCTGCTCGAGGGCGAGCTCGGGCGTCGTGTGGACGAATGCGTTGAGCTTGGGATTGATGCGTTCGATGCGCTCCAGATACGCGCGTGTGAGCTCAGTCGATGAAACCTCGTGGCGGCGCACGGCCGCCGCCTGGTCAAGGGCGGACGCGAATGGATCCATGCCCGTTAATGGTGCCGATTCTCACGCCCGGGAATCCGGAGGCCTTGTCCGGTGGGATGGCGACGAGGAGGCCTCCGCTGGTCTGCGCGTCGCAGAGCATGAGCTGGTCGATCTCCGCCAGCTCACCCCAGTCGACCTGATCGCGGTAAGCGGCGTGGTTGCGCCGGCTTCCATCCGGGAACAGATCGCGTTCCGCCAGATCACGGACGCCATCCATGAACGGAACCTCGCCCAGGTCGATGTCGGCGCCACCGGCCAGGTTGGCGAGGTGGCCGATGAGCCCATACCCGGTGACGTCGGTGGCCGCGGTCGCTCCCGCCGCGAGCATCGCTTCGGACGCGCGGCGGTTGAGGGTGGACATGACCTCGATGGCGAGACGTTCCAAAGCAGGTGGACACAGGCCGCGCTTGATCGCCGTCGTCACCAGTCCCGATCCGAGAGGTTTCGTGAGAAAGAGGACGTCTCCCGCTCGCGCACCATCGTGGCCGACCAGGCGATCCGGGTGCACCTCGCCGATCACCGTGTACCCGAACTTCGGCTCCGGGTCGTCGACCGAGTGCCCGCCCACGACCGCGATCCCCGCCTCGGTCATCTTGGCCGCGCCGCCTGCGACGATCTTCTCGAGCAGCCCGGTGCTCAGCTTCTCGCGAGGGAACGCGGTTATGCCCAGCGCGAACAGGGGCCGCGCGCCAACCGCGTACACGTCGCTGATCGAGTTGGCGGCCGCGATGGCGCCGAAATCGGACGGGTCGTCGACGATGGGCGTGAAGAAATCCAGCGTCGCGACCAAAGCGCGGTCGGGCGCGATCCGGTAGACCGCCGCGTCATCGCGAGACGCTGAGGCTGTCAGCACGTTGGGATCGACGATCGGGGGCAGAGCCCCGAGTACCTGCCCTAGCTCCACCGGGCTGAGCTTGCAGGCTCAACCGGCCCCGTGGCTGTACTCCGTCAACCGCAAAGGTGAATCCATTGGTCCTTAGTATCACGACGATGGGATTGGTGTTCGGAGCCATCGCGCCGCACGGCGGGCTTGCCGTCGCCGAGGCGTGCACGCCGGAAGAGATGCAGCTAGCACACGCGACCCGATCCGGGATGGAGGAGCTGGGTCGCGAATTCACGGCGGCGAAACCTGACGTGGTCGTCGTCGCCACTCCGCACAACGTGCACATCTCCGGAGCGTTTGCCGTGCTTGTCGCAGCCCGGATGTCTGGCAACCTGGATGGCACGCCGCAACCGGTGGAGCTCGAAGTACCGAGTGAGACGGGCCTCGCCTGGCTGCTCCTTGAAACACTGATTGGTGACGGCCTGCCCGCGGTCGGCGTCAGCTTCGGCTCGAACGACCCGTCGACCGCGGTGGCGCCGATGGACTGGGGCGTCCTGATTCCGCTGTGGTTCATGGGCGGGCGGCATGACCCTCCCGTGCCGGTGGTGGTGATCTCTCCGGCTCGCGATCTTCCTGCTGATGCCCATGTGCGCGCGGGAGCGGCGATCGCGGCTGCCGCCGGCGCATCCGGGCGCCGGGTCGCCTTCATCGCGAGCGCGGACCATGGGCACGCCCATCGCGCCGACGGACCGTATGGATTTCACTCCAACGCCAGGGTCTACGACGACCTCGTCACCGACCTCGTGCGGAAGGACTCGCTGCGCGGGCTGGTCGACATCCCCGCCTCGTTGGTCGAAGAGGCCAAAGCCGACAGCTGGTGGCAGATGCTCATGCTGCTCGGAGCGACCGGTGCCGGCTGGCGCGGACGGTTGATCAGCTACGAGGCGCCGACATACTTCGGAATGCTCACCGCGGTGTACACACCTAGCCTCGGTACCTCATCACCGCCTCGTAAACGCACTCCGCGCCGAACTCGAGCGACCTGACCGGCACCCGCTCGTCGGCGGCGTGGATGGTCGATGAGGAGTTGAAGTCCGGCGCCACGTTGAGCGGAAGGAAACCGTAAGTGCGAATGCCCAGACGCGCGAAGTGGCGCGCGTCTGTGCCACCGGTCACCAGCGATGGCACGGGCACGCATCCTGAGTCGGCCTCCATCAACACCGATGCGAACAGATCGAACTGAGAAAGGTCGACTTCCGGCTGTGCGGGCCCGACCAGAGTCACGTCTACTTCCGGCTCAGGACCGATCACGGCGCGCAGCTCGCGCAGCATGTCTTCCGGACCGAAGCCCGGGAGCAAACGGCCGTCGAGCTGCACGCGCACCTCGCTCGGGATGACGTTGACCTTCAGGCCGCCGCTAACGATCGTCGCGTTGACCGTATTGTGAAGAGCCGCGTCCAGCCCGCGGTTCATCGGACCGAGCTCGGCCAGCGCCGCATCGGTCCGCACCGGGTCGAGCAGCGCGGCGAATTTGCCCTTCAGGGGCTCGTCGAGGGCATCGCGCATGCGCTCCAGCTGCTGCTTGACCGGGGTCGTGATGTGAACAGGCAAACGGCTGTTGTCGAGCCTCGTCAGCAGATCGCCCAGCTTGGCCATCGCGCCGCCATGCGCGGGTATCGAACCGTGGCCGCCCGGCCCTCGAAGTGTGACCACCATCTGGCAGCCGCGTTTCTCCGAGACCATGATCGGATAGAACCGGCGGCCGCCGATATGAAGCGCGACGCCACCGGACTCACCGATCGCGTGACGCACGCCGGTGAACAGGTCCGGGTGTGCGTCCACCAGCCACTTGGCTCCGGCGATGCCGCCGGCCTCCTCGTCGGCGAGCACCGCCAGCACGAGGTCGCCAGGCGGGCCACCACGGGAGTGCGCGCGGATCATCGCCGCCACCATCATCGCCACGCCGCTCTTCATGTCGAGCGCGCCGCGGCCCCACAGGTAACCATCGATGATGTCGCCGCCGAATGGACGGTGGCGCCAGTCCTGGTTGACCGTGGTGACGACGTCGACGTGGCCTTGCAGCAGCAGCGGCGGCGCCTCACCACGTCCCTTCACATGCGCCACGAGGTTGGGCCGTCCCGGCTCGCTCTCGTACCGAGCGAATTCGATATGAGCATCGCGCAGCAGCAGCTCGATGAGCTCGACCGCAAGGTGCTCCTCGCCGGGAGGGTTCGTGGTGTCGAGCCGGATGAGGTCGCGTGCCAGCTCGACGACAAACGGCAAGGGCGCCACAGCTACGAGGCTAGCTGATCGAGGTTTGCTCGAGGCGGCGGGTGATCGCCGACTTCAAGAGCGGGTGGCGATCGAAACCCGGGTCCGTCTCCCGCACGCGATCGACCTCGGCTCGGATCTCGTTGAGGAGCACCGGATGCTGAAGAGCCTGCATCGCCTCGTCCGACATGCCGTGCTGCCGCGCGCCCAGCAGCTCCCCCATCCCCCGGATTCGCATGTCCTCCTCGGCGAGCTTGAAGCCGTCGTTGATTTGAGTCACGAGATTGAGCCGCTCGAGACTCGCGTCAGACGGATCGTCCGCCAGCAGCAGGCAGTGGCTCTCGGCCGAGCCGCGCCCGACCCGGCCTCGAAACTGGTGCAGCTGCGCCAGCCCGAAGCGGTCGGCGCCCTCGATCATCATGACCGTGGCGTTGGGCACATCCACGCCGACCTCGACGACGGCGGTTGCGACCAGGACCTGGATCTCGCCGGCGACAAAACGCCGCATGACAGCGTCTTTCTCTTTTAGCCGGCCATGGATCAAGTCCATCGTCAAATCGGGAAAAACGTCTTCGCGCAGGCGCTCGAACTCAGCCGTAGCCGACCGGGCGACGACCTTTTCCGATTCCTCGATCAGAGGACAGATGACGAATGCCTGACGCCCCAGCCGCACCTGGCTCCTAACCAGGTCGTAGGCCCGCGGGCGCAGATCGGGAGGAACAACCTCGGTCTTCACTGGAGTGCGTCCCGGCGGCAGCTCATCGATCACCGAGATCGCCATCTCGCCGAACAAGGCCAGGGCCAGGCTCCTCGGGATCGGTGTTGCCGTCATGGCGAGGAAATGCGGGCGGCCTTTTCCCTTCGCCCTCAGGAGCTCGCGCTGCCGCGTGCCGAAGCGATGCTGCTCGTCGACCACCGCGAGTCCGAGATCCGCGAACTCGACGTCCTCCTCGATCAGCGCGTGCGTGCCGACGACGAGGGCGCAGTGGCCGCTCGCAGCCGAGGTGCGCACGCGCCGCCTTTCCCCGGCTGACTGGCTGCTGACGAGCAGCTCGACCGTGAGCGAGGGAAAGGTCTGCTCGAGGTAGGCGCGGAACTTGTGAAGGTGCTGGCGCGCCAGGATTTCTGTCGGCGCCATGACCACCGACTGCATGCCCGCCGCGTGAACCATGGCCGCACACGCGGCGGCGACCGCGGTCTTGCCCGATCCGACATCGCCGTTGAGCAGCCGGTTCATCGGGGTCGATCGCTGCATGTCCTGGAAGGCTTCCCAGGTCGATCTGCGTTGGGCCTTGGTCAGCTCGAAGCCGAGGCCCGACTTGAAGGCGTCGATGACCTCCTGGCGATACGGGATCGGAACCGCCGGCTCCGCGGCCATGCTGGCGCGCATCAGCGCGAATGCAGCTTGTAGCTCGAACAGCTCGGCGAAACCCATGCGCCGTCGAGCCTCATCCCAGTCGCTCCGCGTGACCGGTTTGTGGCCGAGCCGGACGGCTGCTTTGAGAGGCAGAAGGTGATTGCGCTCGCGAACGTCCTGCGGCAGCTCGTCCTCCATTCGTTCGGCGAGCGGCAGCGCTGCGTCGACCCAGCCGGAGACCTTCTTGGAGGTGAGGCCTTTGACCAGGTGATACCTCGGCATGAGGCCGCCGATGAATTTCGGTGCGGCGCCGTCGCCGCCTTCCAGCTTCTCGTGGTGGGGGTTGCGCATCTCGAGACCGAACCCCGTGGCCCGGACTGTTCCCGCGACGGCGATGCGGTCGCCCTTTTCCAGCTGGTTCGCGATCCAGGGCTGGTTGAACCAGACGAGGTTCAGGTCGTCGTCGTGGTCGTCCTCAAGCGTCGCTTGCGTCAACTTCAGCTTCTTGAACCGGCTGATCTTGGGCGCGATCCTGATGATCGTGCCGGTGACTGTCGCCAGCGTGCCGGGAGTCAGTTGCGCAATCGGCTTTGGATCGCCGAACTCGTCCCATGCGAATGGCAGGTGCAGGAGCAGATCGCGGACCGTGCGGATTCCGAGTGCGGTGAGACGCTTCAGATCCAGCGGCTTGACCTTGGGAAGCTCCTTGACCGGCGACTCCAGCGCCAGCCGCGGATTCAGAACGACCATGCAGCCAAAATAGCGAAGCTCAAGCTTGGGCTACGGTACATTGCGGGGTCGTGATCGAAGAACCCGGGGGGCCTGCGCCGTCGACAGGCTCGCCTCGCAGGCTGATCTTGATCATTGCGGCGGTCGTCGTCGCGGTCGTGGTCGTCGTTTCGGTCATCGGCTACGGGGTGATCGGCTACGCGTTCGCCTCGAGCCGCATCGCCGGCGCCAGGAGCGCGTACAACACGGTGGTTTCCCACCAGAACGCCATCACCGACGAGTTCAACACACTCAACACCAAGATGACGGCCCTGAGCCTCAGCACCGCCACCTCAACCGACCTGCAGCAAAATCGCGCGTCGTACGTGCAGCTGGTGAGTCAGTCTCAATCCGCGGAGCCGACCCTCACAAGTGACGATGCTTTTCTCGCCACCGCACAGGCCAGGCTATACCAGACTTCATGGCTCACCCTCATCCGGCGGTCGGACCTGGACCAGACGTCCGCGAAAATCGGGCACGAGCGGAAGGCGCTCGCGGACGCGAAGGCGATCGCGGGTGACCTGGTCCAGCTCGGCACCTTCTACCAGGCGTTCTATGACTCACTGATCGACCTTGACACGCTGACGACGAAGGCCACGGCCTCCGATTTCGTCAACGCCGCGGCCGCAATCGGGGCGCTCAAGTCAGACATCACGATGGCCATCCAACTCTCGGGCGCGCCTGGGTTGCCGCCGGAGATGAAGCTCTTCTTGACCGACTTCCAGACACTCGCGACCGATGTCGGCAAGCTGCTGAACGCCGTCATTTCCGGCGACACCAACGGAGTCCAGGCGGACGTGAAGGCGGTCGATGCGGACAACACGAAGATCGACACCTACGACTTCGGCAAGATGAACGCCACAACGAAAGCGTTCTATCAACCGATGATCGATGCGTTCAACGCCGAGGCGTCGATAGCCAACAGCATGTGACGGGGGACCTCGTGCCGCGGGAGTAGATTTCCATGTCATGAGCGACCCGCCGCCGTATCCGCCGCCGCCTGCGGAGCCGCCCGCAAGCTTCGCGCCTGGGGCGAATAATGCCAATCGGTACCACCCGCCGCGAGCCTTCTGGGCGATCATCGCCGCGGTCGTCGCCGTGGTCGTGGTGGTGGTGGCCATCGTGGGCTACGCGGTTGCCGGCTACACGTTCACGTCGAGCCGCATCAGCGACGCATCCGGCGCCATCAGCACTGCGAATGCCCACCGGGTTTACGTGAACACGACCTTCGACCTGCTGGACCACCAGGTGACGGCGTTCAGCACGAGCACCGACCTCACAGCGGCAAAGTCCGACGCGATGGAAGTGGTGAACCAATCCCAAACCATGAGCTTGACGGAGGTCGGCGACGATCAAGCGCTGGCATCGGTCCGCGCGCGCCTCAACGATCAGCAGTGGCTGACGTCCCTGAATCGCGGGCGTCTCACTGCCGAAGCCGGCCGTCTCGATCACGCGCGCAATGCGGTCGTCACAGCCAGAACGGCCGCCGGCGATTACGTGCAGCTGGGACAGTTCCTCCAGGCTTACGTGCAGGTCTTGACCGATTGGGACATGGTGTCGTCCGACACGGGCAACCACGACTTTGTGGGCGCTGCGTCCGCGGACACCAGCATGCAGACGGACGTCACGAAGGCGCTCCTGGCATCGGCGGCGCCCGGCCTGCCCGTCGAGTTTCACGATTACCTGACGGCGCTGCAGTCCTACTCGGTCGACGTGGGGAAATTTCTGAATGCGATCGCGACGCAGGACCCCGCCGCGCTCGACGCTGCCGGCAAGCTGCTCACAGCGGATACAGCCAAGCTGGACGCGGTCGACTTCTCGGCCACGCCCGCCCAGATCAAGTCGTACTACCAGCGGTACCGAGACAATTTCAACTCCGAGATGGACAAGGCCAACGCATGACAGGTCTCTACTCCGACGATTCGATAACCCGGCGCGTCAACCGCGAGAACATCCTGCTGCTCGGCGGCGGCCGGGCATTGCTGATGCAGCTGGCTCACCCCAAGGTCGCGGCCGGGGTCGACGACCATTCCGATTTCCGCATCCATCCGATCCGGCGGCTTCGCCGAACGGTCTTGATGACCATGGCGATTGTCTTTGGCGAGCGCGAGACCGCTCTCGCGGCCGCTCGTGCTGTCAACCAGGTGCATGCTCGCGTTCGCGGCGATGACTACCGCGCGCTGGACCCGAATCTGCTCTTGTGGGTGCATGCGACTTTGGTGGACTCCGCGCTGGTCACGTACCAGGCGTTTGTCGGGCGGCTGACATCGCGCGAGCGCGAGGACTTTTACCAGGAGTCGAAGCTCGCGGGAGAGCTGCTCGGCATTCCGCGCGATCGCTTTCCCTTTCGGTTGAGCGACTTCGAGCAGTACGTGGACGGGATGATCGGGAGCGGAGAGGTGCACGTGACCCCACGTGCCAAGGAGTTGGGACGATTGGTGGTGCGACCGCCGCTTCGGCTGGTCCCGGGCCCGGTCCTGGTTCCCTTCGCCGTCGTGACGGCGGGACTTCTGCCCGACGCGTTGCGAGACGCTTACGGGCTGAAGTGGGGGCGGCGACAGCAGCAGGCTTTCAAGCTCGCGGTCGCGGCGGTGCCGAGGATCGTCGCGCTGACGCCGCCGGTGCTGCGCGTGTGGCCGCTGCCCGGCCATTCCGTGACGCTGGAAGCTACTTCTTGATGTAGACGGCGCCCAGGGCCCGTGGGCCGGTGTGGGTGCCCAGGACCGCTCCGATCTCTCCGATGACGATCTCCTGGTCAGGCAGCTCCAGGCGGAGGCCGGCGGCGATGGTCTCTGCTTCTTCGGGCGCCTGCGCGTGCACGACGGCTACATGCTCCACCGGAAGCTCGGCGCGGAGAAACTCCACCATCCGTGTGATCGCGCGCGACCGCGTGCGCACTCGCTCCACAGGTTTGATCTCGCGGTCGGCCACCAACAGGAGCGGCTTGAGGTCGAGCATCGTTCCGATCATCGCCTGCGCTCGACTCAGGCGCCCGCCCATCTCCAGGTATCTGAGCGTGTCGAGCAAGGCGAGAACGCGGCATTTCGGGACCCGCTCCTCGACCGCGGCTGTCGCTTCTGCAAGCGTTTCGGATTCGGCAGCAACCTTGCACAGAAAGGCGATCGGCATGGTCACCGTCTCGCTGTCGATGACCTTGACCTTGAAACCCTCGACCGACTCTGCGCCGATTTGGGCCGCCTGCACGGTCGCCGACAGCTGCGCGCCGAGGTGGATGGATATGCACCCGTCATGGTCTTCGGCCAGTTTTCTGTACACGTCAGCAAACTCGCCGGGCGAGGGCGCGGACGTGGTCGGCAGTTTGGTCGCGGTGCCCAGGCGGCGGAAGAACTCGTCGTCGGTGATGTCGACGCGGTCGCGAAACGTCTCGTTCTCGAAGATGACCTTAAGCGGGACGACTGCGATCCCATACCTCGTGCGCCACTCTTCGGGAAGGTCGGCGGTGGAGTCGGTGACCACCGCGAAGCGGCGCGTGCCAGTCACCAGGTCTGGTTATTCGACCGAGAGGATGAACGGGTAGTGCTGCTGGCCGCCTTGCTGGACTTCGACCGCGAGGCCGGGAAAATTCGAACGGATGGCCTCTTCGAGGTGGGCAAGCTCGTCATCGCTCGCGCCCTCGCCCCGATAGACGGTGACCAGCTCGTAAGCGTCGGGGCCCAGCTTGCCCAGAGCCTTGTTGACGACCTCGACGTAGTCGGTGCCGGCGAACTCCAGCTTGTCGTTGATGAGCCCGATCACATCGCCCTTCTTGACTTTGAGACCGTTGGAGCGGGTGTCGCGCACCGCATGCGTCACCTCGATCGTCTGCACGCGCGCCGCCTCGGCTTTCATGGCGGCCGCATTTTCCGCTCCATTCCGCTCCGGACGGAAGGCGACCACCGCAGCCACCCCCTGGGGGACGCTGTGGGTCTCGATCACGTGGACCTTCTTCTTGGTCAGGCTTCGGACCTGGCTCGCGGCGAGGATGACGTTTCCGTTGTTGGGAAGTAGGACGACCTCGTCGTAAGGCACGCCGTCGACGGCGGTGAGCATGTCTTGCGTGCTCGGGTTCATGGTCTGGCCGCCCTCGACGATCGCATCGACGCCGAGGCCGCGAAAGATGTCCACCAACCCGCTGCCGGCGACCACGGCCACGAGGCCGACGCCGTTGGCGCGCGGGGGCCGGCCGGCAGCCGTCTCGTTTTCGAGAATGCGCTTGTGCTGCGTCGACATGTCGCCGACGTTGAGCTTCAGAAGTTTTCCGAAGCGTCCGGCCAGCGTGATGACGCTGGTGGGATCGTCGGTGTGAACGTGGACCTTGACCAGCTCCGGCTCGCCCACGACCAGCACCGAGTTGCCCATCGCCTCGATCTCGGTTCGAATGACGTCGACGTCGAGGCCATTGCCATCGATGAGGAATTCGGTGCAGTAGCCCCACCCGCCCTCAGGAAGGTCGACGGCGACCTGCGCGGCCTTGGGCTTCGCGGTGGCCGTCTCGAATTGGAACGACTCGGATTCCTCGACGGTTTTCAGCATGCCCTCGATGATCAGCTGGAGTCCGAAGCCACCCGCGTCGACGACGCCGGCGTCGCGAAGGATCTGGAGCTGGCTCGGTGTCTTCAGGACCGCAGCTTTGGCGCCGGCGGCGGCGGCCGCTATTACGGCCGGGACGGTCGCTTCCGCGTCGTTCGCTGCTGTCGCGGCGGCGCGACCGGCTTCTCTTGCGACCGTGAGGATGGTGCCCTCGGTGGGCTTGTTGACCGCGCGGTAGGCGGCGTTGGCGGCCTCCTCAAATGCGGCGGCCAGCTCTCGCGGGGTCAACGAGCTCTTGCCCTCGACAGCTCTAGCAAACCCGCGAAAGATCTGCGACAGGATCACGCCCGAGTTCCCGCGGGCGCCCATCAAGCTGCCATGCGATGCGAGCTTGGCGATCTTGCTGACCTCGGCTGCGCTCGACTCCTTGATGTCCTCGACCGCGGACTGGAGTGTGAGCAGCATGTTGGTGCCGGTGTCCCCGTCGGGAACCGGGAACACATTGAGGCGGTTGACCTCCTCATGGTTGGCCGCCAACCAGTTCAGGCTGCCGAGAAGCGCCTGCTTGAAGAGGGGCCCGTCCACCCCGACCGGCCTACGCGAGGCCATGGTCAGCGCCGCTCTTCCTTGACGCCCTGAACGTTCACATTGACCTCCACGACGGCCACGTTCACGGCCCGTTCGACTTCGAATTTGACCGTCTCCTGCAGGTTATGGGCGACCTCGGAGATCCGCATGCCGTACTGCACGATCACAAACAGGTCGATGGCCAGCCCGCCCTCGACCTCGACCACGTCCACGCCGCGATCGACGCTCTCGCGTCTGAGGAGCTCGGCCACGCCGTCGCGGAGGCCCCTGGCAGCCATTCCGGTCACCCCATAGCAGCTGAGGGCGGCATGCCCCGCGATCGCCGCCACCGCCGACGGGAAGACCTCGATGCGGCCCCACCGCTGAGCTTGCCCTAGGGCCGTGGGCGTTTTCGAGGCCATGGAGAGCCCATGGTACAATTCAGAAACGCCGTCGGTGAGCTCCGCCCGGGCGTGCTTCGTTCTTATCGATCAATTCCCCCTCAGAAGGTGACTCATGGCCAAGCGATGCGCGATTTGCGGCAAGGAGCCGCAGTACGGACACCACGTCAGTCACGCCAAGAACCGGGTCAACCGGAGATTTGAGCCCAACCTGCAGATGGGCCGCGTGACGGTGTCCGGGCGCTCGTTCCGGGCGCGAGTGTGCACTCGCTGCTTGCGCACGTACGCGGGCTGATCGGCTGAGCTTCTGAGCGACAGCGCGTACCTCAGCTTTGGGGTCGTCGCTTTTGTGGTCTCCATTGCGGTTCAATTCGGCCTGTACGGGTGGTTGCTGCGGCGGGCTCTTTTGACGCGTGACCTTTCGGTCATGCGGCCCGCGATCTTCAAGTGGCTGAAGGTCGTGCTGGTGTGGCAGGTGGCGGTGGTGGTGGCGTCGGCCACGTACGTGGCGGTGCTCGGCTCCAAGCATCCGGGGGGCTTCGCGTGGGTGGCGCCGGCGATCGGTGCCATCTTCGGGACGGCGATGCCGCTGCAGGTGGCGGTAATCGCGATCATGCGCGCGGGGCGGGGTTCTTAACAGGCGGGGTTGGCGGGCCGGGTTCTCGGCGAGTACGGTGACCGCCAGAAGGAATCCCCAAAAAAGGGTAGGTGGGGGCTAGGGATGGGTGTGTCTGTGTGTGTTTTTGGCGCCTTAACCGAATGGCGTTTTGCGGCGTACGCGGCTAGCTGAAGTTCATGCCGTGAACCTCGCCCAGGGTCAATAGGTCTTTCCGGAGTGATGCCCACACCCGCTCCTGCACCTCCGTTCGGGGAACCGCGCTCGCGGGATCGTTGACACCCGCGGCCAGGTCCGGCCGCTCGACCATCTCCGCGAAGAACAGAGTCCAAGCCCGCGGCACAACCTCGTAAATCGCGTACCCCCCACCCCCCAACGCCAGCCACCGGCCATCGCAGAGCTCGTGCGCCAGCTCGTGGAACATCCTCCCCACCTGCGGCCAGATACGGGTGGTCGCGGCGATGTGCGCCAGCGGATCCAGGAAGTGGGTATCGCAGCCATCCTGCGTCACCAGCACCGTTGGTTTGAAGCGGCGCAGCATCGCCGGCACCACCTTCTCGAATCCCTCCAGCCACGGTTCGTCCCACGTGTAGGGCAAGAAGGGCAGGTTCGCCGCGGCGCCTCGCCCCTGTCCCGACCCCGAGTCCTCGGGAAACCCGGTGCCAGGAAACAGGTAGCGCCCACTTTCGTGAAGGCTGATCGTGAGCACGTCGGGATCCGTGTAGAAGATGTCCTCCACCCCGTCACCGTGGTGCACGTCGACGTCGACGTACGCGACTCGATGGCCTTGGTCTTTCAGCCATTTGCACGCGATGGCCGGGTCGTCGTACGTGCAGAAGCCCGATGCCCGACCTCGATGCGCATGGTGCAATCCTCCCGAGGGGCTGAACACATGAAGCGCGCTCCCACTCTCGATCGCTTGAGCACCAACCATCGTTGCGCCGACCACCAATGAGGTTCCTTCGTGCAGCTCGTCGGAGATGGGATTGTCTGCCGATCCAAAGCCGGCTTCTTCGATGAGGTCCGACGGCACTGCCGGCCGCTGCTCGGGATCGCTCAACTTGCGCACGAGATCCACGTATGCAGGAGAGTGGACGAGCTCGAGCTCCGCGATCGTCGCCCTTCGCGGCGGCAGCAGGTGAGCATGCTCGATCAGACCTGTTGAGCTGATCAGCTCCACAGCCAGCTTGACGCGGATGGGCTGCAGCGGGTGCTGATCCGAGAGCCGGTGCTTCATCAACTCTTCGCCATACACGAGAGCGACCGGGCCGGGCATGGGCACGTAGGCTAACAGGCGCATGGGGCCTCATCACCTCTACGAATCGGTGCCCAATTTCTCCGAAGGGACTCGACCCGAGGTCATCGCCGAGCTCGCGGGAGCCGCGGGCCGCGCCTACGTCATCGACGTCGACGCGGACGCCGACCACAACAGGGTCGTCATTTCCGTTGTTGGTCAGACTCCCCAACTTCTGGATGCGTTAGTCGCTTCGGTCCAGGTGGCAATGCAGCACATCGACCTGCGCGAGCATCGCGGGGTTCACCCCCGCGTTGGAGCGGCCGACGTGATTCCAATAGTGCCGCTCGACGGCGCCTCCCTCGCCGACGCCCACGAGCTCGCCCGCATGCTAGGCGATCGGGTCTGGGACGAACTGAAGGTCCCTGTCTACTACTACGGCCATGGTGAGGAGCACACCCTTGCCGACATCCGCGCGGGGCGCGCCCGCCCGTCGCTCGGCGATGAGCTGCATGTGTCCGCCGGCGCGGTGTGCATCGGCGCCCGGCATCCGTTGGTCGCCTTCAACGTCATTCTTCCGGGATTGCGGCTTCTCGAAGCTCGCGCCCTCGCGCGCGCATTGAGGGAGTCGGGCGGTGGCCTGAGAGGTGTGCAGGCGCTGGCGTTCGAGCTCACTGACGGCCGCGTGCAACTGTCGATGAACCTGTTCCGTCTCGAGGAAACGCCGCCCTCAGCAGTCGTCGCCGAGTTGGAACGACGCGGTGTGAGCATCGGCTCGCAGCACGTGATAGGACTATGCCCCGCCGCAGTTGCGAACCAGGCTGCGACAGGACGGCTCCTTGAAGCTCGACTGGCCGCTGCAGTTGCCCGCCGAGGCGGGCTGAAGCGCGAGGCGGCGGAGCTCGCCCGCACCGGCATCGATCAAGATGCGCTCCTACTTGCAGCCAAACGATCGGCCGCCCTTATCCCCGTGCTCAGGGCCGCCGGCGTTCTTGGCGAAGACATGAGGACCATGCTCGATATCGCGGTGCGCGGGCTGCGCTCGGCGGCCCTCCGGACCGACTAGCCCGCCGGCGCGCTCGAGTCGACCGTCACATTTGAGGCGCCACCGTTGACCTGTATCTGGTAGCGATTGGAGGCGCCGTTGTAGTCGCTGGTCTGTGCCGTCACTGTGCCGATGGCATGACTCTGCCTGCCGTCGAAGGTCAGGTTGACGGCGCCACCGGAAACGGTGACCGACGCCGCGACTCCTTTGGGACGGTGCACGTTCACGGTGACGGCCCCGCCATTGACGTTGATGGGCACTGAACCGGAAGGAGAACCTAAGGTGATGTCCTGGCGGCTCGCGCCGGTGTTCAGCTCGATGTCCGCGACGGGAACGCTGGACAGCTTGAAAACGTCGCTCGACGCTCCGCTGTCGACCACGATCTTCCAGATGACGGCGGTGTTGAGCTTCAGGTCGAGCGCGAAACGGCGGTCCTGAAAGAACAACCCGGACGAGTTGCCTTGCAAGATTTGGAGGTCGCCGTTTGATTCGGCGAAGACGACGCCAGGCGTGTTCCCAGAGTAGACGACGTGAGCACGGTACAGATCGGCGCCAATGTCCCCGCCCTCCATTGTGATTTGCGCCGCCTTCGCCTCCACGCGCACGCTCGCTTGCTTAAGCGATACGAGCTTGCCCGATACGTCGAGCGTCCGCTTTCCAGTCGGAATCGCGGGCCCAAGAGCGACGTATGCGGTTGCGCCGACGATCGCGAGCACGACGATCAGCACCGCTGCCAGCTCGGCGTTGGCTCCCTGGAGCGAGCGCCTGACCAGAAGCTCCAATCCGATCACGACCAGGATCAGCGGCCACAGGTCTGCCAGCCGGTCGAGTCGTTCGGGCGCGACCAGTCCCGAGTTGACCAGAAGCGCGAATACCCCGACGAGGATCAGGGCCGCCGGCCAGAAGAAGCTGCGGTATCTGTACCTCGTTGCTCTAGCCCTCCGCGATCAGGTGCGGGCTCGGCGGAGGATCAACCACAAGCCCAGAGCGATCAAGATCAGCGGCCAGACCAGGTCTCCGCGTAGCCAGGTCAACAGGTTCAGATTGCTGAGAAGGAAATACACCCCGAGCACGATCAAAACGGCCGGCCAGAAATACTCGCGACGCCAAAGATTCATGCCGCGATTCTGACACGACCGGTTTCAGACAGGCGCGACCACCTCGAACAGTCCGGGTCGCTCCTTGGTCGCGGCCTCTACCAGCTCGGGTCCTGCCACGGTCGTCTGGACGTAGCCACTGGTGGCGAGATACGTCGCCGCAATGCGCCGAAGATCCGCGGCTGATACCTCGAGCAAGCGCTTCTTGAACTTCTCCCTCTCGGATCGCGTGAACCCCGTGAGCTGGTTTGTGGCCTCGCGGCGTCCCTTGATGTCGGGGGATTCGAGTGGGTCCACATCGCCGCACGCGCCAAGGATCGCCTCCTTCAACGCTTCTTCGGCTATCTCGCCGTCGATCACCCATCTGATAGCGCTGTCGTATGTGTCGTAGGTACGGATGACGTTGGGATCTCGATAGGACGCCAGGTAGAAGGTTCCGCCTCCGATACTCGCCTGTGCCACCGCTCCGTACGCGCCGCCCTTCTCACGCAGCTCGCGATGAAGGAAGGTGTCGCGGAGATAGTTCGCCAGCACCAGCAAACCCGGCGCGTCGGGGTGCGTGTAGCGCACGGTTTTGAACACGCGGACGTTGAACGCGACCGGCAGCGGAACGGTCCGCGCTTCGGGGACTGTTGACAGCGGAGCCGGCTTCTCGACCTGCCCATCGCCGTTGCCTTTGGGCAAGGCCTCGACCAGGCCGCGCAGTCGCTCCGCAATGACATCGACCATGGACTCTTCGCAGGTGACGATGATCTGGATCGAGCCTTGCGTGAACAGGCTCGTTCGGATCGACGTCAACTTGCCGATGACTTTCTTGAGCTGGGTCTCGTCCATGCGAGCAAGTCGGCGAGTCTCGTGCAGCATCCCGATCCCCTGGAGAGCGTCGTTGATCGCACCCTCGGAATTGAGCTTGGAAGTCGCTCTCAAGATGGCGAATTGAAATCCAAGGCCCGCGATCGAACTCTCCAGTCGAGTCGCGCTCTCGTCGATCACGTCCTTCAACCTGTGCGGCTCAATCTCCATTCGAGCCGTTAGATCCGTGAGCAGGTCGATGAACGGTTCGATATTGCGGTCGAGCGCTCGTCCCGACACCAGGAACGACTGCAGGTAATCGTCCCGCGCCGCCAGGGGCTGAACCGCGGGTCCCGCGCCGATGCCGCCTGTGTAGGCGGCGATGCGATTGGCGATCTGGACATAGTCCTGGCCTGCCGCTCCCATCTGGGTGAACATGCGGCTGAACAATGGCAGCAGGTCCTTCTGGTCCTGCGTGAGAGCGGCGAAATCGGATCGGATGTCGAGGTACGTGATCCCGTTGGTGGGCAGCGGGAAGAACTCCACGGTGGCCGGTCCAACCTTGATCTCTCGGCTCGGGACCTCATCGAACCGCATAGGGATGTCGCTAAGTTCGAGCGACGGCAGAACCGCGAGGTCGGGTTTCGCCTCTTGATCGGCCTTGAGGCGCAGCGCATCGGCCACGATGTCTTCGCGGTCTGGTTCGGCCAGCGTCGCCTCGATCGCCGCGAGACGTTCGAGCTCGCTGCGGCGCTTGCGGTCCTCAAGGCCAGGGTCTGGCTCGAGGACGAGGAGGGCGCGGTGCTGATTGTCTAAAAGCTCAGCGGCCATCAGGTTCTCGAAGAAGCGCCCTTCCTTTCTGGCTTGTTCCAGGTGCTCGAGGTCGGCGTCGAGGTTGAGCGCGCTGTATGGATCGCCGCCGTACTGGTAGGTGCCCAAGAAGTTGAAGAGAACCTTCAGCGCGTAGGGAAAACCGGCGTTGGAGCGCTCCCTCTTCTCGAACTCGAGCCTGTGGATGGCCGCGTCCACCTGGGTTTGGTCCAGGCCGTCGGCGGCGAGCCTGGCGAGGGTGTCCAGCACGACCGTCTCGACCTTCTGCGCGTCTTCGACCGCGATGCCTTTCAAACCGGCTCCAAAGACGGTCTCTTTGGTGTCGTCCTGGTATCCGCTCCCATCCGCGAGTGCGCCCCCGATCTTGGAGTCGATCAGGGCTTTTCGCAGCGGCGACCCCGGGTTCCCCAGTAGCACCTCGGACAGAACTCTCATCGCGAGGAGGCGGAAGGAATCGGTGGCGGGCATGGTGACCCATGCCACCAGGGCCTGGCCCTTTTGCTGGCCGTCGTTACTCGGGTCGGCCGGGTACGGTTCGGCCGACTGCACCGGCTTCTTGAATCGGGTCACGTACGGGATCGAAGTGTCGACATCGATGCGCTCGAATTGCGAAAGGACGTTTTTTTCGATGACCGCCAGCGTTCGGTCCAGTGGCTGGTCTCCGTATGTATAGAAGTACGCGTTGCTCGGGTGGTAGTGCGCGGCGTGGAATCTCCGCAAACCCTCCCAGGTCAGGTCGGGGATGTGTTCGGGGTCGCCGCCAGACACGTTTGCATAAGTGAGGCCTGGAAAGAGAGTGCGGCCCAGATTGCGCTGCATGGCCGCTTGCGGGCTGGCGAGCGCTCCTTTCATCTCATTGAACACCACGCCCTTGTAGCGGAGCCCGCTGGATGAATTTGCCGGTTCCTCAAACTCGAAACGAATCCCTTCTTGCTTGAACGAGTCTTCCTCCAGCAGCGGGAAGAACGTTGCATCGAGGTAGACGAGAAGCAGGTTCATGTAGTCCTTGGGGTTGCGCGTGCTGAACGGGTAGGTGGTCGAGTCGGAGCTGGTGAAGGCGTTCATGAACGTCGCTAGGGAGCGGCGGGTCATCGAGAAGAATGGATCGCGCACCGGGAATCGCTTCGAGCCCGCGAGCACCACATGCTCGAGGATGTGGGCAACGCCGGTCGAGTCTTGAGGGACGGTCGGGAACGAGACGGCGAAGGCGTTGTTGTCGTCGGTGCACCGGATGTGGATGTGCCTCGCCCCCGTCCGCTCGTGCGCAAGCTCGATGTACTCGCCCTCCAGGCGGTCGAGTGGTTCGCGACGAATGACCGTGTACCCGCCGATCGTTTCTACGCCGCGAGTGGTGAGGCTTGCCATCCGAGTTGTGCAGTCTACGAGGCTCTCCGGGTGGGGCGGTTTGCGGCCGCGGCGATAGGATGGATTGCGATGGATTTCACGGAGCGTGAGCTCGAGTTCCTTCGATCGCAGCGAATCTGCCGCCTCGCGACCGTCGGATCGTCGGGATGGCCGCATGTCGTGCCGGTCATGTTCGAGCTAACCGAGTCAGGCGCTTTCGAGTTCGACGTGGACGGCGTGAAGCTGCGGAACCTCCAATTCGAGTCTCGTGCGGCGATCGTGGTCGATTCGATGGGACCGAAGCGAGGCGTTGCGGTGCAGGGACGAGTGGAGCTGATCGGACCTGAACGGGCTCGGCTGACAGGGGTGCGTAAGTTCAGCTGGGGTCTGTGAGCAGCGGCCGTTCATCGCTTGCGGTTGTGGTGCTCCTGGTCGGCATCGCGTGCGGCGGGGCGTCGGGCGGCTCGCCTTCACCGTCACCCAAGACCTCAGCAATTGCATCTGGGCGTGCGTCTCCCTCGCCCAGCCTGGATTTCGACTGGCCCGAATACCATCAGAACGCCGCTCGAACGGGCGTCGGCCCCGGTTCGCTGCCTCTGTCCAGCCCTCGGGAGGTTTGGCGAAACACTGTTGATGGCGACGTGTACGCCTCGCCGTTGATCGTGTCCGGCCACGTGCTCGTGGCGACAGAGAACAACACGGTGTATTCGCTGGATCTTTTCAGCGGCGCGGTGGTGTGGAAACAGCACCTCGGCGATCCGGTCGATGCAGCGACTCTTCCGTGCGGCAACATCCAGCCGGTGACGGGCATCACGGGCACGCCTGCGGCGGATGTTGTCGCCGGCCGCCTCTATGTGGTCGCGTTCTTGCGCGGCTTTCACCATGTCCTCTTCACGCTGAGCCTGGTTGACGGCTCGGTGGTGACGCAGCAGATGGTCGATCCGGCGGGATCTGTACCGTCGGTGCAGCAGGAGCGCGGCGCACTCGCGATTGGGTCGGGCCATGTGTACATCCCGTTTGGCGGTCTGTATGGGGACTGCGGCAACTACCACGGTTATGTGGTTGCAGTGCCGGCGGTCGGTACCGTCGTCGGTTCGCCGACGCTCGTATATCGGACACCGGTCGCGCGCGAAGCGGGTATCTGGAGTCCGGCTGGTCCCACGATCTCGACTTCCGGTTCCGTGTATGTCGTCACCGGCAACGGGTCTGCGACGTCGTCGTTTGCCTATAGCAACTCGGTGATCGAGCTTTCTCCAGACCTGCAGGTGCGGTCGTTTTTCACGCCTTCTAACTGGAGGTCGCTGGATGCGAGTGATGCCGATCTCGGATCGGTGGGGGCAACGTTCGTCTCATCGATCGGAGCCGTGGTCGCGATTGGGAAAGATGGCGTCGCGTACCTTCTCAGCGCCGGCCAGATGGGAGGCGTTGGCGGGCAGATCGCCAGCCGTTCGGTTTGTGCGGGGGCTTGGGGAGGCACGGCCTGGTTGGGCCAGCGCGTGTGGATTCCATGCTCCGACGGTCTGGTCGCGCTTGATGTGACCGAGTCATCGATCAGCGTGGCGTGGAAGGCGCCTAATCCGCGCCTCGGTTCTCCGGTAGTAGCTGCCGGCGCTCTGTGGGCCATCGAACCCGATTCGGGCCGGTTGTTTGCGCTCGACCTGACCTCGGGGGCGGTGCTGTACGACCTGAGCCTCGGTCAGGCGCGGCATTTCAGCACCCCGGCCGCGACGGAGGGGTTCCTGGTTGCACCGGCGGGGGCGGATGTCGTGGCCTACTCGACCGCCGGCTGACGAACTAACCTCGCCCTGCGGGCCCTCCCACTCCCGGTGCCGTCCCTCCCCCAACCGACGCACCTAGCTCCAAGCCTAATCGGGACGAAGAAGGCCTACAACCAAGGTTGTTAAGGCCCTTACCCCTGGATGCTCCTCAGAAGATTCGCCATCTCGATCGCCGCCTCGGCGGCCTCAGCGCCCTTGTTGTTCTTCGGGCCTGAGCGCGCAAGCGCTTGTTCCTTGTCCTCGGTGGTGAGCACACCGAACGTGACCGGAACACCTGTATCGAGCTGGACCTGCATGATGCCCGCTGCAGCTTGGCCGGCAACCACCTCGAAATGGAACGTCTCGCCGCGGATCACGCAGCCCAGACACACGATGGCGTCGTGCTGGCCCTTCTCCGCCAATGTGAGCGCCGTTACCGGCAACTCCAGCGCTCCAGGCACCCAATACACGTCAGGTTCCGGAACTTCGTGCTCTTGCAGAGCCCCAAGGGCGCCGCGCAGCAGCCGCTTAGTGACGTCTTCGTTGTAGCGCGAGACAACGACGGCAATGTGGAGGTCGGCACCGCTTAGATCAGGCTGCTCGCCCTTTTCACCCAATCGTCAAAGCGCCTACAGAAGGTGACCCAGCTTATCTTTCTTGGTCTTCAGGTACCGCTCGTTGTGGGGGTTGGGGGGGATATTGATCGGCACCCGCTCGATCACTTCGAGCCCGAAGCCCTCGAGCCCGTAGATCTTCTTGGGGTTGTTGGTAAGCAGCCGGATTTTGCGCACGCCGAGGTCGTACAGGATCTGACTGCCGATACCGTAATCGCGCTTGTCCGCCGGATGTCCCAGCGCCTCATTGGCCTCGACCGTGTCGAGCCCGCGGTCCTGGAGGTTGTAGGCGTGGAGCTTGTCCAGCAGGCCGATCCCACGTCCCTCCTGATGTCGTATGTACAGAATCACACCGACGCCATCGGCAGCGATCATCTCCATCGCCGCATGAAGCTGCGCTCCGCAGTCGCAACGCAGGCTGCCGAAGATATCTCCAGTCAAACATTCTGAGTGCGCGCGCAATAGCACTGGTTGGTTCGAATCGATGTCGCCGAGCACCAGCGCAAGGTGGTTTTCATGACGCAAGACGTCTTCGTACGCATACAGCTTCCACAACCGAGAGTCCACATCCCCGATCGGAATGACCGCCTCCACCCGGCGCGCGACGAGCTTTTCATTGCGCCGCCTGTAGGCGATCATCTGCTCGACCGTGATCACTTTGATGGCATGTTCTTGGGCGAACGTATTGAGGTCGGGCATGCGCGCCATAGTGCCATCGGCTTTCATGATCTCGGTGATCACACCGGCCGGATAGAGCCCGGCCAGAATCGCGAGATCTACTGCGGCCTCCGTTTGACCGGCGCGCGTGAGCACACCTCCGTCCGCCGCTCGCAGCGGAAACGTGTGGCCGGGCATGGAGAAGTCCGCCGCTTTCGCTGCCGGATCCAATACCTTCCGAATCGTCGCGGCGCGGTCGTAAGCCGAAGCACCGGTCGTGACGTTGTCCTTCGCGTCGATGCTCACGCTGAAGGCGGTGCCCAGCCGGCTGGTGTTTCTTTCCACCATGGGTGCGATCCCAAGCTCGTCGAGGCGCCTAGGGATGATCGGCATGCATACCAGTCCAGATCCGTGACGCGTCATGAAGCTGATGTGCTCGGGGGTGACCAGCTGCGCTGCCACCACGAGGTCGCCCTCGTTCTCGCGATCCTCGTCATCCACGATGATCACGAACTTGCCGGCTTCGAAGTCGGCGATCGCTTCGGGAACGGTGGCCAGGCTCATGGCGCCACTGAATATTACCGGTGGAGGTTTCGGGCCACATAGCGGGCGACAACGTCTGCCTCGAGATTGACCATCGACTCGCCTCTGTAGCCGGCTGCGATGGTGACTCCGAGGGTATGCGGGATGAGGGCCACAGTAAAAGTTCCGTGTACGTAATCGACCTGGACGACCGTCAGGCTCATCCCGTCCACCGCGATGGAACCCTTCTCCACCACGAAAGGACTGAGCTCCTTCGGCATGTCGATCACAACCACTCGCCCAGCCGCGACCCCCTTTATCGACCTGATCTTGGTCGTCGCATCGACGTGGCCTTGGACGAGATGGCCGTCGAGCAACCCTGAGGCGGCAAGCGGGAGCTCGAGATTGACTCGTGCACCCAGCGTCAGCGCCCCGAGATTCGTGCGCCGAAGCGTCTCGGGAACCACATCCGCAACGAAGGTTGCGCCGGACTTTGTGACGACCGTCAGGCAGCACCCATTGACCGCTACGCTCGAACCGACTTTCAGACGGCGGGCGGTCGGTGCATGCTCGATGCCGAGCCTGTTTGCCTCAGCAAGCACCACTATGCCTACCCCGCTAACTATCCCTGTGAACATCCACGTACCCCGTGATCAATACCTCGTCGCCAAACTGCGTCGTATCTGCCTCGCGCAACTTGATCGCATCCACAAGGTGCAGCACGCCCTCGCCGCCCACCGGTCCGGGTGCGTCGCGACCCCCGATCACTATCGGTGCGATGTAGGCCTGAACCTTATCCACGAGACCGGCGTTGAAGAATGAAGCGTTGACCTGGCCTCCACCCTCGACAAGCAAGCTCAGCATTCCCCGCTTCCCCAGCTCGTCTAGCAGCGATGGCAGGTCGACGCGGCCTTCAGGGGTCGCGGGAAAGCGGACCACCTCCGCAGCGCCGACCCGGCCGGCTGTTGTAGTTGCGATCAGCGTATTGGGGCCTACGATCTTTGCCGACTGCCGGATTCTGAGTTGGGAATCGAGAACAATCCGCAGCGGTTGCCGTCCATCTTCACCCTCCAAGCGAGTCGTCAGCTCGGGGTCATCGGCGATTACGGTGTTGACTCCGACGAGGATTGCGTCATTGATGTGCCGCAACCGATGGGCGTGAGCGCGCGCCGCTTCGCCTGTGATCCATCGCGATTCGCCAGATCGAGTGGCTATCTTGCCGTCGAGGCTCATCGCGAACTTCGCAGTGACGAAGGGGCGGCCCGTGAGGCGGTGCTTGACGTAGAACTCGTTGAGGAGCTGTGCACGATGCTCATGAACTCCCACCTGAGTTTGGAGGCCGGCTGATTCGAGGCGACGCAACCCTTGCCCACGGACGCGATCATCCGGATCGATCATCGAGACCACAACCCGACGAATGCCTGCCCCGATGATGGCTTCCGCGCAGGATGGTCTTCGGTGCGCGTGGACGCAGGGTTCGAGGTTGACGTACAAGGTTCCGTCTCGAGCCTGGTCACCGGCTGCGGCGAGCGCTCCTTCCTCGGCGTGTGGCTGCCCTGAACCTCGGTGGAAGCCCTCTCCGACCAGGCGGCCATTGGAGTCGAGGACCACGGCGCCCACCATCGGGTTCGGGCTGGTCCTGAAGTCAGCCTGACGCGCGAGTTCGACGGCGCGTGCGGCCCAATGCAGGTCTACGCTCGGATCAGATTCTGTTTCCGACAAACCCTTGGCAATATACGTGCCACTCCATGATGGATGTGCAGCGAAAACAGCAGGTGATCGACAACCGAATTAGGTCTATGAGATTCTCCAGCTGCCTTTAGCGCTGGATAACGTGACGTTTGCGACTCCTCAGAAATTGAAGAGTGAGTTATAGGTGAACAAGCCCTCGGGCTATTAGTACCGCTCAGCTCAAAGAATTGCTTCTCTTACACCTGCGGCCTATCAACCTGGTTGTCTACCAGGGCCCTTACCCGGTTAACCCGGTGGGAGACCTTATCTTGGAGTTGGCTTCGCACTTAGATGCTTTCAGCGCTTATCCAAACCGGCCATGGCTACCCGGCGCTGCCACTGGCG
>WNFT01000143.1_pt1 | contig 50748 bp, 43 predicted proteins | sample 5400191 | NCBI WGS metagenome assembly WNFT01 (sample SAMN13153359, study PRJNA577476) | soil metagenome | isolation source: 80 cm saprolite under Madrone tree | place: USA:California | collected 2016-06-14 | reverse complement strand
TATCTTCACCCGTACCGCATTCTCGGCAGGCAGGCGCTCCTCACAGCAGGCGCAAACTTTCACGAGAATCAAATCAATGTCGGCCTGTATCCAAGCGAACAGCGCGTGCCGTTCGGTGTGACGACGCAGGCATTCGCGCGCGTGACGAACACAGCGGGTTACGCGCAGCAAGGCATGGACTTCCTGCACGGTCGCCTTCACGTCGAGGGAGGTTTGCGGTGGGACTATTTCCGATTCAAGATCAATGAAGAGCTTGGCTCAGCGAAAGTGCAGCCGAAGTTCGCTGTCGCGTATCAGCCATCTTCGCTTGTCCCGATCACTGCGAGCTTCAACTACGGCCGCGGCATCAACACTCAGGATGCGCGCGGGATCATTCAACGTCCCGATTCACCCCGAATTGCGACGACGGACTTTTACCAGCTCGGCACGGCGTATCAGAGAGGACGGTTCTCGCTCAGTTCGGATCTGTTCCTGATCGACCGTTCCAACGAGCAGGTGTACATTCCCGATGACGGTACGTTTGAGTTGAAGGACCCGAGCCGGTCTTACGGCTACGAGGCAAAGACCTCGATTCGCGTCACGCGCTATGTCAATTTCAGCGCCGGCCTCACACAGGTAACCAACGCGTTCTATCGCGCCACTGCGCCGCGTGTATACATCGACAGCGCCCCGCACACCGTTGGCAATGCCGCTCTCACGCTTTCAGGCTGGCGTGGGTTCTACAGCTCCCTGCGATATCGACATATCGGCAATTACCGACTCGACAGCTTGGATCCGGCTATCCGAGCCTCGGGATTGGATGTAGTGGATTTCGCCCTGACGAAGCCGCTTCGCTCGTGGGTGGACATCAATCTCGATGTCGACAACCTCTCGAACAAGGCTTACTACGAGACCCAGAACTTTTTCGAATCGCGCGTGGCACCCGGTGCTCCGGCCCTGGAACGGATTCACGGCACGCCGGGTTATCCGATTGGCGTTACCGTCGGCGTGACGCTTCACCTCGGGGGAAAATAGCCGCGAATGACGCGGCTATTTCTGTTTGGTAACCCTACAGGCTGGGTGCGATTCTTTCAGCGGCCTCCTGCGATGTCATTACAGCGTGAACTTCAAAATCAGTGAGGTCGCTCCAGTTCGCCATCCATTGATCCAGCAACGTACGGTCGTGGGTTTCCATTAGTTGATAGCAATGCTCGAACTTCTCATCAACCCAGCTCGAAATGTAGACGAGCCCCTCCGGTGCCATGCGGCCGAAGTCGCGAAACCGCCGATACACCGGGATGGCATTCTTATCCTTGAAATGTTCGACCACCATGTACAGTGTTTTCATAAAGGATCGGCCTGGTCGGTGATCAGGCGGAAACCTTCGTCCTTCCAGCCCTCCACTCCTCCAATCATCTTCCGGACCTTTCGACCCAATATTGCGAGCTGGAGCGCAGCACGGTCGGCGCCGTTGCAGTGTGGTCCGGCGCAGTAGACGACGAACAAGACGTCGGGTGGATACCCGACGAGGTTTCCCTCGTTGATCCGGTGGTATGGGAGGTTGATGGCTCCCGGCAGATGACCGGATGCAAACGACTCGGGGCTTCGGACATCCAGAAGCACAAATGGCGGATTGCCGCCGGTGATGGCTGCATTCACATCCCAGCAGTCCGTTTCGACCGCAAGAAGTCGTTGGAAGTGCGCTCGGGCCCCATTCGGATCCGCAGCAGGTATTTCAGTAACTGCCAAAGCCTTACCTGGCATGTTCGGCATGAATTCCCTCCATTTATAGACTGAATGGTGTGCATGGTGCCTCAAATTCCCAGATGAGTCGATAGCCGGAAATGCCAATATCTGTACGTGGACGAAGGAAATATCCTGACATCGGCCGGCAGCGCGGCCGGAATCGACCTCTGTCTCCATATCGTGCGCCGCGACTACGGAGCCGATATCGCGAACGTGGTCGCACGCCGCCTGGTCGTGCCGCCTCATCGAGAGGGTGGCCAGGCACAGTTCGTGCTTCATCCAATCCGCACTGAATCCAGCGGGGGCCTTGCGCCGGTTCTGGAGTGGGCCCATAAACACCTGGACCAACCGTTGACCCTGGATGCACTGGCGCAAAAGGCATTAATGTCCACTCGGACGTTTGCCAGACGGTTTCGGGAAGAGACCGGAACGACGCCTCACCAATGGCTTACCCCATCAGCGCCTGTTGAATGCCCAACGGCTGCTCGAAACGACAAGCGATTCCATCGATGAAATCGCGCAGGCGGTCGGTTTCGGAACGGCCGCCACCCTTCGACAACATTTCGCGCGTATTCGCAGCACAACTCCTGCAGCTTACCGACGGAGCTTCTCGACAACTTCCTGACAATGCAGTTTTAAATGGCAGTAACTGCACTATTTAAGTGCGTCAATGTGTTTTTACATCCAGAGCGTTGACATATGTCTATGCGTGACAAAGATTGAGGGACTAAGGATCCGGTGGAATTCGGATCCGGGCAGGGAGATTCGTGGGATTGGTTTGAAACCTGGAGTCGTCGTCTCGGCCAGCTAGTTCTTCAACCCAGGGCCAAAACTCATGAACCAAAATTGAGACCACGTAAAACTACAATCGTCATCACACTAGGACTGTTGTCGATAGCACTCTGGCATGCGCGGAGCACCTCTGCTACCAGCACGCCCCTGGGGGATCTTGCGACTTCCATGGCAGAGGGATCCTGGGCCGAGTTGCCGAATACCAGCAATATCACCGCAGTCTTGGCGAACACCGGTGGCAATTCGGGCATGATACTGGGCTTTTCGGATGACGCCGTCTGGGATCCGGTATCGCAGCAATTACTCTTTATCGGCGGAGATCACTACGCTTCAGGGTGTCCCCGTTTCGTGTCTTATACCGAGAGCACGAACGCGTGGCGAATTCTCAACGAGCAAAACCCCTGGTCCTCAACCTGGTCTCCGTGCGGAACGACTCCCATGCATGGGTACGATCACACCGCGATCGATCCGGTTCACGGCAAGTTGTACCACCGCCCATATGGCAGTCCCGTTGTTCGGAAATACGACATCCCAACGCAATCCTGGAATAATAATGATCTGCCCCCCATTCCATCGAACGTGATGAGTTTTAGCCAATGCTGTGTCGGCGTCGAATGGTTTCCGGAGCGGAACTCTCTCATCTATGCCTCCATCGAATCGAGTACAACCGGGGCGGTCGTGGAGTATAGCGAGACAACACATCAGTGGAGCCGAATCGCCGGCAACCTTGCGATGGGCAGCTATCAGAACTTTGCGAAATACAATCCTGTCTACCATGTCGTGCTCTTTGGAGGAGGTCAGGGAGATACGCACATGTACAAACTCGACAGCGCAGGACAGGTCACGGCACTGAAGGCTGCCCCCATCCCGATGGGCGTTCAGAATTCGGTCGTCACGGTGGATCCCGTCAGCGGGAAATATTTAATTTTCGGCAACTCGAACGATTTCTATGTCTACGACGTGAACGCGGACACATGGTCCCGGCAGGGCGGGACGGTCCCCCTCTACACGCCTCCAGCCAATCCCGCCGTGTTCGGGATTGTGGCGGCGCCGATCAGCACCAGCACATACAAGGTCACGATGTTTGTGCGATGCGTTAGCTCCAATTGCCATGTATATCTTTACAAGCATTACGCGGACGTTACCGCACCCTCCGTGTCGATCTCTTCGCCCCTCTCGGGCGCCACGGTGTCCGGGTCGATCACCGTTTCGGCAACAGCCTCCGATGGCGGATCCGGCCTGGTGGGTGTGCAATTCAAGCTGGACGGCAACAACTTTGGCACGGAAGTTACAGGCCCGCCCTATTCGATATCCTGGGATACGACAGCGGGCCTGAACGGTCCTCACACGCTGACGGCAGTGGCGCGGGATCTTGCAGGGAACCAGGCCTCAGCCACGACGGTCCCGGTAACGGTAAGCAATCCGAATCCCTTTAATTTCTCCGTATCGGCGCCCGGAAATCTCATCGTGACGCAGGGGCAATCCACATCCGCAACTTTCACGGCCACAGCCATATCCGGGACAATCGAGCCTGTTTCCTTCTCTCTGTCGGGCCTGCCTACGGGAGCTGCGGCCTCGCCGTCGGCTTCCTCGTGTACACCGAACTGCACCACAAGCGTTACGATATCCACATCGACGTTTACCCTTGCAGGATCCTACATCGTCACTGTCAATGGAAACGCCGCTTCGGCATCCCGCACATCGTCGTTCACCTTCACCGTCAGTTCGATAAACGCGTCTTTCACCGAGAAGTGCAACCAGCCTGGAAGGCTCAACTGTTTTAGCTTTGATGACAGCAACAGTCTCAACTATGCCTGGACAACAGGAACGGTCTGCGACACCGACACCGGGTTGGCCGGAAAGACCAACTACCCGATCGCGCGCGACCGGATTAGCCTCGGCAATACCGAAGCGATCGTCCAAAACGGACAGTGTGTCTACCCCACGGTGGACACCACAAGTCCTCATTCGGGCGCCGGCTCGCTGAAGTTTACCATCCCGACCCACAGCGGGCCGGATTCGAGCGGATTCTTTTCAGAGCCGTTCAAGCGAAACTCGGGGACATTTCCCTATATTGGACCTGGATCTTCCGCAGGAAACGTTTTGTACTTCCAGTTCTACCAGAAGTTCGATTCGAACTTTCTGACGACCAACTTTCAATGCGTTTTAGGCGAGTGCGGCGGCTGGAAACAGGCCATCTGGTATGGGAACCCTCCATTCGGAACCAGTTCCGGCGGTGTGGAATCCACTATGGTTGACGGCTTCCAGCGTGGCGTTCCCCAGATGTACGGGCAACAGGGTCACGACGATTACGGCGTCCAAGACGTGGCGGGTTGTACTTACGCAGGATCGGGCTTTGCATCCCAGCCAACCTACTTGGCCAATCCGGCCTGCGTTTCCTATTTGGATTTCGCAAACCAATGGATGGAATTCACAGGCCGCATCGAGATTCGCGGGACAGCAGACGCCCCGGCCAGCCGCGTTCAACTTTGGGTCAACGGGCGCATGGTTATCGATTATGGCCGCGCGAAAGTCAATTGGGGTGGGAGTGAAGGCGACGGTTTTGGGCAGTTTCTGCTATCGCCTTACCACACGAACAAAGATCCGGCCCAGAATCATCTTGAGGGTCACACCTGGTACGATGACTTGATCGTTTCCACCGGGCCGATTCCGATGATCAACGGCGCTATACCGACGCCGGATTCCACACCGCCCCTGATCACGAACGTGAGCGCGTCCGGCATTACCGCCAGCAGCGCGACCATTACATGGACGACCGACAAAGCGTCCGACAGTGAAGTGGATTACGGCACGACATCCACCTACGGGCAGAGGGCGACGCTCGCTCAGATGGTCACCACTCACACGGTAAGCCTGTCTGGCTTGAGTGCCAACACCACTTATCACTACAGCGTGAAATCGACGGATACTGGAAACAATCTCGGCGTGAGCCCGGACTTTACCTTCATAACTCCCGGTCCACCGGTGATTTCAGTACTGGCGCCGGCGAGCGTCACTTCCCTCGCCGCGACGATCACATGGACGACCGACAAGCCGGCCGATTCACAGGTGGAATATGGAATTTCCACGTCCTATGGAAGCCTCACGGCGGTCAATCCCACGCTCGCTACAGCGCATTCGCAAGTCGTCTCCGGGCTGTTACCGGGAACGACCTATAACTATCGTCTCAAGTCTCGAGATGCGGCCGGAAACCTAGCGACTTCCGGGAACTACGTGTTTACGACGCTGGCACAGCAACCGCCATCGACAAACGGATTGATCGGCTACTGGGCATTCGACGAAGAAAGGGCCGACGCCGCGGCCGATTCGTCCGGCCACAGCTACACTGGGACTCTATCGACGATCATCAGGCCCGTCTGGAGTGCGGGTAAAGTCGGCGGCTCCTTGCGGTTCGACGCGACAGACAACGACATGGATGACACTGATGACCCGCGGGTCACTATCGGACGCACCTTTGACGTCTCTGGCCCCTCGTTCACCATGTCCGCGTGGATCAACCCGACGGATTTTACAGACTGGCGCAGTATTTTGAGCAAGCGGGATGGCGCATCCGCGCCGGATCAAATGCGATTCGAACTGGGCCTCAGCCTATCTACGGGAAAGGTGTTCCTGCTTCAGCCGGCGGCGCCTTTAAATTTCACCTATGCTCCGCCACCGGGTGCCTGGACACACATCGCGCTGGTTGCTTCCACAACGGATACGAAGCTATACGTCAATGGGACCCTTAACGAAACGCTCGGCGCATTCACGCTTGGAACCAAGGCCAACGCAAATGCCGCTATCGGCGCCACAGGCGAAGAAGGGCCTTCAGGCGACAATGATCCATTCAAAGGAAGCATTGATGAAGTGCGCGTCTACAACCGTGCGCTATCCGGCTCGGAGATTGCAGACATTTACAGCTTCCCCGACACAACTCCGCCTACGGTTTCCATAACGGCTCCTTTACCGGGCAGTACGGTCTTCGGGACTGCGGTTACCGTATCCGCTAACGCTTCCGACAATTTCGGAGTTGTCGGAGTGCAATTCAAGCTGGACGGCGCCAATCTCCTGGCCGAAGATTTGACGCCCCCCTATTCAGTGTCGTGGAACACGACAACGGTTTCCAATGGACCTCACATGCTGACGGCAGTTGCGCGGGACGCCGCCGGCAACCAGACCACGTCCATACCCGTATCGGTCACTGTGAACAACGCGGATATGACCGCACCGACAGTTTCCATAACAGCTCCGTCACCCGGCAGCACGGTCTCCGGTAGTGCGGTTACGGTATCCGCCAACGCTTCCGATAATGTCGCGGTCGTGGGAGTGCAATTCAAGCTGGACGGTGCGAACCTCCTGGCCGAAGACCTGACGTCGCCCTACTCGGTGTCATGGAACACGACAACGATTTCCAATGTAACGCATACGCTGACGGCCGTTGCGCGGGACGCCGCCGGCAACCAGACCACGTCCACAGCCGTATCGGTTACGGTGAACAATCCGGATAACACCCCACCGGCGGTTTCCATCACGGTTCCTTCCGGCGGCTCTACTGTCGCAGGAACCATTACCGTGTCGGCAACCGCTTCCGACAATGTCGGTGTCGCCGGCGTTCAATTCAAACTGGACGGAGCGAACCTGGGAACGGAATACACCACGACGCCGTACTCAACATCGTGGAACACAACCACAGCCCTTAACGGGACTCACAATCTGACGGCCGTCGCTCGGGATGCCGCCGGCAACCAGACCACATCGGGATCCGTGTCTGTCATCGTCAACAATAACGTGGTCGATACGACGGCGCCGACAATCTCTCTGGCCTCTCCAGCCGCGGGTTCCACGGTGACAGGGACGATCACGGTGTCCGCCAACGCTTCGGACAACGAGCGAGTCGTCGGAGTTCAGTTCCAGGTGGATGGTTCTAATCTCGGGGTCGAGGACACGACCGCGCCATATTCCGTCTCCTGGGATACGACAGCGGCCTCCAACGGGAGTCATAGTCTGACGGCAATTGCGCGAGACGCCGCCGGCAATCAGGCAACCGCAGCCAGTGTGACGGTCTCTGTCAACAACGCCGCTCCACCGCCACCACCACCACCTGGTGGAGGAGGCGGTGGTGGAGGAGGCGGCGGCGCACCACCTCCGCCACCTGGCCAGACGCCGACCTCCAGCGCAACCTTCGCGATTACGAACGAAGGCGGTCAGTCCTGGACGCTGAGCAGCACGAGCGACTCGATCTCGATCGGTCACGTCGAAGTCCAGCCCGACGGCGCCACGTCCACGCTTTCAGGACTGGCTGTCTTTGGATTCCGCGTCAACGGCGTGCTGGTCTCTGAAGCGGGTGTTCCGGCATCCAACCCCGTCTCTTTCGGACGCATCTACATGGACGTAAACGGGCCCGTCAATACTGGTGTCGCTTTTGCCAATCCGACGGATCAGGACGCGATCGTTTCCTTCTACTTTACGGATACGACGGGAGCCAACTTCGGACAGAGAACCTTCAAACTGTACGCCAATAACCAGGTTTCTGCTTTCCTCAACGAGGAGCCGTTTTTCGGCACTTCGTCTATGCGCGGCACGTTTACGTTCAGTTCCACGGTTCCTGTCGGAGTCATCGCCTTGCGCGGCTTCACCAACGAGCGCGGCGAGTTTCTGGTCACGACCTTGCCGGTTTCTTCCAGCAACGCCTCGAGCAGCAGCGCGATTGTGCTTCCTCAGTTCGCCGATGGCGGAGGCTGGACGACCCAGGTTGTTCTGACGAATCCTTTCGATTTTACGATCACGCAAATGGTCCAGTTCTTCGGACCAGGTGTCAACGGCGAGACGGCCACGCCTCTAAGCATTCAGGTGAATGGCGTGAGCGGCCTGACGACTTACTATTCGATTCTGCCGCATACCACTCTTCGCCTGGTCACAGGCAATGGCAGCCCCTCGGTCCAGGTGGGTTCTGTTCGCGTCACACCCGTGAGCGGCCCCGCTGCCGATGCGATAGCCATCTTCTCGTACAAGACCAATGGCGTCACGGTCAGTGAAGCCGGTGTTTCGGCGTTGCCGACCGGGCTTTCTTTCCGAATGTTCGCTGAAGTGTCCGGCAGCCCCGCTCAGAACGGAACAATCGAGTCGGGACTGGCCATTGCGAATGCGTCTTCCTCTCCGGTCACTGTCACTCTCCAGCTCGTCCGCATGGATGGCTCTGCACCCGTGCCGCCGGCGACGATCACAGTTCCGGCTGGAGGCCAGCGTGCCCGCTTCGTCCGGGAACTTTTCCCGGCGCTGTCGTCGTCATTCTTGGGACTGGTCAAGGTGACGTCTAACGGTCCTATCGGCCTGGCCGGCTTGCGTGGCCGATACAATGAGCGCGGCGATTTTCTGATCACCACCACTCCCGCGAGCAACGATGCTCTGGCAACCCCTACTCTGCAGCTCGTATTTCCTCACATCGTCAGCGGAGGTGGCTACACGACACAATTCATTCTGCTTGGAACAACCGCGTCGGGCACTCTCTGGTTCAATTCTAAAAACGGGACTGCCTTTTCGATCAACGGCCTGCAGCGGAACCCGTAGACTCTTCAACCCGCAGATCTGGTAAGTGCCTATTATTCAATGCCTTGAAGGAAATCGAGCGTCCGTTCTGACAACCATTTTGCATTTCTTAACCATTTTCCATTAAGCCTTATGCTACTTTCGACAGTCTACTTTTCCTGTGTCCAAAGTGATCGACTACGAACTGTCCGTTTTACCCCAAATTGAAGTCTCCAATACTCCTCTGCCCCCTCTTCCAGCGGGGACGGTATGGAAGTCCGAAACACTCCTGCCCGGTCGTGTCGAGACGAAATTCGCCGTCTCGGAAGAGTTAGCCGGGCAAGTGTGGGAGGCTTCGCGCCAGTATCTTCCGGCGGATCGGGGGATCTACAAACCCCAGCGCATCACGTCGTTGTACCTGGACGCCCCGGCCTTGACTTTCCTGAGGTGGCATAAGGAGGGGCGGTCGGCGCGGTTCAAGCTCCGAGTCCGTGGATACGGCGACCCGGTAGGCGACCGAGTCTTTCTGGAGATCAAGCGGAAGGAAGGGTCAACCGTGTACAAGCAGCGCGCAGAAGTTTCCACTGCCACGCTGATGAGGGTGCTCGGCGACTCGTTTACGGCGCACCCGGGCTGTCCGAATCTGCAGGACTTCATGAAAATCCGCCAGCAGTTTCAAGCAGAGCCGAAGGTCCTGGTGAGCTGCCTTCGCGAAGCTCTGCGCGAAACCGGGCCGAGCGGGGAAACGGCGGTCACCGTCGATCGTCACATCTCTTTTCAGCCGACTCGCCGCCGGGATCTTGACGGCGAACCCGGCGCATGGCGCAGTGCCACTCTCCCGGGAGTGACGGGTCTTGAAACCTCCATTGTCGAGCTGAAATACACCGAGGAGCCTCCCGCCTGGATGAAAGCTTTGATCGTTCGACTCGCTCCTTATCGAGTCAGCTTTTCGAAATACCGCGCGGCCATGCAGCAGCATCTCGTGATGTAATGGGTTTTCAGCCGCGGATTACGCGAATTACGCGGATCGGCGCGCTATCACACTGTCTTCGGATGGTATCGGGACAGTGCGCGCCCATCCGCGTAATTCGCGTAATCCGCGGCTAACTGCAAACGCTTACTTCGAATCCTTGTTCGTTTCTGAAGTTTTCGTCAGAAAGCGCCATTTTGCGTCGCGCGGATTGACTTCGGAGAATCGCTTCATCAGAATACGCCCATGCGACGAACGATCGCGTGCAGTGCGGTGGCCGCGTTGCTCCTGGCCACTATTTACGCGCCGCTATTCCACGTACACGCCGAAGAGGCGGGCGAGGCACCCCTCGTCCATGCGCACTTTCCGGAGTTGGAGAATGCGGAAAGTGAACGCGTGGTACACATGGAAGCGCACCATTTGCACGGAGAAGCGCGATCGATCGATTTCTTGACGACGACTGCAGCGCATTCCTTTCAATTTGACGCAGTCATCGTCACCGATCCTGTGGATTTGCAGGCCGGGCAAACATCCTGCGGCTTCGTCACGATCGACGCGCCGCGAGCCCACGCGCCGCCTGAATCCCGATCGCGCATTCCCCGGTCCCCTCCTGCCTGACACCTTCGCTGTTGTCTGACGCGCACGCGTCTGTCTCGACCAATTTATCTACAAACGATTCATATGAAACACGCATTCAAATGTGTTGCGGCTGCGTTGCTGCTGGCGGGTTGTTCGAAGCCTGCTGCAGTAACGGCGCCGCCGGAACCGCAGGCTCTGTCACGGACCGAGTTCACAGGCCGTGTCGAAAACTATTTCGAGTACGAGCCGCTGCGAAGTGGGAAGCCAAGCCAGGTGCGGATTCATCTGACGGACCTCTCGGACGGCGCGCCCATTGAGAAGGCTGAGGTCACCTTGACTGTCCGTCCCAAAGGTTCGTCCGGAACGGCGGCGGAGGCGATCAGCAAGGTGGGCAAGGTGACGGGGATTTACGTCGCGGAGGTTACCGTGCCGAACCCCGGTGAGTACGACATTGAATTCCATATCAAGAACGCGAAGCTCGACGAGCGAATGCCGTTGAGCGATTTCAAGGTGGAGTGAGGCTATGAGAGGCAGAGGCGGATATCAGGACAGGAAAGGCGGAGCGGGTAGCGGAAAACGTATTCCCCTCCTTGGAAAGGAGGGGCGGACGCGCCATCAAGAAAATGCCGCGAAGCATCCATTGAAAGGCGCGGACGAGGTGGTCAGTCGTGAAACATTTCGCAAAAGCGACCACCCCGTCTGCGCCATTTCGGACCAGGAACTTTTTATTGATGGCGCAGCCACCCCTCCTGCATCAGGAGGGGAATGTGCTTTCCCCAACATTTATCCTTTCCTGAACAACTCCTTTCCCCAACACATCTTTTCTCCCCTTCCCCGTCGTGCCATTCCCATTTTCTTATTCCTGTTCCTGACCCTTTTCCCCCTGCTCGCCCACGCCCAGGACTCCCCTGCTCCATTGACCCTGCCACGCGTGGTCAATCTCTATCTCGAAAGAAATCTCGAGCTGGAGGCGGCGCGGTACCGGCTGGAGCGAACAAGGGCGGATCAAATCGCGGCGCGTCTTCGCCCCAATCCCGGCCTGTCCTTCACAGCAGAAAACCTGCGGATTTCCGGTCCGGTTCCTGCGACCAGGCTTAACGAAATTGGAGCGACTTACTCCGAAACAATTGAGCTTGGCGGCAAGCGCGGGCTGCGGGAACGCGTGGCCGCCGCCACGATCTCCGCAGCGGAAGCGAAGTTTGCCGACGCCATGCGCCTTGGAGTTGCCCAGGTGAAGCGGTTGTATTTCGAGGCGGTGCTGGCGCGGCGCAACATCGAGGCCGCTACCGAAAACCGGCAGACCTTTGAGCAGCTCCTCCAGTTCAATCTCGCCCGATTTGAGGAAGGCGCGATTCCCGAAGCGGACCTGATCAAAGTGCGCCTGGAACGGATCAAGTTCGACTCGGCCATCCGGCAGGCTCAGCTCAGCCTGCGGCAGGCCATGATTCGCCTAGCGGAAAATCTCGAGGATCCCGGTGTGTCGAAACAGAATGTTGCCGTTGACCTGGACTTGCAGCTTTTGAATCCGGACCTGGAATCGCTGCGCCAGACCGCGCTGGTCGAACGTCCGGATGTGCAGGCCGGCGAGCGTGAAATCGAAGCCGCGAAGGAACGGCTTGCACTGGAACAGGCTCACAAAAGTCCCGACATTACACCCTTCGTTGGCTACAAGCGCCTGGCAAGCGACAACACCGTGATGTTCGGCGTGAGCATCCCGCTCAAAGTGAGGGATCGCAACCAGGCCGGCATCGCCCGAGCCGATGCCGATCGAAAAGCGGCGGGCGCCCTGCTCGACGTCGCCCGCAGTCACACGATTGCTGAAGTCGATGCGGCCTATGAAGCATTTCAAACTGCCCGACTGCAGGTGCAGACCTTCCGGGATGAGCTTCTGAACCAGGCCGACGAATCCCGATCGATTGCGCTCGCCGCCTACCAGGAAGGAGCTACCGAACTGCTGTCTTTGCTCGAAGCCCAGAGAACGCGCGCCGAAGTGCGGCAGCAATACTTCCGGACGCTGTTCGATTATCAGGTCAGCGTGAGCGAGCTTGAATTGGCTGTAGGAAAGGAGATGCGACCATGAAATGGATATTGCCGGCAGGCATCGTCGTCATACTGGTTGTGGCCGCTGTGTTGATGTGGAATCGTCCGGAGCAAGGGGACACGGTAGCGGCCGGTCCGGCGGCTGAATCGAATGGAATCGTTCCCTTCCGGATGGAACAGCAATGGCTGATCCGGCTGAGGCTCGCCGTGGCCGAAGAAACACCGTCGCTGCCGCAGATTTATTCCACGGGCCGCGTCGTCGCTTCGCCGTCGAATCGGGCGCTGGTAGCTCCTCCTGTCGGCGGCATTATCGAGAGCCGAAATCTTCCGCGAATCGGACAGCACGTTACAAGCGGCCAGATCCTGGCGACACTCGTACAGACACCAACAGCCGCGGAGGCCGCGCAGATCCGCATTGAGAACAGTCGCCTCGATGCGGAACGGCGGCGGCTTGCACAGGCTGAAATCGAAGTCCGCGCCCGGCTGGGTGTAGCCGCGGCGGAGGCCGAACGCGCGAGCCGCCTGTTCGAAAAGAAGGCATATTCGCAGCGTCAACTCGAGACCGCCGAGGCCGACAGGAAGGCTGGAGAAGCCAATCTCGCCGCGGTACAGGAACAGCTCCGCGCACTGCAGACCGCTCCAGCGGCATCGAATTACAACATCGCTGCTCCGATTTCGGGCACGGTGATTGAAGTTAAAAAGGCCGTGGGAGAGGAAGTCCGTCCCGGTGAGCCGATCCTCGAGATCGTTGCGCTGGACCAGGTGTGGGTGGAGGCGCCCATCTTCGAGAAAGACCTTGGGCGGATCACAAAGAACGTCGACGCGCGATTTACGACGGCCGCTTATCCGGACAAGGAATTCCATGGCCGGCTGGTCAACGTCGGCGCCGTGATCGATGAGCAGACGCGGGCGGCCAGGGCCGTATTCGAAGTGGACAACAGAAGCGGCGAGCTTCGCCTGGGGATGCAGGCCAATCTGCGGCTCGGGTCCGGTGAAAAAAAGAACGTGCTTCTCGTTCCGAAAGAGTCGGTCCTCGATAACGAAGGCAAGAAGATCGTGTACGTGCTGCGGACCGGCGAGGAGTTTGAGCGCCGCGATGTGGTTGTGGGGGACGAGTACGGGAACAAGGTCGCGATTCTTTCGGGGGTTAAGCATGGAGAGAGAGTCGTAACTCAGGGTGCGTATCAGCTGAAGCTTCAGGAACTGAAGCCGGCGAATGCGGGAGCGCATACGCATGAGGTATAGGAGAGATTGAGCCGGTTCCCAGCCGCGGAGCGGCATAAGAATGTAGCCACGGGCGCATGCCCGTGGACTGAATAGCGCCGGATCCCAGCCCCGGCAGGGGCGAAAGATTCGTCGACGCTATTCGAATCTTTCGCCCCTACGGGGCTGGGATCCAGCGGCAACGGTTAACCCCGGGCCTTCGCCCGGGGCTACACTCTAACGCCGCTCCGCGGCTAGAACGCAAATACGATTATGTTGAACCAAATTATTCAATGGTCGATCCGAAACAGGTTGATTGTGGTCATCGCGGCCGTGGTCCTCATGGCTTATGGCGGCTTCATTGCGCTGCGCGCGCCCGTGGATGTGTTTCCGGACCTCACGGCGCCGACCGTGACGATTCTGACCGAATCGCACGGTATGGCCCCCGAGGAGGTTGAGGCTCTGGTCAGCCTGCCGATCGAAGCTGCGATGAATGGAACTGCGGGAGTCTTCCGCGTCCGTTCGAACTCGGCCGTCGGCATTTCAATTGTCTTCGTCGAGTTCAATCTCAGCACCGACATCTACCGCGCCCGGCAACTCGTGACGGAGAAGCTCGGCCAGGTCCGGCTCCCGACGGGAGTCCGGCCTCCGGTGCTGGGACCGATATCCTCGACAATGGGCGAGATCATGCTCATCTCGATGACGAGCACAACCACGTCGGCGATGGAGCTTCGTTCCCTTGCCGATTGGGTGATTCGCCCGCGGCTGCTCGGTGTCGCGGGAGTCGCTCAGGTCATGATCATCGGCGGTGAGACCAGGCAATACCAGGTGCTCGTGGATCCCGCAAAGCTGAGAGATTACGGCCTGACGCTGAAACAGGTCACCGATGCCGCCGGCGATGCCAACGTCAACGCGTCCGGAGGTTTTCTGGAAAGGCCCAACGAAGAATATTTCATCCGGGCTCGCGGGCGTGTGAACAGTCTTGAGGAACTCGCCAACTCGGTCGTCACTGTGCGCAACGCGACGCCTATTCTCCTGAAGAACGTTGCTGCCGTTCGCATCGGACCGGCATTGAAGCGAGGCGACGGAAGCTTCAACATGCACTCGGACGTTGTCGCCACCATTCAAAAACAACCCAATGCCAACACGCTGGAAGTGACCAGCCAGATCGAATCGGCACTCGCGGCTCTCAAGCCGACCCTGCCCGGCGACGTGACGATCGAGACCAGGGCCTTTCAGCAGGCGGCATTCATCGACCGGGCCATCAGCAACCTGCAGCGGGCGCTTGCCGAAGGAGGTCTGCTGGTAACGGTGGTCCTGTTTCTCTTCCTGTGGAATTTCCGGACGACCTTTATCAGTCTGACGGCGATCCCTCTTTCCATGATCAGCGGCGTAATTGCGATGACGTACTTCGGAATCGGCATCAACACGATGACGCTGGGCGGGCTTGCCATTGCGATCGGCGAGCTGGTGGACGACGCCATCATCGATGTGGAAAACGTTTTCCGCCGCCTTCGGCAGAACGCCCAGTCCGGCATGCCGCAGCCGGTGGCCACGGTGATTTTCAAGGCATCGAGTGAAATTCGAAACTCGATTGTCTTCGCCACCCTGATTATCGTTCTCGTATTCCTCCCGTTATTCAACCTGGGCGGCTTCGAAGGCCGGATGTTCGCGCCGCTCGCGTTTGCCTACATCGCGTCGATCGCAGCATCTCTCCTCGTTGCGCTGACGGTGACGCCCGCCCTGTGCTATTACCTCCTCGGCAATTCACGATTTCTGCGTCAAACCGGCGATTCGGCGCTGGTGCGCTGGCTGAAGCAGCGTTACTCGACCACTCTCCAGTGGACGCTTCGCCATCCGATACAAATCATCGGCGTCTCTGCCGCGATGCTGGCCGTCGCCGTTATGGTTTTTCCGCTGATGGGCCGAGAATTTCTGCCGCCCTTCAACGAGGGCTCCCTCAATATCAACATCTCGCTGCCGCCGGGAACCTCCTTGCAGGAGTCCAACCGGGTTGGGCGAATTGTCGAAGAAACGCTGCACCGCACGCCCGAAGTCGTCTCGACAACGCGCAGGACCGGCCGCGCCGAGTTGGACGAGCATGCCGCCGGAGTCAATGCCAGCGAGATCGAAGTGGTAACGCGCCAGCTCGGCCGTTCTCACGACGCCGTGATGGAAGAAGTGCGGCAGAATCTTTCCCAGATTCCGGGTGTGGTTTCCGAAGTCGGACAGCCCATCTCCCACCGCATCGATCATCTGCTGTCCGGCACGCGCGCGCAGATTGCGATCAAGCTGTTCGGGCCGGATCTTGTAACACTGCGCAACAAGGCGGAAGAAATTCGCGCGAGTATGGAGACAGTGCCGGGGATCGTGGACCTTCTGGTTGAGCCGCAGGTCGGTGTTCCGCAGGTGCAGATCAATCTCGATCGCTCGAGAGCGGCGGCGGTCGGCCTGCGCGCCGGCGATCTCGCCGAAGCGGTGGACACTGCGTTCAATGGAGAGGCGGTGTCGCAGGTCCTGGAAGACCAGCGGACGTATGACGTCGTCGTCCGATTCAATGACGCGTCCAGGCAGTCGGTGGAATCGATTGCCTCGACGCTCGTCGATACTCCGGTTGGCGCCAAGGTCCCCATCAGCCAGGTCGCAACCGTCCGGGCCGATCAGGGCCCCAACACCATCAACCGCGAAAATGTTCAGCGGCGAATCATCATTCAGGCTAACGTTGCAGGGCGAGATCTTGGCTCGGTGATCAGCGCGATCCGTCAAAAGATCGCGCGTGACGTGGCGCTTCCCGAGGGCTACTTCGTCCAGTACGGGGGACAATTCGAAGCCCAGGAAGAGGCGGCGCGGAAGATCACCATCATGACAGGTGTGGCGATCGCCGGAATCTTTCTGCTCCTCTATCTGGCGCTCCGATCCACGCGGCTGGCGCTGCTGGTGATGGCCAACCTGCCGCTGGCGCTGATCGGCGGTGTCATTATGGTCTTTGCCGCCGGGGGAACACTATCGATAGCGTCACTGATCGGTTTCATCACCCTGTTTGGCATTGCCACTCGCAACGGCATCATGCTGATTACGCACTACCAACACCTCATACTGGAGGAGGGCCTTCCGTTGCGGCAGTCGATAATTCAGGGCTCGCTGGAGCGGCTCAGTCCGATCCTCATGACGGCGCTTGTGACGGGGGTCGGCCTGGTCCCGCTTGCACTCGGGGCGGGCGAACCCGGAAAGGAAATTCAGCAGCCGATGGCCGTGGTGATCCTGGGCGGCATCGTTACGTCGACGTTTCTAAATATGATCGTGATTCCGGCGCTGTATCTTCGGTATAGTCGCGCGGAGGCGGACGTGGACCGTGCAATTCTGACTAAAAATTCAGAAATTCTTCAGCATCCGTCACAAATCGCGGATCTATAGTCACCGAGGCGCCAGGCTAATTCGGGGACAGACGTATAAATCACCTAATTAGCCTTCAAGGTTAGTTTCCTGCTAATTAGGTGATTTATACGTCTGTCCCCGAATTTTACCCGGAGTACAATGAACCTCTTCAGAAAGGGGATGCCATGCGTGGATATGCTTTATTGCTTGTAGGAAGCCTTTTTCTCCTGACTGCGTGTACAGCTCAGCCGCCGGCCCAACCGCAGGGGGATTACCGGATAAATGCAACCATTAAAGACATTATGGATTCGATGGTCGATCCGGGATCGGATTTCATATGGGAGTCGGTTGCAACGACGGTGAGCGAACGAGGAGTCGAAGAAAAAGCTCCGAAGACTGCCGATGAGTGGAAGGACGTTCGACGTCACGCCATCATGTTGTTCGAGGCCGGAAACCTGCTATTGATGCCGGGCCGCAAAGTTGCCGAAGAAGGGGTCAAGTCCGAAAACCCCAATATCGAATTGGAACCGCACCAGATTGAGGCTCTCATCAGTGCGGACCGGAAGGCTTTCACTGATTTTGCGCACGCACTGCAGGATACAGTCGCTCCGGTATTGAAGGCTGTTGACGCAAAGAACCCAGAGGATCTTTTGAACGCGGGCGATGCGATCGATAAGGCATGCGAAAACTGTCATCTGAAATACTGGTACCCGGAAGAAGCGAAGCAATTCGACAAGGAAACGAAGGAGCGGCAGGCGAACCCAAGGAAGCAGTAGACGTTTACGGCCATGAAAGCTCGCGTTTTTCTTTCGCTGGCAGTTTTTCTGATCTTCGCCGGTCTCGCGGCGGCCCAGACCAACACTGGAACAATCAAAGGACGCATTACACTGTCTGGAAAGCCGCCCGGCAACCCCGTCATCCGGATGGGCCGCGATCCGATGTGCGCGAAGGTCAACACCGGCAAGCAGGTTGTTCAGGAGACCGTCCTCACGCAAAACGGCGGCCTGCTGAACGTTTTTGTAAAACTGCAGGGGAACTTTCCGCAGGCACCGGTTCCCGCGCAACCCGTGACCATCGACCAGCATGGATGTATCTACGTTCCGCGCGTCGTGGGCGTGCGCGTTGGCCAGGTCCTGCAGATCAAGAACAGCGACAACTGGATGCACAACCTGCACAGCGCATCCATCAAGAACACCAGTTTCAATGTTGGGCAGCCGAGGGCAGGTCTCGTTCAATCCTACAAGCCGACGCAGGAAGAAATCATGATCAAGCTCGGCTGCGACATGCACTCCTGGATGACCGCGTACGTCGGGGTCGTCAATCATCCCTATTTCACCGTCAGCGGCGAGGGCGGCACTTATCAGATCGATAAAGTACCTGCCGGGGCACACACCATTCAGATCTGGCACGAACGGTTCGGAATGATGACGAAGTCCGTGACTGTGAAAGCCGGGGCCGTCACCACCGCCGACTTCAGCTACACCGGCACCGAGAAGCCATGAATTGAAGAGCGGTTCCGTCCACTGTAGCGGCGGTCTATGACCGCCGGTATTTCCTTGATTCCAGGAAAAACCGGCGCTCATAGAGCGCCGCTACAGTAAAAGCCGCGCGCTCGATTGAATACGGGTCGCCGGCTACTGGGTCGTCGTTGTGCCGCGCATCCCCTTTACAATATCCTGGGCCTTTTGGAGATGCTCACGGAGCGTCGGCAGCGTCTCGGTGGCGAATTGCGCCGTGTCCGTATCCTTCATGTAATCGACCTTTGAGGACGATTTGTTAGTCGTTCCATAACCGTGGGCGTGACTGTGCAGCTGAAAGGCTTTAATGGCGGCCTGATGTTCGCGTACCATCACGCCCATGAACTCGCGATCGAACTGTTCGCCCGAAAGTTTCGAAAGCCGATCTGAAACCCGCTTGTGTTCCGCGTTGACCTGAACGTTTTGATTGGTCTTGTTGCCGGCCTTCCTGGACCGGGCGTCCCATAACTCTTGAATCTTGTCGAGGGTCTGCTTGTGATCCTTCACTATCATCTGTGCAAAATCCTTGACTCGGGAATCGTGCGCCTTGCCGGCGGCCATCTCGCCAAGTTGAACTTCGGCCGTATTCATTTCCCTGGCCTGGCTTAGAAACTGAGCCCCATGGTGCGCATACGTTTGCAGGACAAACACGGACATAATCGCTAAAACGAGCATCACTCGAGAAAAAGTGGAATTCATTCTCCAGGTCTCCTTTTGGGCAAAAAGGTCTCTTGCCTTTTTTGCGGCAAGAACGATTCCTTCGCTAAAGATCTGAAGAATCGTGGGATTGGGAAGAACAAACGTACCCACAACACTACCGCAATACCACCGGTAGTCGTCGAAGGAGGATCTGCAATCAGCAACTTGCTGATTGCAGATCCTCCGCCGCTGCCCGCTTTAATACTTGAGACGGAAGCCCGCGACGGCCCAGGCCCTGGGGCCGATGAAACCGTCCTCGTAGGCCTGCTGATTCAAGATGTTTTCCACCTTCGTGTAGAACTCCAGACTTCTCTGGTCGCTCAGGGGATGTTCGTAATGGAAGACGACATCCGCTTTCGTGGGACCGTTAAAAGTGAATGGGCGTGAACTGAAGTCCAGGCCGAAAAGGGTGGTCGTGTAGTCGCTGACTGCAGACATATCGAAGGCCACATTGAATCGGCTCGCGAACCATTGCGTTGCCGTCAGCGTGAATGTGTGTTTGGAGTTTCCCAGCACGTCGTAGTAATTGATGGCCGGTATTGTCGGGATACGCGATTCGGCATTGACGTACGTGTACGACGCCTGGAAATTCGTTTTGGACGTTGGCGATACTTTGCCGCTGAATTCAAATCCACGAGCGATGCCGCCCCCGCCATTCGCATATCCGCCGAAGCGGCGGCCGAACGGATCTCCTGGAAGGAAGCTGTCGAACCGAATGAGCTCCTGCAATTTCGTGTAATAGATCGTTCCGCCAAGCTGCAGCCTTGATCCGAAGAGCCACTGGTCGATTCCGCCATCCATGGCAATCGATCGCTCGGGGCGGAGACGGGGATCGCCATAGAAACTGGTTCCTCCACCACCGTATCGCTCATACCCCGACGGCGCACGGAAGCTGTTACCGATATGGCCGCGCAATTTTGTTCCGCTCCGTCTGAAAAAGTACGCGAGCGAACCATCACCGGTATATGCGTTCGGCGGCTCGACTGCCGAAACGCCAGTATACGGACCGGGGGATCCGGCGAAGGCGGGCGTCTTCAGTTTGAAGGACTGCGCCCGTCCGGCCACTGTCAGTTGGAGCTGGCCTTCGATGAGACGAATCTGATCCTGAACGTAAAACGCATTACTGCGCTGCCGGAGATCGATCGAGTTGGTCCCTGCATTCGAGCCGTTGAAGGTGTAATACTTCTCCGCTTCGAACTCGTAACCCAACGTGATGAAGTTATAGCCCCCGGCGCGTTGATCGAAGTGAGCCTGAATCGTGTCGGTGTAGCCGTCAAAGTTGCTTCGGGACGTCCCCGCCGGCTCGAAGAAACCTGGGCCCGCAGGACCATCGAGGTAAGTGCGCTTCGTATCTACTCGCTGGTAGGCGACATGGTACGAGCTATTTGGAGAAATCTGATGCTGGAAGGTCAACGCGCCGCTGAGGAAATTTCCCAGCCGCCGTCCATCGGGATTGATCTGGCTTGGAATAAACGTCGCGTTGCCGACGGTGTAGGGCTGTTTTCGCTCGAACCGCTCCAGTTGGTCGAGCGGAAGCGCTACCGCTGTGTAAATCGGCCCTGTTCCGTTGGCCAGAGTCGCCGGACTGTACGTTGGATTTTCGGTGGTCGCAAGATAGCTGTCGGAATACCAGAGCCTGCCATTCAGGGATATTCCGGGCGTAAAGCTGTATTTCGCAGCGCCCTGCGTTGCCGTATTGCGATAGGGAGTGCCATCGCGCGCGCCCTTGGTCACGTTGAGGTGCGACACGCTTCCGCTATATGTGAAACGGTCTGCAGCGAGACCTCCTCCTATCCCAAGTACGCTGCGAATCATGCCGAGACCGCCACCTTCGGCGCGAAATTCCCCATGCGTTCGGCCGCCACCGGGGCGGGTAGTGACGTTGATGACGCCACCGAGCGCATGGCTGCCATAAAGTGAAGAGCCGGAGCCGCGCAGAACCTCGATACGTTCAGTATCCACGATGGTCATATCCTCGAGGAATGCGGTCGCATCGCCCTGGATGCTGCCCGCATCGCGAAAGCGCATACCATCGATCAAAACGGCCGTGTCCTGGTTTCGAAGGCCGCGCGTCCTGATCGATACGAAGCTGCCGGGACCTTCCAGTTGCTTAACGCGAATGCCGGGAAGGGTACGGATAGCTTCGGTGATCGAAAGTTCATCCCGTTGCGCAATCTGGTCGGCATCGACGACATCGATGGCTTTGGCCGTTTCTTCGATGGATTGAGGAGTGCCGACCGCCGTCACCAGCACTTCGACATTCGTGCCCGAGATCTTCAGTTCCAGATCGGCACTTTGATCGCCCCGCAATGAGACCTGCCTGGATGCAGTCAACGCCGACGACGAGGCGTCGGCCTCCAGCAGGTAATCGCCCCGCGGAATGCCACGGAAAGAAAAGCCGCCTTCGGAGTTGCTGACTGTCGTCCGGAGCTGGCCGGTCTTGCGATCGAACAGCCGGACCTGAGCGGCTGGAACAACGCTTCCCTGCGGGTCAAGAACGCGTCCGGTCAGATCGTCGGCCCAGACAAGGTGTTGCGACATTAAAATCGCTACAAGGACTACGAAGATATTTCTTATCAGAGTCACAAATTCTCCTCCTCATTGCAGCCGCGGAGCGGCGTGAGAGTGTAGCCTCGGGCGTAAGCCCGGGGTTTCTGTGCGTTCAAACGCGTCAGCACCGGAGGTGCGAAAGATTCCAGAGATTCTTTCGCCCCTCTGGGGCTTAATCTCAAAACGATACTTACCCCCGGGCTTGCGCCCGGGGCTACATTCTCACGCCGCTCCGCGGCTTAATTCCCTCCTGCCGTTTTCCTGTGAAAGAGCAGCAGCGGCGTACCGTCGGAGCCGACGAGGGTTTCCGACCTCACACGGAAAGCCCGCTCCAGATTCCCGGCGGTCAGTACGGTTTCCCTGGTTCCCACTGAAATCAATCGACCGGCATCGATCAACGCAACGCGATCCGCGAACCGTTGGACGGCGTTGAGATCGTGTGTTGCGATCGCGACCGCATGTCCATCGTCGGCGAGCGATCGGCAGAGCTCGAGAACATCCAGGCTGTGATCGACGTCCAGGTTCGCGGTCGGCTCGTCCAGGAGAAGGATTGGGGCACGGGTCGCCAGGCTTCTGGCAATCAATACGCGCTGTCGCTCGCCGCCGGACAGGCCGGTGACCGGGCGATCGGCGACATGCATGACGTCCGCGCGCACCAATGCTTCGTCAGTTACTCGCAGGTCTTCCCGCGTTTCCCGTTCGAAGCGCCCGCGGTGCGCATAGCGGCCCATGAGCACGATTTCGCGGACCGAGAAATCGAATTCCAGTCTTATCTCCTGGGAAACATAGGTGATTTTCTTTGCGATTTCGATGCGCCCCAGATCTCGTACATTTCGCTCATCGAGCACCACGCGGCCCTCGGTCGCCCGCCAGAGTCCGGCCATGCTTCGCAGGAGCGTCGATTTGCCGGAGCCGTTGGGCCCGACCACGGCCAGCACGATCCCCGGGCAAAGCTCCAGCGACACATCGCGCAGAATCCAGCGGTCCGAACGTTGTATTCCCAATCCAATCGCCGCAAGAGAACTCATAGCCGGCTCACCTCCCGGTTGCGCAATAGAAGGAATAGAAAAAACGGCGCGCCGAATGTGGCCGTGATGATCCCAAGCCGGATTTCCGTTGGCGGATGGATGGTTCGCGCCAGGAGGTCACAGAGTATGAGAAAGGCGCCTCCGGTCAGAGCGCTCATGGGAAGCAGTGCGCGGTGGCCTGGTCCAACAAACAAACGAACGACGTGAGGCACAATGAGGCCGACGAAGCCTACAGCTCCGGCAACGGCCACCGCGCTTCCTGTCATCAACGCCGCTGCGACGATAATGACGCGCTTGCTGGACTCCACTTCCACGCCGAGTGCGGCCGCGGGCTCTTCTCCTTGAACCAGCAGGTCGAGATCGCGTGCGTAATACAGGCTCACGAGCATTGCGAGCGTTATGAAAGGCGCCGAAATCCACACGTGAGTCCATGTGCGGCTGTCCAGGCCACCCATCATCCAGAACAGGATTTCCTGTGCGATTTGCCAATTGATGATGCTGAACGAGATGAGCAGCGACGAGATGGCTTGCAGGAGCGCCGCCAGGGCGATTCCGCTCAGCAGAAGCGTCGATACCGGTGTGGCCCCGCCGCGCGTGGCGAGTGAATAGACCAGCATGAGGGCCAGCAGTGCTCCGCAGAATGCCGCCAGCGGCAATGCGATCGCCGATGTTACGGCGATGCCCGAGATGAATACGATCACAGCCCCCAGTACAGCGCCCGAAGCAACACCGACTACGTTGGGCTCCGCAAGCGAGTTGCGGAACAACCCCTGCATCAACGCGCCGGCCATTGCGAGTCCGGCGCCGACGAATGCGGCCACGATCGTGCGCGGAACGCGGATGAGCCAGACAATAACCTCGTCTGCTCGCGATACGTCGTTTGCCGAGAACCAGAAAGGAAACAGTTTCAATCCCACAACTCGGAATGTCGCTTTCAACGCGACGTCTGTGCTTCCGATCGTGATGCCGGCCAGAGCCGAACCAAGCAGAAGCAAAATCACGACGCCAGGAAAAATGATTCGCTTATGCTCCCGGGGCAGTTCCATACAGAGCCTCGCTCAGGACATCGAGAAAAAGCCTGGTAAATGGCGACATCGGAAGAAAGACATTGTTTTCCAGCACCAGCACCTGACCCTTCCGTGCCGCTGTTGTGAGCGCGATCGCAGGGTCTTCCATGAGACGCCGCAATACCGAGTCGGGCTGACCCTGCGCCGCGCTGGAGATGATCCATTCCGGATTCCAGTGCAGGATCTGCTCCGTATTGACTGCCTCATATCCGCGCAGCCCATTTTCGGCGCCAACGTTCGTGCCACCGGCTGCGCGCACGATGTCGTCGAAGAGCGTCTGGCCTCCATAGCTGTAACCTGCCGTGTAACCGAGGATTCGTGGTGCGACTGCGCCGGCAGGCCTGCGTTTTTTTGCGCGCTGGATTGCTTGCTGGAATTCTTCGTGGACGCGTTGGGCAGCAACCTCCCCGCCGGTGAGATATCCCACCAGCAGAATGGTCCGGCCGACTTCGTCCAGAGACGTGAAAGCCGTGAACAGCCGGAACACCGGGATCCCGCCATTTTTCACAAGGTCCGTGAAGTCGGACCGGCCGGTGCTCGAGACCAGAAGCAAATCCGGGTTGAGCTTGAGAATAATTTCGGGATTGGCTGTGATCGCAGGACGAAACTTTTCGGCCCACTCGTAAACATTGCTGTAGCGGCGGTCATACGCGTTCTCACTGACCGCAACCACGCTTTGCGGAGGCACCAGGGAGTAAACGAATTCGTCGATCGACCAGCTTTGAGAACCAATCGTCTTCACCGGACGGCTGACGTTTATCCGATAGCCTTCGGCATCAATGGCTCGCCGCGGATAGGCCGTATCACCCGTCGTGAAATTCGCAGTCCCATAAGGGCCGATAGTTCGCGGGATCTCGAGCGGGCCCGTATACGCCTGTGCGAAATGCAGGGCGACTGCCACACCTGCAATCATTCCAAGGACACCAGCAACGGACATGATGCAGCTCCTTCGGGGAATTCAGGCTGCTAGCCGCGGAGCGGCGACAGAGTGTAGCCCCGGGGCGCGAGCCCGGGGTTATCGTTCGACACGATCTCAGCCCCGTAGGGGCGAAAGAGTCCTCGGAATCTGTCGCCCCTACGGGGCTGCGTTCCAAAACCACTCCTACCCCGGGCTTGCGCCCGGGGCTACACTCTATCGCCGCTCCGCGGCTGTTCCCTTTTCGGAGCCTTCGCAAGCAGACGGATGCCAGCTTTTCAAAACGGGTTCGATTGATGTTGGGAGAATCCGAAGTGATTGATGGTCCATCCAGCCCCTGCCTCGAAGGCTCGAATGAGAAAATTCGGTCATCGACAGGTCTTCGGACTTGCAGGCACCAACCTCTTCCTATTCCTACTGGCCGTTGCTTCCCAGCTCGCTTTCTGTGAGCCAGTGCATTCGATACGGCGTTCGTTCCTGCTTACCGCTGCGGGACAGTTCCGGATTCTCACCGGATTCCCTCAAGGGCCTAACGTTCAGGCCATCGATAACGGATGGAAACCTAACACACGAAGTCAGCGCGTGCAATAGCCATTTCAAGTATTCAATTGTGCGGGGCGATTTTTGTCGTTAGGCTAATGCGCCGTGACGCGACCCGTACAAGAATCGGATTGGAAATCCTCACGTTGGTTTGATGGACCCGGATTCTCAGTCTATCGGCAAGGCCGCTTCATCATTGTCGAACTCGACGAAGCGCATCGTGTGTTGACGACTTCATCCTGTGTCGGCGGACTCCGTGAGGATATTCGCTACCTCGTGAATCACCAGAGTTGCGAGGCGAACGAGCACGTCGAAAGGTATTCGAAGATCTCCGGCCTTGGTCTTGAAGGTTATCACCGCGACGTCTGTCAGGAACTCGCGCTTCCCTTCGGCGAAGCCGCTGTAATGGGAACAGCCGCCAACATGATTTACGCCGCGCACGAAACGTCGTCGTTCGACGAACTTCGGGTGGATGCGATCGTGACTGCGGGAGTCGAGGGAAATGCTTCATGTGCCGGCGACCCTGCGCGTTGGATTGAAACTCCTTCGGGCTGGAACAAGCTGGCGCCTGTCGCCGGAACCATCAATACGATCGTGATGGTGAATCAACAGCTAAAGCCTGAAGCGCAGGTCCGCGCCCTGATCACGGCCACAGAAGGGAAAACCGCGGCATTGCTGGAGCTTGGCATTTCAAGCCGCTATTCGCAGGATCTGGCCACCGGCACCGGAACGGATCAGGTCTGCCTCGCGGCGCCGGTCGTCGAAGGTCGTTACGCGTACGCTTCGGCGAGCCCGCATACGAAACTCGGCGAGATGCTGGGCCTGAGTGTGCGCGTTGCGACCAGGAGGGCTCTCCAGTGGCAAAACGGACTGGAGGCGTCGCTGACTCGCAGTCTTGTTCACGGGTTGCGGCGGTTCGGTTTTTCGGAGACCACGTTCATCGAAGCGATGCGCGTCCGGCTCAGCGAGCCATTGATTCATCTTCTGGAAAAGAACCGGAACGCCATTCTATATGAACCCCAGGTTGCCGCTGCCGTTTACGCGTTTACCGCTGTCTGGGATCGGCTTCGGTTCGGAGTTCTTCCGGCTTCGGCGGGACGCGATGTTTTGCGCCAGCAGGCTGCGCTTGTGGCCGCGTCGCTGTCGGCGCGCACCGAGGCGTGGCACAGATTCTGGCAGCAACTGGACGTCAACATGGATCAACCGCTGGAGGTCATCTACGACGCGCTTGCTCTGGGTTGGACGGCGAAATGGGAATCGAAGGACTAGCCCCATCTGCGGCGTTGTTGATTGCCGGTGTCCTGCTCGATGGCGCCTTTGGTGATCCCCATTATTGGTTTCATCCCGTGCGACTCATGGGACAAACTCTCTCCGCCTGTGAACGGTTTCTTAGACAGGGTGGTTGGGATGGTTATGGCGGTGGTTGTGCGCTCTTTCTCCTGCTCGTTCTGAGTTGGGTCGTTGTTCCGAGTTTCGTCGTACTTCAAGTCGGTGTCGCCGGACATATCGTGCTGCTCTACACGCTGCTGGCCCTTCGAGATCTTATCGACCATGTCCGGGCCGTTCAGCGGGCGGCCAGACACGACGACTTGATTGGTGCGCGAAAGGCGATCGGAAGCCTGGTCGGCCGCGATACTGCGGCAATGGATCTTGCGGCTTGCCGTCGCGCGGCCATCGAGAGTCTGAGTGAAAACCTGGTCGATGGTTTTCTCAGTCCGGTTTTCTGGTACGTCCTGCTGGGAATCCCTGGGCTTCTGCTCTTTAAGGTCGTCAGCACCATGGACTCGATGGTGGGCTACAAGACGCCCAGGTATCTTCGGTTCGGCTGGTGTGGTGCACGCCTTGATGACGTGATGAATTACGTTCCGGCGCGGCTGGCCTGGTTGATTCTCGGCTTGTCCGCAGCGCTGTTTCCGAATCTGTCGGCGACAAAAGGCTGGCGCATTGGATTCCAGCAACATGCTGTCTTGCCGGGCCCGAATCCGGGTTGGAGCGAGGCGACCATGGCTGGACTGCTTCAGCGGCGCCTGATTGGGCCGATCTACAAAGATGGCGTACTCGTAACGGCGATCTGGGTTGGTGACCCTGCCGACCTTGAGGGCGGTAAGGATGATGACGTGACCCGGGCCGTTTGGACCACTGTCACCGCGTCGTTTCTGATAGTGACCCTGGCTGTGATTGCAATCACAGCCAGAAACCTTTGATAAAGAATTAGCCGCGAATTACGCTGATTACGCGAATGGGGCGCATCAAGAACTTTCTTTTGCGCCCCATTCGCGTAATCAGCGTAATTCGCGGCTAATTCTTTGTGGTTCCTACCTGTAACTCATTTGATGGTGCCGGCCATTGCCCGCACCCTGGGCCTGAAGATTCGTTTGATGTGGCGGATCACGCGCTTCATTCCGATGTAGAGGCCGATTCCGCTTGTGGCAATCCCCCCCAGACTCAGCAGGATCACACCGATATCCCAGAGCGGCCTCTTGTAGTACCAGAAGGGAAAGTCCAGGCTGTGAAGTCCGTGATACAACCAGCGCTCGACGCGATCCCGGCTGGTGAACCGGCCCACGACCTGGCTCATGGCCGGATCGATGTAGAACCACGTGCCATCCGAATCCGCGAACCTGACCCGCAGAACCGGCAAGGGCCGCTCCTGGCCGCGCGCGTAATAGTAAGAGTCATACTGGGAGAGAACCTCATACTCGGCGACAGGCACGTCGGGCACGCTCTGTCGTACGCGGCTCATCAGCGAATCGATCGAGAACGATTCCCGGCGAATCTGCAGCGGGCTTGCGGACATCACCAGCGGCTTCGCTTCCACGCCACGCACGGCGTAATGCGGATTATCCTGGATGCGAAGAAAATCTATTTCCTTGATGGAGCCGGCCGGAAGCGCCTGATTCCATGCCGCAGCATCCATGGCCGGGAAGCGCGACAGGTCAAGCGGACCGCCGGTGAGCGCCTGGCGCAGTCCGGCGCCCGTGCCCGCGCCATCAGCCGCAGGAAATGGCTCCATGGAAAGCAGTCCGCTGAAAACCCACGTCGCGGTAAAGACTCCGAAGATTGCGCCCGTGATGTAGTGCCACCGCATCCAGCCGGCATAGGGAATGTGCGGCCTGGATCGTGAGAATTGAACAATTCCGACGACGATACCGAGCAGGGCCAAGATGGTCCCGATTCCGGAACTCCAGATAACCACGCGGTTCCACAGCGAACCGTTGCTGCGCAAGGAAGTAAAGTAGAGCCAGTGGGGGATCGCCGCGACCCATGCCAGAGCGCGCGTGCCGCGTGTGGTCACGAGCCCTACTTCTGCGCGGGCCTCGGAAACATACAATTCGGTGCGAGCCGGATCATCCACCGTGATTTTGTGCATCGGTAACTGCCGCTGCTCGCCCACGGTCCATTGGTCCGGCTCTGTAAGATAGCCGGCGTAATGCAGCTTCTCGGCTGGAAGGTTCATGAACCGGCCGGCGATCGTAATGGATTCGGCCTCCCCGACTTCTTCCAGCAGGTCGCCATTGTCGGCGAAAACCGTGACGGGATCTCTTCCTGAAAAACGATAGGCAGGACGGTCCATGACGGTCAGCAGGGTCACGCCCCCGGGAGTTCTTCCGAGTTCCGCTTTCTCGACTGCTTCTGAAGGACTGAGCTTTACCCTGGATAAATCGAGCGGCGGCAGATGCTCGAACCGTGCTTCGCGCGTGAGCGAGGGCATGCCGCCGGCATAGATCATGGCGATTCCGGAAACAAACCACACCACGAAGAGCAGGCTCAGCACGATGCCCAGCCAGCGGTGAATGAGGATCGTCCATTTTCGGAGCGAGATCATGAACTAAGAAATTTTGAAATTGGACGAATCCTGCATCTCAAATCCGAAATCCGAAATATGAGATTGGACTCCGTCCAATTTGAGATTTCGGATTTCGGATTTGAGATGCAGGATTCGTCCAATTTCAAAATTTACCCCTCCACGTATGCCGGAGCCGGTTTAGTCTGCGGCAGCGTGATCCGGAAGGTGCTTCCCACTCCGTTGGTTTTCTCGAGAGTGAGCTGGCCGCCGTTCACTTCGACGGCCCACTTGGCGATCGACAAGCCGAGACCTGTTCCACCGTTATCGCGGGAACGTGATTTATCGAGGCGATAGAACCGATCGAAGATTCGGGATTGAAGGTCTTCAGGAATGCCGGGACCGGTGTCGGAGACCTCGACGACAGCAGCGGCCGGAGATTCCGCAACGCGGATGGTGATCCTGCCGCCGACAGGACTGTACTTGATTGCGTTATCGACGAGGTTCAACAAGGCCTGCCTCAATACGAGACGATCGCCTGTCCAGCGAGGCGCTCCAGTACGCTCGAGAGTAATTGATTGTTGTTTTTCTTCGGCAAGCACACCCAACTGCGCTGCGACTTCGTCCGCCAGCTCGGAAAGATCAACGATGTCCGTTGAAAGCTTCGATTGTCCGGTGTCGGCCCTGGACAACATCAACAACCGATCCACGAGGCGGGCAAGACGATCCACTTCTTCCAGCATGCTGCCGATGATTTCGCGATAAGCGACTTCGTCACGTCTTCCGCGCAGGCCGACCTCGCCCACGCTGCGGATGACGGTCAGCGGTGTGCGCAACTCGTGCGACGCGTCAGCCGTAAAGCGGCGCATTTGCTCGAAGGACGATTCCAGCCTCGTCAGCGTTTCGTTGAATACGGTAGCCAGGCGTCCGAGCTCATCGTCCGGATTGTCCACAGGCAAGCGTTCTTTCAATCTTTCCGCCGTGATCAAACGTGCTCGCTCCGACATCCGGTCGACCGGAGCCAGTGCGCGGCGCGCCAGCGAGTAGCCGCCAAGACCGGCAGCAGCGACACCGAAGGGCAGGCCAAGCAAGAGGACGAACAGGAGCTGCTTCATCGACTGCGTAATCGTTAATTCCGATCGGGCAACCTGAACGACAACAGGCTGGCCCCCGATTCTCGATGGCCCGCTCAGTATGCGATATGGAGGACTGACACCCGGTACGGTCACGATCTGCTCATCGGCCTTGACCGCCAACTGATCACTCGCCGGCACGGGATTTCGGCGGGCCTCGGGTGTGTCGTACAGGAGGTGCCCGTTCAGACTCCAAACCTGCAGCCACGGGCTGTCGCCTTCTCCGGTTTCGTCGTACGGCGCGATTGTGCCGTCCGGCCGCTGGGCGAGCATGTCCGAAGCCCAGTCGAAATCGACGCGCAACTGCTCATCCAGCACTCCCGAAGCGTTGTTGCGAACCAGCTCGAACACCGCCGCGATGTATACGGCCAGCACGACAACCATCACGCCGACGTACCACAGCGCCAGCCGGACGCGCACGCTGCGGGGACGAAGCCAGCGGGTCATGGTTCCCCCTGGCGCAACATGAAGCCGACGCCTCGCACGGTGTGAATTAGTTTGACGGGCTGATCGACATCGATCTTCCTGCGGAGTCTCGCGATGTGGACATCGATAACGTTGTTCAAAGGTGTTCCCCGGGTCGTTTCTTTCCAGACTTCGCGTGCCAGCGTATCGCGCATCACAATCTGGCCTTCATGACGGAGCAGATATTCCAAAAGCTCAAATTCGCGCGCGGTCAATTCCACGGTGTGGCCGCCGCGAGTCACTTTCCGAGTCACGATATCCATGTCGAGATCGCCGACACTCAGCCGGAGCGCATCCGTACTTCGCCCGCGCCGAAGCAGCGCTCGAATCCGAGCCAGCAGTTCCGCGAACGCGAAGGGCTTGATCAGGTAATCGTCCGCGCCCGCATTCAAGCCTGAAACGCGATCCTCCAGTGTATCGCGCGCGGTCAGCAGCAAAACCGGCGTCTCGACGCCTCTTTTCCGAATGCTCGTCAGAATCTGAAGCCCGTCACGGCCGGGAAGCATAAGATCCAGAAGGATCAGATCGAACTTCTCGGTGTTGACTCGAAAGAACGCGTCTTCACCAGTGTACGCAAGATCGACCTCGTAACGTTCCTCCTCGAGGCCTTCTTTGAGCGCATTAGCCACTTTTTGTTCATCTTCTACGACGAGAATACGCACTGCTAATTCAAATTTAAAACCGCCGTTCGCACGCTTGGAGTATCTCCGGCGGCCGTCCAGGCAATCACTACTTCGTTTCCGGAACGTTTCATGCGCGGAAATCCGCCGGAGTTCACGCCCGCAGTCCCGGAAACCGTGACCGACGCACCTGCAATTCCGTTGGCGTCAATCTGGCGTGCGCGCAACTGAACACCCTGCCTGCTTCGTTCAACCCAGCTTACGAGGGCGCCGCCGGAAGGCAGACTCACCACGTCAACACGGCCGGCCGGGTTTCCCTCATCAACCTTAATCGATTTCCCAAAGGTTTTGCCGGAGTCGCTGGACATCACGACGTAGGCTGCGGGCTTTTCGTTGGGAGCGGTAAACCAGGCAACTGCGACGTTCCGGCCGCTCGAGGAAATTGCCGGACCGTTGACCGGGCAGCCGTCGATTTCCCATCCGTCCTTTGACAAGGGCTCGGGCTGGGACCAGCGGCCGTTCGCGTAGCGCACAATGTTGATGTCGCGGATTTCTTTGTCGGAACGGTCGCGATAGACGGCGATCAAGCCGTCGGGTGTAGTGGTCAGGGATGTCTGACAACATTCGCAGGTACGGCCGTCGAGCGTCGTTTCGGTGCCGAGGGTACCATTGGCCGCGATAGTCGTGTACATCAGCGACATGTCGCCCTCGTTCTCGTCACTCAGCTTTCTGCCGTCCAGCCAGATCGCGGCAAGACGGCCATCCGGCGTCGGAATCATCGAGAGAAATCCGTGCTGCCGGACTTTTCGGTCGCGGTGAGGCAGGATCGGCTTGCTCCAGGTCGCGCCGCCGTCATGGGACAAAACAAGGTTGGTGTTATACGCCTCGGCTTCCAGCGAAAGCGTTGAAAACCAGGAAGCGGCCAGGGTTCCATCCGACAGGACCGCCAGAGACGGAAAATCGGCGCCGCTCACGAACCAGTTAGTCCCCTGTGCGATGGTCCGAGGGGTGGACCAGCCCTGTTTTTCGCGTACCGAGAAGCGCAGGATGTTTCCCTTCGGTTTCATTGGCTCGAGCCAGGTCATGAAGATGCGGCCGTCGGGCGCTGCCGTAACATTCGGCCCTTCGCTACCAGGCCCGGCGGGTGATTTGATCTCGACCACGGTCAGCGGCGCGGGAATAACCGCGAAAAAAGTCACCATCAGGCCCAGCAACATCCATTTCGTCATGACTTCCCCTCCTTTGTTTGACGGCTGCGCCCTGTCGGGCTTGCATTCGCAGCCGCTCATCTGACGGTTCGAGTGTAGTTATGAACCTCCCCTGGCATCAAGTGCTTAAGCAGTTCTGACAAAGAATTCAGAAAGTCTTAAGGTTACGGCCTGGATCAACGCGGGCTAAAGCCCGCGACTACATTTGGGATCAACGCCCATCCGATGGGATCAACGCTCCATCCGAATGTAGTCGCGGGCTTTAGCCCGCGTTCGCCGGACCGCCCATTGACATAACAGTAATAAGATGTGTACAGTGCGCGATACTCCGCAAATTCTTAGGATCTAGAGGTTGTCATAGCATGCAAGAAATTCCCCCGGCAGTCCCCGCAATTATCCGCTGGCTCAACGATAGCAGTATTGGTACGGGCATCCGGGAGTCGATATGGACCTTTCCCCTCGTTGAAGCAACCCATGTCCTGGCTCTTGGCCTCTCGGTCGGCGTCCTGGTTTGGTTCGATCTGCGCCTGATGGGTCTCACGATGCGGCACCAGCCCATTACACATGTGCACCGCCAGGTGATGCCTTATGCCATTGTCGGCTTCATTATTATGTTCATCTCCGGAGGGCTTGTCTTCTGGTCGGAAGCCGTAAAGTGTTATCTCAGCATATTCTTCAGGATTAAGGTGCTGATGCTTTTCCTCGCCGGTCTGAATGCCATGATTTTCGAGATGACCACGAAAAAGACCATTGTGGAGTGGGACAAGGCGCCGGTCCCGCCGCTTAAAGCGCGGCTCGCGGGCGTGTTCTCTTTGATTCTCTGGATCGGCGTTATCAGTGCGGGACGTGCCACCGCGTATAACTTGTTTTAGCGAGGTCTCATCATGTGGCAATCCCTATTACCCTTGTTTCAATGGTGTGACGGCACCTGGCTGGCCATGACGATACGCGAATCGCGCCTGTATTTTCCGATCATCGAGACCTTCCATCTCTTCGCGCTGACGTTGCTGTTCGGCGCGGTCCTGATGATTAACCTGCGCCTCTTCGGTCTGATTCTCAAGAGTCAGCCCGTCTCGCAGGTTCATGCGGACATCAAACCGTGGGCGTCCTGGAGTCTGTTAGTGATTCTGGTAACGGGAGCGATGCTGTTTCTTTCGGAAGCGATGAAATGCTTCGCGAGCGGCCCGTTCCAGGTCAAGATGGCTTTCCTGTTCTCCGCAATTATCTTCCACTTCACGATCCATCGTTACATTGTGAACCGGGAACAGTTCAATCCGGTCCTGGGCAAGCTTGCGGCCGCAGTATCGGTGCTGTTGTGGCTTGGTGTGGGAGTCGGCGGGCGGGCTATCGGGTTCCTGTGATCGGGTTTTAAACACAAAGACACAAAGAATTAGCCGCGAATTACGCGGATTACGCGAATGAGCGCATTAAAAAAATCCTTGATGCGCCCATTCGCGTAATTCGCGGCTAATTCTTTGTGTCTTTGTGTTTTTCTACTACGCTCCAGCCCTCTTCGCTAACCCGTGCGGATCGATGACGAATTTCTTCGCCGCGCCCTTGTCGAAATCCTTATAGCCCTTCGGCGCTTCGTCGAGCGTAATCAGCTGTGCGTTGACAGCTTTGGCGATCTGAATCTTGTCGTGCAAAATGGCCTGCATCAACTGGCGGTTGTACCGGAGCACAGGACACTGACCGGTGTGGAAGGAATGGGACTTCGCCCAGCCCAGTCCAATGCGGATACCGAGGTTGCCGATCTTGGCATTAGCATCTACGCCGCCCGGATCCCCCGTCACGTACAGGCCCGGGATGCCGAGCTGGCCGCCCGCGCGAGTGATTTCCATGATCGAGTTGAGCACCGTCGCCGGTTTCTCAACGGATGCATCGCTGCCGTGGCCGCGCGCTTCGAATCCGACGCAGTCCACTGCAGCGTCCACTTCCGGCACGCCGACAATCTGCGCGATCTGGTCTCCCAGTGAAGGACTCTTCTTGAGATCGATGACTTCACAACCGAAGCTCTTGGCCTGCCGCAGCCGCTCATCGATCATGTCGCCCACGATCACGACTGCCGCGCCCAGCAGATGGCAGGAAGCAGCGCAAGCCAGGCCCACGGGTCCGGCTCCGGCAACGTAGACGACCGTGCCCGGACCGACGCCCGCCTTGACCGCGCCGTGGTAACCCGTCGGGAAAATGTCGGACAACAGCGTCAGGTCTTTGATCTTCGCCATTGCCTTTTCCTTGTTCGGAAACTTCAACAGGTTGAAATCGGCATACGGAACAAGGACGTATTCGGCCTGTCCGCCGACCCATCCGCCCATGTCCACATAGCCATAGGCCGCGCCGGGACGCGCGGGGTTCACCGTCAGACAGATACCAGTGGCGCCTTCGCGGCAGTTGCGGCAGCGGCCGCAAGCGATGTTGAATGGCACGCTCACCAGATCGCCGACGTTCACCGTCTCGACGTCATTGCCCTTCTCGACGACTTCGCCTGTGATCTCGTGACCCAGAATCAGTCCCCTTGGAGCCGTAGTCCGGCCGCGGACCATGTGTTGATCGGAACCGCAAATGTTGGTCGTCACGATCTTTAGAATGACGCCGTGAGGGGCATCTTTCCCGCCGAACGGATTCGTTTCACTGGCGGGCATCTTTAATTTCGGGTAGTCGATGGATTTCACCTCGACTTCACCCGGACCCACATAAGCAACTCCTCGATTGCTTGCCATTGTGTTTCTCCTTTCTAATTTCCTGGTAAAGCTAGAAGGCCTCTGCTCCGGCGGCAGCAACCGCGTGGTCCTGCTCTCCCGATCCGCCGCTGACGCCGATCGCGCCAACGACCTTTCCATCCTTCTTCAAAGGAATGCCACCGGCGAAAATCATGATCTTGCCGTCGTTCGAGGCATGGATTCCGAAGAACTGTCCGCCCGACTGCGAGTGCGTAGCCAGATCTTTCGTCGTGATGTCAAAGGCTCGTGAAGTGTAGGCCTTCTTCTGGGAGATATCGATGCTGCCGATCCAGGCCCCGTCCATCCGGACGTGCGCTACGATGTTTCCGCCTTCGTCTGCGACGGCAATATTCATCGGCTGGCCAATTTGTTGCGCTTTCTTCTCGGCTGCGGCGATTACTCTCCGCGCGTCTTCTAAACGAACTCCTGCCATACTGACTCCTTTCGAATTTTTTGGGATCGTGAATCATTTAACCGGGATTCCGATTAGTCTAGCGGTGGTGAATTATATAACAGCGGATTGAAAGGCAAGAAGAAAAGCCGAGAAACGCGGGCTGAAGCCCGCGACTACAATTGGGGACCAATGTGGTTCTACATTTTGGGGACCAATGTGCTTCCCAAATGTAGTCGCGGGCTTCAGCCCGCGTTCATCGCTGCAGCCGAGTGCTCTGTTGTGTCAAGGCTGTATTCCCCTTTTTTACAAGTGATGCTAGTATTCGGTCGTTCAGTCGAATGGCTATGGAGGAAGATACTTAATGCACTCAAAAACGCTTCGTTTGATTGGCCTTCTGGCATGCCTGACGATCGCTCTGCCGGTTCTGGCACAGTTCGGGTATCCATTGAAGGGCTCCTGGAGCGGCGACTGGTGGCTCAAGAAAGGTGAAGAGAATCACGTCCTTCTCGAATTCAACTGGGACGGCAAAACGTTAACGGGTACGCTCAACCCGGGCACCGACAACGTCGCTCTGCAAAAGCTCACGCTCACACCTCCGAGCGGTGGCGTTTCCAACGCGATGGCCGGCTGGGATTTGCGCTTCGAGGCGGATTTGAAGGACCCGAGGGGCCAGACGGTACATCACGTCGTCGATGGGAAGCTGCAGAACATCGGCGCTTACAATAAGTTCGTCACCGGCACCTGGACTGCCGGGAATCAGAAGGGCGAATTCAAGATCAACCTGAACTAAGGAAAAAATAAGCCGCGGATTACGCCAATGACGCGGATGGGGCGCAAAACAAAAAACTTGATGCGCCCCATCCGCGTCATTGGCGTAATCCGCGGCTTATTTTTTCCTAGTGGTCGATCACCGAATTCCCGAAGTCATCCTTCAGATGATTCAGGTAAAGGTTGTTCTCCTGGCAAATATATTCCTGGAGCTCAGCGCCCTGATTCCATGGGATATCCCACGCCACGCTCCATGGTTTCGTGTAGGCACCCGGATCGTCGATCATCGCTTCGTAATGCAGCGTTCCCTTGTTCGCACGCGTGAATTTTTCGACGACGTGCAGTTGATCTGTGTGGGGATGACCGAAGTAATCGAGCCATGTTCCTTCATTGAAGCCGACCACATCCACAACGAGGGTGTCGCCTTCCCAGTGGCCAACTGAATGGCCCAGCCAGGTCTGACCCTTGATGGTGTCCAGCGGGGGATGCGGACGTCCATCCATGTAGATCTCACGCCAGACGTGCGTCCCGCCCTCGAAAATGAAGACGATGCGCTTGTGCTCAGGCTGCTGAATGATTTCTGCCGGATAAGGAGTGGCGAATAACCGGGGTCCACCGGGAGGAAGGCAATATCCCTCCGGGTCGTATTTGGACTGGTTCAACGAGTTGTAATTGTAAACGGCCGCTGCCCATGGTTGAAAAGGAACCCACGGCTCTGAGGGGGCTCCGCCGCGTTGACCGCCGCCCGCAGCGCCTTCGCCGCCGCCAATCTGTTCACCGCCGCCGCGGCCACCACGGCCACCGCGACCCTCCGAAGCGGGTGCAGAAGGCGCCCCAACGACAATGTTCCGGGCGCCCATGTTGGTAATGTAGGGCAATCCCCAGATTCCTTTTTCACCGGGAACTCTGCCGAGATTCACGGTCCCGTCCGGAAGACGGGGAGTCGGCATGCTGACCTCCGGCCTGGCGCCACGCCCACCGCGTCCGCCACCCTGCGCAGCGGGGACTGCACCCTGGCCCTGCGCCGCTTGCTGCGTAAACGAAAGCGCCGTCACAGCCAGCAAAAACATCGCAGGCACCGCGACCATAAGAAACCGATTCATCCAACGGTTTCGCACGTTGAATCCTCCTCAATAGATTTGCCGTTGCTTCTTTGGCCTGGAAGGTTACGGGTTGGCGGTTTCGCTTGACGCCGCGCCCAACTTCTTGCCATCGACAGTGACATTACGCGCGTTCGCCTTGGGGCTTCCGTCCTTCGCGCGCGTCCCTTCGAAGCTGACCTTCATGCCGACTTTCAACGTCTGGCGCGTCCAGCCTTGCCGGGTCAAGCCGTTCGGGCTACCCATTTCGGCGGCCCAATTCGTGACCTTGCCGGTGGCTTCGTCTTTGACATCAACGTAGAAATAGGTATGTGGATTCATCCACTCGACTTTCGTAACGATACCCGTCACGTTGATCGGTTTTGAGGAATCGAATTCCGCGGCGAAGGAATGATGGGCAAATACCGGTGCGGAAAGGGCAAACAGGGTGATACCCGCAACCAAAACCGCCCAGATCCTAGCTCTCATAAAGTAAACCCTCCGGATAATATTTTTGCCTCATCATGATGCATTTGAGCGCCTTAACGCGTCAAGTCTCAAATCATTGATTTGATATGTTTGTTTTGCTTTCGAATGGCCCCCAGCAAGTCTCTGTAATTCTCAGGACCATTTGGACCAAATTCGGCGCTGAGCCCCAGTTGCGAGCACCATTCCTGGCGGCGGGCCGTGGCGTCAGCCATGATCGGTTCGATGCCGATCTCCTCGAGAGTTTCAGCCACTTCTTCCATCTCGCGGGCGCGCCGTTCGCCGTGAACGACCACGCGGCTGATCATGTAGTTCGCGAGACGTTTCCAGTCGATGCCGGGAAAGCTTTCGGCCAGCGATGCGAAGACGCGGTCGTCCGCATCGTACAGACTCGCGCCGAGCACGCATTCCAACATGAGTGCCTCCAGACCCTTCACGACAATGCTGCGGAACATCTTGGTTGCGGCAGCCGTGCCGACTTTCTCGGAGATCACCTCGAGCCGCATTCCGTAGGGCGCCATCAACTCCGCAAAGGCCGCCGCCGCTTTTCCGCCAAGAAGCATAGGCACACGATGACCATAAGGCGGAACCGGCGCCATGACCGCCACCTCGACAAATCCTGCACTGCGGCTCACGACAATTTGTTCCACGGCTTGTTTCAGAGCAGGCGAGACGGAGTTGAGATCAGCGTAGATATGCCGGGCTTCCAGGAAAGGGGCCGTCTGTTCGGCAGCCTTTCGATCCTGATCGGCCGTAACGGTGGAAAAGAGAACGTCGGCCGACCGAGCCAGCTCGTCTGAGGAATCGACCAGCATGATCTGACTCTCGCGGGCGCGTTGCTGGATTCTCGGTCCAAGGTCCGGCGAGTGAGTGTTGATGTCGTAGGCTAAGATGTGTTGGAGGCCTGCGGATTTGAGCCCTTTGGCGATGTTGAATCCGGCTTCACCGAATCCGATGAAGCCGACGGCAAACTCTCTAGTCATCCGCTTCGTCGACGTACCGCACGCCGAGTTCGGCCAGCTTGGCGCGCAGCCCGTACATGTCCAGTCCGAGGGCGCCGACTTTGAGCTGTTCGCGGTTTTTCTGTTCCTTTGCTGCCCTCTCTGCGCTGAGCCGCGCCACTTCGGGCGCTGCTTCACGCTTGACGACAACTACGCCGTCGGTATCACCCACAATCACATCTCCGGGACGGACGATGGCTCCCGCGCAGACAATGGGAATGTTCACCGAACCGGGACTGGCTTTCACCGTGCCTTGCGCAGAAATCGCCTTGGACCAGACGGGAAACTGCATCTGTGTAAGATCGGCCACGTCGCGAACGCCCGCATCGATGATCAGTCCGGCAACACCATGCGCGCGCGCGGACTCGGCCAGCAGTTCACCGAACATGCCGTCTGTAGATTCCGAATCTGTGGACACGACCAGGATGTCGCCCTCACGGCAGAGTTCAATTGCGGCGTGGATCATGATGTTGTCGCCGGCATGGCACAAGATCGTTATAGCGGCGCCGGCGGCCCGGGCGGAAGGATAAATCGGTCTCATATAGGGCCGCATGAGTCCGGTACGCGCCTGAGCTTCGTGCACCGTCGCAACGCCTAACTCACGGAGGGAGCGGACGATATCCGCATCAGGTCGGGCAATTTTTCGAACAATTGTCGGCTTCATACGCTGGTAGTCATCCTTCCCCTTTCACCCCAATGTGTCATATCATACATTCCGTCACGACCTTAAAAACAAAAACAATACAGTGACACGCGCATGAGAGGAGCAAATCAATGAAAGAATCTGTAGTGGCGTCGAGCCTTGCTGCTGAAGCCTACGCGTTCGTCAGACATCGCATCCTTCGCGGCGAACTGAGCATGGGCCAGGTCATTTCACGCCGCAAGGTTGCAGCGGAATTGGGTATGAGCTTTCTGCCGGTGTCGGAAGCGTTATTGCGACTCGAGTTCGAGGGCCTGCTGGAAAGCCGTCCGCGTGCGGGCACGCGCGTCCGGATTCCTTCCCGCGAAGATGTACGCGGACACTACATCGTTCGCGAAGCGCTGGAGGCACAGGCGGCCCGGCTTTTCGCGGCGGTGGCCACTCCCGACGACCGCGCAGACGTCCAGAAACTGGCGGCGAGAGTAGATGCGATGTCTGTTTCCGATCCTTCTCAATATCTGCCCGCCCATGAAAAACTACATCGCCGGATCGCGGAGGGAGCTCGATGCCCTGCCCTGAGCTCAGCCATCGAAAAAACGCACGCCCTGGCCTCCACCTGGTTCTGCGTGACGCGGCAGACGTTTGAGGGTGAGCCGCCGCCGCGCCGCCATCAGGATCTTGTCGATATACTCGTCGCCGGAGACCCTGACGCGGCGGGCGAAGCGATGCGTCAACACGTCGCACGCAGTTTTAAGAACGCGATGGAGCGGCTGAAACCTTATTTCAGATTACGGAAGGCGTACGGCAAGACATTCTTCAGAAGTGAGAAGCGACAAAAGAAACAGTTGATCGATGCTTCTGCTTTGAATTAGTCTCCCTTGCCGTGGCGACAGAACAAGTTCCTGCGATCTTTGCTGCGTTTCAATGTTCTATCTGCGGCGCGAGTAATTCAGTCTGGTCCTCATCGAATCATGCCGAGCATCTGTTCGGCAGTGCCGGACGCCTGATCTGTGGCGGCTGCGGGATGGTATTCCCCGTCCGCGACGGCTACCTCGATCTGCATCCCGGCGATAGCGAACCGATCCCGCCGATTCAACACCTGATGCAGTTCCCGCCGGTCGTTGCGGTGTATGAAGGTGTCTGGAGGCCGGTCGGATACTTCATTGCAAGCAAGCATTCGTTTCCGAAGGATGTCGAGCGGATCGCATCGTTCATCCAGCGCCGGCACGGGCTGATCCTGGATCTCGCCTGCGGGCCCGGAAACGTCACGCGCAACATCGCGCGCCTGGCGCCGGAATCGATCGTGGTCGGTTTTGACTTATCCCCGTCCATGCTCGAAAGGGCCGTGCGACTCACCAGGAAGGAGGGGCTGCAGAACGTGTACTACATGCGCGGAAGCGCCCTGACGCTGCCCTTCAAGCCGGACACATTCGATGCGGTGACATGCTGCGGCGCATTGCAGCTTTTCAGGGATCAGGACCAGGCGGTGGGCGAAATCTCGCGCGTATTGAAGCTGCATGGCGATTTTGTATGCCAGACCACGCTCGGCCCCCGCACACCGCCGCTGTGGGTCCGGATAGCCGACCGGATGCTCAAGTTCGGATATTTCTATTTGGATGATCTGAAAGACCGGCTCGATCGATTCAATTTCGATTTGAAGAGCGAAGAGAGATCCAATATCAACTACATTTTCAGAGCAGCAAAGTCGGGTTAGAAACACAAAGACACAAAGGGCACAAAGACACAAAGAAGGCCGCGATTAAGAATCATTTGATCGCGGCCTTCTTTGTGTCTTTGTGCCCTTTGTGTCTTTGTGTTTTAGTAAACCACAGTCGCTTTACCCTGCCCGATGGTGATCTCCTCGATTCCCCAGGGCAAATCGAAAGGCTCCTTCAAGTCGGCCTGCGGGTACTTGGGTTTCACGTACTTGTCTATAAGCGTCTCGATCAGGATCTTCGGCACCGGAATTCCATCCACGCGGACTTCCTGAAGATCGAACTTCCCGCGGCCGTCTTCTCCAGCAAGCTTTCCTTTGATGAAAACGTTGTGCGTGCCGCCAAGAAAGGCATCCACCATCGGATTACCGGTGGTGCTGTTGGAATTGAAGGTCAGTTGAGTGTCCGACGCTATGGTGCCGGGCGCGAGCTGAACCTTGATCGAATCGATCTGCACCGGGATATCTTCTTTCAGGGAATAGAGGACATAGGATTCCAGTTCCGCTTCCGACAATTCGACGCGAGACCCTTTGTGCTGCGGATCCTGAGCCTGGTTCGCTTTCTTGACGGTATCGATTTTTTTCTGAAGCGACTTGGCGGATTTCGGAGAAACCTCTTTTTCCTGCTCAGCGGACACGGAGGGCCCTTCCTTCGCGGCAATGCTGCGGAAAACAACGAGACTGGCGGCGGCCAGAGGCACAACCCCCAGAATGATAATCAGTACAAGTCTCTTCATCTCTTAACACGCCCTCCATGGCTACGCTCAACCCGTCCATGGGAGCGAATAATCTACCTAATAATTTTGAAAGTCCGCGTCCACCGGGTCTTTCTGAAGAAATTCGTGAAGAGGTCAGTAATCTGCTGGACTCGGTCTTCTACGTCAGTTCGACGATATTCGTCGGAATCCGTCTCATAAGACCAGTAAATAATCAGCCCTTTTCCGACGATGAGCTCCCGGGGAACAAATCCCCAGTACCGGCTGTCGGCGCTGTTATCGCGATTGTCTCCCATCGCGAAGTAGTGGTTGGGCGGCACAACAATCTCGCCGTCTTTGACATATTCCTCGTACCAGTAGGGATCGTCATCGATGCCACGGTAAATTCGCCCCGGATGCGGTTTTGGTGGAAAGTAATCGCGAAATGGATCGGCATAGGAGCCCGGCGGGCTCTTGTGGATTTTGTAAGGTTCGTTGAGCGCGACGTCATTCACGTAGACCTGCTTGTCCACAATCTTGATACGGTCGCCGGGGAGCCCGATGGCTCGCTTGACATAGTGCTTCGACAAATCCTTGGGGTACCTGAAAACAATGACATCACCGTGTTTGATGTCTTTGAACGGCAGAACAGGATCCAAAACCGAGCCGCGCGCGCCAAAAACGAACTTGTTGACGAGCAGGTGGTCGCCCACAAGAAGGTTGTCCTCCATCGACGGCGTGGGAATTTTAAACGCCTGAACGATAAACGTCGTACCAAACAGGGCAAGGATGACCGTGATGACGAGTGATTCGAAATATTCGCGCACGGTCGATTTTTTGAAAGCCACTTCTGCCATATTCAGATAGTTTCCTCTTGGGGAGTACAGACGCGTTCAAGAGCCTGGCGCGCTGCAGCCTGTTCTGCCGCCTTTTTCGTCAAACCCATTCCGTGGGCGATGGTCTCGCCGTCAATTACAACTTCCACCGTAAACAGTTTCTGGTGGTCCGGGCCGGTCTCGTTCGTAACGATGTAATCGGCGATCCCAAGATGCTGCGCCTGCAGTTGCTCCTGAAGCGCCGTCTTGAAGTCCACCACCTGTCGCCCGGAGTCTTCAACGTCTTCAATCTGCGGTTTGAAAAATCCCAGCATCACGCGACGGGCTTCTTCAATACCGTTGTCGAGATAGATCGCAGCAATGATAGCTTCGAAAGCATCGACCAGGAGTGCCTGCTTGGTGCGGCCGCCCGTCTTCTCTTCACCTCTTCCCAGTTGCAGGTGCCTGCCCAAATGGATCCGCTCCGCGTATTTCACCAGATTCGCGGAACTCACGAAGAACCCTTTCAGTTTTGAAAGCTGGCCTTCGGTCAAACCGGGATGAGCCCGAAACAGAAAATCGCTCACCAGAAAGCCAAGGACTGAATCACCCAGAAACTCGAGCTGTTCGTTATCGCGTTCTCCCGCCCTCTTTTCGTTGGCGTGCGAACTGTGAGTCAGCGCCTGAGTCAGAAGCCGTGCATCCCTGAATGTGTAACCAAGCTCGAGTTCCAGATCTCCGAAACCATTCATAAAAGAAAAAGCCGGGAATGGTAATTCGGGGACAGACGCATAAATCACCTAAATTCGATCAAGGACCTTTGACTTGAATTTAGGTGATTTATGCGTCTGTCCCCGAATTACCATTCCCGACTTTATTTTACTACGCGGCCTGCCTGTTTACTGGCCGATCTTCTGGCCGGCGTTCTTGATGTAGTCTTCAAGACCCTGCTCGGACTTGTTCTTTTGCACATAGAGCTGCTTCAGGATGTCGCGGGCATTCGGCTCCGATACCCCTTTCAGGAACACGGATTTCGCCAACGCGTCCATCGCCTGGTCGTTCTTCAAATCCTGTGCATAGGCAAGGCCGAGACGGTAGTACGTGATGGGGTCATTGGCCTTCGCTTGAAGGGCCACTCCGAATTCCTTCTCCGAATCACTGAACTTTTTCTGATGCAGGTAAATGAGCCCCAGCGTGTAATGGAGATTCGAAGCCAGGTCCGCCTTCTGTTCGTTGTTGAGCTGGGCGCCTTCCGGGCTGGAGATGAACACTGGAAGCTGGGTTATCCCCTGCTTGGCGAGCTCTTCGGCGCGGGCGAGATGGGTTTTCTTCTGGTCTTCATTCGTCGGGGGCCTCTCTGCCATCACGTTCGAGAGCATGACGAGCGTGTTCAGGTCATCCGGTTTGTATGCCAGGGCCTTATCCGCAACTTCCATCATCTTTGCCGCATCGTTCACCTGCTGATACGACTGGATCATGCTCTGATAAAAGGCCATGATCCGCTGGTCCATCTGCGACATGAACTGTTGGAATTGCGGAGAATTCTTATCGAGGAAGACGACGTTCTTGTCCTTCTTCCTGGCGTTGTCCTTGTCTTTGTCTGTGAGTTTCGAGTCCGCATCGGCCTTCGCGATCATCTTTTCACCCAATTTGATCGTCGAATTCAGCGCCTGCTCGGCGGCAGCCGCAGACTCCTTGTGTTTGCCCATTTGGGTGAGCGACATCATGCGGAACGTATGGGCGTAACTGATGAAATCGGAGGTTGGAAACTTCGCCACAAACTCGTCGCCCTTGGCCAGCTTGGCGGCGGCGTTCTGTTCGCTTTGAAGCGCAACGAAGGCGTCGAGTTCTTCCTTACTGGTTGGCTGCGGACCGAGCTGCTGCGCCTGTGCATCGGCCTGCCCTCCACGCTGCTGTTGTTGCTGTTGCTGCTGCTGGTTCCTGCGTTGAGCCAACGCAGACACGCTCACAGTGAAGGCGAGGAGAATCGCCACAACTACAGTTCCCTTTCTAATCTTCATCCGACAACTCCTTATGCTTTTTGAGGGATCAAAGACAACCAAGCCTAATTCGTAGGGCCGCGGCTGTCAAGAACTGGGCCTTGAAATCACTGATGGTCATTCACAATTTAAGGCGCGGATAAACTCTCCTTGCGTTGCCTTCAAAGAGCTTTTTCCTGTCGCCGCCGCTCAACCAGGTGACCGAGTCGATGTACCGCTTGGTATCGTCAAAATAGAATCCGGTTTCCGGATCGATGCCTCTCACCGCTCCCACCATCTCCGATCCGAACAGGATGTTGTCCATCGGGACGATCTTCAACAGCAACTCGATTCCGGGGAGGTGGTAGACGCAGGTATCGAAAAAGACATTGTTCCGTATGAGATCGACCAGGAGCGGCCGATTCATATCCTGGGCCAGACCGCGATAGCGGCCCCAGTGGTAAGGCACTCCGCCGCCGCCGTGTGGAATGATGAATCGAAGAGCCGGAAAATCCTTGAAGAGATCGGCCGTCAGAAACTGCATGAAAGCGGTGGTGTCGGCATTGATGTAATGGGAGCCGGTCGTGTGGAAATTCGGGTTGCATGACGCACTGACGTGGACCATCGCGGGCACATCGAGTTCAACCATCTTTTCATAAAACGGATACCAGTACTTGTCGGTGAGAGGCGGCGCGGTCCAGTGGCCTCCTGAGGGATCTGGATTCAGATTGCACCCGATAAAGCCCAGCTCATTGACGCAGCGCTCGAGTTCCTGAATGCAGTTACTGGGCGGGACGCCGGGAGATTGCGGCAACTGGCAAACGGCGACGAAATTCTCAGGATAAAGAGAGCAGACGCGATGGATCAGGTCGTTGCAGTGCTGTGACCAGTGCAGGCTCGTGGTCGCATCACCGATGTGATGGGCCATCCCGGACGCTCTCGGTGAAAAGATCGTAAGGTCGGTGCCGCGTTCTCGCTGGAACTTGAGCTGCGCATTCTCGAGACTCTCGCGGATTTCGTCGTCGGTAATTTTGAGCGTTCCCTTCGAGGGAAAATGCTTCGGATCTTTCAGGCCCGCCAGCTGGCTGTCCCGAAATGCCTGCAACCCCTTTGGCGCCGTCGTGTAGTGGCCATGACAATCGATGATCATAGACCGACGATGTTACCATATGGGTTTTTCAGATGAGCGGCTGCGAATGCAAGCCCGGCGCGAAGCGCAAGCGCGACAGCGCGCAGCCTCAAGGAAGGGCGCAGCCATCAAACGAAGGAGGGGACGCAATGAAGATCTGCATGGTTGGGCAAGGCGCGTTTGCCAGGAAACATCTGGACGGGCTCGCGCGCATCAAAGACGCCGAAGTGGTTACGATCTACGGCAGAACCGCCGAAACGACGGAAGCCGCAGCGAAGAAATATGGCATACCGCACTGGACGACGAACATGGACGAGGCGTTAGCCCGCCCTGGCGTCGAGGCGGCCATCCTCACATCGCCGACCCAGGTGCATGCCGAACAGGCGATTAAGGTCATGCGGGCCGGAAAGCATGTTCAGATCGAGATCCCGATCGCAGACACCTTGGCCGATGCCGAACGTATTCTGGCTGTTCAGAAAGAAACCGGACTGACCGCAATGGGCGGTCATACACGCCGTTTCAACCCGAGCCACCAATGGATTCATAAAAAGATCAAGGCCGGCGAACTCAAACTGCAGCATCTGGTCGTCCAGACGTTTTTCTTTCGCCGTACGAACATGAATGCCGAAGGCAAACCCAGGAGCTGGACCGACCATCTGCTCTGGCATCACGCCTGTCACACGGTGGATCTCTTCCAGTATCAAACAGGAGAAACTGCCTCTGAAGCGCATGCGGTTCAGGGCCCGATCCATCCCGAACTCAAGATCGCGATGGACATGAGCATCGGACTGAAAGTGCCGTCGGGGGCCATCTGCACGCTGGCGTTATCGTTTAACAACAACGGGCCGCTGGGAACCTGGTTCCGCTATATCTGCGACAACGGGACCTATGTCGCGCGATACGATGAGCTCGTGGACGGCAAAGACCAGCCGATCGACGTTTCCAAGGTCGATGTCTCCATGGACGGGATCGAATTGCAGGATCGCGAGTTCGTCGCGGCAATTCAGCAAAAGCGGGAACCCAATTCGAGCGTCGCCCAGGTTCTGCCGGCAATGCGTACTCTGGACCGGCTGGAGAAAAGCCTGAAGTAGCTGTGGTTGGCGAGTAGCCCATTTGAATTTTTGAAATGTCTCCAGCGGGCTCGTAGCCGTGGGCTTTACGCCCGCGTTCAAACACAATTAAAGAATTCTTTGGAGGTATTTGGGCGCGGGCGTAAAGCCCACGGCTACGTGCATTCGAGAAGATTTCGCCTCGTTTGGACAGTTCTGGTTGTTGGCGGACTCCCCTGTTACTTGAACAGAGCGGAAACGCTTTTTCCGGTATGAATGGCCTCAATAGCCTGTGCGAAAAGAGGCGCTACCGAGAGTACGGTGAGTTTGTCCATGCGCTTGCTCGCTGCGACCGGCACAGAATTGGTGACGATGATCGCCCGAATCAGCGGAGTGGACAGCCTTTCGATGGCGCGCCCGGAGAAGATGGGGTGGACCGCGGCGACTTCAACGGCGACGGCACCGTTCTCGATCGCGAACCGGGCGGCTTCCAGAGCGGTCGCCCCGCTGGCGATTTCATCGTCCACGATAAGCGCCGTTTTCCCGCGAACAGATCCAATCAGATGGGCTGCCCTGGGTTGCTCGTCATTGCCTTCCCGCCGCTTGTCGACGATCGCCACAGGAAGGTTCAACCGATTCGCGTAACGTCCTATACCTTTAGCCTCGCCGATATCTCCGGCCAGCAAAACGTAATCCTTCAGGTTTCGTGTTGCGGCAAGGTGATCGCAAATAATGGGAGCGGCCAGCAATTGGTCCACGGGGACGCGGAAGAATCCCTGAACCTGCGGCGAGTGCAAATCCATAGTCAGGACCCGGTTTGCGCCAGCCGACTGCACCAGGTCCGCCATGAGGCGCGCCGTGATGGAGATGCGTGGCTGATCCTTCTTGTCGGACCGGACGTAAGGAAAGTAGGGCAGGACCGCAGTCACCCGCCGGGCGGACGCATGACGCAGCGCATCGATCGTAATCAACAGCTCGATGATGCCGTCGGAAACCGGCGCGCACGATGGTTGAATCACAAAGACATCGGCTTCGCGCACGTTGTCTTCGAGCTGAACCATCATGTTTTCATTGGAGAACCGGACGACCTGCGAACGGCCGACCGCGATTCCCAGATGGTCACAGATCTCACGAGCCAGTTCGGGGTGTGCCGAACCACTAAAAACAAGCATTCGATCGTTCATTGCGCCTCATTCCCTCCATCGAGCCATGACAATGTACGTAACCCCGAGGGCACGATGCAATGGGTACGCATCTGCGTCGAAATAATTGCCATGGCCCGCTGCGCCAAGCCACTTCGCCCGTGACTTCCACGGCTCATCGGACCTTCAATGGTGTGTTGAGAAATGTCTGGGATGATCCAGTCACCCGTCAGGTTCTCTTCGTCGGGCAGGGCCAGACGGTTCAAGAGGATTGCGTAAATTACCCGCTTATCCAGACTAAATGCCGCCCGCCGGATGAGATCCTTCATTTTCCGGGTTGCCGATTTTTCGCCAAGTGAGGCGAGTTTCGTGAATACTGCGGCGTCACCCGCGATCTATCGTCCGAGGATTACCCAATCGAAGAAATCGAGATGTCTAAAAGGTGGTCGCGTGACCTCCTCGGCAGAGTCTATGACGTTGAGCCGATCAGCAGCGGCCGCAAGCGTGCAGGCCCCTTGAAACGGACTGGATTTCGAACCGTGCTTTCGGACGACGCACCCTCACTTCATGTTATAGAGCGTGCTTACCTCGGTTGCTGAGAGGACTCGGTTATAGACGCGGACGTCATCAATTTTGCCAACGAGGGGAGCGCCATTGGGGTAGGTAGCGCCAAGCGTCAGCGCATATGCTGAGTCGCTCGACACCGATCCCGAACAACCCGATGGATATGCCGATATGGCGGCAGAGCCGTTGACATAGAGCACGACGGCTGAACTCGTTGTGGAGCCATTCCATGTCGCCACAAGTTGAGTCCACTGATTTAACGGCACGGTATTGGCAGGCGAGTAAGACCCCACCTGTCCGCTAGTGCAGAAGTCGCCAAACCCGAATATGCCGTTTCCGTCGAGGCTGAGAACCCACGTGCCTTTGTACAGAATGGCCTGGCTACCGCTCAGACTGGTGGGGTAGATCCAGGCCACCACGCTCATGCCTCCTTGGGATTGGAGGTTATTGAGCGAAGGTGAGCCGGGGAAGTTGACGAATCCCCCCAATTTTCCTAAGAGGATCGCGTTACCAGTTATACCCGTCGTCCATGTGGGAAGCGGTGTTCCGGAAAGGCTTCCCGTGTTCCCGTAGCTGGAGGAATCCGCCGTCGTTGTGCCAGATCCTTCGTCCAGCCGCCAGTAACCGCGCAGACCGACGGTCATGCTGTTTACCGTTACGGCCGCGCTCGCCGAGGACGTTCCTACATTGCTTTGGGGTCTACCGGGGTGGGACACGTTCAAAAGCAAAATTGCGCAGAAACCGATCATCAAGCGGGATGTCATCGTTCGCCTCCGTAGAGTTGCACTCGCCTGCTGCCCGCGTTCGGTTCGTGATTCCTTGAGCAATCGCACCGTGGGTCGTCAGGACCGCAACGCGTATTGCCCCAATCTATTTGGCAAGGTCCATCGTGCAGATTATAGCTGTGCCACGGTCCTTAGAATCTAGCTGTATCCGCCTAGCGACTGACTGCCCTGACAATTGCTCGGTGAGCCTCGCCTTTAGCATCATGAGACAAGCGTCGTTTCACAAAAAATAGATGTTTCGCCCTCTTTTTGTTCGGGAGCGCGACACATCAGCCACCCCCGTCGCCGGTACTCTTCAATTCTTTTCCCAAAGCGGCCAACCGATGAATGTTCCAAGTCTTACACGTAATATCGGCAACAGACCGTGGTTATAATGTTGGTACAGAATCCGTAGACGTTCGGCCCAGGATTGGAAATGAAATGTCTGTTGGTATTGCTGGCTTTCTTGCAATCCGCTGCACCGTTCCATGACCAGCGCGCGCAAAACACAAGAGTTCAAACGATTTTGTACCTCCTTGTCGAGTATCCGAACCTGTCGGGAAGCAAGACGACGCTGAAGGCGAAAAAGCCCGCAGTGGGCAACAACAATGAACGATTCCACGCGTATTCGCAATTCTGTGTGTGGATGACCGTCCTCTGTTGCGCGAAGGAATGGCAGCGATCATAACAACCAGCCGGACATGCAAGACGGCACGCGCGCATTCCCGACATAACATCCTCAGAACATACACGTGATTGATGACTGGATAATCCGTTTCGAAAGCGACTAGTCGGTCGCAATTGTCCGGCGTTTGCCGACTTTTGTCCGTCGTGTGTGAGGACGTTGAGGATGATGGCCATCGTAGCCGACAGATAGGTAACGAGCTGTCGCGCAGCATTTAGGAATCCAGCGGCGACGGATGGCTCTATCCTTCGGCGTTACTCGCGAGTGATCTTGCCAAAGACCTTCGCAACTCCTCAATAAAAAGCCATTTATGGTGCCAGTTTACGGCCAAGTGGCACAGTCCTTCGCGCGCATCGCATGTAGATTTTGAAACCCGTTACAACCGCAC